>Ga0182030_10021848_pt1 | contig 11951 bp, 9 predicted proteins | sample 812S3MmetaG_FD_121299 | JGI IMG/M metagenome (GOLD analysis project Ga0182030, IMG submission 121299) | Permafrost microbial communities from Stordalen Mire, Sweden - 812S3M metaG (Illumina Assembly) | ecosystem: Environmental > Terrestrial > Soil > Wetlands > Permafrost | place: Sweden...
ATGTCTGGATATATGTCAGCTAGCGAGTTGCCTTGCCCGATTGTCCTGCTGCGACAATAAGGACATTTCGTGTTGTTGATGGCGCGATTTCTAACGGTGGCTTCCCATTCGTGCCTGCATGGCCCACGCCACCACGCGCGTTTATTGGAGCCTGGTGTTATATCATGTGGGGTCAATGGGCGATTTAAAGTCGGATGCCACTCATTGGCCAGCGAAGGGAGTGCCGTGGCCAGGCAGTTACTTTCATCTACTTTCCGTCCAACACAATACGGACATCCACTGTTCCTACCGGCTCTTTTGTTTATTGTTGTCTCCCACTCGTGCCCGCAGGGTCCTTGCCACCACACTTTCTTGCTACTTCCACAGGTCACGTCGTCTGGCGTTAGGGTGCCGTTCTTGGTGGGGTGCCATTGGGCAGCTAATGGGGGTAACAAGGCGGCCAACGAATAATCCAGGCGCGACATAGCAGATGTGCAATGAGGGCACCCACTGCCCCGACTCCTATTAGCGATGACATCTGCCCATTCGTGTCCGCATAGCCCCGACCACCACACCTTACGATTACTTTTAGGGGCGACATCGGTTGGCGTCAACGGGCTGTTTCTGGTGGGATGCCACTGGGCAGCCAATGCGGGTAATAACGCAGCCAGAGATTTGTCTGGATGTATCTTTCTGGACGTACAACACGGACAGCCTTGGCCTCCACTGCGCTTGCATATGTTAGCCTCCCATTCGTGTCCGCATAACCCTAACCACCACACAGTGCGGCCACTCCCACAGGTCACGTCCGTTGGTGTCAACAGGCCGTTCTTGGTGGGATGCCACTGCTCTGCTAATCCGGGATTTACATCTGCTAGTGAATTCCCGTAGCCGGTTTTCCGGTGGCCACAATACGGACACCCGCTATGTTGGTAAGCGCGACTACGAACACTCGCTTCCCATTCGTGTTCGCAGAGTCCTAGCCACCATACCTTGCGGGACGTGCCGCTAGTCACCGCAGTGGGCGTTAAAGAGTTGTTTCTGGTGGGGTGCCATTGAACGGCAAGGTCCGGATGAGTGTCTGCCAAAGAATTGCCTTGCCCAGTTATTAATTTGCGACAGTAAGGGCATCCAGCATTGTTGGCTCGGCTCGCGATTCGTGCTTCCCATTCATGTCCGCAGGGTCCTTGCCACCACACCTTGCGGGACGTGCCGCTAGTCACCGCAGTGGGCGTTAAAGAGTTGTTTTTTGTGGGGTGCCATTGTGCGGCTAGGTCGGGTCGTTCTTGGGCAATGGTCCCGTGTTTCCGGGCTGTGTTTGTTGCCATATGTACCATTTAAGACTAGAGGTGTGACTGTGAGTCGTTCCGATTTCTGATCTTTCTGATTTTGGGGTTGTTGCGGCTCTCGGCCGCTGTTCGTGGCGGTGTGGTGGCGGGTGGTGAGCTAAATGACGAAACCGCGGAAATAAATATATATAATAAATGTGAGATTTGGTGTATAATGCGGGGTGGATCTTATCGGGATAGGTGAGCTATGGATGGTTTGATGATGTTAGCGGACAGCTGTTCCAGCCAGGTCGGCGCGCCGGCGGAGATACCAATCCGGCCGATATGTAAGCGGTGTCGGCGTGGTATTTTTGTGGTGAGTGTGGCGACTGAGGACACTCTGCCGGTGTATGCTCATTGGGATCCGTCGTTCGATCAGATTTCCAATTCGGAGTTCCATATTGTCGAGCCATTTGTGGTGCCGTTGATTGGCGCTATGAGGGCTCAGTGATGGGTATCACCATTGATCCGGATAAGGTGGAGCGTCATGGGCAGTTCTTGCATGGGTTTATTCAGCAGGTGCTGAGCGACGTGAATAGCGCTAAGCTGACCAGCCGTCTGGTAGGCGAGTCGGAGCGCTCAGCGGAGATGGCGATAGTCGAGGGTCGGCTGCAGGCTTTGGACATCGCGATGCACCGGCGGGCTGATCTGGGCACTGACAGCCAGATAGCTAATGTGGTGGCGAAGGCTCTGCTGCCCGCGATCCGGCAGATTATAGCGCCGCTGGATGTCACCGGGGAGCGGTGCGCCGCTCTGGAGGGTTTGGACCCTCTGCTGCCGGGCGGTGTCGCTCTGGCCGTCGAAGCGCTGGCCGCCTGCGAGCAGTGGCTGGTCGAGATGATTGCCGTCATTGTGGGCGAGCCGCTGGTCCCGTCCACCTCAGATGAATATTATGATGACTCGGCTAAGGCTCTGGTGGGGGCGACTGCTATCAATGTCCGGTTGATCCCGGTGCGCCAGCGAGACCCAGTGGTGGCGGTGGCCTGGCAGGTGGTGTTCAATGCGTGGCGGATGTGCTGCTGCGCTGAGCCGGCGGCCGCTCGGCGGGACAGCCGGGCGCTGCGTATGTGGAGCCCCCGGTACAGTCTGGACATAGCTGGTCAGTGCTGCGGTGAGGCGATGACCGAGCTCGGCCGTTTCGCGAACTGGGATGACATGGCGATGGCTTTGATGCGCTCTATCTATATCGCGGCGGGATGTTCGCAGCGGCTACGGGAGAATCGGCCAACTAGGAGCACCGATGACTGAGCAACATATGGACCTCGAGCAGGCAGATATGAGCGCGCTGTGGCACACACCTTTCGGCGGGCAGGGACGTCGGAACTGGGCGTTCGCGGTGCACAAATGGGTGCGGGCCTCCCAGGCCGCTCTGGACAAGGAGAAGGACCTGCCGCCGTTCCCGATCAGCATGTACATCACCAACGTGATGGATGTGGTGGGCCGGCCGGGTACGCTGATGGCGGTCAAGAGCTGTGTCAGCCGGGCCAGCCGCCGGCTTGGTCAGGACGCCGATATGCGGACCGAGGAGATGCTGGTGGAGACCGCGATGCTGGCGGTGGACACCGCTTGCAGCACGCTGCTGTCAGTCTCCGCTGCTAGCTAGCTGTTGCGGACCCCACGCCGCTATGATTTCCGGTTCGTACCGGCTTAGCCTGTCTCTGACTTGGTGGGGTCCTAGTTTGGGCTGCAGATGGATAACGGGCGAGCCGATCAGGCAGTCGGCGACCATTGAGCGGTGACAGCATGACAATGCCATGGTCGGGCCGCAACCGCCCATCACGCCGAGTGGTCATCAAACGCAGTCGAAGCAGAAGAATAAGAAATGAAAGCGGACACAGTCACACCCTTGTGTTCTAATGGAAATAATGACCAAATATAGGACGCTAGCGCAGGAACAGCCTGATCTTGCTGCCCAATGGCACCCAGTCAGAAACGGTCCATTAACCCTAGAAGACGTGACCTGTGGGAGTGGCCGCAAAGTGTGGTGGGTAGGGCCATGCGGGCATGAATGGGAGGCAACGATCCAAAGTCGGGCACGTAGAGGCGCTGGCTGCCCGTATTGTGCATCCCGCAGGTTGCATCCGGACCGCTCTCTGGCCGTCCTGTCACCCCAGCTAGCCGCCCAATGGCACCCAACCAAAAACCACCCCCTAACACCGGCGGATGTCCCTTGTCACAGCGCGCGCAAAGTGTGGTGGGTAGGGTCGTGCGGGCATGAATGGGAGACGAGTGTCGGCAATCGGAGCGCCGGCAAGGGATGTCCGTATTGTGCATCTAGGTTGATACATCCGGACCGTTCTCTAGCTGTTCTGTCGCCGCAGCTGGCCGCCCAATGGCACCCAATTAAAAACCAGCCGTTGACACCCGATAGTGTGTCTAACGTGAGTAATCGCAAAGTGTGGTGGGCAGGACCCTGCGGGCACGAATGGGAAGCTCGAATCAGCAGCCGTAACAGAGGAGTTGAGTGTCCGTATTGTGCGTCTGTTAGATTGCACCCGGGTTGCTCTCTGGCTATCATGTCGCCGCAGTTGGCCGCCCAATGGCACCCAGCCAGGAACCATCCCCTGGCACCGGCGGATGTCACTCGCTGGAGTGCTCGGAATGTTTGGTGGGTGGGCACTTGCGGGCATGAATGGGAAGCTCGGGTCTGCGTTCGGGATGAAGCGGCAACATGCCCTCGGTGTGCTCCGACCATTTTCTATTTCACATCGTCTCTGGCTGCTTATATCGCCGCAGTTGGCCGTCCAACGACGTCCGGTCGATTATAGGACGGGCGCAGCGCCAGGTCCGGGACCGGCTGGAGTGTCACGAGCTGAGATCCTCGCCAGATGGGGTGGGTGAAGGCCGGACCTGCTAATTAATTTGGTCAGATTGCCAGACTGTCAGAATCTTCGGTGCGTACCTATCCAGTCGACTTTGGGCGTCGTGTTGTGTCAATTTGGGCTGCAGATGCTGGACTGGTGTCCCGATGAACCCCAGATAATCAGCGATCATCGCTCGGTGGCAGTTATGTGTGAGTGTGAACCCTGCAGTGATGAACAGGCCGTCGTCCGCAGAGACGGTGATACACTGGCATTCACCTCTCTCCGTGGGGGTAATGCTTACGATACGACGGGAGAAACGATGTCGGGACAGACGCCATCGCACAATTTTGCGTGGTAGCCAAAATGGACATCCAGGAGTACGTATGGAAATGCTGTACGCTCTGTGGGTGTTCGGCTCTTGGCGGTCTCTGCTCCATATTCTAGCTGTGCCTCCCAGCGAACGCACTAATTCGGCTACTCCTTCGATAAGCGCTGGTGCGCTGTTGTAGAATTTAACTGTGTTGCCGTCTGCTGACACGTGGCCGTCGGTGTCCATTAGACCGCGTAGCAGATGCCATCTGTCAGTCACAGACGCCTTGAGATATAGATCTGGTATGTATTTATCTAGGTCGGTGGTACCCCAAATGCCTATCGCTTTGAGCGCATTTCTGGTATTATTGCCTATTAGCATGTATACGCTGGCGTTGGCGCTGTCATGATGCGGTCGGCGTTGGATGCTGTCTGAGGTCAGGGGCGTTATAATTACTGCCATGCAATTGCCGTCTGTGGTGTTGCTTGTCCAACGGGGTGTTGACCCTCCTGACCCCCTACTGATGTTGGGGTTCGGCCCGGCATAGAACCCTCCATCCCCTAGCAACACGCCGAATAGATAGGGATGCACAGGCAGCTCGTCGGCCTGTTGGTATTGGACAGGTGGTGTTGCTGGGATAGCCCATCTGTTTCTGGTCTTACGGTTTCTGGAGTGCATGTCAGCGGTTGAAAGGATCCACCGCTTACGCACACCACCGGAGAAGGCTTCTACCGCCCATTGATGGTCGCCGCTGCACCGGATAGTTGTGCTGTCAGCTAATTTGATATCGTAGAGTGGCGCTGTGCCCCGGAACGGGATAGCCACCACCTTAGTGGCGTACCCATCAGATCCGATGACGTGGTCGCCTACATGTAATTCTCCCATGGCTTTCCAGCCGGTTGGGGTCAAGACAGGTGTGTTAATTTCTAAGGCGCGCCACGGGAGAATTTCGGCGCACATGATAGCGACGTTTTGGTGCTGGCCGCGCTCCGCTAGCTGGCGGGCTGCCTGGGTGAATCGGGGTAGCATCATATAGAAGGAATAGTCGTAGAAACCGTAGTTCTGCCAGATGGGGTTCTGGCGTTGGTCGCAGGTGCATTCGCCGTCTTGTCTCACCCCGCCGTGCTGGGGGCAGCGGGGGTTGATGTTGTCGCGGATTTTCTTGGCTATCCGGGCTTTGGGGAACGCTCCGTGGGTGTAGACTTCGACGTCCACGCCGTACCGTCTGAAGCTGTCTGCTAGTGGGGCGTCCCGGTCGGCCCAGCCGCCCAGGTCGGGACACCATTCGTAGTCTATGTGGGCGGCGGACAGCCATTTCTGCATCTCGGCTCGTCCGAACACCGGGACGTGGCTGGAGCCCGGGTGGCTGCGCACGTCGATTACCGCGGACACTTCCCCTAACGCCAAGGTTTTGAGGTATTCTTCGGGTGTCAAGGTGGAGTGGCCCACGGTGAAGATCATTCTTCAGTATAATGTGACTGCTGGTTAGGATGCACATCTTGGCACAGTGTTGGTATGGGACAGATCGGTGCCGGCAATGGCGCTGGCTCTAATCAGTACCGGGCGAGACACATAGGCGGTCTGTCTGTGGCTGGTCTCGGTTTGTTGTCGCAGGCCGCGGTGGTGCCGGCGGGCGACCGGTGTCGCTGTGGCGAGCTGTGGGGTGGGCAGTGCCAGACGGTGGTGGGCCCGCCGGATTGGAGTCACGGGGACCATCCTGACTTGAGGCTGGCCAGGGATGCCGCTAAATCTGCGGGTACGCCCTGGCCGGTGTTGATGTATTTGAGTGCCAGTGCGAATGGTGAGATTAGGCTGGGTGTGCTCGGCAACCCGGCGTGCCCGCCGGCGGTCCTGGACGTTTTCCAGGACGGCGATTTGCCTCGTAATATGATGGAGAGGGAGGCGGTGGGCGGCAATCCGGCTGCGCCTGTCCGGGCGTTGCAGCGGCTGAGCTGGGACAGCGCCTGGGAGGTACGGCGAGCGGTGGTCAGGAACCCTAGCTGCCCGCCGATGGTGCTGCGCCGTCTGGGTCAAGCTGACATTGACGCGATCCGCGAGGCGGTGGCGAGCAATGTTAACTGCCCGCCTGACCTTTTAGAGATTTTGAGCGAGCATAAGATCAGCGGTGTGCGTGTCGCGGTGGCCCGCAATCCCGGGTGTCCGGCCGGTCTGTTGGAGCGGATGATCGCTAGAGAGAGCAACGAAGTGTTTGTGGCGCTTCTGCGCAATCCGAACGTGCCGGCGGGCTGGTTGGAATATATGAGCATGTCTTCGCAGGCGGAGACCCGGAAGGCGGTAGCTCACAACCCTGGGTGTCCGCTGGGTCTGCTGGAGAGTTTGCTGCTGGATTGGGATAGCGGGGTGGTGCGGGCGGCGGCGGGCAATCCCAGTCTGCCTCCGGCGGTGCTGGCGATGTGGCAGCTGGCGCACGGCAGCACCTGAGGTCGCTGCTTTCGGGTTGGCACACTGTCAGCGTGGGCGCTGCGGCCGTTAGACGGGGTTCTATCAGTACACCAGACGTCGGACGCCGCCGCTGCCGCTGCCTGCCAGGTCAGCTGACGTCGATTTGCTGGCTCAGGCTGGCCCTCGAGTGCGGTGCTGCGATGTGTGGTCGGAAAATTCCTGCACAGCGTGGGTGGAGCCACCGGCGTACGCTCACGGCCGGCACCCAACCCCGCGTATGCGGGTCTCTCAGGCTGCGGCTGGCGGATCGCGGTTCTACCGGCCGCTGGCCTCGTTGCTGGCGGCTGACAGCCAGGCACCGGTGCGTATGGCGCTGGCAGCTAATCTGCAGTGCCCATCTAACATTTTGGGCTATCTAGCTTGTGACGAGAGCGCGCAGGTGAGGAGAGGTGTAGCGGCTAACCATAAAGCTCTGGGTGTCACTTTGCGGTCGCTGGTGAGCGACCCTGACCAGGTTGTGCGGGAGCGCCTAGCGGACAACGCTTCCTGTCCACCTGACGCTCTGCACATTTTAGCTCACGACAAGTGGTATGGGGTGAGGGCGGCGGCGGCTCACCACCCTCGTTGTCCCGCCCAGACTGTGAGCGAGCTGCTGCTGGGCGACCGGGACGATACGGTCAGGGCGGCGGCCGCGGGATCTTTGGACAACCCGCCGGCGTTGTTGCTGCAGGCTGCTCGGCAGGAGCTGGACAGCCGAGTGCAGCAAGCTCTGGCTGCCCATCCGCGTTGCCCACCTCAGGCGCTGCGGCTGCTGGCCGCTAACTCCGACGACATACTGGTCCATCTCGAAGTAGCCCGCCATGCAGATTGCCCTCCGGCGGTGCTAGCGGCGCTAGCTAAGAGCCGTCACTGGGAGCTGCGGCGGGTGTGCGCCGGTCATCGCCGGGTCCCGGCGGCCACCGTGGCTCGGTTAGCGCGCGACCCGGAGCCGAAAGTCCGGGAGGTAGCGGCCAGCCAGCCGAGCTGCCCACCCCATCTACTGGACAGGCTGGGATCGGAAGTTAACACCAAAATCAGGATGGCGGTGGTCGGCAACCTCAGCTGCCCGCCGGAAACTGTGGTCAGGTTGCTACAGGACCGCAACGAACGGATAGTGCAAATAGCCGGCGACCATCCGAACCTGCCTCCGGCAGTGCGAGCGATGTGGCAGCTGGCCCACCAGCAGTACCTCGCTGTTCCCAGCTGCCAGTCTAGGTCTGGATAGCGGTTAGAACACTCAGATGCCCGCCCCTGCATCACCAGCAGGGGCGGGCACCTGAGCTAGCAGTGCTGGTGTCCGTGTTAGATGTAACCGCGATCGATGCCACCTAAGGTGGTGCCGGGGCTGCCGTCGGTGCCCAAGGTGGTGTTAGTGACTTGGGTGGTGCTAGGGCTGCCGTCGGTGACTTGGGTGGTGCTAGGGCTGCCGTCGGTGCCCAAGGTGGTGCTAGTGACTTGGGTGGTGCTAGGGCTGCCGTCGGTGCCCAAGGTGGTGTTAGTGACTTGGGTGGTGCTAGGGCTGCCGTCGGTGTCCAAGGTGGTGTTAGTGGCTTGGGTGGTGCTGGGGCTGCCGTCGGTGTCCAAGGTGGTGTTAGTGGCTTGGGTGGTGCTGGGGCTGCCGTCGGTGTCGCCGTCGGTGTCGCAGGTGGTGCTAGGGTTGCCGTCGGTGCCCTGGCTGTCAGCAGTGTTCCAATTAGCTCCCTGGTTGTCATCCTGGTGGTTATAGGCACCGTGGTGGTGGCGACGGTGGTAGGGCCTGTAACCGTGGCTGCCGTTTGTGGTGGTGGACTGGCAGACGGTGGTCGGCGGCACGGTGATTATTGTGGTTGGCGGCACGGTAGCAACCGCGGTGGTCGACGGGGCTATAGTTGTTGGCGGCGCAGTGGTATTTACCGTTGTCGGCACTGTGGACGTTGGCACGGTTGTGGCGACTGTGGACGTTGGCACGGTTGTGGCGACTGTGGACGTTGGCACGGTTGTGGCGACTGTGGTTGACGGCACGGTTGTGGCGACTGTGGTTGACGGCACGGTTGTGGTGCTACTTGATCCAGTTCCGGCCTGGGTGCCGTATTGCCAGCATCCGTAAGCTATGTTGCCGTCCACGTTGACGTCGGTGGAGATTGAGGTCATGGGGAACGCCAGAGCCTCTGGGCACAGGGTGCTCTCGGCTGGGCTGTCGTATTCCACGTTCAGGATCGGTTTGTTCTCCTGGGCGAAGACGTCCAGGGATGAACATTCGCTGTATTGCCAGCACTGTTCGACGATCTCGCCGTCTACCAGCGGGGCTTCGTCGGCGATCAGGCTGTCTCCGTTGATCTCGTTCTTGAGGAAGTACGCCAGTCCGTCCGCATGGGCCAGGGTGATCAGGTTGTCGATGTAGGTTTCTTCCTGGGCCTGGGTGATGGTGAACCCGCCGATGTTGCCGTCGGTGTAGGCGTCCACGTTGTCTGCCTCGATGGCGTCGAACCCCTCATTAACGCACATTTGGAACCGGTTGGTCATGATCTGCTGGAGGGTTTCACCGCCCGTCCCGGCTGGTCCGGACCAGTCGCTCACGTTGATGAAGTTCTCGCCCGGCCAGTCCGGCATCGCCGACCCGAGGATGCTGGAGGAGAATTCGCTGTAGTCGGACCGCCAGTTCTCAGCTGTACCCACATCGACATAGCAGATGGCGTGGCCGCCGTAGGCGTGGATGGCGGCGGTGTCGGCGGTCACGGTCGGGTCGCTCACGGGGATGCCGTTGGCATCCAAGCCGGACTGGTTGCCGGGGTCAATGTCCACGGCCTGTATCTGCTGCTGTGTCCCGCCGACAGTGACAGGGATCGAGGGTACGCCGGCACCGATTTCGTAGGCCCAGCTGGTGATCGGGCCTGGTTGCCACCAGGTGTCAGCGGCGTGGGCGCCCATAGGGACGATGGCAGAGACCCCGGCTACTGCAAGCCCTGCGCCAACAAGCATAGGTACAAACTTACGCATTACTTTTTCTCCTTAGCTTGGTTGTTGGTTCAGCAGATGGGCCCCGGCCAAGGGCGGCGAAACTCGTCGAAAGTGGCGAGAAAACTACTCCGTGTGATATGTCGGCTGGTTGTCGCGAGTCTCAGGCAGCCGCTGTTGTAAAATCACTAACCAATTCTGACAGGGAAGGTAATGCTGGTGACATGGCCGATCGGCATAGAAATATAAATCCATGAGTCATGTGCAGACGGCTGCGACACATATCCGGGCAGCCGGGCAGAGAGGGGGCGGGGTGCCCGGCGGGAGCCTGTTGCTGGGTTGTTGTGGCACAGTTAGGGATGTGGGTGGCGCTCGAGGTAGCAACCAGTACCGAGTTCGGCCGCGGGTCGCCCGGCGTGTTCCCCGCTGTTGCTGGACCAGCTGAGCCGCGACCCGAATGTAGATGTGCGTTACGATGTGGCGGTGAACTCGGCCTGTCCGTCGGCCACGTTGGGACTGATGCTGCAGGATGAAGACGGGGAGGTATCTTTCGCTGTGTCTTGCCGGCCCGACGTGCCTGCGGCCGTCCTGGCGATGTGGCAGTTGGTGTACGGCACCCACTGATGGGTGGCATACCGGGTGGTATGGTCGTTAGCAGCCAGGCTGGCTCTGGGGCGGGTACTAATCAGTACGCCAAACGGGGCAGCCCGAAACCTAAACCGGTAGCGCCGCTCAGGAGTTTGATGGCTCAGGCTGCCCCAGCGGCCCCTGCCGCCCCCGTCCGGTGGCAACAGCCGCCGTTGGCCGACGGGCCGCTTATCATACCGCGCCGACCGTCGCCGTATTCCGGGTTCTCCCGTGGTAACTTTGAAGCAGCTAAACGAGCGGCCGAGCAGGATCGGGTGCGTCGTTACGTGCGGTATGGTCTGGGAGCGACTCCGCAGGGACTGCCGGGACTGGAGCAAGACTGCGGGCGAGCTACGGTCCTGGAGCTGAAAGACCGGATGGCCGAAGCGGGTATGCCCCGGACCTCCCATCTGGCTGGCGGCGAGGTAGCAGGGCTGATGGAGAACGATATCGGAGGTTCCACCGGGTACTCCGTGCAGGTGTACGACGACCATGTGCGGTTCCACACCGTGCTGTCGGGTCAGGCGGCCGGGTTGCAGTACCGTCACTGGGAAGAATATGATGACGAAGGTGAGTCAGACGAATTGCACGCACCTGTCAATCCCGAAAAGCTTATTCCCAAGATCGCTGGAGTGTTTGCTGGCGCTGGCTTAACGGTGCGAGAGATCCGTGCGTCCGGCTACCAGATGAAATGGGACGACGACACCGAATACGAAGTCCTGTGCGACCGGTGGTAGCCATGGCCACTCCAGGCGAATAAAATACCAACCAGACATCATGTAAATTATAATGGTATGTGTCCGATGTTGAGCTGCCCCCGGTCTCTGATCTGCTGAGCCAGCTGCGGGGCGTCGGTGTCACCCGACCCGAGCCGGACTTCGCGCTGGTCGCCAAGCTCGCTGACTACATCGAGGCCAGTGTCGCCGAGATAGCGGGCAGCATCCCGGACAGCGAGACGGTGAGTGTCACCAAGACCAAGATCAGCCGGGTCTTAACCTGCGAAAAGTTCCAGATGTCGCTGGCGAGGGCTAGTGTTATCACCCCTGAGCTGGTGTTAGGTGAGTTGATGGACAAGGTGTTCGCTCATGTGTTCGCTGGCTGCGACCCCAGTTTCGACCCGCTGAAGATAGCGCTCGAGGCGGCGGTAGTGGAAGACAACGAGAACTTGATGCAGCGGTGGTTTGAGCTCAGCGAGCAGCAGCGGGAGACGGTGGGCGACCAGGTACGCCGGCAGGGCCGGGAGCTACGAGACCGGTGGCCTGATTTGCCGTTTGTCGCTTTACCCCGGCTGCAGAACTCGGTGCGGGTTTCGTGGGCTGGCGGCCGGGTGGCCTGGAACGGGCGGATGGATCTGGTGCTGGGAGGGGCCAGCGAGCACGTGAACGTCACCCTGGTAGACGTCAAGAGCGGGCATAATCGTTATAACGACACCACGGACGCTGAGTGGTACGCTCTGCTGGAGACCCTGCGGTCCGGGATACAGCCATTTCGGACCGGCAGTTACTATCTGGCGGACGGGACGCTGGA
>Ga0182030_10021849_pt1 | contig 11950 bp, 11 predicted proteins | sample 812S3MmetaG_FD_121299 | JGI IMG/M metagenome (GOLD analysis project Ga0182030, IMG submission 121299) | Permafrost microbial communities from Stordalen Mire, Sweden - 812S3M metaG (Illumina Assembly) | ecosystem: Environmental > Terrestrial > Soil > Wetlands > Permafrost | place: Sweden...
GTGTGGTGGCCGCCCAGGCCGTGCAGATCGTCGGGGCACTGCTGGTGATGTCGCTGCTGATCACCCCGGCCGCCGCGGCCGCGCGGGTGGTCAGATCGCCGGTCGCGGCTATCGTCGCCTCGGTAGTTTTCGCCGAGGTTGCCGCTGTCGGCGGCATCGTGTTGTCCCTGGCGCCCGGCGTCCCGGTGTCAGTGTTCGTCGCCACCATCTCATTCCTGATTTACCTCTTCTGCTGGCTACTCGGGCGGCGTCGGCAACCCGCCACTTAAGCTGGTCACACCAGAGTTAAGGGGAAGAAATGCGCCAGCTGATCGCCGTCCTGGTGCTGGCCGTGGCTTGCACACTCGCTGTCAGTTGCACCACCACCGCCAACGGAAAGGCTGTTCCCGCCGATAAGTCTGGACCCATCACTTCGACCCCAGTGGCTGTCTCGGCTCTGGACGGACTGTTGCTCGACCCAGGCCAGATCAATGGCGCGCTGGGCGCCACATCCATGAAGGTGTGGTTCAGCGCCACGGCGATGTGGGACTGGGGCTCGAACATCACCGACAAGAACTGCCTGGCTATCGACGGGCCGGCGCAGGACAGGGTCTATACCAACACCGGGTGGACCGCTCTTCGCGGCCAGCGGATCGACGACAGCGTCGATGACTCCAAAAAGCGCGACCACTACGCCATTCAGGCTGTGGTCGCCTTCCCGTCCGCGCGCGACGCTTCAGCGTTCTACAACTCTTCGGTACAAGGCTGGCCGTCGTGCGCAAACCGCCGGTTCAGCGATGTCACCCAGGGTCAGCCCGATGTCGTGTGGACGGTGGGCGCGATCACGAAGGCCAACGGCACGCTCAGCACCTCGCAGGTGCAGGAGGGTGGCGACGGCTGGGCCTGCCAGCGCGCGCTGACCGTGCGCAACAACATCGCCATCGATGTCGTGGCCTGCTCTTACAACCAATCCGGATCGCCGGCGACAGACATCGCTGCACAGATTGCCGCCAAGGTGGTTAGGCAGTAGCCCCCTAAGCTGGCCGGGTGGCCCGAATCGATCTCAACGCCGACCTGGGCGAGGGCTTCGGCGTTTGGCGCCTCGGTGATGACGATGCGATGCTGCAGGTCGTCACCAGCGCCAACGTGGCGTGCGGCTTCCACGCCGGGGATCCCGTCGGCCTGCTGCGGGTGTGCCGGACTGCCGCCGAGCGGGGCGTGCGCATCGGAGCCCAGGTGAGCTACCGGGACCTGGCCGGGTTCGGTCGGCGCTTCATCGACGTCAGCACCGAAGACCTTGTTGCCGACGTCGTGTATCAGATCGGCGCACTGCAGGGCATCGCGGCCGCGGCCGGATCGACGGTGTCCTACGTCAAACCCCATGGCGCGCTGTACAACACGATCGTGACCAACCGCGAACAGGCCGCGGCCGTCGCGACGGCGGTGCACTTGGTGGACGCGACGCTGCCGGTGCTCGGCATGGCGGGCTCGGCGTTCTTCGGCGAAGCCGCCCGCCTGGGCTTACGCACTGTAACGGAGGCATTCGCCGATCGCGCGTACCGACGGGACGGTCAACTGGTTTCCCGTCGCGAGCCGGGTGCGGTGTTGCACGATCCGGCCGAGATTGCGCAGCGGGTGATGACCATGGTGACCTCCGGTCAGGTCACCGCGATCGACGGTAGCCAGATCGCGGTCAGTGTGGAATCTGTTTGCGTGCATGGTGATTCGCCGGGTGCGGTGCAGATCGCGACCGCGGTGCGCGACCAGCTCGAGGCCGCCGGCAGCGATATCAGGGCGTTTTGCTGATGCGGCTCAAGCTCGGTCGCCCCGATATCGCACGATATTCAGCTCGGTTCGACGTTCCCGCGGCCGAACCCGATGGGCCGCTTTGGGCGACGTGGATGGGTGTGGCGACGCTGCTAGTCGACGACGGATCGTCGGCGCTGATGACCGACGGCTACTTCTCGCGGCCCGGCCTGGTACGGGTGGCGGCCGGCAAGGTGTCATCGTCGGCGGCGCGCATCGACGGCTGCCTTGCCCGGGCCGAGGTGTCCCGACTGGAGGCTGTCGTCCCGGTGCACACCCACTTCGACCACGTGCTGGATTCCGCGCTGGTCGCCGATCGAACCGGCGCCCTGCTGGTCGGGGGCGAATCGGCGGCCAATGTCGGTCGCGGCTACGGGCTGCCCGAGAATCGCCTTGTCGTCGCGGTTTCCGGCGAACCAATTCGGTTGGGCAGCTACGACGTCACGCTGGTGGAGTCGCACCACTGCCCACCCGACCGGTTTCCCGGCGTGATCGACGCGCCGCTGACCACACCGGTGAAAGCGTCGGCCTATCGGTGCGGCGAGTCGTGGTCGGCGTTGGTACACCACCGGCCGTCGGGCCGGCGGCTGCTGATCCAGGGCAGCGCGGGCTTTGTGCGCGGTGCGCTGAACGGTCATCGCGCCGATGCTGTCTACCTCAGCGTTGGTCAGCTGGGCCTGCAGCCGCGGTCATACCTGGTGGATTACTGGACCGAGACGGTGCGCACCGTGGGCGCCCGCCGGGTCATACTCATCCACTGGGACGATTTCTTCCGACCGTTGTCGAAACCATTGCGGGCCTTGCCATATGCGGGCGACGACTTGGATGTGTCTGTCCGCGTCCTCGACGAGCTGGCCGCGCAGGACGGTGTCACGCTGCAGATGCCGACGGTGTGGCGCCGGGAGAATCCCTGGGCATAGACCCTGGAACCAAACATGGCCCTGACGGTTTCGCTGGCGCTGCTTGCTGTGGTTCTCGGTTTTGCGGTAGCCCGACCACGGGGCTGGCCGGAGGCGGTCGCGGCGGTGCCGGCGGCCGCGGCAGGGTCGCCAAGGGAACCCCACTCAGAGGTGGCGGTCGACGTCCATGCGTTGGTGCAGGACGCGCACGACGTCGATGACGCCTTCGGCGCTGACCCGATAGAACAGCGTGTGTGACCCGGCGGCGAGCTTGCGGTAGCCGGGGCGGATCTCGTCGCAGGCCCGGCCGATCCGTGGATTTGCCGCGGCTCGCTCGATAGCGCGTTGAAGTTCGCGCACGTACTCCTCGGCCAGGTCGACGCCCCAACGGTCGTGCGTGTAGTCCCAGATCTGCTCCAGGTCTGCTTGCGCGGCAGGTGAGAGAAGGTATCGGCTCACCGACCGCGCGACTCCTCGGCCCGTTTGCGGCCGAGGAAGGCGTCGAAGTCGAACGGTGTCGAGGTGCCGCTGTGTTCGCCGGCGTCGAGTGCTTCACGCAGTGCCCGCAGCTGGGTTTCGCGGTCCTCGAGAAGGCGCAACGCCGAGCGGACGACATCACTGGCCGACCGGTAGCGGCCCGCGGCGACCTCGCCGTCGATGAAGGCGCTGTAATGCTCGTCGAGGCTGAAGGACGTGTTCTTACCCACGAGCCCATGATACCAATCATTGGTATCATGGAGGGGACACCCACACCTCAAAACGCCATCCGCGGTGAACGAAGGTTACGGTCGCGCCGCCGTGCCGGTGGCCATCCACACCTCGGCGGCTAAGCGCTGAGGGCGAATGCCGAACGCACCACACCCCGTAGCGCCGCCTCCGATGGCCCGATGCTCAACACGCGGGCGCGGATCGGTGCGGCGGCTACCACCGTGAACGGTGTTGCCAGCGGGAAGTCCGTGCTGAGCGACTCGATCTCGGCCGCGCGGATGATCGTGGCAAGCGCGAGGGTGGCCTCCAACATCGCGAAGTGATCACCGATGCATGAGCGCGGGCCGCCGCCGAACGGGAGGTACTGCCAACGGCTGCGAACCTTCGACCGTTCGGGGAGAAACCGGTCGGGATCGAAGCGCAGGGGATCCGCCCACAGTGCGGGATCGCGGTGCATCGCATAAAAGTTCACCACCGCAAGGGTTTTCGCCTCGACCCGGTGGCCGTCCACCACGATGTCGCGGGTGGGCGCGCGCAATGTTCCCGCCGCGGGCGGACACAGCCGCAGCGCCTCGTGCAACACCCGCACGGTTAGCTCGAGTTCGGTCACATCGTCTGGGGTCAGCGGCCGCTCGCCCAGCGCGGCGACCTCCGCGCGCACCCGCTCCTGAATGTCGCGGTCATGCCCCAATGACCATAACGCGTAGGTCAGCGTGGTCGAGGTGGTGTCGTGGCCGGCGAGCATGAACAGCACCAGCTCCTGGCAGATCTCATCATCGGGGAGCGGCCGGCCGGTCTCCGGATCGATCGCCTGGATCAGGGCGCGCACCAGCGGAGCGTCGCGGTCGGGGTTTGTGCGAACCGCGTGCAGGATTTCGGCGGCCAGCCGGTGTAGCGTCTCGTTGGCCCGACGGGCGGCGCGTTGGCCGCGAGTGGGCAACCAGCGGGGCGGATTCACCGGCCGCGTTCCTCGGTCGGCCACCCAGGCCAATGAAGCAGCCAGTGCGGCGCCCACCTCCTCGGCGCGCTCGTCGAGGTCCACCCCGAGCACTGATCGCCCGAGGGCCCGCAGTGTCAGCTTGCGGCACTCGCTGTCCAGGTCCGCGAAAGCGCCGTCTCGCCAACCGTCGACGAGGTCTTGCGCGGCCGTGGCCATGTGTCCGGCATAGCGGGGCACCTGGTGCTTGGTGAACATCGGCTGCAGCGCACGTCGCCGTGGCAGCCATCGCTCGTGCGGAAGGTTGAGCAGGTTGCCGCCCATTAAAGCGCGCATCTCGACCATCGTGGTGGCCCGGCCGCGGTCGGCGACCTCGTCGTTGCGCCCCAATAGATCACGGGCACCCTGCGGGCTGGCGATCATCACAACGTTCGGTAACAGCCACTTCGGTCCGAGCACCAACCGGGTGATTGGGCCCCCGGCGTTCAGCAGCGCCTGATGACCGTCGATATAGGACCGTATCGCCTCGACTTGTTGCCAAAACGGCAGCGGATTCTTCGGCGCCAGTGGGAGCGCGCCTATATCGGTTTCTTCCAGCGTCTGGACCATGCCAACTCCTTTGTTTGCAGGCACGGTAACGCCGACTTTGGTTCGTCCGGATGCGTAGTCGGCTACCCCATTGACCCGGCCGGATCAAGCCTCGCCGGGTCCGGATCGGATGATCGACGCCAGTTCCTCGCGTGACTGGGCGCCCACTCGCTGACAGGCCCGGTAAATGTGGCCCTCCACAGTGCGCACCGACATCACCAGCTGGTCGGCGATCTGGCGGTTGGACAGACCTGCCACGACGAGTTCGATGACATCGCGCTGACGACCCGACAACTTAAGACCTGCCGGAGTCCGCAGCGCCGGTGTGCACAGGCCGCCGCATTCATCGGCCAACTCCTTGGCCAGCGCCGCGGCGTACAGCTCACGCCGGTGTCGCTGGCTCAAGGCGAACGCAGCGGAGGCCTGCGCCGCAGCGTCGGCGGCCGCGGCCCGATCACCGATTCCCCGGTACTGCGCCGCCGCCGCCAGCAGACCCTCACCGTCCCCGGCCAACAGAGCCCCCGCATGCGCTGCGACGGCATCCGCCAGCGGCAGCGACAACGCTTCGGCGAGCTCCCGCGCCCGCGTCGCCCCCACGGCATCACCCCATTGAGCCGCGGCCTGTATGCAGGCCAACTCGTGGGTGGGCTGGCCGCGGTCACGAGCGAGTCGCGCCGCCTCCAGCACGCTCGCCACAGCCTCGCTCAACCGGCCGCTCGCTGCTATAGCCCACCCACTGGCCAGCGACAGGCCGGTATGCATGAAAAGGTAATCGGGCGGCACGCACGACCGCGCCTCGGCGACAGCGTCATTCGCTTCGGCCGGCTGCCCGAGTTTGGCGTGCGCCTCGGCCAGCGCGAAGTAGCTCGCCGGCCGCAAACCCGTTCTTACAGCGTGTCTTTGCACACCGGCAAGCGCCTCGTGCACCAACCTGGCCGCCTCGGCGGCAGCGCCGCGGACCAACTCGGCATTACCCGACAGCAAGGCCAGGTTCGCATAAGCCAGACCAGGAACGTCGGGCGTCGAGTCGACTAGTTGCTTTGCTGTGCTGACGAATTCGTCGATATGCCCAGTCAAACGGCAAGCGCGGCCGTAGACGGCGCCGAACCAGAATCGCATATGAGACGCCTGAAACGACGTCGTCGCGCGACGCAGCGCCTGCTCGGCGACGGTTGTGAGGTCATCGACCTCCCCCAGCACCCCCATAGCCATGATCAACGCAAGCGATGCCATCATCGCGTGAAAATCCGGCAGAACATGGAAATCCAAAGCAGCCCTGGCCTTTTCGGCTGCTAGTTCGCAGCGCGCCGACACAGCGTCGATGCAGGCCTGCACGGCCAACCGCTCCGCCACCTGCGCCGGGGTCTCGGGGGCCTCGGAATTCGGAGAGGCGAGGCCGTCGAGGATCGCCGAAGCGTCTTTGGGCTTGCCGAGCATCCACACCAGGTTTGCTGCCCGCAGCGTCGCCCAATGGTGGCCGTCGGACGCGTCGGCACCAGCCATGTCGCGCAGCGCCGTCTCGGCCTCCTCACTGCGCCCAAGCAGCACCAGGTTCATCGCCCGGACCCCGGCTGCCTCGGGTGCCCCGGCTTGCGCGGCGGCGGTGGCGAACCGGTCGGCCAGCTCGAGATCCAGCAGCGTCATGGCATGCCGTGCTGATTCCAGATACAACTCAGGGTCGGGGTCAAGATCCGAGTCGAGGCGCAGCACCGCCCGACGCACGGTGGCCTGCATGTCGGCGTCACCGCTTTCGGCCAGCCGCGTCGCCAGCTTGCCCCGGATGCCCGAGAGATGGATCTCGCCCACGCTCGCGCGGCGAAGTTCACCGAACAGTGGGTGCGCCAGCCTGGCCATCAGCGCCCCCCCGGTGCGTTCGACGCTCACCAGGCCCAGCCTCTCGGCGGCCGCCAGGTCTCGGCGGGGCACCAAATCGCACAGCACATCTACGGCCAGCGGCTCACACTGTGACAACGTGTCGACCACCAGCGCCAGCCGCGGATTCAACCGCCGCAGCTGGCGTCCCACCGTGTCGGACAGGCTGGCCGAGACTGCGACGTCGTCGTCCCACATCCACACCCCGGCCAATTTCCGCATCCGCCCGGCCGCTATCTGATCGGCCACCAGCTGCCGCAGGAACAATGCGTTTCCGTCGGTCAGTTGCCAGAACCGTGCCGCACTACGAGCATCGACCGGACCGCCCAGCGTGTTCTCGATTATCTCGCGCGTCGCCGCAGCCGAAAGTGGTTCGAGATCAAGACGGGCCAGCAGCCCGTCTTTCCACAATGCGGTGATCGCGTCGGGCTCCTCGCTGCCCGTGCGCACCGTGACCACCAGCCGGGCCCCACCCGACTGGGCCAGTTGGTGAACGACAAATGCCGACAGACCGTCCAACAGGTGTGCGTCATCAACCCCGATCACCACGCGACCCTGACGCTGTTGCGTGACAAAAGAATTGATTACGCGCCGCACGTTCGTCATCGGGTCCGACATCGCATCGCCCAGCGAACCGATGAATGCCCCCAGGGGCAACGCATGCGCCGATTCGGTGCCAACGATCCAATTGGTGCACTCACCGGCCGCCGAAGCGCGCCGCATCACCTCACGGGCCAGCCAGGTCTTGCCCACACCAGCGCCTCCGGCGATCACCACGCCGGAATGGTTGCCAGTCCTGCTCAGGGCGCGGCGAATGATCCCTAATTCACTGTCACGCCCGGTCAGCAGCTCGCCGCTGATCACTCGGCGACTATAACCGTGCAATGGCATCAGGTGCGCTGCTTTATCGGCGTTTCGGTGAGCGCATCCGTAGTCGGCTCGCACCAGTGGAGTACTCGACTACGCTATGGCCGCCCATGCTGGGCCGCGAGCATTGCTTTTGTCAGATAACGGCTCGGCGGAGGTGGTGGGTGCTTTGAATATCAAGACCAAGATCGGTAATCACGCGGTGGTGTTGGGAGCGAGCATGGCCGGTCTGCTGGCCGCGCGCTCGCTGGCCGACTTCTTCGACACCGTCACCGTGGTGGAGCGCGACCCGCTGCCCGACACCCCCACCGCTCGCCGAGGCGTGCCGCAGGGCCGACACCTGCATGGCTTGCTCGCGCGCGGCGCGCAGGTTCTCGAGGAACTGTTTCCCGGCATCCTCGATGAGCTGGTCCTCGACGGCGCGCAGTACTCCGACGGCCGGGACCTGTCGCAGCTGCACTACGACGTCGGCGGGCACCTGACGGTGCGCACCGGCAGCGCCGCATCGTTAACGGCTTATCTCGCGACCCGGCCTTTCCTCGAGGAACACATCCGCGGGCGCGTGCGCAAAATCGCCAATGTCACGCTGCTTGACGAGCACGACATCGTGGAGTTGACCGCGACGGCCGACCGCCGCCGCGTCACAGGCGCACGGGTAGTCAACCGTCGCACCCACGAAGACGCCACGCTGAGCGCCGACTTGGTGGTCGATGCCACCGGGCGCGCCGCCCGCACCCCGACGTGGCTCAACCACCTGGGCTACGAGCGCCCGCCCGAGGATCACGTCATGGTGCACCTGACCTACGTCAGCCAGTTGCTGCGTATGGCGCCGGATACGCTGCACGAACTCGCTTTCCTCATCGGGATCGTGCCGGGCCGGCCGCGCGGGCTGGGCATGCTCCACTGCGAGAAAGACACCTGGATGTTCACCGTGATGGGCATCGCGGGTCACGAGCCACCCCCCGACCTTGCGGCAATGTGCGAGTTCGTCGAGGACTACGCACCGGCCCACCTGCTGGCCGCGGTGCAAGCTGCCGAAACCATCGGAGAGCCCACGCGGCACCGTCAGCCGTCCAGCCAGTGGCGCCGCTACGACAAGATGCGAAGGTTTCCGGAGGGCCTGCTGGTGACCGGCGACGCGATCTGCAGCTTCAACCCGATCTACGGCCAGGGCATGACCGTGGCCGCACTGGAGGCGTTGGCCCTGCGTGACTGCTTATCCCACGGCACCAGGGATTTGGCGCGGCGGTTCTTCCGCGCCGCGGCGGCGCCGATCCGCCAGGCGTGGGAGCTGTCGGCCAATCCCGACCTCTCGCTACCCGAAATCGACGGCACACCGCCGCTGCTCACACGGCTGCTAAACGCATACGTCGATCGCGTGCTCACCGCGTCCGAATACGACACCGCCGCACTCAATCAGTTTTTCAGAGTGACCTCACTCATCGACCCCGCCACCCGGCTCCTGCGCCCGGGCATGATCTGGCGCGCCGCCCGCGCCACGAAACGCAGACGCCAACACAGCCGCGGAGGCCATGCCATGACGGCCGTGTCTAACTCCGGTGATAGGCCGACGGCAGCGGCATGCTGAGCCTGCCATTACGCTGCACAGCAGCGTTGGGTAGTCGGTGATAATGCCGTCGACGCCGTAACCGATTAGCTCGCGCATGGTGCCGTCGTCTCCCAGGCGGATGATGCGGTCCAAGGAATGACCTTGAGCCCCAGCGAATGCGCATGGTCGACATAGGGTTTGCCGGTGACCAGCTGGTAGCTGGGCGACACGATGCTGGCACCCACCATCGCCGCCCCGGTCAACGGGTCACCGACTACCCAGGTCTCGTCGTATAGGGCCACCAACGGAATCGATGGCTCGGCCTGATGCACCATGGGCAGGGTTCGCCAGTCAAAGCTTTGAATCTCGGCCAGTCCAACTTTGTCCGCCGACCTGACCGCTGCCAGGATCACATCGACGAATTCCTGCGGTTCCGCGGATGCGCCCGGATGATCGGTCTCCACCTTGGTTTCGATGTTGTAGCGCATTCCGCCCTGATATGAGGCCCCATACGAGTCGGCGAGCGCAAAGACCTCGGGCAGGGTCGCTATCTTGTTGCCCCGTACGACTTCGGCCCGGGGAAACTCGGCCAGCTGCTTGCCGCAGTCGAGGGTGCGGATCTGCTCGAGAGTCAGCTCGTGCACGAGCTTTCCGACGTACGGATGCTGCGGGTCGCCCGCGAATGCAGGCTCCGTGTCGACGCATTTTCCCGCATCGATCGTCGGGTCGTGCCACACCACAGGATGTCCGTCCTTGGTGATAACGATGTCGAGTTCGAGTGTGCTGACGCCTAATTCGATCGATTTGGCGAATGCTCGCAGCGATTCCTCGGTCGTCTCGCCGCGAGCGCAGCACCGATGCGGGTGCGCCAGCCAGGCATTTAGCTTCTGCGCTGCCGCGCGATTTCGGCGAGCACCACACCGGCAGCCACCGAGGCATTCAGTGATTCCGTCTCGCCGGCCATCGGGATCGACACCACCTGCTCGCAGGTCTGCCGCACCAGCCGGGACAGGCCCTTGCCTTCCGACCCTACGACCACAACCATCGGATCAGTGCCGTCCAGGTCGTCGAGCACGGTGTCGCCGTCGGCGTCCAGTCCAATCACCCGCACTCCGCGATCAGCCCAACCCTTAAGCGCCCTGGTGAGATTGGGTGCCCGCGCCACCGGAATCCGGACCGCCGCCCCGGCGCTGGTGCGCCAGGCCACCGCCGTCACCGAAGCCGAGCGCCGCTGTGGGATCAGCACGCCGTGGCCGCCGAACGCCGCGACCGAACGAATGATCGCGCCAAGGTTGCGAGGATCGGAGATGTTGTCCAGCGCGACCAACAACGCCGGCGGCGATCCATTGGCGGCGGCCAGCAGGTCGTCGGGGTGGGCGTAGCTGTATGGCGGTACCTGCAATGCGATGCCCTGGTGCAGGTGGTTGGTGGCCATCCGGTCCAGGTCGGTGCGCGGTACTTCGAGGATCGCGATGCCTAAATCGGCCGCGCGGGAAACAGATTCGGTGAGTCGCTCGTCGGCCTCTGTGCCAAGTGCGACGTAGAGCGCCGTCGCGGGGACGCCGGCGCGCAGGCATTCCACCACCGGGTTGCGCCCGAGCACCGTTTCGGTTTCATCGGTGCGTTTGTCCGGTCGGCGGCGCTGCTGCGGGGATTGGGTGCGCTTGGCGGCGGGATGGTGGGGACGCATATGCGCGGGCGGGGTGGGACCACGTCCCTCCAGCGCGCGGCGACGCTGGCCGCCCGAGCCTACGGTGGGGCCTTTCTTGGAACCGGATTTGCGTATTGCGCCCTGGCGCCGCGAGTTGCCGGCCATCTACTTCTCGCACTTCTCTTGACCGGCCAGCAGTTCCCACTGCGGGCCGTCGGCGGTATCGGTGACTTCAATGCCGGCGTGTTTCAACCGGTTCCGGATCTCGTCGGCAAGAGCCCAGTTGCGCTCCTCGCGAGCCCTCTGCCGGCTCTCCAGTTCGGCTTGCACCAGCACGTCGACGGCGGCGAGGGCGGCCGAGGTCTCGTCGCGAGATTCCCACCGTTCGTCGAGCGGGTCGCAACCCAAGATGCCCATCATCGCCCGAATGGCGCTGGCGCTCTTCAACGCACCGTCGTGGTCGCCGGCGTCCAGGGCCCGGTTGCCTTCGGCGCGAGCGTGGTGCACCTCGGCCACCGCGATCGGAACGGCCAGGTCGTCATCGAGTGCCTCGGCGAAGCGTGGGGTCCACTGGCCGGGAAAGACGGCACCGACCCGACTGCGAACGCGGTGCAGGAATTCCTCGACCCCGACATAGGCCTTGACCGCGTCCTGCAGGGCGGTCTCGGAGAATTCCAGCATCGACCGGTAGTGCGCACTGCCCAGGTAATAGCGCAGTTCGGCGGGCCGGACATGCTGCAGCATCGACGGTATGGACAGTACGTTGCCCAGCGATTTGCTCATCTTTTCGCCGCCCATCGTTACCCAGCCGTTGTGCAGCCAGTAACGCGCGAATCCGTCGCCGGCGGCGTGGCTCTGCGCGATCTCGTTTTCGTGGTGCGGGAATATCAAATCCATTCCACCGCAGTGGATGTCGAATTCCGGCCCGAGATACGTGCGTGCCATTGCCGAGCATTCCAGGTGCCAGCCGGGACGTCCGCGGCCCCAAGGTGTGGGCCACGACGGCTCGCCGGGCTTGGCGCCCTTCCACAAGGTGAAATCGCGCTGGTCTCGCTTGCCGGTGGCCACCCCCTCGCCCTGATGCACATCGTCGA
>Ga0182030_10021851_pt1 | contig 11948 bp, 8 predicted proteins | sample 812S3MmetaG_FD_121299 | JGI IMG/M metagenome (GOLD analysis project Ga0182030, IMG submission 121299) | Permafrost microbial communities from Stordalen Mire, Sweden - 812S3M metaG (Illumina Assembly) | ecosystem: Environmental > Terrestrial > Soil > Wetlands > Permafrost | place: Sweden...
GTAAAGGTGCCTCTGTTCTGCCTGATCGGGCGAAAAAACATGTTGCCGTTTAAGAAATTGGAGCAAGCTAGTACCGTGAAAAAAGAGTCAATATATTCGACTGCAGTTCTAACAGTTTTGAGCCTGTTAGTTTTAATGATGCTTCAGTCTTGTGGCGAACACGGTAAACCAGCCGACGGCTCTGAAACAAGCGCAGGCAAGACTGCCGAAGAGAAAATCGCTAGCGCTAAAGCTGAGCCGGAGGGTGGCAGCAAAGGCGAGGCAAAGAACGACACTATGCTCGTGGTGCGCGCCCAGCTGCATGAACTGCGCAATAAAATCGACGTGCCTGGAGAATTGTTGGCATACCAGGATGTGCCAATACACGCCAAGGTCGAAGGATTCATTTCCTGGATCGGCGTCGACCGCGGCTCATGGGTGAAGAAAGGTCAGAAGATGATCACAATCTCCTGCCCCGAACTCATTGAAAAAATTGACGAAGCGAATGCCAAACTGAGCGCCGCTCAGGCTGTGGTGACCCGCTCAGAATCAGCCTTACAAAATGAAAAAGCGAAACTGCTAGAAGAAAAGGCTAAGTCAGAATCGGACGACCAGACTTACAAGCGCATGGCCGATGCTGCAAAAACGCCAGGGGCGGTGGCACAAAACGACGTGGACGTGGCAGGCAAAACGGTGGAAGCCGATCAAGGACGCGTACAGGCAGGCAAAGCCGCTATCTCGGCAGCCGAAGCCGTGGTCGTGGCAGAAAAGAAAAATGTCACAGCCTCCGAGCGCGTGTTGAAATCGTTAAAAGCGATGCAGTCATACCTTACAATTGAAGCACCATTCGACGGCGTAATTAGCTCACGAAATGTGCACGAAGGGTCGATTGTAGCTGTTGATGCCTCACGCTCATCCGAACCGCTAGTGCGAGTTCAGCAGGTTTCACTCTTGCGTCTTGTAGCTGCAATACCGGAAGACGCGGTTGGTTCGTTGCACGATGGTGCTAAAGTGCATTTCACAACTCCAGCGTTCCCCGGCAGAGATTTTATAGGCATTGTTGCCCGTCCGGCCTTCTCGCTTGACACAAGTACGCGCACCATGCCGGTTGAATTGAATGTGCCAAATGAACCGCGCGTTTTGGATCCCGGTATGTACTGTAATGTAGAATGGGTAGTAAGCCGTCCATACAAAACAGTGTTTTTACCAAGCTCAGCCGTGGGCACAGACCTTGTAAGCAGTTTCGTTAATAAAATTGTGGACGGAGTCAATAAACGAGTGCCCGTTAAGAAAGGCGATCAAATGGGAGACCTGATTGAAGTTGTCGGTGAAATAAAAGACGGCGACGAAGTTGCGCTCAAAGCCAGCAATGAGAAGAAAGATGGGGCGCACGTCAGCGTTCAACTAGCAAGCGCCGAAGACTTGAAGAAAGCTAATACCAAGGCAGAAAAGGCTGGGGGTGAATAAAATTGCGGCAACAGAGCTTCATATCTAAGCCAAGCAATTTGCGGCAAGTTAGCGCGAGCGATTTGCTTCAAACCAAAGCTTGTATTCCACTTCCGTCCACAGCATTTATTTCACTTAAAAGAAGCTTAGTGCCGCTAGCAGCAAGCATTTTTGTCCTAGCAGGATCCTGCATCTTTATTTGCGCCACACAGGCGCTAGCGCAAAGCAATCAATTAGGCAACGCGTCAGTGACACCAGGTTCGGTGTCTAAGTACGAGCCATACGGTGTCAATAGCGCTACTGAGAGCGCGGGGTCAGACCCTTTTCTCACGCGTCACCGACGAGAGGGCAATGAAGGCGGCATTGGCAGTTCGTTTTTAGGAACGACATCGGTTACTTCCGAAAGCAAACCAGTCGGCGTCGAAACATCAGCTTTGCAATCGAAATCACCGGCGGTGCCTATTCAAGATTCATTCCGTCCGCGAACATTCTCAGAATCAATGATGTACACGCCGGCGTTTTCTCGCCCTTATTACACTTCGCCGAGCATCAGCAGTAGCAGTGAATACAATTACGGGACGGTACAATCAACAGACTCGGTGCCTTTCGACGCGCTCTGGGGACACAAGCGTGCCTGGGGATCGTATCAATCATCAACAGGAACTTCGCGCGGCTTTGATTTATTCTTGCAATAATGGAGGAGTGTATCAACGATCCACTTCAACACTGGCGGCCGCAAGCCCTTCCGAAAAGTCCCTTGCTTGCTCAAACTGAGGCGGAATCACAAATCGCCCCGACCGGTCTATAAAACCGAATTTGCGAATTCCGAAAAATTCAACACCAACTTTTGCTAATCCTTCTGAAAACCGGGGAGAACTACAGTTGCTCAATGACTGGAAGTTCGGAGCGATTATGTATTGCCCTTTTTTATTGATGAATCCGAATTTGCTGCCCCACCTGTCCGCTTTATCCACGCACGCAAGCCCGTCTCCAAAGCTGCTGCCAATGGCATTCTCAGGAAGCTCGAGAACGATGTGCCCTAATTTATCGATATACTGGGTCCTGTTTGTTTTGTCATTGGACACTACACAAGCAAGCCCATCGTCAAAGCTTTCTGCAGAGCGAAATCTCGCTTGAATCACCACTTGATAGTCCTTGTTGAGAAAACCACTCAGTCCGACACATTCGTTTTCTTTCTCGTTTGGCCAGATGGTAAACTCTCGCAATCCTTCTGATTCTTCCACGTCGTGGTCGCTGACAGTGCAAATTTCGGCCGGCAAAACCTTTACAGTCTTAGCGTTTTTGTCAATCAGTTCAAGCGGACTGTCGCTACTAGATTGACGCTGAACCACTGCTAGCCCGCTTCGGTCAAACTCATAGGCCCAAGCAAATTTGCTCAACCTTAACGCCTCGCTTCCACCGCGGACATAGCAGAAGGTGTAGCGTCTAGTTTTTTTGTCAAACTTTGCAGAAATAAGCGGCAGCTCTAGATCTCTGGCAATTAGATGACCAGACTTATCGATTTCTCGAATCGAGTCAAGATCACCACGGTCAGTATAACTCACGACATAATGCTCGCAAGCAGTATCGTCAAATTCAGAATCTCTCTCTGATTCCGAGCTCGCTCTTGCCGATTTGCTATGATTCGGAACAACAACTTCCGCAAAGCCATTCTTAAATCCATATGCTTTTATAAAGCGCGGCTCAACGACAAAGTGTCCCTGCTTATCGATGTAACCCCAGCGACGCACCGGCGGAACCAACTGCCGGCGAACCATCAGCCCAGCGGCCACCAGAATGATGGCCGCGCAGAAAACAAAAACTATATTCCAGAACCGCTGACTCTTTAACAAGATAATAAAACCAGTTTTTGCGACCATTCTCCTGAGTCTAAACTTGTTATTGTGAGATCCACGTGAGTTTGTTTCGTTTTCGATCGTTTTATTGGCTGAAAGATCTCTCTTTTAAAACCGCAGCTAATTCGAACCAGAATCTTGCTCCACAGCGCTCCTGCCGGCTGGAAGGCGGCGCTCCCAAACTTCCCAGGTCTGCCAGGACTTCCGGGTGGTCAGGGTCTTGAGGAGGGCTATCCACGCCAATTTTGCCACCATGACTTTCAACGATGAGTTTGCAAATGGCTAAGCCAAGGCCAAAGCCCTGGCTTTTTTGGGCAGTCTCTGCTTGGAAGAATTGTTCGAATAACTTCTCCTTTGTCAGAACATCAACACCGGGGCCTCTTGAATTCTGCACACTTCAATGCCAAGATTGGCGGGCGGTGTATGCAACTTATTCTCAAAAAGCTGACACTTACGAAGTCGCGAGTATACTTTAAGTAAGAGAACAAAAAGAGCCAGCTTCGCATGTTCCAGAGATTCCTATTATTATTGACAATGTTCACGATGTTGTGGACAGGTACTTTCTGTCATGATTTTTTTGGAAGCCAAATTTTTCCGATGCTGCAGCGCGTTTCGCAATCGCTGACAGCTGCCGCTCAAAATATTGCCTTAGCCCCTTCTGTTCAAGACAGCACATGTCCTTGCCCAGAGCACGAACACAGCCCCTGGCTGCACTCGACCGAGGACGATCCGACAGAGAGCCTATCTGAGTGCGTAAATTTGCTGCTCGGTTTATTCTGCGCTCTGCTAAGTCAGAATAAATTGACTCTGCCCGATGAGGCGAGCGCCAGAGTCGATGTAGACGCATTTTTCGGCGTCATTCCCAAGCTATTTTTACTGCACCGATCTTTGCTTATCTAAATCGTCCACCAATCAATGAAAGTTCCTCCCCTTGCTTTTAGGGCGAATAACAACTTGCTTCTAAATTGGTGATGCTTATGTCATATAAATCGCTTCTGAAGAGACTCTCTCTTCTTGTCCTGCTGCCGTTATGTACCGGATGCAAATCTCAATCAGCTCCATTGCCTCCGGTTTCCACTGAGCCTGCCCAAACAGCTAGCGTGAGCGCTGGTGGTGTAGCCCGCCTGATTCAACTAAATTCCCGGCAAGAGCAGCTGGCCAATATCCGAACAGTGAAAGCGGCCGACGAGCCCATCACAGATAAACTTGACCTTTCCTCGGCAGTTGAATCCACCGCAAGCGGCACAGGCACAGTTTATTCACCAGTAAACGGAATCATCTCACGCATTCTGGCAGATGTTAGCGACCAAGTTCACAGAGGTCAGATCATGGCATATGTCAACAGCCCGGACCTCTCCGATGCTCAGTCGGCTTACCTTCATTCGCAAGCCAAGTTGATTGAAGCCCGCGCCCAAATCGGCTTGACAGAAACGCGCAAAGATTTGGCCATATCAAATCAAGATCGCCTCACAGGGCTGAAGAAAGAAGGCATCGCTTCCCAGCGCGAAGTAGAAATCGCTCGTTCGCAAGAAGCTTCTACGGACGCGGAATTGGTGGCAGCCAAAGCGAATCAAGCAGCGGCCCTGGCCGAGTTGAACGCATCAAAAGTAAAGCTTGATTCGCTCGGGTTAAAAGTTCCCACTGGAAAAACCAGCGATGTGACATCACAACTGGCGATTCGCAGCCCGGTTGATGGGGTTATCACACAACGCAATGTCAATCCAGGACAAATGGTCGGTTTGAGCGTTAGCAGCAACGGTAGTAAGGCGGCGGCTCTCTTCACCGTCGCCGACCTCAGACGCGTATGGGTCATGCTCGAAGTGCCGCAATCGGAAATTTCCAGGCTTCAACTCGGCGCGAAAGTAGAGTTTAGCTCAGAAGTAGCACCGGGCAAAAAATTCATCGGCATCGTCACGAGGCTCGGTGAAAACTTTGACCCAGCTTCACGTTGCGCCTCTGTGCGCACTGAGATCGACAACAGCAATGGCATACTCAAACCAGGAATGATGGTTATCGCCACCGTAAGGGGCAGACGCCCAGGCAGCGCGCAAATAACGATTCCGGATAAATCTCTGCAGAGAATAAACAACAAAAATTGCATCTTCATAGCATTGCCCGATCACAAATACGAATTGCGCGAAATGACTTGTGGCGAACGCCTGGAAGGCAAAGTCATAATCAAATCAGGTCTCAAGCCGCACGAGCCGGTTGTTAGCGACGGCTCATTCTTCCTGAAGTCAGAAGCGGTGAAAAGCAGCATGGGAGGCGGCGACTGATGAGTCAAGGCTTTCTGCAAAAAACAGTTATCGCAGCGCTGGAGCACCGTCTCCTTGCGCTCTTTTTCGCGATAATCCTTGCCGCGCTCGGTGTTTACGCCTTTGTCAACATGAGCGTTGATGCGGTTCCCGATATTTCCAACATTCAAGTGACCGTAACCACAAATGCGCGCGGGCTGGCGCCTAAAGAAGTTGAGCAATATGTAACTTACCCGGTGGAAATGTCATTGCAGGGGCTTCCGCATTTGACAATACAACGCTCAATTTCCAAGTATGCGCTATCGCAGGTCACAGTTGTTTTTTCGGACGGCACAGATATTTACTGGGCGCGCCAACAAGTTTCTGAGAGACTGAAAGCCGCGCAAGAACAGATGCCAGCTAGCGCCGATATCAGTATGGCTCTTGGACCTATTGCAACTGGCTTGGGCGAAATTTACCAATTCGAAGTGCGCGGCTCTGGATACTCGCTCATGCAATTGAGAGACATACTCGATTGGCAAATCATTCCAGCTCTTAAAACTGTGCCTGGCGTTGATGAAGTTCAATCAATGGGTGGTGAGTCGAAAGAATATCAAGTCTGGCTCGATCCAGAGAGACTGCACGGTTATAAAACGAGCCTGGCTGAAATTTTCACAGCACTGTCTCGAAACAACGCAAACGCAGGCGGCGGTTATGCTGTTGAAAATAGCAATCAAATTCTCATTAGAGGGCAGGGCATGCTCAGCTCGGTAGACGACATTGAGAATGTAGTCATCAAACGAGTCGGTACTGGAATTATTCGCATTAAGGACCTCGGGCGTACAGTAATCGGAAAAAAATTGTCACAAAGCATAGTTACCCATGATGGGCATGGTGAAACTGTCATTGGCGTCGTCGTGATGCGAAAGGGTGAGAATTCGAAGAAATTAGTAGAGCGGGTGAAGAGCGCGATCAATAAATTGCAACCGTCGCTTCCTTCTAACGTGCGCATTATCCCGTTTTATGATCGAAGCGAGTTGATCGATAGAACTGTCGAAACTGTCAAAGATAATTTACTGCACGGGGCTTTGCTGGTTCTCATTGTGCTTTTTGTTTTACTGGGAAGCATTAATGGTGGCATCATATCAGCCCTGGCGATACCACTTTCTCTTTGCGGAGCGCTGCTCTTTCTCAGCCTTAGCGGCATTTCTGGAAATCTCTTATCGCTTGGAGCAATTGATTTTGGCATTCTTATTGATGGCTCGGTGGTTATGGTCGAGCATATTCAAAAGCAGCTTGCTCATAAGAGTTCCGCCACCTATGACAGACTCAATGCAGTAAAGGCGGCCGCCACTGAAGTTTGCACACCGATATTCTTTGCGGTCTTGATTATCACAATTGTGTATGTACCGATTCTACTTCTGCCGGGAGTTTCAGGGAAAACGTTTCAGCCAATGGCTCTTACTGTGGTATTTGGTCTTTTGACGGCTCTTCTAATTGCGTTATATCTTACTCCAACATTCTGCTATTACTTGTTGGAAAAGAATCCAAAACAAACGGATAGTTTGATCATGAAATTATTCAGATACCCATATCGCAGAATGCTTCTACAATGTGCCAAGCATCCTTTTCTCACGCTTATGGTAGCTGTCGCCGCCTTCGCCGCCAGCCTATTGATCGTGCCTTTGTTAGGAACAGAGTTTGTTCCTGTGTTGAAAGAAGGATCGGTTGTGCTCACGGTAACGCGGCCAGTTTCCGGTTCATTGGAAACTGCGGCGCGGCAAACAACCTTGATGGAGAAATTGCTGCGGGAAATTCCGGAAGTAGATCGAATTGTGGCTAGAACAGGTCACTCCGAAATTGCTTTCGACCCGATGGGACCAGATGAAACGGACATGTATATCATTTTCAAAGCTCAAAGTAAGTGGCCGCACGGTGAGATTCAGCAGGATATTGAAGATAAGGTGGCAAAAACCCTGCGCCAAGATATTCCTGGAATAGTTTTTACAATGTCACAACCGATTGAACAAAGAATGAACGAACTTGTCGCCGGAGCAAAAGGCGACGTTGCTGTCCGAATTTTCGGACCAGATCTCGATAAATTGCGAGAGCTAGGTGGCAGTGTTGCCCAGATTATTGAGCAAACTCCGGGCAATTCAGACATTAAACTCGATCAGACATCCGGCTTACCAATTTTGACGGCAGCACTTGATCGAAAAGAGCTAGCTGCTTATGGAGTTGCCGGACAAGATGCACTAGATACGGTGACAGCAGCGATTGCCGGGAAGGTGGTCGGCACCATATACGAAGGCAAGCCTCGATACCCTCTTACGGTTAGATTCGCTCCAGATGCCGTTAAAACGCCGGAAGAAATCGGCGGCTTACCCGTTGCTATGTCCGATGGTGAACTGGTGCCACTCGTGCAACTCGCCAGCATAAAGCGAAACGAAGACGCTGCGCAGATTAGCCATATTCAGGCTGAACGAATATTTACTGTGCAAACAAACGTGCGAAATCGAGATCTTGGCAGTTTTGTTGCCGATGCGCAAAAACGCGTCAATACAAAACTTGCCTTAGCGCCGGGCTATCGCATCGAGTGGGGTGGTCAGTTTGAGAATATGCAAGAAGCGCAAGAGAAATTGCTTTTCCTTGTACCTATCGCGCTTGTCCTCATCTTTATATTACTGTTTGCTCTTTACGGAAGCCTCGCTCCGGGTATTTTGATTTTCACAAACATACCTTTAGCATTCTCAGGAGGACTGGTCGGATTGATGTTGCGTGGCATGCATCTTTCCGTCACAGCGGGAGTCGGCTTTATTGCACTATTTGGTGTCGCCGTACTCAACGGTGTAGTTCTGGTTTCCACTATTCGCGAGCTCGAAACAGCGAAAAATATGCATCCGCGCCAAGCCGCAATGAGAGGCGCAGCTGAAAGGTTGCGCCCGGTACTCATGACCGCACTGGTTGCCTCACTCGGCTTCGTACCAATGGCCATCGCAAGCTCAGTCGGCGCAGAGGTGCAACGCCCGCTGGCCACAGTAGTAATTGCGGGACTGATCACGTCCACGATCTTGACGCTACTGGTACTACCTAGTGTTTATCCATTGATTTGTAAGCGCCGATCTTAATCGCCAGACTTTAGCAAACCCTTGATCGTTCCTTCACAGGCGTAGTAATTGTCGGCGACTAGATATTTTCGTGCCTGCGTGGACATGGCGGCAATAACCTCTGCAAGCAGGCTTGCCAATTTGTCATGCAATGTTCGTTTATCCCGATTGCTGGTCACAACTCCCAAGTGGATTCGGCAGGCAAGGGGAACAGACCACACTGCACTGCCAAGCTTAAACAGCAGTCCTACAGCTTCAAAGTAATGTCCCATGATGAAGGTCGGCTTGGAGTTTGACTCGGACTCTTGATGAAGCGACTTGACCGCTGGCATCTTACGCCCTTCGCGCGGCGCTTTGATTCCATCGGCAATGAGGACGAATCTTCCGTTGACGGTGTATGACCCAAACACTTTCATCACCCACTTGATCCATACCTTGGTTAGACATTCCGCACTCCAGCCGTCGCTTCTGAAAAGATGCAGCGAACTGCGATAGCAGACAGGGTTGAGGTTTAAGGCTCGGACAATACTGGTGACGCCTGCGTGGTCCGTCCGGATACACATACCAGCCAGCCCGACAACAAACCAGAAGAATGTTCGGTGACGAGAGAACGCTGGACGCAGGGTTTTAACAAATGACAAAAAAAGCAACCACAGTTTCATGAAAAACAACCTTTCTATATGGTATCGAATCTGGTGCATCTACCATATGGTGCCTAAAAAGGCCACCGACAGAATCATGCAGATCGTGGCGAGGCGGGCTGCAACATTGAGCAAACGATGCTGCGAGTGCAGCAGTCACCAAAAGTCTATGGCAATTGCAACAACTAATTGAAAAACGGATCCGTCCGCGAGCGCGAATGAGTCCTGACTCAAAGATCTGCACTCGTCCGCGTCTCAATTCGTCGGCGCGAATGAAGTCCTAATTGAAAAACGGATCCGTCCGCGAGCGCGAACGAGTTCTGACTCAAAGATCTGCACTCGTCCGCGTCTCAATTTGTCGGCGCGAATGAAGCCCTAATTGAAAAACGGATCCGTCCGCAGCGCGAACGAGTTCTGACTCAAAGATCTGCACTCGTCCGCGTCTCAGTTCGTCGGCGCGAATGAGTCCTAATTGAAAAACTGATCTGTCCGCAACCGCGAACGAGTTCTGACTCAAAGATCTACTCTCGTCCGCGTCTCAGTTCGCCGGCACGAATGAAGTCCTAATTGAAACCCGATCCGTCCGCGCGGCCGCTGTCTGGCTCAAAATATATTAAAGTGCTCGCCTCATGCATGTGGTAGAACCGAACGGTCAGTGTACAATCTGACATCGAGGCTGTGTCATGACTTGGGAGCTGCATGAGATGGCAAAAATACTGGCAGCCGCCGAGCTTTACTGCCTTACGATTACCCTCAACGAAAGTAGCAATGTCTCTGCTCTCCCATTTCTTTGACAAGTTTGCTCCACCATCAAAACTTTGCACTCTCAAGTTAATATCCATGTAGTTACTTTGGCGGTTGAGGGGAACAATAGAAACAGCAAAGGACAGAAACATGGTAGAGACGGTTGAAGAAACAGTCAAGCTAAGCAAAGGCTCCCTGCAATCGCAGGCTGCTTGTCCTGAACGCTATGAGATAAAAAGCCTAATCGGGCACGGCGGCATGGGTTTTGTTTTCCATGCAACGGACAACTATTTGCTTCGCGATGTAGCCATAAAGGTCCTCGTTCAGGAAGGCTCACGCGATCCCGATTCACAGCAGCGCTTCTTGCGTGAAGCACAAGCATTGGCACTTCTAGTGCATCAAAACATTGTCCGCATCTACAGCTCTGATCTAAACTCCCAGGGCAATCCTTACCACGTAATGGAATACCTGGAAGGCGAGCCTTTGTCGAGAGAACTCGCTCGTGGACCATTAAAGGCTGAGCATTTCTTTTCAGTCTTTAGGCAGCTTCTTGCAGGACTGCACTACGCACATTCGCAAGGAATAGTACACAGAGACCTGAAGCCATCAAATATCATGCGTTGCGATGGCGAAGCTGAGGAGTTATATAAGATTATAGACTTCGGTATCGCTCGGATGGACATGAGCGCTGACAGAGCGACGAGCTCGTTGACTCGCACCGATGCCGTAATGGGAAGTCCGAAGTACATTAGTCCTGAGCAATGCCGTGGCGAGCGAGGTGATTACCTGTCGGACGTTTACTCGATTGGATGCATCATGCATGAGTGCATAAGCGGAAAAGCTCTGTTTGAAGGCGAAACTGCCTTCGAAACTATGTACAAGCAGATGACTGAGCCACCCAAGAGCCTTTATTCGGAAAGAATGTCCGAGGAGTCAAAGCACCTGGGTGAGCTTATAAACAAGTGTCTTCAGAAAGATCCGGCGCGCCGTCCGAAAACCGCATCCGAGATTGCCCTGGAATTGGATAAAATTTCCAGTCTAGGTTTAGAAAATCTGGATATATTTTCAAAGCAATCCTCTAAATCTAAGAGCAAAATTCGAACAAAGTCCGCCACCTTACGCGGTGCGCTAGCATCGCTTATGATAGTAGGCTTGATGGTCTGGTTACATCAAAGCAGGGTGAGCACCGCTTTTTTGACCAGCATCGTAAAATCCGAACTTTTCAAGTCTCAGCGTGATATCAACAAATTGAAACTACTCATTGCTTCTTGCAAAAGCCCTACAACGATCAAAAAACTCTGCCTTACAACAAAGATATGTAAATTGGCTATTGGCTCTGGGCAATGCGCAGACGCATTCAAAAAGCAAGCAAGACAGGCTAGAATCTGACAGAACATTCGCCGCTGCACTCAAGTTCTGTGCGAATATAGGCGGAGATTTTGACAAGAGTAATAGAGCAGCCTGTTACGCCTTCCGCGCGAAGTCGAAGTTTGCTCAAGGATTTCTTGCCGATTCTGAAACAGACTTCGCAAAGGCATTGAGCCTAATAAATAGTTCAAACAGAAATATTGAAATAGACATTCTTTACGATAGGGCAGCGCTTAGAATAGAAGAACGTCGCTTCGCCGACGCGATAGTGGATGTTGTCGCCGCCTCCAAAAATTATGATGCTATGCCTTTGACCCTAGATACTATTGAACAAAAGGTAATGAACCAACTGGATCGAAATTCAGTTTATTCGCGAAGCGACGTGATGCTTAACATAGAAAAAGGTCTGAGCAAACTGGAAGCTAAATCATCTGACGAAGCACTTCAGATGGTTCTGCTCTCCAATCTACTTGCTGAAAGAATGGGTAAATGCAAACTCAGATCGGCTGCCGAGGTACGAGCCGCCTTGAAGTTTTCTGCTTCACAGCTATCAAAAATTGACGGTCATGAGCA
>Ga0182030_10021853_pt1 | contig 11948 bp, 8 predicted proteins | sample 812S3MmetaG_FD_121299 | JGI IMG/M metagenome (GOLD analysis project Ga0182030, IMG submission 121299) | Permafrost microbial communities from Stordalen Mire, Sweden - 812S3M metaG (Illumina Assembly) | ecosystem: Environmental > Terrestrial > Soil > Wetlands > Permafrost | place: Sweden...
GGCCATCATGATCCAGAGATTGTTGGAGAGCGCGAGACTGTTGGAGTTGGTGCCGAAAAAGACCAGGGCGCCGCAGAGGAAGAGCGCGAAGGAGAAGAACTGGCCGATGGAAACCGCGCGGCGGGTGGCCGTAACCTGATCTCCGCTGCGCGCCATGAGCGCCCGCAGAATGCGTCCGCCATCGAGCGGATAGGCGGGCAGAAGGTTGAGGGCGGCGACAAAGATCTGTGCCCAGACCAGGCTGCGCGGAAGATCGAAGGGAGTAAGCCACGGATAGGCGAACAGGTTCACCTGCGGCCAGAAGAGAAGAACGGAAACTCCCAGCAGGAGCCCCACGGCCAGGTTGACTGCGGGCCCGGCCAGCGACATGCGGATCTCGCGAGTGGCGTCGAGGCCGCGCTGCGACTGCTCGTCGAGCAGGGCGATGCCGGCGATGGGCAGCAGCACCACGCTCCGGACGCGAATGCCGTTGCGCGCCGCAACCAGAGCGTGAGCCATCTCATGCACCAGTACGGCAATGAGCATCGTGGCCATCAGCAGCGCGCTGCGCAAGGCCACCTGCGGGCCGCGCCCGGACTCCAGACTCCAGACCATGAAGAACATCAGCGGAAAGCTGAAGTGCAGACGGAAATGGATTCCGAAGATGTCGAGAACCGGAATGGACCAGCGCCTCATGCCATTTGCCTTGTCGTGCAACCAGCACTTACGAATACACTGCTACTACAGTACACGGCGGAGGGCGGGGAGTAGAAGAGTCCGATGAGAGTGATCGCGGGAAAGTTTCGCAGCCGGACGCTGAAGAGCCTGGAAGGGTTGGAGACGCGTCCGACCTACGACCGGCTGAAAGAGACGCTGTTCAACGTGCTGGCTTCGGCGGGCCGGGTAGAAGAATGCGCCTGGGCCGACCTGTTTGCCGGCACCGGCGCGGTGGGCATCGAGGCCCTGAGCCGCGGCGCTGCATCGGTGTACTTTGCCGAATCCAGCGCGCGGGCGGCGCGGGTGCTGCGGCAGAATCTTGCCTCGCTGGGACTGGAGGCCGAGGTGGCGGAGCGCGATGCGGCCGAGGCTCTGCGCCAGTGGGACAAGGCCGGAGTGCAGTTCGACGTGTGCTTTCTGGACCCTCCCTACCACGTGCACGGCGCCTATGGAGAGATTCTGCGGACGATTGCGCGCGGGCAGGCGCTGCGAGAGGGCGGCATCGTGGTGGCCGAACATGAGAAGCGCTTCGATCCGGGCGAGGGAGAAGAGAATCTGCGGCGGTATCGGGTGCTGAAGCAGGGGGAGAGTTCGCTGAGTTTTTACCGGAGGGCAGAAGCTACGGATAGTGAGTGATAAAGCCTGTAGTCGCCAACGATCCAGCACTCGCGCTAGTATCTGTGTGTGCAGCGATCCGCAAAACTCTGGGTTGTGGACTTCTTGTTGGTGCCGATCCTTCGTGGTGTCGGCTTCGTCTTCAAGGCTATTTACAACATTAGCGATGGCAGCGGCGATGGCAGCGGCGTTGATGACGGTAGCGGAGGCGACGGGTCTGTTGACGCGAGTGCGAGGCGCGTTCGCGCGGCGGATTGTAGCGGTGGTGGAGATTCCCCGGGCCCGGACCCCACGGACCCCATCTCCACTGGTACGGATTCTATAGGTGCAGGCGGCAGTGATGGCGGTGGTGGTGCGTATGCTGAAATGAACTTTTACTATTTTGGAAATTCTGCTGGTAATGGAGGTTATCAAGGGCCAATCAGTTTCGTGCTCTCTTATGATAACAATCCTACGATTACAGATCCTACTCTCTCTCTGCCGCTGCCCTATGATGTGAGTAGTTCGGGCGGTGGGAACGAAGCCCCAAGTAACGCGCCTACAGTAAGTCATTGTCTTGGCGTAGCCGGGCGAAAGAACGGAGTTGCGCTTGCACTGGATGCGGCATCACTCGGCGTAGACGCGTTTGGACCGGAGGCGCAATACGCGAAGCTGGGGATTGGCTTAGGACTTTCTACAGCATCCATGATCAACAGCGCGGCAAGTCACGATATGACCGGCACTGGATTGGGAATGGCTTCCTACCTCAAAGCGCCAACGGAACTGGCTGCAACAAGTGCAGGATGGGGATAGGCCAAATGGATTCCATTCGCCGGAGCAGCCATGGATGTGGCCTCTGCCTACAATGATGGCAGCCAAGCGTATAGCGACTACAGCAGTTGCATGGCAGGTCACTGATGAAAAGCATGAGCGCAGAGAATGTCACGTCACGTACAGCGGCAAGGTGGGGACTTCTAGTCGGCGTCATTTCGCTGCCTGTGGCTATGGTTGTCAGTCACTTTTTTGATCCGGGAAGAGGAAGGGCGGCAGGGATTGCCCTTGCGATGATGATTGGTGGAATTTGGGCGTTCTGGAACCAAAGGCGGCACGCGTGGTTTTGGATGGCAGTTGCTGCGTTGACGGTCATTCATGTTGTGTTGGTCGTTGTCGTTCCTTGGACCAATAAGAGTTTTCCGGCTCCGGCTCTTTGGCCTGTTGGCATCGCTGATTTTGCGGCTATATGTGGGTTTATCAAGCTGGTCGAGAAAGCGATGAGCCGGGGTGACGCGGCCAGCACTCCAAGCCTGAGATCGTGACCGGCATGAATGCAATCCGGCCCGTCCCGTTTCCAAGTGTTTGCTTGGTGGCTCGACCCGTGGCTTCAATGGAAAGCAAATCATGCGCTGCTGGACGACATCCAGAGAAACCTGTATTTCCTCTACTCGCAGGCACTGGTGGTCAAATCAAGCCCGTTCACAGTTCTTCCTTTCGACTATGCTTCAGTGACGCTTGCTTGGCAGAACGTATTGTTCACGATCACACGAGGGCGCGGAGAATTAAACATTTCTGTTGCGCCCCGTAGCGTGCCGGGTGAGCAATACCAGCTCGGCCTCGCAGTTGCCGTGCTGGAACATCGACATTTTTCGGAGCGCGATTCGTTCAATAGTCTAGCTGGTGCCGCGACCCTATTAAGCCCCCGCCTAGAGGCGCTGAACGCTGCGTTTTCTGAGCAGGAATATCCAAGTATCAGGCAAAGATTGTAGAGCAAGCAGACGGCTCTGCCGGATAGGCAACAGAAAATCGCCAAGTAGCTCACAATCCCGTAATGGGACCGTGGACACCCCACATTCGCCAAAAGAAGGCGGATGTGGGCCACCCTGAAATTACATGACGAAGTCGCTGGGACGGTCGAGTGCGTACTGCATTTCGGTTAGGTCCTGGCGGACGAGGTTGAGGCCAAAGACGCAGGTTTCAAACTCCTGCGAGAGGCGGCCGAAGAGCGGCGCGACGTTGCGGTACTCCATCTGGTCGAACTGGCTGACGATGAAGTAGCTCTCCTTGCCGGCGTGGACGAAGTCGATGAGGCTTTCCAGGCGCTGGCGGCGCAGACGGAAGCGGTTGATGGCCTCGGGAAACATTCCGCTGTAGAAGAGGGTGAAGTCTCCGATGTGTTTGCGCACCTGGCGCTCGCGGTCGAAGGACTGCGCCTGGGTGCCGAAGATGGGGTCGCTTTCGAGCAGCATTTCGCCTACGTCGTCGAGCGAGCGGCCCTGCGCATTCTGGAGCGCGTAGAGATTGCGGGCGTCGCAGAATTCGGTGAGCAGGTTGGCCAGGTAGGCCCAGATCTCCTGGTCGCGCAGGCCAACCTCGCGGCCAAAGTGAGTGGCAATCTTCTCCGTCAAGAGCTTGCGCAACGGATGCCGGTCGCTGATCTCTCCCATGTTTGCCACCCCTCCCAATGGGTTCCGCGGCCACTCTGGATGCGGGCCGCCACGGTAGTACATGCTTAGTCCTCGTTAGATTCGCGGGCAATCAGGAAGGTGCATTAGACGCGAAGATTGGCAGTCAGCGGCGTGGAGTGCTGACAGTCCGACTACTGCAGCGAGGCCGGGGCCTGAGGCGCGACGCGCAGGCCGCACCAGGTTTCCGCCACGACGATGGAGTTGCCGGGATGGTGCGGATCGTAGCGGACTCCAGTGGCAGAGCCGATGTGGTGGGAATTCAGATCGAACAGCGAACGCAGGTTGGTAACCTCCTGCGCACACTCGTATTGCACTCCGGCAACTTGATAAGCGTAGAGGACCATCCGCACGGTTTGGCCGGTGCCGTAGTCGTATTCGCAGACGTCGAGCACGGTTCCGTCGGTGATGCGGCCCTGGGTGCTGATGCGCTGGCGGCGCAGAGCTTCACGCTGTTCGGGAGTTTTCTTGTTGCGGCTGAGCCACGCCGCCGCGCTCGCCGCAGAGACCACGGTGACGCCGGTGACGGCATAGATGGGAAGCAGGCTCATGGAATTACGCGCGGGGCGCAGGACGCGGAGAACCGCTGTCTTCAACTCTACTACGAAATCCGGGGAGGGTGGCAGGTGCGGAAGGCCATGGCCTCCGGATGGCACCACCCACATCTGCTGACTGCGGCAGATGTGGGGCACCTGATTTGATCCGGTTTACTCCGGCGTCTCGTTGACCACGGAGTTGCGCAAGGTGCCGATACCTTCAACGCTGACCTCGACGACGTCGCCCTCCAGCAGCGGGCCTACGCCTTCGGGCGTGCCGGTGGCGATGAGGTCGCCGGGCTGCAGGGTGCAGAACTGCGAGATGTAGCGCAGGATGCAGTCCATGTCGAACATCATGTCGCGGGTGTTTCCGTCCTGACGCAGCTGGCCGTTGACGTGGGTCTGCACCTGGACTCCGCTCCAGGGGTCGAGCTGGGTGTTGACGATGGGGCCGACCGGGCAGAAGGTGTCAAAGCCTTTGGCGCGAGTCCACTGGCCGTCGGTCTTTTGCAGGTCGCGGGCGGTTACGTCGTTGACGATGGTGTAGCCGAGGATGTAATCGCGGGCGCTTTCCGAGTCCTTCATTTTGTGGCAGCGGCGGCCCATGATGATTCCGAGTTCGCCTTCGTGATCGACGCGCTGGCTGTTGGAGGGGCGGACGATCTCGCCTCCGGAGGCGAGCAGCGAAGAGGGCGGTTTGCTGAAGATGACCGGCTCGCCCCGAAGCTCATTGTTCAACTCGCGGACGTGGGCGGCGTAGTTGCGGCCGACGCAGAGAATTTTGCTGATGATGGGAAAAGGGATTAGCAGCTTGGCGCGCTCCAAGGGAAACGGCGGGTCGATCTTTTTTCCGGAGCGAGGCTTTTCTTCCGAACCGGGCACTTCGTCTGAGCCGGTGAGGTCTTCAGGATTGGGGAGCACGATTTGCTCCGGCACACCGGCGGAGCTTACCTGCATCTGCGGGCTGGGGAGCTCGGCGACGATCACTTCTGCTCCGTCGCGGGTTTCGACCAGGCCGAAGCGGGAGCCTTCCATTCCAAGAAAACGGCAGAATTTCATCGAACCTCCAGGGGGACCGTCTCCGAGGCCGGGGCAGATTGGGCGCTCTGATTGCCGCGCACATCGACGGCTGCGACGGTGTAGAAGTATTTTTGCCCAGCGTGCACATCGGTGTCACGCCATGCCGGGGACTTGAGGACGTCGGATACTACGACGTAGGCCGAGCTGGCGTCGGTACGGCGATAGACGATGTATCCGGCTAGGTCGCCCTCGGTGTCGGGCGCCCAGGAGAGGTCGATGAACGGCTTCTGTCCGACGCTGCTGTAGACGGCCTGCAATCCGCTGGGCACGGCGGGCGGGAAAATGTCATGCGTTACAAGATGGGCCAGTGCGCTATCGTCGCCTTCCACCTCGACTGCGGGATGCTCCGGCGCGGCGATAACGGTAACGGCGACGGCTTTGTAGTCGTATTCCTGCTCCCACTCAAAGCTGTTGTCGCGGGCCTCGCCGGGGCCCGACTGGCAAGGCTGCTCGCCGATCAGGGCGAACTCGGGCTTGGCCTGGATGTGGTGAACGGAGGTTGGCTGAATCGCCGCTGACGCTTGCCGACGATAGATGCGGAGGGTGCAGGAGATTCCCGCGGCGGGCGCGAAGGTGGACGCGTTGTCCCACTGGAGCAGCGGGCCTTGCGCGTCGAGCGTGGCGCGGAGGGCGGAGGGCGGAGGCTCGGTGGGCACCAGGGGAATGCGCACCTGGTTGGAGAGTCCGGCGGAGCGGCCACGCTGGTTGACGACCTCGACGGCGTAGGTGGCCTGATTCTGCGTGGTGACTTCCTGTGGGATCAGCGCTGCGGGCAGCAGATCCTCATAGGAGACCAATGGACGGCGCGCGGCGGGCGCGGATGAGGCCAGGTCGCCAGCCTTGATCTGGGCGACGGGATCGCCACACCGGTTCACGGGGAACTGGTTGAGCACCCGGCAAAGGCGAGTGGTGGTGGGCCAGTGGATGGGCTGACGATCGGTGCTCTCCGCAGGTGGGGACCATGTGAGGACCACGCGATTGCCTTTGCGCACGGCGGTGAGATTATTCACCGTCTGCGGCAGGCGCAGCGAAGGCGGCTGCGGCGCGCCGGGCGCAGCACAGCCGGTGGCCAGCACCAGCAGGGCGCCGCACGCGGCAAGCAGGATGGAAGTCTTATTCATTGGAACGGTTCAGGGTAACAGAAAGCAGCAGTGCTCTAAAGTCGTTCACGAGCGCCCTCCGCATTTAGTAGAGCCGCTCCTGGCGGCGCATGTTTCCGACGCTTCCGATATTGGCCAGGGTGAAGGCGAAGCGGTACTCGTTTTCCACGTTCACGCCGGGCACGTTGATGTGCCGGTATTCGACGCTTAGGCCGCAGCAGTCCCAGTTGTAGCTGCTCTGCCCGGCGGCATACTGCAGGAAGTTGAGGTTCTGGTCGTAGCCCATGCTGAAGCCTCCGGAGAAGCCCCTCTTGTTGGGATGCCCGTAGCCGATCAGGTAGCGGATCTGATCGTAGACGAGCGGCGCGTTGCCGGTGGACTCCGAGGCGGGCACGGGAAGCGTGTGGAAGAAGGAATCGCTCACGCCGAAAAAGTACTCGCGGATGCGGTATTCGACGAACGCTGCGCTGGAGTTGATGCGGCCTAGAACCGGGTCGTAATCCAGCTGCCACTGCACGTCGGTATTGGCCGAGGTCTGCACGCGCAGCTTGCTGATGACCGGACTCCAGTTGCGCGGGCTGTAGAGGAACGCGATGCCGGTCAGGTCGTCGGTGGAAGTGAAGACGTTGCGGCGGCCTGCTACGAGTGCATCCCCAAAGTTCTCGTTGACGTAATACTTCTGCTTCACTTCCCAGCTCAGCAGCTCGCGCGTGGTGTTGCCGCTGTCCTCGCAGCGTGGGCGCAGGGCGCTGACGCCGGGAATGTAGGCGGGAGGAAGTTTCTCCGGATGCGCGGGGGCTGGGGCGTTCGCCTCGCAGCCCGGCTCCTCTTTGGTGGAGCGGCGGCGGCCATAGAGGCGCTGGATCAGGTCGTACTGGAATTCGCTGGTGTTGGTGAGAATGTCGGTCTGATCGAAGCGGAGAATGTGCTGGAAGTTGCTGACGCCATCGGTGTAATTGTAGGTAAAGATGGGCTGAATGACGTGCTTGATGCGGCGGCCGAAGATCTCCCGGTCGAAGACCTTCTCCAGCACCGGGGGACGCAAATCGATGGAGGCTTCCAGGGCGCGACGGTTGAGCTCGGTGCCGGTGGCCGCGCCCGGCGGATTGAGAATCGAGGGCGTGAGCTGCTGGGTGTAGAGCGTGTCCTCTACCGCAACCTCGGGACGCAGGTTCCAGCCCTTCCATTGCAGAGGCAGAGCAAGCCTGGGGCGGATATCGAGACGGCCGACGAGGTTGGCGGTGGCAAAGCCCGGTTGGCCCGCTATAGCGCTCGGCTCACTGCGTTGCAATCCGGCCGCACTGGCGTCTACCCCCCAACGGAGGGGCGAGGACAGCAGCGGCTGCTCCAGGGCATTGGCCTCCGCCATCGGTAGATGAAGGATCTTGATCTGGTCGGAGTAGGAGTTGGTGGACGGATTCTGATAGAAGTTCTGGTAGCGGTCGGCGCTGGCATTGAGCGAAAACCCGCTCAGATTATGCGAGAGGTAGGCCACCGAGCTTACCTCGGCATCCACCGCCTGCGAGTAAGTTTCAGACCAAGCCTGGCGGAAGAGGAACGAGCTCAGGTAGTCGATGCTGGCCGAGGCCCGCCAGTGGTCGAGGTTGTCGTCGGCCAGCAGCCGCGCTTCTTCCCCGCCCTGGTTCTGCAGCACCGGGACTTCCACGCCGTTCTGCAGCTGGTTGACCACGATGCCGCGATCCATCACCCCGAAGTAGCGCACCTCCACCGAGCTGTTTTCTCCGGGCTTGCTGCGGAAGTGTACGCTCTGGCTCCAGCCGCGTGATGAGTAGTACTCGGCGCCCAGAGTAATGTCATTGGAACGGTTAATGGCCCAGTACACGCTATCGCCGAGGATGATCCCCTTGGTGGTGGAGTCCCCGACGGTGGGCAGCAGAAAGCCGCTGGTGCGGGCCATTCCGCTGGCAGGCAGTTGATTGTAGGGAAAATAGAAGATCGGAAGCTTCATCAGGCGGAAGCTGGAGTGGTACAGCTTGGCGTCGTCGCCTGCGATCAGGTCCACCTTCTCGGCGTTGAACGTCCACTTGGGAGTCTGCTCGGCGCAGGAGGTGATGCTGCCGTGCAGGAGGATGTAGCGGTCGCGTCCCACTTTGCGCACCTCGCGTCCTGCGATGACGAACGGATTGCTGGTGGTGAGCACGACGTTGTTGCCCCGCACCACGGCGCCAAAAGTACCGGAAACGTCAAAGAACGTCCCGGTATCGTCCTTGACGTTGTAGGTGACATGGGAGGCGGTGAGATGGGCATCGTGCGGTCCGCCATCGAAGACCACCCGGCCGCTGGCCTGAACCTCTCCGGTGACCTCGTTGTAGGCGCCATGGTCGGCGCGCAGAACATACCCCTGGAAGACAACCTCCACGTCGCCGTCCAGGGTGTAGATGTCACCCTTTTTCTCCTGCTGCTGCGCCCGGATGGTGACCTCCTGGGAAGGTGTCACCGCGACCGATGCAGTGCCGGCAAGCGGAGGCGCCTGACTGGTAAATGCCAGGGAAGCCAGCAGCAGGTGACTTACAAACGTGACTGTGATAATTCTCAGAGTGCGAAGGTTCATCGGATACGTTTCGCTGGTCCGCGTGGTGCGAAAAAGAGCCCGGTTGCAAGGTAGCACGGGCAAGCGTCCGCCACAAAGTGTCGAAGTGGAAGCATCCGAAAAACCGCTCGCGCTCTGGTAACTCTAAAACTCGGTCATGGACTGTCCGCTCTGCGGTACACCGTGCACGTGCCCCGTGCCCTCCGTGGCCGCGCGATCATTTGCATCGCGCGGCACCCTCGTCACGTCATTCGCCGTGGACAACTCCGTTTGTCGCTAATTTGACCGTCAGCTTGTTTGTGAAACCAGGGGCAAGAATGCATTCAGCCGAGCCGTATGACCGCCGCTCCGTAAACGATCCCAGCCAGCCGGACTCCGCAGACGGGGCCTGGCGCGCCGAAGTGGCCTCGCGCGTGAACAGCTACCGCGCCCGCCGTAAAGGCACGGACGCAGGGCAGGACTCCCTGGCGCTCGACTTTGGCAAGGATGCCGAAGCGCCGAGAGCCGACCTGGCGACGGCAAGCCTGAAGGCGCGGAAGCGCGCCTCGGCGCCAAATGCCTTCGACACCAACTATTACCGCCGACTCAACGCCGAGTCCATGAGCACTGCGGCCACACAGCAGGAGCTGGAAGCTGGTTTCGAGGCGGAAGACGACGCACTGGAGCTGGAGGAAGATTCGCGGCCGCGGGAAGTCACCGTGGCGGACGAGGCGGACGATCTGGAGTTCCAGACGGTGGCTTACGCCGATGCCGGTCACGAAGCCTGTCGCATCGCGGATGAGGAGCCTGCAACACTCTTTGAGGCGGCAGGCGCGCCTTCCGTGGCCCTCGCTGTACCCTCGCAAGGCAACCTGATTGTCTTCCCACGTCCCACGCTGGAGCCGCCGCTCCTGGCGCAGCCCTCGCGCGACGAGCTGGCTGAGCCGGTCGGCCATCGTCCCCGCATTCTCGAAGTGCCCGAGGACATCATGCCGGCCATGCAGGGCTCGCTGTTCCCGGAGATTCGCCTGGACGCCGACGAGCCTGAGAGTTGCGCCGGCCGCGAGCCGGAGATCGAAGTTCCGCTGCAGGTTGCGCCGGTTTCGGCGCGGCTGGCGGCTGCGCTTACCGATGGAGTATTGGTGCTGGGCGCCGGGGCCCTATTCGGCGCAATCGCCTGCCGGGCTCTGCCGGAGATTCCTCACACCAAGCCCTTCTGGATGGTGCTGGCCGGGGTGACCGTGCTGCTGTGGGCGGTCTATCAGCATCTGTTCCTGCTCTACGCGGGGCGCACGGTGGGCATGAGCATGAGGGGCATCCACCTGAGCACCTTCGACGGCCGGGCGCCTGAGTGGGCTGAGCGACGCAGCCGCACGCTCTTTATCCTGCTCTCCTTCGCCTCGGTGAACCTGGGCTTTCTCTGGGCGCTGGTGGACGAGGATACGCTCTGCTGGCATGACCGCCTCTCGCAGACCTTTCCCACCACCGATTAATTTCCGGCTTACGCACAACAGCGCGGCTCGTGGGCCGCGCTGTCATCACTGAAATGGACCGCTAATTACTCCGGCGGCTCGCACTCCTCTTTCTCCCGCTCCGGCAGTTCCTTCTTGAGCATGGCGAGGATCTCCTCTCGCTGCGGACCGTGCAGACGCTCGTTGAGACGATCCAGCGCCAGACCCACGATGTGGTAGTGGTGCAGGCAGGTAAAGTCCGGATCCTCGCTGACTTCAAGCCAGATGCGGTGCAGCAGTGCCAAGTCCTGTTCGCGCATACGTGGCGTATGCGGGCCAAGGTAATACTCCACCGGACCCTGCTCGAGAGAGTTGACTTCGAAGACGATGTTGGGACGCGGCTCGGGCAGGCGTTCCCAGGCATCGCCGGTCAGCTTGCCCTGCTCATCGCTCGTAAGTTTGTTGGAGAGACCGCAGACGATGCGCGAAGACTCCAGCCGTTGTGCGGCCTGCACGATTCCGTCGAAGACGTTGGCGGTGGGCACCACCATCAGCGAAACGTGCTTGCCTTCCTTCTCTGCCAGTTCCACGACCTTGGTGAACAGCTGCTGCTCGTAGTGGTCGAACAGCTCTCCGCTGTCATAGCTGCCGCTGGCGCTGAACCCCGGCTCACGGTGATAGATGCGGGCGGTCATGACCACGACATCCTGGCGGGTGGTGTCGGTGTGCTGCAGTACGTTCTTGAGATAGTAAAGATTGCGCGGGTCGCGGATGGTGACCAGGATGTTGCCGGGGCGCACCTTCATCTCTTCGCGGTCGATCAGCGGCTGCTCGGCGACGCGGAACTCCTCTTTCATCTCGTGGTGCGCGGTGCCGCGCTGGCGGTTGGTGATCTTCTCCGAGACCACGAAGACGATAAACAGGACAGCCGAGAAGCTGACGCCGGCCATGGTCGCCAGCGGCTTGGTCATCAGGTTGACCAGGGCGGTGGCGAACAGCAACAGGGTAATCAGCCCCAGCCCGATGGGTAGTTCCGTCGAGCCGATTTTGATGTTGCCCGGCACCCGGAAATCGCGGTGGCCCGGTTCGGTGAAGCGCAGCACCAGCATTGCCAGCGCCTTGAAGGCAAAGCTCCAGATGACGCCGAAGGCGTAAAGCGCCGCCAGCAAGTAAACGTTGCCGCGGCTGACGACGATGGTGAAGCACTGCAAGATCGCAATCAGATTGATCAGCCGGAACGAGGTGCCGTACTTGTTGTGCGGCTTGCGGAACCAGGGCGTCAGCACACCGTCTTCGCTGATTCGATTGAGCACGCCGTTGGCGCCGACGATCGCCGTGTTCACCGCGCCCGACAGAATAAGTACACCGACCAGCACCACGAAGCCCTGGAAGATGAGGCGCAGGTTATAGGGACCTGCCATTTCCATGGCCAAGCCGCTGATGAGGTTAGCAAAATACGTTGGACGCTTCGCGTCCGGAATAATCATGACCGCGAAGAAGGA
>Ga0182030_10021855_pt1 | contig 11947 bp, 8 predicted proteins | sample 812S3MmetaG_FD_121299 | JGI IMG/M metagenome (GOLD analysis project Ga0182030, IMG submission 121299) | Permafrost microbial communities from Stordalen Mire, Sweden - 812S3M metaG (Illumina Assembly) | ecosystem: Environmental > Terrestrial > Soil > Wetlands > Permafrost | place: Sweden...
CTGTCGACATTCGCACGGCGCGGCTGAACAAAAAACTGCAGCCGATCGAGTTCCACTACATGGGCGGGCCGGTGACGCTGGAGAACAACGGGCACACGGTGATTGTGCACGTGGACCCGGGCAGCTACATTATCGCCGGCGGGGTGCGCTACGAGCTGGTGCAATTCCACTTCCACCATCCGGGCGAGGAAGCGGTGAAGGGCAAGATCACCGACATGAACATCCACCTGGTGCACAAGAGCGCCGACGGCAAGCTGGCTGTGGTGGCCATTCGCCTGGCCGAGGACCGGACCACGCCGCCCAATGCTGTGCTGGCCACGCTCTGGCAGCACCTGCCCACCAAGGCCGGCACCAGCGAGAAGATCGCCGACATGGTGAATCCCGGCGGCCTGTTGCCCGCCGACCGCGGCTATTGGACCTATACGGGCTCGCTGACCGCGCCGCCCTGCACCGAGGGCGTGCGCTGGTTCATCTTCGAGCAGGAGATGACGCTGAGCCGCGACCAGCTGCGCGCCTTCGCGACGCTGTTCAAAGTGAACTCGCGTGCCTTGCAGGACCTGCACGGGCGGCGCGTTGAAGCGGACGAGTAGCGCTTACACGGCAAGCGGGGTGAAGATGAGCTCGATATCCCCTTCGCTCCCGTGCGCGAAGACCTCGACCTGGGTCAGGTCTTCGACCAGGTAGTGCGCGCCGCTCAGCGACTCAATGGAATGCGAGAAGGTGGTGGCCACCACGGTACAGCCGGCGGCGCGGCCGGCCTGCGCGCCGGCAGCCGCATCCTCAAAGACCACGCACTCCTCGGGACGAAGGCCGAGCAGCGCCGCACCGGCCAGATAGGGCGCGGGGTTGGGCTTGCCCTCGCTGACGCTGTCGGCCGTGACCATGCGCTCCGGCACGGGAACGCCGCCGGCGGCCAGGCGCAAGCGGGCGAGCTTCTCCGTGGCGCTGGTGACGACAGTCCAGCATTGCGCGGGGAGCGCGGCCAGCAGCGCCAGCACGCCGGGCAGGCCGGCGACGCCGCCCGTGTCTTCCATTTCAAAGGCCTCGATGATCCGGGTTTCGGCCTCGGGGTCGAGGTCGGGGCGGAGGACGGCCACCGAATCGACGCCGCGGCGGCCGTGGGCGACCTGGCAGGCACGGACCGGGTCCACGCCGCGCATGAGCGCCCATTTGGTCCAGCTGCGCTCGACCGATTCGATCGAGGAGATCAGGATGCCGTCCATGTCAAAGAGGACGCCCTTGCAGCGGAGGAGAACGGGGGAAGCGGCTTTGGATGAGCGCATGGGTCTATTGTAGCGGGAGCCCGCTCAGACGCATCGGGAGCCTCAGCGCTTGGCAATCGCATGAAGCCCCGACGATGGCATGAAGGTAGTTCGTTCCGTTAGGGACGGGGATCTGCTTGTACGCTTTCGCCGAATTGCGTTCGCCGCGGCGGACTCCATCGGAGCCATTTTCCTCCCGTCCCTCCGGGACGAGGCGTGGGATTTGGCCGGCATGGGCAAGGGATTGAACCCGTTCTGCCAACGAAATCCCCTGGTGCGATTGCTCTGGGATCAGCGCTTCGCCTGCGTCTCTTGGGGCAGGACAAAGCTCATCTTCGGTGGCTCGCCCAGGGTCAGCGCGCCTTCCACCGCTCGCTTGCGGCTGCCCTGTTGCACCTGGTTCTGCTCAAGAGTGACGACGCCGTTGGCTATAGCTGCGTCGGCGGTCCAGCGGTCGAAGCGGGCCAGCGCCGGGGGAATGCTGTCGGACACGCCGGCGTCGACGGCTCCGCGACGCCAGTCAAAGTGCACGGTGCCCTTCACCGAGGCGGCCAGGTCCTGGGCGGTGAAGCCGGAGAGGCTGATTTTGCCGTCGGCGGCGAAATCTCCGCCGGCCCAGCGCTGGCCCACAAGCTGGCCCACCTCGGCCGGGCTCAGCTTTTCGAAGCGGCCTTCGAGCGTGTAGGCCGGCTTGCCTTCGCCGGTTGCGGTGGTGAGCATGCCGCCGCCGTGCACGTGGCCGCCCAGCAGGTCAGCGTCCAGGCCGGTAATCTCTGCGCCGGTTGCGGTGATGTGCAGTGCGGCGGTTGCGGCCTGGAGGGTGACGGGGCCGAGGACCAGCGAGTCGGCCGAGACGGTTCCATCGAGTTCGGGCCAGGCGGGCGCGGCGTTGGCCGGGGTGAGGCGGGCGATGAGCGTGGAGAGCAGTGTTCCCGGCTCGTGAGCGCCGAGGATGGCGGCTTGGAGAGAGCTTGCATCGAGGTCGCCGAAGCGGACGGTGAAAGTGGGCAGGCAGGGCTGGGGCGAGGCGCAGTCAATGGGCAGGTGCAGGGTGGCGATTCCCTTCACCGGGCCGTAGGAGAAGCCGACCGGGTCCCAGAGCTGGTCGCCGGCGACCAGGTGGAGCGTGGCCTGGGCGATCTGCACATGGTTGGCCAGGTAGTCGGCGCGCCAGTTGGCGTTGTGGAGGGTAATGAAGCCGGAGAGGCTATCGGCGGCCGGGGAGACGGGCGAGCCGGGGGCGGCGGATGGGCTGGTGTCCGGCATCCAGGGCCCGGCAACAGCCAGGTCGACCGTGAGCGGGTCACCGGCCAGGGCGTCCAGCATGGAGGCGTGGGCCATGCCGGCGGCGTGGGCCATCTCCCGGGCACGGGCGATGCCGGCCTGGCCGCGGGCGGTGAGCTCGTATCCGGCCAGGCCGAAGCGGGCGGTGACGGTGAGCGGGGTGGGCGCGCCGGCAGGGATGGCCACGGTGGCTTCAAGAGCAGCCTGCCGGGGCGTGGGCGGGGCTGCGGGCGGGACCGACGCATGGGGCAATGTATGCGGCTGGGCGTGAAGCTGTGCGGCGGTGCGAGCTTGGACGGCGGCCGGGGTAAGGACGATTTTGGCGGCCTGGATGGGCGCGCTGAGACCTGCTCCGGAGAGACGGAAACCCTCGACGGTGAGGCTGCCGGTGAGCGGACCGGGCGGTGCGGGATGGACCTTGGCTGCGTGGGCCTTGTTGCTGGCCTTGGCGTGGGGCTTTGCGGCGGGAGCGGGCGCTTCCGGGGCGGGTTGGGCGTAGGTGAGCTTGCCGCTCACGGTGCCGGCTGCCTCAAGGCCTGCGCCGAAGCCGCTGCGGATGGTGCGCAGAGCGTCCAGGCCGGCGGCGACGGGGATGCGGTCGAGCTCGACGGAACCGTGCGGCGGGGCGGCGTCGCCGGGCAGCTCGCCGGCCAGGTGGATGCGGCCGTCGCCAAGCGGGGAGTCGCAGGCCAGCTTGTCCAGAGCGCGGTGGGAGTAGTGCACCTGAAAACCGCAGCTCAAGTCGAAGTCCATGGGCGCGGCGGGAGCAAACTCGGCGCGATGGACGCCGGTTGCGCGCAGGCGGGTCTTCACGTCGGCTGCTTCGGCGGTGCCGTCCAGGTGCATTTCGCCGGTCAGGTCGCCGCGCCAGCCGGGGTCGGAGCCGATGGCCAGGCGCATGAGCTGGCCGAGTTGGGCCTCGCGCCATTCGAGGTCGACGTGCACGGGCATCAAGCGCAGCTCAGGGGCGCGGTGGAGCTGAGCTTCAAGGCGCACCAGGCCGGTGTCGGCCAGGTCGAGGCTGACGTCGGTGCGGGCGGGCTGGCCGCGCAGGCGGATGCGCCACTCGCCGGGCTGCTCCTGCCAGAAGGAGAGATCGGTTTGGACCAGGGAGAAGGGCAGCTTCTCCGCTCCATTCTTGAAGTTGATGCGGGAGTTGGTCGCCTCCATGTACGGCAGGGGCAGGGCGCGGGGAGTCTTTGCGGGCGCAGCCGCGCCGGGCTCAGGCGTGGAGTTGGCGGCGGCGGTGCGGAAGAGCGGATCGAGGTTCCAACGGCCTTCCGGGGTGCGGACGACGTTGAGACTGGCTTCGTCGACACTGACGCTGCTGATCTCCAGGCGGCCACGCCAGAGCGAGAGCAGGCGGATCGAGGCGGTGACGGTGCTGGCGTGGAGAACCGGCTCGGCACCGTAGGCGGGGTCCTCCTGCACGGTGAGGTCGGTAAGTACAAAGCCGGGGGTGGGAAAGAGGCGGAACTCGACGGAAGAGAGGCGCACCGGCCGGCCCAGGGACTCGGACATCAGGTGGGTGATGCGGGCCTTGTAACGGCTCATGCTGACCAGGGGCGGAACGATCAGCAGGGCCAGGATGGCGGCCACGATGGCCAGGGCGGCCCAGAGCCGGCGGGTTCTCTTTTTCCGGAGTTGCGGGTCTTGCGCCATGTCTTTTCTATAGTATTCCGCCGCAGAGGCGTAGAGCGGTTCTCCAGTTTCCGTGGTGTCGTGCAGGTCGTGCAAGGGGGCGTTTTCTTGAGGAAAACGCCACTCGGGAGCTGCAGTTCCCCTTTCCAGCAACTGGGGAACCGCTATAGGGTCACCGGGTCCGGTGGAGAGTGCGGCTCCAGCGAGTGTCGGTGAAGAAGTGCAGGGCGATGTGGCCCATCCAGGCCAGGTTATCGCCCAGGCCGGTCTTCTCTTCCTGGTCGTCGGGGGTGACGAAGGACCAGTAGTTGAGCAGGGGCCGGCCGACGATGTTTTCGCGGGGCACGAAGCCCCAGAAGCGGGAGTCGGCGCTGTTGTGGCGGTTGTCGCCCATCATGAAGTACTTGCCGGCCGGGACGACCAGGTCGCCGTTCTGGATGTGGCTGGGAAACTCGACGGCCCAGGACTCGGGGATGAGGTTGCCGGGCTCGGGATCGGGCGGGACGGAGGGAAACTCATCGAGAAAGTCGGAGTGCTCATCGGCCGTGACGGGCTGGGCATGTGGCTGGTCCTGCGCAATGCCGTTGAGGTAGACGATGCCGTTGTCGAGATGGATGCGGTCGCCGGGCAGGCCGATGAGGCGCTTGACCAGGATGAGGTACTGCGGGTTGCCGTCCTTGTCGGGGTCGGTCACGGGCTTGAAGAAGACGATGATGTCGCCATGGCGGGGCTCGCGGTAGTGGACCAGCGGCATCCACGCGGCCGGCGGAGCCAGCGTGATGCGGTCGACGATGAGGTGGTCGCCGACCAGGAGGGTCTTCTCCATGGAGCCGGAAGGGATGACGAAGTTCTGGCCGAGGAAGGTGAGGATGAACAGGCCCACGACCAGCATGGAACAGTAGCTTGCCAGGGTCTCCCAGGGAGTTTCAACGAGTTCGGCTTGCGCGAGTTCCGGCTGCTCGGGCACACCCTTGTTGTCATTCATCAGTTGCCAGGTTCCTTCCAGTCGAACAGGCCTTTCGGGAATGCCGCGAGGCAGCAAGTCAGCGGGTGAGGTGCAGGGTGCGGCTCCAGCGGGTTTCCGTGAAGAAGTGCAGTGCGACGTGGCCCATCCAGGCCAGGCTGTTGCCAATGCCCGGCTGCTCGTACTGGTCCTCCGGGGTGATAAACGACCAGTAGTTGAACAGCGGCCGGCCGACGATGTTTTCCCGGGGCACAAAACCCCAGTAGCGCGAGTCGAGGCTGTTGTGGCGGTTGTCGCCCATCATGAAGTACTTGCCGGGCGGGACGACGAGATCGCCATTCTGGATGTGATTGGGCGCGTCGACGGCCCAGGCTTCGGTGGCGCTGGGGTTGTCCGCCGGCGGGACGGAGGGAAACTCGTCGAGGAACTCGCGCTCGCTGGGCGCGGCGGCAGCTTCCTTGCCGTCTGCGGGTGGATTCTGGGCTACGCCGTTCAAGATGACGATGCCGTCGCGCAGGTGGATGTGGTCGCCAGGTACGCCGATGAGGCGCTTGACCAGAAACGGATAGGTGGGCGAGCCGTCGACCGGATCGGGGTCGGCGACTGGCTTGAGAAAGACGACGATGTCGCCGCGCCTGGGCTCGCGGTAGTGGACCAGAGGCATCCACTTGGTGGGCGGGGCGAGGGTGATGCGGTCGACGACGAGATGGTCGCCGACAAGGAGCGTGTTCTCCATGGAGCCGGAGGGAATGACGAAGTTCTGGCCGAGAAAATAGAGGATGTAAAGGCCCACCACGAGCACTGCGCAGATACTGGCCAGCGCCTCGAAGGGCGTTTCCTCAACCCGGCTTGCCACGGGCGGCTCGGATGCGTCTGCGATGTGCTCGGCAGTCGACCTGGGACTGGGCGTTTTCTTCTTCGTCATCCTGTCGCTCGTTTGAAGTAGCTAGCGATCCGCGATCTCCTGCTGATCCCTATTCCCTGTTCCCTATTCCCTGCTTCTAATGCACCACGTGGAAAATGCGCTTCCAGCGCGCGAAGCCGGTCAATCGGCTGGAAAGCTGGCTGTCGTGTCCGAGTCTATCATCCGAGGCTTGGAGCGGCGCCTGCTGCACGTCGGTGGTGGAGGGGCGGGTGAGCGAGAAGTAAATGACCAGCGGACGGGCGACGATCTGGGATCGCGGCACGAAGCCCCAGAAGCGCGAGTCGAGGCTGTGATTGCGGTTGTCGCCGAGGACGAAGTACTCGCCCTGGGGGACGACCAGCTCGCCGTCGCGGGTGAGGCTCTGCATCTGGTGCCACCAGAGCGGATCAACCTCGGGATCGGTGTAGACCTGGGCCGGGAAGTCATCGCGGAAGGGGTTGCTGGCGGCTGGCTCAAAGGCGGCGTAGGGCTCGTCCTGAACGACGCCGTTGACCAGCACGCGGCCGTCCTGGATGCGCAGCCGGTCGCCGGGAATGCCGACCACGCGCTTGACCAGAAATGGGGGGCGGGGATGGTGGAAGACAATAATGTCGCCGCGAGCAACGTCGCGATAGGGCAGCAGCCAGCGGCCGAGGCGGCCTGTAGAGGCGTAGACCTGCTTGTTGACGAGCAGAAAATCGCCCACCAGCAGGGTGTGCTCCATGCTTTCAGAGGGGATGAGGTAGGGCTCGAGGAAAAAGGTTAGCAGAAACAGGGCCACGACGACGGTCTGCAACAGGGAGGCCAGCGCTTCCGGCACGGTGGGTAGATGGAGCCGGTGCCGCGGCATTTGCGGCGATGAAGGGCTGGGCTCCTGCGCTGGTGTGCTCATTCGATTGCTTGGTCCTCCTCGTCCACTGTCTCTTGCGCCGCCATGCCGGATCCCAGCTCGCCGGCCTTGAGCAACTCCAGCGCCTGGCACGCGGCATCCTGCTCGGCCAGCTTCTTGGTGCTGCCCTTGCCCTGGGCGAGCGGGTGGCCAGCCGCACCGCCCTCTCCTTTGAGACGCACCTCGACCAGGAATCGCTTCCGGTGGTCAGGGCCGCTCTCACCTTTGACCTTGTACACCGGGGTTCCCATGCGCGCCGACTGGGTAAACTCCTGGAGCGCCGATTTGTAATTGCCCAGGGCGTCGCCTGAACGCAGCTCCTCGGCGAGCTGCTCGGCCGCCTCACCCATGACGTGACGGTGGACGAACTCCCGGACTGCGTCCAGGCCGGCGTCGAGGAACAGCGCCCCGACGACTGCCTCCATGCTATTGGAAAGGACAGTGGCCTTGTTGCGCAAGCCGCCGCGTTCTTCGCCGCGGCTGAGGCGCAGGTGGCTGCCGAGGCCGATGGCCATGGCCACCTCCGCCATATGCTTGCGGCTCACCAGCTGGGCGCGAACCCGGGTCAGCTCGCCCTCGTGCCACTCGGGGTGGGCTTTAAAGAGCGCTTCGGCGACGACCAGCCCGAGGACCGCGTCGCCCAGGAACTCGAGACGCTCGTTGTCTCCTTGGGTGGCAGGGTTCCACCCTTCTTCCGTGGGCGAGTCCTCCGCGGCCCGCTCATTGGCGAGCGAGCGGTGGGTGAGAGCGCGCAGCAACAGCTCCCGGCTGGCAAAGCCGTGGCCGAGTGCGGTCTCCAGGTCAACCAATCTTGCTTCCACGTGCTCCCCGTTCACATGCCGCCGGCGGGATTCGGGCCGGATTCCCGTCCGGTTCCGCGCGCATGGGAAACTCTCCCTTTGCACCGCACACTCTGCCAGTTAGACGCTAAATGACGGGCGGCTGCGCAAGTTGCCTGCCCGCCAGCAGCCGGACAAGCAGCAACAGTTCCCGGACTCGCGTGCAGTTTCCTTTACCCGTCAGCCGCGCCACTCAACGATGGAACCGTTCCCATGTTTGAGACAATCTATCGGCGATCGCTTAATTCTAGTGAACGGAAGCGGGTTATCTGGACAGGAAATTTTGGAAGATTTGCAACGAATCCAGATTCAATTAGTTACGAGATGATTTTCGCAGGGAACGGGCAATCCTGTCCCCAGCCTGTCTCCGGATGCTCCCGCTCGCGTCATTGCGGTTTTTGGGCTGAAGGCGCCGGCGAGCCGGGCTGCGGGGCGCTCTCCGGCTTGGCGGCGCCGGGGGCCGGCGTGTCCTTGTCCAAATCCTGATCGGCGTCCTCGTCGCAGGTGTGGCCGTTGACCGCATAGGCCGCCTTGACGCCGCGCTCCGCGGCCAGGCGGGTATCCAGCTGGCCGTCGCGGACGGTCATGGCCAGCTGGTATTCGGAGACGGCCTCGTCGCGCTTGCAGTCCAGATCGAGCATGCGGCCGAGGTAGATGTGCGACCAGGCCAGCAGGCGGTTGTCCTTGCTGGTGGCCAGGGTCTTCTGGAAGCGGTCGATGGCCTCCTCCGGATGCCCGCTGAGGATGGCGGCGCGGGCCAGGATGAAGTTGGCGCGGGCGCCGTCGGCGACTGACTGGAGCGAGTCAGAGGGCTCGGCGAGCGCCTGGCGGGCCATGGCGCTGGCGGTAGCTTTATCGCCGCCGGCCAGGCGCGCCTCGGCCAGGTCGAGGCCGGTGAGCTTGCGCGGCTGGGTGCGGCCCAGCACCTCCCCGTCGGCTTCCTTGTCGAACTCGATGTTGCGGGCGCGGTGCACCTGCTGGTCCACGTCCATGCTGTAGACCATCTCGCCGATGGTGTCCTTGAGGCTGGCCGAGTCCTTCTCGAAGAGGATCATCTGCTCGTAAAAATATTGCGTCAGCACGAAGCCCTGGGTCATGTCGTGGCGCACGGTGGCGATGCGCACGGCATCGACCTTCTGCTGGTAGATCTGCCGGTCGTGCTCGTAGCGGGGCATGTCTTCGCGGTCGGCGTTGGCGGGGATCTTGAACTCGGGCACGCCGGTGTCCATGGTGCGCGCCTCGATGGCCTTGATGAGGCACTCGATGGTGAGCGGCACGGTGTCTGACCGGTAGCGGAAGGCCAGCGGTGCGTCGCGAATTTCCTTGAGGATGGGCTGGGTTCGATCGACGGCGTTGGCGCGGGCGTTGAGCAGCGGCTCAATGATGTAGTGCAGATAGGTGTGGCGGACGTCGGTCATGCGAATTGTGCCGTTGACCGGCGAGACCACGACGATGTAATCGGTGCCGTAGATGCGCGCGTTGACCAGGCTGGGCGAGAGCATGGGCTCAATGACGACGATGAACCGGCGGCCTTCGTAGGTGGAGGCGGGCATCTTGAGATAGAGGTTGGTGGAGACGATCATCTTCGACAGGGAGTCGTGCAGCCTGTCGGCTTCCTTGTCGTAAGTGGGCCGGACGCTGAGCCAGATGCCGTGCAGATCGACGGCGGCGACAAAGTCGCGGAGCAGGGGGACGATCTCGACCACCTGGGTGGAGTCGGGCGGCATCTCGGTCAGGTCTTCTGAGGTTTCAAGCTCCGGCGGCGCGGTGAGATAGAGGGCCAGCGAGATGTACTGGGCAATGTCGTGCTCTGAGCCGGTCATGCGGTGCTGGGCGATGTAGAGGCAGACCTTGTCGCGCTTGGCGCGGGCGTCCTCGCTTTTGGCCAGGGCCTGGTCAACCTCGTCGCGGACCCGCTTGCGCACCGGGGCGCTGTCGTCGAGGCCCTCGTCATAGCCGCAGGCGTTGAGGGCGGCAGCCATCAGGAAGACGGGCTCGGAGCTGACCAGGGAGATGGTGGGGCCGGCCGGATCGATCAGCGAGGGGGCTTTCTCCAGCGGCATGGGCTGCGAGGAGGAGCTCTGATTGCGGGCCGCGGCGCCGGGAGCGGATTGGGCGTGAGCGGGGGAAAGAGACGGCCCGGCAAGAAGGCAAAGGAACAGAGCCGGAAGCAGCGCTGCGGAGCGAATTCGAGAAAGCGTCATGAGAAACCCTGCCTGCAAGTCTAGTTAGACGCACCGGCAGGGTCAAACGGGAGTCGCTGCTGGGTATTCCAGCCTGCCAGCTCAGGCGGGCAGAGGTTGGCCCCGCTTAAGCCCTTGCCCCGGATTGGCCGGTTTCAGCTTCGCTCCCGCCGCAGGACCGGCGGGCGATTCCGGACCGCTGACGCAGAACTCGCCCACCAGCCGGTGCAGCTCGGACGCCAGCTCGGAGAGGTTTCCGCAGGCGCCGGCGGTCTGATCGGCGTTGGCTGAAGATTGCTGGGTGATGCTGGAGATGCGGGAGACGCTGGAGTTGATCTGGTCGGTGGCACTCTGCTGTTGCGAGGCCGCGGTGGCAATCTGCGCCACCATGCCCCCAACCTGCTCCGACATCTGAATGATGTCGGTGAGCACGCGGCCGGTTTCGCTGGTCTTTTCAACGCCAAGCTTGACTTCGCGGTTGCCCTTCTCGATGGCTTCGACGGCGACCCTGGTCTCGCTCTGGATGGTCTGGATCATGCTGGCGATCTCCTGCGTGGCAGCGGCGGTGCGCTCGGCCAGGCGGCGCACCTCGCCGGCGACAACGGCAAATCCCCTGCCCTGCTCGCCGGCGCGCGCGGCTTCAATAGCGGCATTGAGGGCCAGCAGGTTCGTTTGCCCGGCAATGTCGGTGATGACGCCGATGATGTCGCCAATCTTCTCCGAGCTTCTGCCCAGCTCGAGGATGCGGTCGGCGGCGTTGCTGGTGGAGGCGGCGATGCTGTTCATCATGCCCAGGGTCTGTTCGGCGACCTTGCCTCCCTGGCGTGCTGCGTCGGCCGACTGGGACGATGCCGCCGAGGCCTCCTGCGCGTGAACGGCAACTTCGCGGACGGTGGCCGACATCTCCTGCATGGCGGAGGCCGTCTGCAGGGCTTCTTCGGCCTCAGAGTGCGCGCTTTCGGAGGAGTGCCGGGCTCCCTGGGCGATCTCCTCAGTGGCCCCGGCCAGCTGCTCGGCAGAGAAGGTGATGGAGCCGACCAGCCTGGAGAGATTGGCCTTCATGATGTTGAGCGCAAGGCCGGCCTGGCCCAGCTCATCCTTGGTGGTGACTTCGACATCCGGGATGCAGAGGTTGTGCTTGGAGATCTGATCGAGCGCGTCCACAATGGGCATGATGGAGGCAATGAGCGAACGGACGACCAGAACGGCCAGCGAACTGCCCAGCAGCAGCCCGACGCCGGCGAAGATCAGAATCAGAAGCGAAGCCCGCTTGCTGGATGCGACCTGTTCAGCCTCTGCGGTGGTGGCGAGATTGCTGTACCAGGCAACCAGATCGACCGTGCTCTTCTTCAGATCGGCACGCGTCTGCTGGGCGGAGGCTCCATAGAGTGCTTCGAGTGCGCCGGCGCTGTCGCCGGCTTGATGTAGTTGAATCGCCTTGTCGACAAAGCCGCGGTAGGCCTGCTCCGACTGGCTGATCTGGCTGAAAAGCTGGTGGCTGGTGGGCGTGGACAAGAGGGGCTCGAGCGCGGCCATCTGCTGCTGGAATTCGGAGCGGGCATCGGCCAGGTACTGGCTGTCGCCGTGCAGCAGCGCATCCCTGCCGCCAACCTTCTCTTTCTCCACGGCAAGTTGGATGGCCGCCGAGAGGCTCTGCTTGTGCACGTTGAACTGCACAGAGTGCACCAGCGCCTCGGTTGTCAGGGCGGATTTGTACCCTATGCCGCCAACAAGGAAAAGAATGCATAGCAGGCTGCCGCAGCATAGCCAGAGTTTTTTCTTCAGGCTCAGATTCTTCATTCGACCTCCCAAACGATTTCCGCACACAGAGGCAGACCCTGCGCACACGGCGGGGGCAGTTGAATACGCAAGGGAAGAGGGGTGATGGCTGCCCCACGGCCCACACGATTCTGATCCGCGGCTTTCTTACAGCCTTTATCGACCCGTTCACTCCCGGCTTGAGAGGAGGGACAGAAATTAA
>Ga0182030_10021856_pt1 | contig 11947 bp, 12 predicted proteins | sample 812S3MmetaG_FD_121299 | JGI IMG/M metagenome (GOLD analysis project Ga0182030, IMG submission 121299) | Permafrost microbial communities from Stordalen Mire, Sweden - 812S3M metaG (Illumina Assembly) | ecosystem: Environmental > Terrestrial > Soil > Wetlands > Permafrost | place: Sweden...
CGGGGCCTGCAAAGACGATGAAGCGCCAGGGCGCGAGCTTGCCGTGATCGGGCACGCGCGAGGCGATCCTCAGCAGGGTCTCCATTTCGGCGGGGTCGGGTCCAGGGGCGATCAGGTTCACCGGCGCCAGGGAGCGGCGGCGCGAAAGCAGGTCGATTGTGTCGTTCATGGCGTCTTTCATGGGCTGCGCAGGGCGCGTGCAGGACTAGGTGGCCTTAATCTTCGCGGCTGTAAACCGCCTTGACCGCGCCCCATTGGGCCTCCAGGCGTCACGCCGCGCGGACGCCTTGACGGGCGCCGGCAATCGCGGCAAGGCGCTTGAAGATGATCCGATATGTAATAGCCGCGGCGATCGCGGCGGTCTGCTTCGCAGTGGCGGGGGCGAGGGCCGACGACGCCGCGCCGCTCGGGCCAACCGCGACGCTGCGTCTGGCGGCGAGCCTCGGCGCCGCCGGGGCGCCGCTGGAGGCGGGCCTGCATTGGCGGGTCTTCGCCGCCCATGCTGAACCCGACGGATCTCGCCCGCTCGCCTTCGAAACGTCGCTTCCGCAGCCGACGATCACGTTGCCGACGGGCGAATACGTCGTCCACGTCGCCTTCGGCCTCGCCAGCGCGACCAAGAGCGTCTCGCTGGACGCCGCGGGGCGCTCCGAGCACCTTGCGCTCGCCGCGGGCGCGCTGCGGATTGCGGGGACCTTGCAGGACAAACCGATCGATCCGGCGAACCTGTCGCTGGCGATCTATGTGCCCGAGCGCAACAATTCGCAGGCCAAGCTCGTCTACGCCAAAGCGCATGTCGGCGAGGTCATCGGGCTGCCGGAGGGAACGTATCACATCGTTTCGACCTTTCTCGACACGGTCGGCGTCGGATCGGTCGGCGTCGCCAAGCCGGGCGGCTCGACCAATGCGCCCGTGCCCACCAACTCGATCGTCTCGGGCGACGTGCGCGTCGCGGCGGGCAAGATCGTCGACGTGACGCTGCGCCATCGGCTGGCGACGCTGACGCTGAAGCTCGTCAACGCGCCGGGCGAGGGCGCGCTCGCCAACTCCACGTTTACGGTGCTGACGCCCGGGGGCGACATCATCCGCGAGCTGATCGGGGCGTTCCCCTCGCTGGTGCTGGCGGAGGGCGAATATGTCGTCATCGCCCGCCACGAGCAGAAGACCTATCAGGCGACCTTTCAGGTGCAGTCGGGTATGGACCGCGACGTCGAAGTTGTTGCAAAAGACGAAGCCAAATAGGGGCCGAGGCGCCATGCAGACCTTTTTCGTCGAGATCAAATGCGCGCTCGGCCGCACCTACGAAGTGGCGAGCGCGCTCGCCGAGGCGGAGATCGCCTCCGAGATCTATTCGATCGCCGGCGACTTCGACATTCTCGCCAAGTTCTATGTCGAAAGCGACGTCGACATCGGCCATTTCGTGGGGGAAAAGGTGCAAACGATTCCCGGAATCGCCGATACGCGCACCATCATCACCTTCCGGGCGTTTTGACGCCGCCGCCGACTTGGACTCAGGACCTGCCATGCGCCTTGCCGCCCTCCTCGCCGTTCCCTTGCTCCTTGGCGCCGCCGAGGCGCAGGAGCAGGTCTTTCTGTTCGACGCGCTGAGGGCGCACACCTACCGCGCGGCGTGGGACAAGCTGATGAAGGACGTGCAGCCGACGCCGGACTGGCTGATGCAGTTCAACAAGAATTTTGACGGCCTCGCGAGCCAGCTGGTGCCGATCACGATCGACGGCAAGCCCTACGAGCTCGCCTATGTCTGCAAGCCGACGGACTGCGGGAGCCGCAAGTTCGAGACCCTGTTCGAGGCGGGCGGCGCGCGCGCCTATGGGGCGCTAGGGGGCCGGGACGATGCCCCCGCGTTCTACGGCGACCCCGCCCCTGCCCTTCAGGCGGCGCTCGCCAAGGCGTTCAAGGGATAGGCTGACCACACGCTAATATTGTGATATTTCCAAGCTTTTTTGGCAAATTTTCGCAAACTTTTGCTTGTTTTCTCCAAATTTTCGCAAACATTTCCTTGGTGGTTTTGAGCCTTTTCAAGGGGTTAGGCGGAGAAAAAAGCTTTATTTCGTGATAGGGGCCCTTTCCAAATTTTTGGCCCCCCGCTCCCACCTCGCCGATCTGTCCCAAAATGGGATTTTCCTTTCGCGCGAAGCGAAAACGAAGCCAAAACGAAACGAAATCGTTTCGCCAGCGAAATTCCGTGATTTGCTAAACCTTTGATTTCGTTGTGCTCGCAAAACGCCGAATTTCGCGGTTTTGAGGGTTTTCAACGGCTTAAGCGTTTCGCGAAACGATTTCTCGAATTTCGTGTCCAAAAAGTGTTCCTCATGACCACCGCCAAAACCTTCATGGCCGGGCTTGTCCCGGCCATCCACGCGGTTCAGCTCCATCGACAGGGTAGCTTTTGCCCTTTCCTGCTTGGTGAAATAATCGATAGCCTTCAAACCGATTCCCCTGCCCTACGACGTGGATGGCCGGGACAAGCCCGGCCATGACGCCAACGAGTCCAGAAGCTATCACAGCTTCCGATTTTCAGGAAGTAATTTTCCGAAATTTCTGACCGTCCCGGGGATGCCGCCCTATTTCCCCGACCGCCGCGCGATCTCGCCCCGAACCTCATCGCGGCAACCGCCTCCAAGCCAGCCGCAGACCCTTCCCTAAGTAGATTCCGATACTGGCGAGCTCGTGGCGCCGCCCCATAGAATCGATTTAAGCAGATAGCGGCCCAAAGCGCCGCCGTGGGCAGGGCCGTGGAGCATCCGGTGAATGTCGATCCCTGAGGGGTACAAACTCGTCAAGGTTACGTCGCTTGGCTGGCTGCGAAGGTCGGAGAAGGACGAGGACGCTTCGATTCTGCCTCTTGTCGTCTGGGAGGCTCCGTCCGGCGATTTCTATTTGCTTCCCAACGGCGTTCAAAAAATTCTCGTTCGGGACGGACTTTGTCTGAGCCCAACATCAAAGTCCTCGCGAGACGGCGAACGGCTTTCGAAGCGAATCAGGCCGGGCGATCCGCTCTTTGATGTCGGCCTCTAGTGCGAGTTGGATTGGGTCGGACTCGCCGACGCTATCGTTCCCGCGCAGCGGGAGTCCAGACTTAACCGTAGGAGCGCCCTTTCCCACTGGATTGCCGCTTTCGCGGCAATGACAGAGGCCGAAGGCGCGCAGAAGACAATTGACGCGCCTGTTGCCTGGGAGGCGTCCTGAGGCGTTTTAACCGCAAGAAAACCTTATTTGTGGTTGGATGGTCGCGCCGATGAGTCTCGTCCGCGCAGGCGATGCCCGCACCGCGCTGGAGGTTGATGAACGTGAAGGCGGCGATGACTGTCCCGAAGGCGGGCGAACGCGTGCAGTTCGCCGCGCTGCCCGTTCGGGTCGCCGCCGGCGGCGGCGTCGAGGTCTTGCTGCTGACTTCAAGGGAAACCAAGCGCTGGATCATCCCCAAGGGCTGGCCGATGAAGGGCCGCAAACCCTGGGAGGCGGCGGCTCAGGAGGCTCTCGAAGAGGCGGGCGTCCTCGGCCGCCCCGGCAAGACGCCGATCGGCAGCTACCTCTACTTCAAGCGCCAGGCTGCGCATTTTGAACTCTGCCGCGTCGAGGTCTATCTCCTCCCGTTCGCGGGGCAGCTGGAATCCTGGCGCGAAAAGGGTCAGCGCGAGGCAAAATGGTTTGATCTCGAAGAAGCGGCGATGCGGGTCGAGGAGCCCGGGCTGATTTCCATCCTGCAGAATTTCGACGCAAACGCCCTCGTCCCGGCGCCTCTCAAGAGGGCGAATTCGAAGTCGCGGTGACAGCGCGAACGAAGACCGTCGCGGTTCGCACTCAGTCTGATCCCGCGTTCGTCGAAATGCGGCTGTCCAGCAACTCCCCGGCCCGCTCCAGGATCGGGTAGGCCGCGCCGGCGACGAGGTGGCTGTTGATCGACTTCATGTCGCGCAAGAGATCGAGGTAGATGGCGCCGGCCGCGTTCGCGCTGAAGCCCTCGGAGCGTGGCCGTTCGAACTGCGCGCGCATCGCCGCGGCCTCGGCGTCCCGGAAGACCCGCTTTTCCTCGGCCAGCAGTCGCGCCGCTCTCGGGTCCGCGGTCATGAACAGCGATGCGGCGGCGCGCAGATTGGCGATCAGCCGCTCCATCATGAGCTTGAGTTCGTCTTCGCTCTCCTTGGAGAAGGACAGGCCGCGCTTCAGCCGCTTCAACCCGTGGGGAATCAGGACCTGTTCGACGACGTCGCCCGCCTGTTCCATGTTCATCGCGAAGGTCAGGATTTCCCGTAGCCGGCGATGATCGGCCTCGCTCAGTTCTTCCGCGTCCAGTCCCGAGAGATAGGTCCGAATGGCGACATTCAGCCGGTCGAGCACGTCATCGAGGCGCTTGGCGTCGCCTAGCGGCTTGCGATCTCCCTGCAAGACGACCTCGCGCGCGCCCGACAGCATCGTCTCGACATTGTCGGCAAGGCGCAGCGCCTCGCGCGCGGCGGCCCCGAGGGCGACGATCGGCGTCTCGCGCGCCGCCGGGTCGAGGTAAAGCGGCCGCGAGGGATCGACCGGGTCGGTCTTCGCCGGAAACAGCCAGCTCAAAAAGTGGGCGTAGGGGGTCAGCAGGGGAAAGAACGCCGCCGCGAGCGCAAGATTGAACATCGTATGGAAGTCGGCAACGGCGCGGGCGTTGTCGGGTGCGAATACAACCAGCCATTTGCCGATCCACGGCAACAGGGCGAGGGCGATCGCCACGCCGACCCCGCGGTTGATGAGGTTGCCGACCGCGAGCCGCCTGGCGGCGGGATCATTGCCCGAGGTCCCCTCGAGCACCGGATTGATCGCCGACCCGAGGTTGGCCCCGAGCACCAGCGCGAGCGCGGCAAGCGGCGGCACGACACCCTTGCTCGCGAGCGACATCACGAGCAGCACGATGGCGACGCTCGAATGGGCGGCCCAGGTCATTCCGGCCGCGAGCAGCACATCGAGCAGCGGCGCCGTCGAGACCGCGCCCAGCAACATTCGCAGGCTCGGCTCGTCTTCGTATTGCGTCATCAGTTCCAACAGCTGATGCAGTGCGAGCAGCGTCAGGCCGAGCCCGATGAACACGCGGCCGAGATCATGGGTCTGCGCGTTGGCGCCGCGCCGGAACATCAGGACGCCGATCAGGATGAGCGCGGGCGAAACCGCGGAAACGTCGAAAGACAGCACCTGAACGATCAGCGTCGTCCCGACATTCGCCCCAAGCATGACGGCCAGCGCCGGGACGAGATCGACCAAACCGCCCGCGGCGAAGCCGGCCGTCATCAGACCGGTCGCTGTGCTGCTTTGCAGGATCGCTGTTACGCCAAGGCCCGCAAGAAAGGCCCTCGCGCGGGTCTTGAGCGCGCGGCCGAGGACGAGGCGCAGCTTGGCGCCGAACGCGCGCTGCACGCCCGTCTGCACCATGTGCATGCCCCAAAGCAGCAGGGCGATGGCGCCGGCGAGGTCGATGAGCGTTACCGGGAAGATCATCTCATTTAAATCCGCGCGATCCGAAGCGTGTTCCCGTTGAAGGGCGCAGTAAATTCCCCTTGCGGGAAGAGTCAAACAGGCGCCGCCGGCCATGGCGGGCCGCCCGCTAGCCGGCGGCGGCGGGTCGCCCCCCGTCCGAGGGCGGCCGGGTCGGCCAGTTCCCGCGCCGATCGTTGCCCTGAACTTGAGAGCAACTTCGCTCCTTGCGACAATGCGCTTCGCAAAAAGCAATAAAATCAGAGCAATTTGCTCGATAAACTTCGGCTAACCTTATCGCACAATTGGCGCAAACCTTGCTGCATGGCGACCGGGTAGACCAAGTCGAGGGGTGAGCGTCCCTTCGAAGGGTCTCAGGTTCATGCAGGACGGTTGAGATGGCTTCACTACATTTTCTGACGCGAAAAGCTTCGGTTTGCGCCACCGGGATCGGGACCGCCATGGCGATGGCCGCGGGCGCCGCGAGCGCGAACAGTTTCACCAACGGCAACTTCACGAACACGACGCCGCTTGTGGGGACCCAGACGCAGGGTCAGGTCAACAATCAGCTGACGATCAACGGCTGGACCGTTCCGATCGACGCCACGAACAGCCTTGGCTACGTTTTCCTGTTCAATTCCGGCGCCTCGGCGATGAGCGGCGTCACAGGCCAGTTCGGCTCGCTCGCGCTCTGGGGAACCGGCAATTCCGGCCCGGACACGATCGTGAACAGCCCCGCCGGCGGCAACTTCATTGGAATGGACGCCGATCTAAGCAGTCACATGCAGCCGGTCGAGCAGGTGATCACCGGCCTCACCACCGGCAAGACCTATACCGTTACGTTCGACTACGCGTTCGCGCAGCAATATGGGTACAACGGCGACACGCATCAGGCCTGGACCGTCGATCTCGGCGGCGATCCTTCGCAGCAAACGCCCTCGGCGCTCTACAACCTCGGACAACACAACTTTTCCGGCTGGTTCGCCGACACGATGACCTTCGTCGCCGGGGGTCCGACGGAAACCCTCTCCTTCCTCGCGACCGGCAGTCCGGCGGTGCCGCCGTTTGCGCTGCTCGACGGCGTGACCTTCAGCCAGGACGCGGTCCCCGAACCCGCGACCTGGGCGATGATGCTGCTCGGCTTCGCAAGCCTCGGCTTTGTCGGGTATCGGAGAGCCAAAAAGCGCGCCGCCGCTCCCGTCGCCGCGTAAGCGCGTCGAACCGGGAGGAGCGCCCATCGAGCAGCGTATGATTGGGCGCTTGCTGGTTGGTCTCCTTGAGATGAACCTGTGATCGGATCATCGACCGCGCCGCGCGGCCCATCGCGCCCTTCCCGCTCGGGCACGCCGGTTATTCATTCGGAAGTGAGCGCGACGCCAAATGCGTCGAATGTTTGGCGCGCGCCATCAAAGAGTCGCGCTGGTTCATTCATTCGTCATTCAGAACGCCGCGCGCAATTTTGACACCATGATGAGGTGACGGTCCGACTCGAGAGCAGAGTTGCAGATTTTGCGACACAAGGAGAGAGCCCGGTGCAGACTTTACGTTCCGCAATCGTCGCGACGCTGGTCGCAATGTCTCCGTTGGCGTTCTCAACGAGTTCGGCGTGGGCGCAGGCGTGCACGTGCGGCGGCGTCGGCATTCGCGCGGAGGAAGCGCCGCCGCCATTGCCTGAATACGACCAGCCGCCGATTCCCGCTCCCGGTTATATCTGGACGCCGGGATATTGGTCCTACAACAATGTCGACTATTACTGGGTGCCGGGCACCTGGGTGGAGCCGCCGCATCCCGGGCTGCTCTGGACGCCGGGATACTGGGCCTTCGCCGGCGGCGTCTATGCCTTCACCGCCGGCTATTGGGGATCGCACGTAGGGTTTTACGGCGGCATCCCCTATGGCTTCGGGTACGGCGGCACGGGTTATCAGGGCGGACGCTGGGACAACGGCCAGTTCTATTACAACCGCTCCGTCAACAACATCAGCAACGTCCACATCACGAATGTCTATGAAGAGAAAGTCACGATCAACAACGTGACAAACAATCGCGTCAGCTTCAACGGCGAGGGCGGAATCCTGGCGAAGCCGACGGCGGAAGAGGAACTGATGGCGCGCGAGCCGCACGAAAGGCCCACCAAACAGCAGCTCGATCATAATCGCGCGGCGAGCCTGAGCGCGGGCGCGTTCGCTTCAACCAACCACGGCAGGCCTGACGTCGCCGCGACGGTCCGGCCCGCGGCGCTGACCGGGTCCGGCGTCGTCAGGGCGAAATCCGCCGGAGCTCTGACGCCCGCCGGCGCCGAGGCCCCCAGGACCGACATCGCGCCCGAAAAAGAGAAGCCGAAGGCGCCCGAAAAGATCGAGCGCAAGAACGAGATGAGGCCGGAAGCGAAGCCGGAAGTCGAAAAGCCGAAAGAGGAGAAGGCGCCGGTCGAGAAGACGCAGGAGCGTGAGAAGGTCCAAGAGCGCGATCAGCACAAGGAGAAGGCGGCCCCTGAGAAGCCGCGCGAGGAACGAAAGGCGGAGCCAGAGACGCCTCACGAAGAAATGAAGGCGCCCGAAAAGGCCCACGAACAGCCGAAGGCGCGGCCGGCGCCGATGGAGCGCAAACCCGAGGGCCCGAGGCCGGGCCGCGAGGAGGGGAAGTGCGGACACCCTGGCGAGCCAGCCTGTCACTAACCGGGTTCGCGCCGGCGAGCGCGGAAATGCGCGCGCCGGCCGTTCCTCAAGTTGGCGGCGCCTCATCGTAGGCGACGACGTCTCCCGCAGGGTCCGTGACGGCGTAGCCGTCGCCGCGCGCTTCGACATAGGCCGGGCCGATGGGAACCTTGCCGCGCGCGCCCGGAATATCCAGCATGTAGACGGGCAGCGCGAGGCCCGAGAGCCGCCGTCGCAGTTCGCGCATCAGCCCCTGGCCCTCGGCGATCGAAGTGCGCAGATGCGCGGTGCCGGGGGCAAGGTCCGCGTGGTGGAGATAGTAGGGTTTTACGCGCATCTCGACGAAGGCGCGCATCAGCGCCTCCAGCGTGTCGGCGTCGTCGTTGACGCCGCGCAGCAACACGCTCTGGCTCACCATCGCGGCGCCGTGATCGATCAGCCGCCGGCAGGCCGCGCGCGCGGCGCGCGTCAGTTCGCGCGGGTGATTGGCGTGCAGCGCGACATAGACGGTCTTGTCATGTCCTGAGACCAGCGCGCGCGCGAGCGCCGGGGTCACGCGCTCTGGCGCCGCGACGGGCAGGCGCGTGTGCCAGCGCAGGATTTTTACGTGAGGAATTTCCGCGAGCGCGCGGGTGACATTCGCGATCCTTCGCGGCGAGAGCGCCAGCGGATCGCCGCCGGTCAGCACGACCTCCCAAATCTCGGGATGCGCGGAGATGTAGTCGAGCGCGGCGCGGAAGGCCGTTTCGTCGAGCCCCGCCTCGCCGGGCCCGACCGTCTCGCGCCGGAAGCAGAAGCGGCAATAGACCGCGCAGACCGAAACAAGCTTCAACAACACGCGGTCGCGGTAGCGATGCACGATGCCGCTGACGGGGCTCTTCAGGTCGTCGCCGATGGGATCGTCGAGTTCGCTTTGGCTCCGGTCGAGCTCCCGCAGATCGGGAAGGAACTGGCGCGCGATGGGATCGGCGGGATCGTTCGGATCAATCAATGCCGCCAGCGCGGGAGGCAGGGCGAGCGCGTAGCGCTCGGTGACGCGCTGAAGCTTCCGCGCGTGCGACGGCGTAACAAGACCCGCCTCTGCGAGGGCGTCGGGCTGGGTCAGGGTTCGCTTTCGTATCGGGGCCGTCACGGCGAGGAAACCTTTCGGACGCGGGGGCGTTTTCGGCGCGGCGGGTCTACCACAAAGACCCGCGGATTGAAGGCGTTAATCCTTTTGAAAGGTTTGGACTCCCCTTACCAGCCCCGCCGCGCTAGGCTGAAGACTTGGAGGCGGCATGGCGATTGAGGGCAAGAGGCCCCAAGACCTCGTGGAGCGCATCGCGCGGCGTCGCTCCGCGCGCGCCGGCCGCAGCGCGGCGTCTTCCGACACATGGCGCCGCGAGACCTTCCGCCTGCCCCGCGAGGAAGCCCGCGACAAGGCGCGCGAATGGTTCGACCGCTATCCCAAGGCCGCTTACATGACCGAAATCGAGTACTGGCGCGAGCTTGCGGACGGCCAGATCGAGTTCGTAATGCGCCGCCTGCCCGCCGCCGATTGAACGGCCTCAGTCGACGATGTCGGGCGTGCGCCAGGCGAGATGCTGGCCGGCGTCGACGCAGATGATCTGACCCGTCACGTTGCGCGCGCCCGCGAGATAGGCGACGGCGTCGCCGATTTCCTCGCCGCGAACGGCGCGCCCTAGCGGCGAGCCCGCCGCCTCCTGCGACATGCCCGCTTCCCCCTGCCCTACGCTCGGGTAGGTCGGACCGGGGCCGACCGCGTTGACGCGAATGCGCGGCGCGAGCGCCTGCGCGAGCGTCTGCGTCGCCGTCCACAGCGCAGACTTCGTCAGCGTATAGGAGAGGTATTGCGGGGTCAGGCGCAAAACGCGCTGGTCGATGATATTGACGATGCAACCCTCGCGATCCCCGGGCAAGGCCGCTGCGAAGGCCCCGGCGAGAAACACCGGCGCTTCGAGATTGACCGCGAACTGCCGCCGCCATTTCGTGAGATCGAGCGTCGCGATCGCATCCGTCTCGAAGATCGCGGCATTGTTGACGAGGAGTTCGATCGGTCCGAGCCGCGCGGCGATCCCGGTAAATGTCGCCGCGGCGGCTTGCGGATCGCTGAGATCCGCCTCGAACGCCTCCGCCGCGCCGCCGCCTGCGACGATTTGCCCCGCGAGCGCGTGCGCGCCCTCGATAGAGCCCCTGGCGAGCAGTGCCAGCCCGTAGCCTTCGCGCGCCAGGCGCCGCGCTATATCGGCCCCGATCCGCTTGCCGGCGCCGGTCACGAGCGCGACTTTTGTCGCCATGGAAGCGGCCTCCTGAACCCCTCGTTTTGAGAATTTGAGCCATCTTAAGGCGCGCCTCCGGTCAAAGCGATCCCCTGCGACATAGGCGCGCTTGTCATTTGGCGCGCGAACCTTGAAATACCGCCGCCGGGCGACGGGGAATCGGAGAGCCATGCGCATCCTTGTCATGGGAGGCGGCGTCGTCGGCGTGACGACGGCCTACCAGTTGCAGCGGGACGGCCACGAAGTGGTGGTCGTCGAGCGCAACGGCTTGACCGCGTCGGGAACGAGCTGGGGCAATGCTGGCATGATCATGCCGGGGCATTCGTTTTCCTGGTCTTCGCCGATGGCGCCGATGATCCTTTTGAAGTCGCTGGTCCTGAAGGACCAGGCGCTTCGCTTCCGGCTCTCGACTGATCCACGACAGTACTATTGGACCTCGCTTTTCTCACGCGAATGCATGCCGGCGAGCGCGCGCCGCAACACGCTGCTCAACCATCGCCTGGCCGCCTATTCGCAGGAGGTTCTCAAGCGGACCCTCTGCGACGAGCCGATCGACTACGATCGCAGTCAGGGCGGCATTCTCTATTATCATCGCTCACAGCGCTCGCTCGACGCCGGGATCGCGCGGATGAAGCTCCTGGAGACGGCCGGGCAGCGCATCGAGGCGCTCGACCGGCGCGGCGTTCGCGCGCTCGACCCTTCCCTCGGCGCCGAGGCAAGCGAGATTGTCGGCGGCGTCTATTGCCCGACCGACGAAACCGGCGATCCCGCCAAATTCACCCGCGCGCTCGCCGAACGGATTGTCGCGCGCGGCGGCAAAATCCAGACCGGGGTTACGATCGGCGGCATCGAAGCGGCGGGCGGATCGATTTCAAGGATCACAACCGACAAGGGGCCCCTCACCGCGGACGCCTATGTGCTGGCGATGGGATCCGAAAGCGCGCCGCTCGCGCGCAAGATCGGCGTTAACCTGCCGATCTATCCCATCAAGGGCTATTCGCTGACGATCCCCGTCGGCAATCAACCGAACCCGCCGAGGGTCGCTTCGCTCGACGCGGACAACCTGCTTGCGATTTCGCGCCTCGGCGATCGCGTGCGCGTCACCGCGACCGCGGAGTTCGCGGGCTACGACACCAGCCATAAGCCCGGCGACTTCGCCTTCATAAAGCGGGTGACCCAGCAGCTCTATCCCGACGGCGCGGATTTCGACCGCGCGGAAATGTGGGCGGGGCTGCGGCCGACGACGCCGACCAATCTTCCGCTGTTCGGCAGGAAGGGCTTCGCCAATTTCTACCTCAACACCGGCCACGGCGATATCGGGTGGACGACGTCGCACGGCTCGGCCCGCATCACCGCCGACCTCATCGCGGGCCGCACGCCCGAAATCCCCGTCGACGGGCTGCTGGCGTGACCGACAGGAGCCGGGATCTGGATCCCCGCCTCACCCCCGCCCGTCCCGACCTCGCGGCGGAGCGGCTGCGCGGGAAAGTCGAGGCCGCGCGCTTCGTCGCGGGCGCCCTCCGTCGCGTCGTCGCGCCGAGCGCA
>Ga0182030_10021859_pt1 | contig 11947 bp, 10 predicted proteins | sample 812S3MmetaG_FD_121299 | JGI IMG/M metagenome (GOLD analysis project Ga0182030, IMG submission 121299) | Permafrost microbial communities from Stordalen Mire, Sweden - 812S3M metaG (Illumina Assembly) | ecosystem: Environmental > Terrestrial > Soil > Wetlands > Permafrost | place: Sweden...
ATGTCAGCGGAGCCAAACCATCAAGCCTTAGAGACCCTGGTCAAAAAGCTGGCTTTCTAGTAAAGTGAGGACATATGAGCGCTGGTTTAATAGCCTTAATGTTCGGAGCTAGTGTCGGTGCCTGGGTATACAATAAGGTCAGCCATCGTACGGGGCACATTGTCCGTACTAGCGTAATCACTTCGATTTTTGTCGGCCTTATCGCTATGTTTGTTTTTTATACCTTATATAAAATGCTTATCTCTAAATAATTAGCCGTTTTATATCACGAGTCACTTCCCTTTTGTGCGTCAAACCAGTAATATATGGCTATGGATTCAGGTGGGAGACTAAAGAGTTCCTTGCAACAGTTTGTTGGTGAAATAAACATATCCCAGTTTTGCAGCGCACTTGTTATTAGTTTTTATTACTGCTACTTGGGGGCTCTCTTATACGACGGTAATTTAGTGTCTTTATGGGGTAGACAAATATGAATCCTCCAGACGAAGAAAGATTAGGCAAACGGCTTCAAACGGCTCGTCAAGCTGCGGGCATGACCCAACAAGTTTTATGTCAAAGGGCTAATTTAAGCTATTCTACCCTTACCAAGATTGAACGAGGAGCTATTAAATCACCCTCGATTTTTACTATCCAAAGTATTGCCAATGTATTAGGCGTTTCTCTGGATGACCTAATCGGCAGCGCTAAAAGCCAAGGCGGGTCTCAACCTAAAACGCGTTTGCGCTCCAAGAGCGGTATCAGTTTTGTTTACTTCGATATCAACGGTTGTCTGGTGCAGTTTTACCACCGGGCATTGACGCAACTAGCCCATGATAGTGGGCAGCCGGCAGATGTTGTTGAGTCGGCCTATTGGCATAATAACGATGCTATTTGCCGTGGTGAGATGAGTATGACTGAGTTTAATGCTGCTTTAGCCGAAAAACTACATTTAGAATCTGTCGACTGGGCTGCTTATTACCTAGCGGCTGTCGAAGCGATGCCGGAGATGCACGAGTTAGTTAACTGGGCGAGCGAACGCTATGGTGTTGGCCTGCTTACCAATATTATGCCGGGGATGGTCGATGCCATGCTTAAACAGGGGCTCCTGCCAAATGTTGCCTATGATGCCGTCGTCGAATCCTCAGAGGTCCATGCCATTAAGCCAGAAGCGAAAATATATGAAATAGCCAATGAAAGAGCCGGCCAAGCTCCGGAAGAGATATTGCTCATTGATGATTCAAGGGCTAACCTGATGGCTGCCGAGCGGTTCGGTTGGCACGTGCTTTGGTTTGATGATTATCGTCCGGAAGAATCGGCTGAACGGATTAAACAGGTTTTGGAGCCGGCGGAGTAGTTTCGGGTGGCGACTGATCTGCCGCCGACTGCCCTGGCTTGATCTGCGTTGGTTTAGTAATATCATGCGGCTCAAAACGTTCCAACTCTTGAGCTAAGGTTGCTAGGGTAGTCTGAGCTTCCAGAGATTGGCTTTTGGTTTGTTCGACTAGTTCGGCCGGGGCTTTTGCTAGGTAGCTAGTATTTGTTAACCGGCCTTCGAAATGAAATACGATTTTTCGTTGAGCTTCAAGTTTTACTCTCAATTCCTGGATGTAATGTTCTAGCTGCTTATTATCTACATCGAGCCAGCACTGGTAAGGGTTATTAATCAACCGCAACCCCGGGCTCATCTGAACTTCGGTAACCGTCTTAACATGGGTCAGTTTCTCAATCAGGCCGGCGTTATTTTTAATAAACTCAGGAGCAATATAGTGCAGCTTGGTAGTGGCTAGCCCCATGGAGCTGATGAAATAACGAGTCTCGGCAACGATCGATTTAATCATTTCAAATTCCTGGGCGGCTTGAGGGATTGACAGGATTGGTTCCGGCCATTTAGCCATAGCTAACGGGGTGGCCTCCCAAGCAAACGTTTGCCAGATTGTTTCAGTTATAAACGGAGCGAACGGATGAGCTAACTTAAGTGTTGCTTCAAGGACGGCTACTAGCACATTGATATTTAGGCTTACCTTCGAACACTCTATGTACCAATCGGCAAAATCGTCCCAGACAAAGTGATAAAGCACGTTATAAGCTTCACCAAACCGATAGTTGTCCAAATGTCCACTAATAGTTTCTTCCGCTTGTTGAAGTTGACTTAGTATCCAGTGGTCAGCAATGGTTCGCGGCACTGGGTGGGGCTGCTCTTTAAAGTCTTCTCCCAGGTTGGCTTCAACGAATCGGGCAATATTCCAAAGTTTGTTACAAAAGTTGCGAGCCGCTAATACCTTCGGCTCACTGAAAGGCTGGCTACTGCCGGCCGTTTGGCCACTAATAACGCCCATACGCAAGGCATCAGACCCATACTTATCAATGTAATTCATCGGGTTGACGACATTCCCCTTGCTTTTGCTCATTTTCTGGCCGTGGCCGTCAAGCACCATGCCGTGCAAATAAACAGATTCAAAGGGTATCTTATCGGTCACATAAAGCCCCATCATCAGCATTCGGGCAACCCATTGGTGCAAGATATCGAAGCAGGTCTCCATAACACTGAGCGGATAAAAGTCCTTGAAGTCTTGGCCGGCTGGAAAATCCAAGGTAGCGTACGGCCAGCTGCTACTACTAAACCAAGTATCAAATACATCCGGATCCCGGCGGTAGGTTTTACCGTTAACTTCGATAGTTTCATTGTCAATTCGTTCGTCATAGATCCAATCATCGGGTTTATCGATGTTCCAAAAGGCCGGTATCGGAATGCCCCAGGCGATTTGCCGGCTGATATTCCAGTCCCGGACATTACTGAGGTAGGTTATTAGCTGGTCTTTTTTATTCTCTGGATAGAAGGTAATCTCTTCGGTCTTAAGGACTTCAATAGCTCGTTTTGCCAAGGGCTGAACGTCTATAAACCACTGGTCGCGTAGCAAAGGCTCGATGACCGTATCGCACTTGTAGCAATGTCCGACGCTATGAGATATTTCTTCGACTTTGGTTATCAAACCCTGACTTGTCAGATCTTCTACAACCTTATCACGAGCGGCTTTGACACTTAAGCCTCGATAACCTTCCGGTACGTTATCGGCCAGTTTACCCTCATGGGTGATAATCGTAATTAATGGCAAATTATGGCGCTTGCCGGCTTCAAAATCGTTTTGATCATGGGCCGGCGTCAACTTGACGGCACCGGTGCCGAACGCCTTATCTACAAAACTATCGGCGACAATAGGAACTTCGCGCCCGGTTAACGGCAAACGTACGGTCTTGCCGACAAAGGCGTGATATCGAGGGTCGTCAGGATTAACGGCAACGCCGGTGTCACCCAGCATGGTCTCGGGTCGTGTGGTTGAAACTAATATTTCACCCGTACCGTCACTTAACGGATAACGGATGTACCAAAGCTTACCCTTCTCTGTTTTAAATTCAACTTCTATATCAGCAAAGCTAGTACCGTGGAAGGTGCAGAAGTTAACTAATCGCTCGCCACGGTAGATTAAGCCCTCATCCCACATTTTTTTAAAGGTCGCGTAGGCACGCTTAACAATCTTATCGTCAAGAGTGAAGGTAAAATGTTGCCAGTCGACGCTAGCGCCTAACCGTCGAAACTGTTTCTCGAAGTTTTCACGGTTTGTAGCTACAAAATCCCATACCTGCTTATACAGTTCTTCACGGCTATAATCGAAGCGGCTCTTACCTTTTGATGCTAACAAGCGCTCATAAACCACCCAAGTCTCAAAACCGGCATGGTCAGCGCCTGGTATAAACAAAACCCGATCATCTTTTAAGCGATGGTAGCGGACAGCAATATCCTCCAGCGCTAACGTCAAGGCCTGACCCATATGTAAATCGCCGTTGGCGTTGGGTGGCGGGACAACCAAACCGTAGCTTGGGCCACTGCCGACAGGCTTGAATGCCTCCGACTTTTCCCAGAGAGCATAAATATCTTCTTCGTAAGCTTTTGGCTCGTAAACTTTAGGCAGTTTCATCCGTTACAGCATAACATTAAAAGTGCCATAGCGTCACTCTCCTGCTCCGCACTATCTGAGTAAAAGAGTTGACGTAGCTTTTTTCTAGCTACTTATTAATTTGTGTTACGTATACCTAGCTAACTAGCCTAGAAGACGATACAATACATTTACCGGTAAGGGTTAGCATTAAACAACGCCAAGCGTAAAATAGTTTGGTGCTGGAATGATAAAAACAGTTTGGGAGTAAAGGGCTAATGGCTAAGACAATCGCCATCATGTTACGAAAAGGCGGTAGCGGAAAAACTACCACCGCCGTGAACCTTGCCGCTGCTTTACGGCAAATGGGCAAACGAGTACTTTTAGTAGATCTTGACCCTCAAGCTAACGCCACGATTGCAGTCGGAATTGACCCTACCCAGCTGGAAAAAAATATCAGCAGTCTGTTAACAGATATAAATACAACGAACCGAGATGTGATTGTAACTACTGATTTTGCACTTGATGTCTTGCCTGCTCATCCGGACCTTGCCTTGGCTGAGGCTGGCATGAACGCCACCCAAGTCGGTACTGTCAAACAGTTATTACAGGATCTACAAAGCCATTACGACTATATAATTATCGATACACCTCCCAGCGAGGGATATCTGACTATTAATAGTTTGGTTGCAGCTGATGAAGTTATAATTCCACTACAAGCCCATTTTCTAGCAATGCAGGGGTTGCAACAGGCTCTTAATACCGTAGCAAAGGTTCAAAGAGGTCTGAACCCCAATTTGAAAATCGTTGGTATATTGCCAACCATGGTGAATCCCCGTACCAACATTGCTCGAATTGTTCTAAAAGAGGTGGGCGAACGTTACAGCGATCTGTTACTCCCTTACTCGATTGACTACAGTATTCGCCACGCCGAAGCTTCTTTGGCCGGCTTACCGATTGTGCTTTATGACCCCGAACATAATGGTAGTAAGAATTATAAAAAATTAGCAAGGAAGGTGTTATGACGGATAAAAAGAAACTAGAAGATGTCATGCAACAGCGGAATCCGCTGAAGCAAATAGTACAACCCGTAGATATATACGTTAGTAAACAAGTAAACAATAACAGTAAACAAGCATTTGAATTACCCTCGGTCCCACGACCAGAGAAGAAGGTTGTCGTCCAAGTCGTTAAAAAAACAAGTGATGATAAGAAACCATTACACAAAATCGATGGTGTACTTATACGTAAATATACGACTCATTTGCCACCAGCTATGATTAAAGCGGTTAAACAACGGGCTTTGGACACCGATCGTAAAGACTACGAGATAATGTTCGATGCTATCAATAAGTATTTTTCTGAAACCTAATCAGTTAATTAATAAGTTTAAGCCAATATACTTCGAGAGGTAGTTAACTATCTATTTTATTGGCAACTGATTTACATACTCAAGTTTGGCTCAATAGTTAAACTATAGGGATCAGCTGTTGGTTGTTTATGCCTAACCTTGAAACAGCCAATGGCAGCAATCATAGCGCCGTTATCGGTGCAAAGTTTCGGATCGGCGTAGCTGATCTCGATCGGTAGCCGTTCGGTAAGCTGACGCCGGAGTTCAGGGCTGGCAGCGACACCGCCGGCAATAACAACTGAGGCCGGCCGAAATTCGTTATAGGCTAAAATAGTTTTATCAACGACTGTTTCAATAGCAACACGTTGGAAACTGGCAGCAATGTTGGCTTTCTGGGCTTCATTCAGGCGCTCTGGCAGGTTTTTAGAAGGGAAGTTGAAGTTCTCCCCGATTTGGGCTTGGGCTAGCCTTAAAACCGCCGTCTTAACGCCAGAAAAGCTAAAGTCATATTTACCGTCTAGTTTAGCTTTGGGCAGGTCAAAATATAAAGGATCGCCGGATAAAGCTTTTTGGCCAATACTAGGTCCGCCAGGGTAGGGCAGGCCCAAAATCTTTGCCACCTTATCGAAAGCTTCGCCAATTGCATCATCGTGAGTTTGACCGAGCAAGCTGTAATCAAAGTGGTTTCGGAAAAGGACCAGCTGACTATGACCGCCGCTGACAATCAGGGCTAGCATCGGGAAAGATGGCTGACTAGGTCGTAAGGTGTAACCGGGCAGGGCAGTATCTGTTAAAAAGTTGGCATAGACGTGACCCTCGACATGATTTATGGCGTAGAGCGGCTTATCTTTAATAATTGCCAAGGTGCGTGCCGCTAAGACGCCTATTAAAAGCGAACCGCCCAAACCGGCTCCGTAAGTTACCGCAATACCGTCAACCTCACCCCAATCGGTTTTTGCGTCGTCTAGAGCCTGAACGATAACCGGTAGAATTGCCTCGATATGGCTTCGGGCGGCGATTTCCGGTACAACTCCGCCATATTGGACGTGTAGCGCCATACTCGATGCCACCACATTACTCAGTAACTTATGACCATCTTCAACTATTGCTGCCGCGGTTTCGTCGCAGCTTGACTCTATTCCCAAAATTTTCATTACTTAAAGTATACTAAAGCTTATGGGATTTCGATCAACAGTTAAGAAGTTTATTCCTAAAGATTTGTTTCCAGCTATCGAACCGTACGGCCATCTAGGCGAAGCCGTGCTATTTAATACCATGAATGGTTTTCCGGCACATGGGTTGAAAGTTATCGGTGTAACCGGTACTAATGGCAAAACGAGCACCTGCTTCATGATCCACCGAATGCTAACTGATGCTGGCTATAAGTCTGGTTTAATGACCACGGTTGCGTATGGTGTTGGTAACGATATCCAACCACAAATTCATCACATGACTACTGTAACTGTTCCTGAACTAATGAAACGGCTCAAGACGATGAAAGCTAAAGGTATCGAGTGGCTAGTGCTAGAAACAACTTCTCAAGCCTTGGCTCAACATCGTGTCTTCGGGGTACCTTATTCAATAGCAGTTATGACCAACGTTACACACGAACACTTGGATTATCACCGTACATTTGAAAGATATCGTGACGCCAAGCGTTTAATGTTTAAATTGACTAACCGCAATCGGGCAGGATTAAGGGTAGGGATTATTAACGCCGAAGACCCGAGCGCTAAATTATTTGCCAGTGACATCGCTCATCCGCTGCTCTACGGGATTGGAAAGGGTGATTTACAGGCTGAGAATATCAAACTTGAGCCAACCGGTGTCAGTTATACCGCGAAAATTGAAAACGAAGAGTACGCGATTCATTGCCAGCTACCGGGTAGTTTCAATGTCTATAATTCGTTAGCAGCTCTGGCCACCGGCCGGGCTATTGGACTTAACCATAAACAGATAGAGCAGGGCATTGCGGCATTAGAAGGCGTCGAAGGGCGGATGACTAAAATCGACCTCGGGCAAAAATACACCGTAATTGTCGACTATGCACACACCCCCGACAGTTTTGAAAAACTTTTTAACGATATGAGGCCGGTTATTAAGGGCAAAATGATCGTAATGTTCGGATCGGCCGGTCGACGCGACGAAGCCAAACGGGCCGTTCAAGGTGAGCTGGCTGGTAAATATGCCGACGAGGTAGTTATTACCGAAGAAGATGATCGCGATATTGATGGCCAGAAAATTATGAACCAAATTGCCGAAGGCGCCGAAAAAGCCGGTAAAGTTCGCGGCCACGACCTATTTCTAGTTCATGACCGTACAGAGGCAATTAACTTTGCGGTTTCTAGGGCTGGAAAAACCAATGACACGGTTCTGATACTAGGCAAGGGGCATGAAAAAACCATTGAACGCGCCGATGGCGAACATCGGTGGGATGAAATTAGTACGGCACGAGCAGCAGCTAAAAAGCACCAACTAAAAATTTAATTGTTAGTGCGTTAAGTCCCCAGATGTAAATCAAAAAATCTATGCATTAATTATTATCAAGCGTCAGGGTGATGCAGCGGATATAACCGCCACCCTTGCTGAGTTCAGTACCGGTGGATGTAATTGTTTTAAATCCCTGGGTTTCAAGAGCGGTTCGAAACTGCGGAGCGTGAGCGCTCATAACAACAGTTTCCCCGGTAGATACTAGATTGCAGGCAAACCCTTTAGAGGCTTCGTCAAAAGACACCCTGATTTTATTAATAGCCAATGAGTTTATTCTTTCCTGGCTGGTTGGCACAAATGCTTCAGGGCACCAGGCAATCAGGTCAGGCGTAATAACGGCGAGCGCCAGGTCTAGGTCATAAAAACAGCTGTCTGGCCAACCGGTAATCGGGTTAATGACCGCCCTATCGTATACATCTAACTTTGGAATGGTCTGCAACCCTATAACCTTATAGCCAAGTTCTTTTTCTAGGAAAGCGTGCATTCTCACGTCAGTTCGATAGTTACTGCCACAAAACAACAGGTTTCCACATGGTAGGGCATCGCCTTGACCGCTAAAGCGGTAAGGTGCTTTTGTGGTTTTTTGGATAAGTTTATTAATTGTCAGTTCAGCATAGGGTTCTTCGTCTTGTCGCATATTGGGCAGGGAAGAAAGTACACAATGCCCACTTCGGCACAGTCCCCAATTGGCAGTATAAACACCGTCTTGGCACCCGGCTGGCGGTTCCACCTTAATAACCGTAACGCCGGCTGTCTCCAGAGTCGACAGGATCGATTGATGTTCTTGGATCGCTTGGGGCAAATTAACTGAAACTGTTGGATCCATCAGGGCATTAATGGCAAATGCATCGCCAAAGTACTCAGCCCCGGACATTAATACTGTTTTATTGATTTTCGGAGACATTGCTATCTATTATAACGCTTAAAAAAGGAGTGATACAGCAGGATAATAAAGTTATTATACAATATTGACAAATACATGTCAAAGTGCTAGAATCTCAAACATGTTTGATTAGACCAAGCAACGGGTAGTAATACCGACGGTATGGTCCAAATCAGCATGCTTGAATGCCCGGGGCTTTTTTGCTCGGTGTTCAATTAACAATTGAGATTGTGAATAGTTTAGAGAAGTTGCCAAATTGGTAACTTATAACTCCCTGAAGGAGACAAATGAAACAGGTTGTAGTAAACCAAATAGCCAAATACGACCCGACATTTCCTAGCACGGCACGCCAAAACCAACGGCGTGATCATGCCCAACTCAACAATCATCGGCGGACTCTAGTCCACTACGACACTGCCAACCGGGCACCAGCGGCTCGCAAAGAGCACCGCGATGCCCGCTACGGCATTTCCGACTCGGTCCGTAAGCTGCACAAACTATCTCAACAGCACTGCGCTGTCGATATAGCCGCCCTTGCGACTGAAGACGGACCTGACATGGTTGCGAGTGATGGCATCAACGTCGTTGAGCAATTGCTGGTAGCTGGTCAGCAGCCACGCGACATGGTGGTTGCTCTCACCCCCAACCCCGACCGGCCTTTTGTCAACTACAACCCCGGCAGGGTAGTGGTAGTGCTATTCGGAGACGACGAGCTTTTTGCGGCGGCTGAGCCTGAGAAAATCGATAACATCGATGACGGCGAAACCGTACCAATTGCGGCGGCTGAGCGTGAGGAAATCGATTACATCGATGGCGGCGAAACCGTACCAACGGACGTTATATTGCACTCGCAGGAGTGTCACGACTTGCGGGATGCTGGAGAAGCGTTTCAGTGGAACGGGTTTTCGATAAGGGAAAGGATTTAGCGGCTGAGCTTTGGCTGGGTGAGTGCACTAGCACAAATAGCGCAAATGCGCTCACCTAGCCTTCGGCCCCCAACCCTCCTTATTAAACTGTTAACCCGCAACTACTAATCAAACCCCAACCCACACCCCATCCAATCCACCCCATAACCCACATCAAACCCCAACCCACCACCAATCCTCCAACCCTTCACCCCCCAAAAAACACTACTCACAATCTCAATCTCTCCACTTTTGTTTATCATTTAAAGAACACATAACTTGACAGTAAAATTGGCAGTCGGGTATAGTGAGTGCTGATGAGCTAGCACTCGCTAATATGAAGTGCTAACGATTAAGGTAATTTTTAAGGAGGATTTTATCTATGGGTGTACCTATTCAACCATTGGCCGACTACATTGTCGCCGAACAAGAAGAGGCTGAGAGCAAAACAGCTAGCGGTTTATTTTTACCGGATAATGCCAAGGAGAAACCTAAGGTGGCTAAAGTCTTGGCTGTCGGCAAAGATGTCAAACAGGTTAAAACCGGCGACCGTATAATTTATAAAAGTTACAGTCCGACTGAAATTAAAATCGGCAGCAATGAATATATGCTTGTTAAAGAAGAAGACGTGCTTGCTACTGTCAAATAACTTTAATTAAAGGAGGATTTTAAAATGGCAAAAAAAGTTTTTTATGACGAAGATGCCCGACGGCGCGTATTAGGCGGTGCTGAAATATTATATAACGCCGTTAAGACAACTATGGGCCCTAAAGGTCGTAACGTGGTTATTAGCAAATCGTACGGCGCCCCGACCGTCACTCATGACGGCGTGGCTGTGGCTAAAGGCGTCGAACTCGGTGATTCGGACGACGAGACACTTGGCTACAAAGTCGGCGCTGAGCTTATTAAACAAGTGGCCAGCAAAATGAACGATGTGGCTGGTGATGGCACTACTACTGTGACCGTACTGACTTACCATATTCTAAACGAAGCCAATAAGCTGATCGCCGCCGGCCATAACCCGATGCTACTTCGCAAAGGCTTGGAAGCGGCTGCCCACGATGTAATTATCAAATTGGAAACTATGAGTGAGGATATCCAGGGTAAGAAGAGCCGGGTAGCCGAAGTAGCCACCATCTCAGCCGGCGATGCAGAAATTGGTAAACTGATCGCCGATGTCATTGAGAAAGTCGGTAAAGATGGGGTAGTGACCGTAGAAGAAGGCCAAGGTCTGGCTATGGAAAGCGAAGTGGTGGAGGGTTTTACGTTCGACCGCGGTTTTGTTAGTGCCTATATGGTAACCGATACTTCCCGAATGGAAGCCGTCTATGACAAACCGGCCATAGTTATAACTGATAAAAAAATCAGTTCCATCCAAGAGTTTTTACCGCTTCTTGAAAAGCTTGCCCAAGCCGGTAAGAAAGACTTGGTCTTGATTGCTGAAGATGTCGAGGGTGAAGCACTCGGTACGCTCGTCTTAAACCGTCTTAAGGGTGTCTTTAATACCGTTGCCATTAAGGCTCCGTCTTTTGGTGATCGTCGAAAGGATATTCTAAACGACATTGCGATTTTGACCGGCGCTACTGTCGTAACCGATGACCGTGGCTACACCTTTGAAAATACCGAACTTGACATGATTGGTTCAGCTCGCAAAGTCATCGTTACAAAAGATGAAACGACGATCATTGAAGGTGGCGGGTCAACCACAGAAATTCAAGCTCGTGTCAAACAGATCAACACTCAAATTGAGGCTGCTACCAGCGAATACGACAAGGAAAATTTGGAAAAACGGCGAGCCTCTCTTTCTGGCAAGGTTGCCGTTATTAAAGTCGGTGGTGCCACCGAAACGGAAATCGAAGAAAAGAAATATCGGGTTGACGATGCAGTAGCTTCTGTTAAATCTGCTCTATCTGACGGCATTGTACCTGGTGGTGGGGTAACGCTGATTAACTTGACAGCAAGTGTTAACAGTCAGTCTGATGACATGTCGGTAGTAGCCGGTATGGGCTTACTGGTTAAGGCTTTAGAGCAACCATTCCGTATCTTGCTCAACAACGCCGGACTTAATGCAGACGAGTGGCTGCCTAAAGTTAAGGCCGCCAAAGCCGGGCAGGGTATTGATGTTAATAGTCCAAATAAACTAGTTGACCTTAAAGCTGCCGGAATTGTCGATCCAACACGCGTAACCAGGGAAGCCCTGCAAAATGCGGTTTCAATAGCCGGTACCAGCATGACAATGGGAGCACTCGTTGTCGACGTACCCGAGCCAAAATCGGCAGCACCTAGCGCGCCGGATATGGGCGGCATGGGGATGATGTAGGCTAACACCTTCCAATAGCACAAATAGGCCCGGTTAAAGTTCCGGGCCTATTTAATAGTTAAAGTATTAAAGATTAGACGAATTTTG
>Ga0182030_10021862_pt1 | contig 11946 bp, 10 predicted proteins | sample 812S3MmetaG_FD_121299 | JGI IMG/M metagenome (GOLD analysis project Ga0182030, IMG submission 121299) | Permafrost microbial communities from Stordalen Mire, Sweden - 812S3M metaG (Illumina Assembly) | ecosystem: Environmental > Terrestrial > Soil > Wetlands > Permafrost | place: Sweden...
ATCACCGGCGACCGCTATCTGCGTTCGGTGAACGTGGAAATCCGCAGCGCGGACCGCATGGACATCGCCCAGCAACAAATCACCAGCCTGCTGCGCCAGCGTCACCGGTTGACCTCCGATCAAAGCGATGATTTCAACATATTTAACCAAAAGGAAATCGCCGACACGGTGAATTCCATTTCAAAAATCATCACGTTATTGCTCGGTTCCATCGCCGGCATTTCGTTGGTCGTCGGCGGCATCGGCATCATGAACATCATGCTCGTCAGCGTTACCGAACGCACCCGCGAAATCGGCATCCGCATCGCGGTGGGCGCACAACCCGGAGACATCCGGCTGCAATTTCTTATCGAGGCGGTGACGTTGAGTTTGCTGGGCGGCTTGATCGGCGTGCTCTGCGGCGTAGGAGTTTCCCACTTGGTGGGCATGGTGGCCGATTTCAAGGCCGTGGTTTCGACCGGGTCCATTATGCTGGCGTTTGGCGTCAGTTCCGCGATTGGAATATTCTTCGGATTTTATCCCGCGCACAAAGCCGCCGCTTTGGATCCCATCGTGGCGTTGCGTTATGAGTGATTTGCTCCATCACAATAAAATTTATTCTTTTGGATTTTCATAACTGCAAGTGCTCCGTGAAACCCGCACACCGCGCAAGACTTGTCAGCCTTCCGGGTTGCCGATTATCGCATTGCATTCGATCGTTTTCGATCTCTTCCATCTGGCGCAGCGCCCGGGGGATTAAATCAGTGGACATGCAATGGGGTTTCAAATCAGCGTGGAGCAAACAGCCGCTCTTCAACGCCAAGGCGGAGACGATTGCCACCACGGCCTTCAGACAGCATCTGCATCATCGCTGCCTGATTCCGGCGGACGGGTTTTATGAGTGGACGGCGGACAAGACGCCTATCCGGTTCACCCTGCCGGATAACGGGCCGTTTTGTTTTACGGGTTTGTGGCGCGAAGAACCAATGTGGTGGGGCGAGGCTACTGACGAGCCGCGAAACAATGGTGGCCATCCGCATGGATCGGCTCGCGAGGACGCTCGCCCCACCAAAGCGCAATACTGTTTCACCATGCTCACCACCACGCCCTGTGAATCCGTTGGGCGCGTTCACGACCGGATGCCGATGATAGTGCATCCGAGTGCCTATGACTGGTGGCTGCGGGAAAGCGATATGTATCAGTCGCTCTTGAACAAGCCGTATCGTCCGGAAATGTATTGGTGTCCGGTGAGCCGCGCGCTGAACAATGTGCGCAATGAAGGGCCGGAACTGATCCGTCCCGCGCCGGTACAGACGGATTTACTGTGATATCCGTGCCGGACGGGCCAACTGATGAATGCAAAAAAACAACGCATTCGTCAATCTTAGGTTGTCCGGGCGGCCGGCGGCTTCCGGTGCCTGGCAAAAACGCCGGTTTGAGCCGGTTCCAGCCTTGGCAAAGAAGGGCAAGTGATTTTTTTCACAAACTTTTCTTGCGTGGAGGCGGGCGGATGTTTAATCATTCTGCCGCGCGCCGGAAGTTTCCGGCGTGATTTTTTGAGAAGTCCGTGATTTTTCCCAAGTGGACCAACCAGATACCGTTTCTGCTGCCCATCGGCCTAGTGCTGGCGGGCGGTGCGGTGGTTGCCGGCGTGACCGTTTATTGCACGCCCAAAAACACGCGTGTCGGCTACGAGCCGATCCAGCCCGTGCCGTTTTCCCACGCGATCCACGCGGGGCAATTGGGCGTGGACTGCCGTTATTGTCACAGCACGGTGGAAAAATCCTGGTTCTCGAACATCCCGGCGGCGTCCACCTGCATGAATTGTCACAGCCAGGTTTTGAAGGATGATCCGCGGCTGGCCATCGTTCGCGAAAGCGCGGCGACCGGCAAACCGATTCCGTGGGTGCAGGTGCACATCGTGCCGGATTACGTTTATTTCAACCACTCGGTGCATGTCGCGCGCGGGTTCAGCTGTGTGGAATGTCACGGGCGCGTGGATCAGATGGACGAGGTGAGTCACGCCAAATCTTTGAGCATGAGTTTCTGTCTGGATTGCCATCGCGACCCGGCGGCGCACATCCGTCCGCCCGACAAGGTCACGGACTTGGGCTGGAACTGGAGCACGAACCTGACCGTCGCCGCGCAGATGCAATACACCAACGGCAAAAAATTTGTCCATGATTGGCGCGTGGAATCGCTCCAAAGCTGCTCCGCCTGTCACCGATGAAAACTGATTTGACCAATTCAGCTTCGCCCGCGACCACCGGCCGCCGTTACTGGCGCAGCCTGGACGAACTGGCCGATACGCCGGAGTTCAAGCAGTGGATCGAACGCGAATTTCCCGAGGGTGCCAGCGAATTGGCCGATCCCGTGTCGCGCCGGCATTTCGTGAAGATCATGTCGGCGTCCATGATGCTCGCGGGTTTGGGCGTGCTGGGTTCGGGCTGCCGCCGGCCGGAGGAAAAGCTGGAGCCGTTTGGCCAGCAGCCGACGGATTACATTTACGGCAAACCGGAATTTTACGCGACCGCCATGCCGACGCGCACTGGCGCGGTTCCGCTCGTGGCCAAATCCTACGAAGGCCGGCCGGTCAAGGTGGAGGGCAACGCGCTGTTCCCCGGCAGCAACGGCAGCACGGACCGTTTCGCGCAGGCTTCGATTCTCGACCTTTACGACGTTGACCGCGCCAAGCAGTTCAAGCACGACGGCAAGCCCGTTTCGCGCGACGAGGCGTTGAGCTTCCTAAACGACCTGTCGAAGAAATTCGCGGCGAATCAAGGTGAAGGTCTGGCATTCCTCGCCGAAAGCAGCACCTCGCCGTCGCGCGCGCGGCTGCAAAAAATCATCGCGGATAAATTTCCGAAGTCGCAATGGTTCACTTATGACGCGATTGATTCCGGCATCCACCAACGCGCGGCGACACAGGCGTTCGGCCAGCCGGTGAAGCCGGTGTTTCATTACGACAAGGCGAAGGTCATCCTGTCGCTCGACTGCGATTTCATCGGTGGCGAGGACGACGCGCATAATAACATTGCCAGCTTTGCCAAAGGCCGGAAGGCCGAGGACGGCAACATGAGCCGGCTTTACGCGGTGGAATCGCTGTTCACGCTCACCGGTGCGAGCGCGGATCACCGGTTGCGCGTGGCTGGAAATCTCGCAGCGTATTTGGCTGCTGATGTTTCTATGCTTGTTGGCGGAAATACCACTTCAGCTTGGTGGATGCCTGCCGGCGTTGATCCAAAGTGGATTTCAGAGTGCGCAAAAGATTTGGCGGCGGCTGGCAAGAATGCTTTGGTTGTTGCCGGCCAGCGTCAGCCGATTGAAGTTCATCTGCTGGCTCACTTCATCAATTCTCAGCTCGGCTCGATTGGCAATACCGTGACTTTTATTCCGGCAGAAGAAAATCATTCGGCTGATTTGAGCAGTATAAAATCCAGCGCGATTGACACTCTGGTCATTCTCGAAGGCAATCCCGTTTACAATTTTAGTTCTCTGCCGAACGCAAAGACGGTTGTTCGTTTTGGTTTTTTCGAAGATGAAACAAGCGAAAAGGCGACTTGGAATTTTCCGGCGGCGCATTATTTGGAATCTTGGGGCGATGCGACGACTAGAAATGGTATGGTTGTTTCGATTCAGCCGTTGATTCAGCCATTATTTGGTGGCTTGACGGATTTGGAATTTCTAGCTCGGATCGCCGGTGAATCGCAGAACAATCCGCATGACATCGTTCGCGAAACTCTCGGCTCTTCCGAAGAGTCATGGAAAAAAGTTTTGTTCAACGGATTCCTTGCTGATTCTGCTCCGGCTCCAGTCGATTTGGGTTCAAGTTTCTCGTTTCCTGCTCCAAGAGTCGTCAACACAACTGCGCCTTCGGCCAGCAGCCTCGAAGTCATTTTTCACCGCGACGCCAAGATGGACGACGGGCGTTTCGCGAACAACGGCTGGATGCAGGAGCTGCCTGATCCCATCACGAAGCTGACGTGGGACAATGCGGTTCTGGTCAGCCGCAAAACCGCGCGCGAACTCGGCGTGCAGAACGGCGACCTCGTCGAAATCACCTTGAACGGCCGCAGCGTCGTCGGCCCGATCTGGACGCAGCCGGGCATGGCGGATTATTCGCTCGGTCTCGCGCTGGGTTACGGTCGCGAACGGGCCGGTCGCGTCGGCACCGGCGTCGGCTTCAACGCGTATAAAATTTTCAGCGGAAAATATATCGAGACCGGCGCAACGATCAAAAAGACCGGTGACACGCACGTTTTGGCAACGACGCAAAGCCATTGGTCCACGGAAGGCCGTCCGCCGGTGCGCGAGGCGAACCTCGCGGAATACGAGAAGCACAAGGATTTTGCCAAGCTGATGTCGGGCGAAGAGCCGCCGATCGTGAAGTCGCTTTACCCGAACCCGCTCGACGAGGCGAAGAAGACCGCACTCCATCAATGGGGCATGACGGTGGATTTGAGCGCGTGCGTCGGCTGCGGCACCTGCGTGCTGGCGTGCCAGAGCGAAAACAACATTCCGATCGTCGGCAAGGACCAGGTGCTGCGCGGCCGCGAGATGCACTGGATGAACATCCACCGTTATTACACGGCGGATCCGTCGAAAATGAAGCCGGCCGAGGCGTTCAAGACCGACACCGAGCAGCAATTTGCGGAATGGATTGACGACGTGCAGGCGGTGAACCAGCCGATGCTTTGCCAGCATTGCGAATCCGCCCCGTGCGAAAACGTCTGCCCCGTGGCCGCGACCGTCCACGACCAGGAAGGTTTGAACGTGATGGCGTATAACCGCTGCATCGGCACGCGCTATTGCTCGAACAACTGTCCGTATAAGGTTCGCCGTTTCAATTATCTCGATTTCAACAAGCGGCCGCTCGCCGACCTCAAGGGCACGCTGTATCCGACGCCGTTGACGCACAAGACCGGTGGCGAATGGGACATGCTGCGCTGGTGGAAAAATCCGGACAGCGGCATGCGTGACAAGGAAGAATGGGACTTGATCAAGATGGCCAAGAATCCCGACGTCACGGTGCGCATGCGCGGCGTGATGGAGAAATGCACTTATTGCACGCAGCGCATCGAGCAGGCGAAAATCGCGCAGAAGGTCAAGGCCGGCGCGTCCGACGACGTGCGCCTGACCGAAGCCGCCGGCAACATTCCGAAGACGGCGTGCCAGCAGGCGTGTCCGGCGCAGGCGATTGTCTTCGGCGACGTCAGCGATCCGAACAGCACGGTTTCCAAGCTGAAGGAACTGGAGCGGAATTATTCCGTGCTCGGCAACCTGCTGACGAAGCCGCGCACGACGTATCTCGCGCGCATCCGCAATCCAAATCCGCTGATGCCGGATTACCGCGAATGGCCTTACAGCTTTGAGGAATTTGAGCAGCACAACGGCAATCCGTTTGAGAACGAACCGGCCGCGAAAGGGAACAGCTAATGGTGGAAGCCACGACCAATCTGGAAGAGTTGAAGAAGCTCGCGCCGCCGGCGGAACTCCGCCGCGCACCCGTGATTGAAAATAATCGCGGCCTCGGCATGTTGACGGATCAGCTCTCGAAGTTCGCCGAAGGCAAGGTTCCGCGCTGGTGGTGGATTTTGTTCATCCCGTCCGCGTTTTGTGCAACGGTGATCTTCCCGATAGCCTTGATTTATCAGGTCTCCGTCGGTGTTGGCGCGTGGGGCAACAACCAGCCGGTCGCGTGGGGCCTGGACATCGTGAGTTTCATCTGGTGGGTCGGCGTCGCCCACGCGGGCACGTTGATTTCCGCGCTGCTATTTTTGACGCGGCAGCACTGGCGCACGACCATCGGCCGCGCGGCGGAAGCGATGACGGTTTTCTCCGTGATGATGGCGGGACTTTATCCGGCCATTCACGTCGGTCGCGCGTGGTTCGATTGGTTCATGTTCCCGATTCCGAATTCCAACGGCAACTGGCCGCAGTTCCGCTCGCCGCTGATGTGGGATGTGTTCGCGGTGAACACCTATCTGGTGGTCTCGATGCTATTCTGGTTCATGGGCATGATTCCCGACTTCGCGGTGTTCCGCGACCGGGCGGTGACGCGTCCGCGCAAATTTATTTTCAGCCTGCTGGCGATGGGCTGGACCGGTTCGGCCCGGCAATGGCATCATTACGAGAAAGCCTACGTTGTGCTGTGCGGCCTGTGCACGCTGCTCGTGTTCACCGTGAGTTCCATCGTCGGCCTGGATTTCTGCACCTCGCAGCTCGCGGGCTGGCATGCGACGATTTTCCCGCTCTACTTCGTCATCGGCGCGGTGTTCTGCGGCTTCGGCATGATCTTGGTGCTGCTGATTCCGCTGCGGAAATGGTGCGGCCTGGAAAACGTCATCACGATGTCGCACATGGACAAGGTCGCCAAGCTGACGCTCGTGAGCGGTCTCATCATCGCCTACATTTACGCCATCGAGTTTTTCATCGCGTGGTATAGCGGCGATCCCTACGAACGCTGGGTGTTCGGCCACCGGCTGTTCGGCCACACCTACTGGTTCATGGGCTGGATACTGATGGTAGTCAATGTGGGCGTGACGCAACTGCTCTGGTTCAAAAAAATCCGCGCGAACCTGACGGCGTTGTTCATCATCGGCCTGCTCATCAACTGCGGCATGTGGACGGAACGCTTCGTCATCGTGGTCGGCTCGTTGTATCAGGATTTTCTGCCGGCGAATTGGGGGAAATATATTCCCACAATCTGGGACGTCCTGCTTTACGTCGGCTCGCTCGGCGCGTTCTTCATGATGTATCTGCTGTTTGTGAAATATCTGCCGTTCATCGCCATCTCGGAAGTGAAAGGCGCCACGCCGCAGGGCAATCCGCATCATCCGCTGGGCGGCGCGAAAGGAGAACAGCCATGAGCGCGAAACCCTACGGCATTCTCGCAGAATTTGATTCACCGGCGGCGATTTTGTCCGCCGCCAAAAAAGTCCGCGACGCCGGCTACTCGCGCTGGGACGTGTTCACGCCGTTTCCGATTCACGGCATGGACAAGGTGATGGGCTTGAAGAATTCGCTCGTCGGCTGGTTTGCGCTGGCGGGCGGCGCGTTCATGTTTCTGAACATTGTCGGTCTGATCTGGTTCAGTAATGCGTTTGACTATCCGCTCATCGTCGGCGGCAAGCCGATGTTCAGCATTCCCATGACCTTTGTGCCGGCTTACATCATGATGATCATGGGCGGCGCGGGTGGCGCGCTCATCGGGATGTTCGCCTTCAACGAACTGCCGCGCTTTCATCATCCGCTGTTCGCGAGCGAACGTTTCGCGCTCGTGTCGCGCGATAAATTTTGCCTGCTCATCGGCGCGCTCGATGAGAAATTTTCCGAAACCGAAACCCGCAAGCTGCTTGAGTCCATCGGCGGCGCGCACATCGAAATCATCGAGGCCTGATGCGCTATCTCCTCTACATTATTTTGGTGATCCTCGCGACGGCGGCGGCGGCGTTCACGATTTTCGGCATTCCCGGCCATCTCTCGCGCAAGCCGCCGCTCGAAGTTTTCCCCGACATGGATCGGCAGGCGAAACTGCGGCCGGCCCAGCCGAATGATTTTTTCACGAACGGCTTGAGTTCGCAATTGCCACCCGCTGGAACCGTGGTTCGCAGCGCGCCGGTGGCGACCGTGGACGGTTTGGTTTATTCCTATCAGGACGTGCCGCTCAATACCGGCTGCGTCACCGGCACCACAAATTTTGTCGAAACCAATCCGCTGGTCGTGGACGCCGCCGTGCTCCAGCGCGGACGTGAGCAATTCAACATTTATTGCACGCCGTGTCATGGCGGACTCGGCGACGGCAATGGCATCACGAAAAAAATCGGCGTCATGCCCGCCGTGGCGAATTTGCACGACCAGCGCATCGTGAGCATGACTGACGGCGAGATTTTCAACACCATCACGCACGGAAAAGGGCTGATGGGCGCATATGGCCCGTTGATGACGGCACCGGATCGCTGGGCGGTCATCGCCTATACCCGCGCTTTGCAATTGAGCTGGCTTGGATCGCCGGATGAATTGTCGGCGGAACAACGCGCCGCACTGACTAAATGACCATGAGTTCGCATAACGAAAAGACTCATCTGCCGCCGCCGCTGGACTTGTTCCTGTGGTCGAAGCTGCCGGCTGTCTTGATGACGGTTGGCGCTGCGCTGTGTATTGTCGGGTTGGGCATTAACCAGCAGCTATTCGGATTCTCCTGGCTGCTGGCGTTTATGTTTTATCTGAGCCTCGCGCTCGGCGCGCTGTTCCTCGTGCTGGTGCATCATCTGACCGACGCCGGTTGGTCGGTGGGCATCCGCCGGTTCTGCGAGCATCTCGCGTCGCTGCTGTTTCCGTGGCTGGCGATTTTGTTTCTTCCGGTTCTGTTGCTCGCGCCGAAAATTTATTCCTGGTTGACCTTGCCAGCCACCAACGAACTCATCCGCGCCCGCTGGCCGGTGTTCACCTGCGCCGGTTTTGTGGTCGTGTCCGCGCTGCTGTTCGGCGTGTGGTGGCTGCTCACCGCGCGCCTGCGCTACTGGTCGCTGCGGCAGGACGTGACCGGCGACGTGCTTTGCACGCGCAAGCTGCGGTTTCATTCCGGCTGGGGCATCGTGGCGTTTGCGGCCACGCTCACCGGCGCGTCGGTGTTCTGGATGCAGTCGGTGCAATACCAGTCCTTCTCCGCGATGTATGGCGTCTATTTCTTCTCGAACTGCGCGTGGATCGCGCTGGCGACGGTTTATATCATCGCCGCTATTTTGCAACGGCAGCGCATTCTGGCCGGCGTGTTGTCGGAAAATTATTTTTATTTCATCGGTGTGCTGTTTTTCGCGTTCACCGTGTTTTCCGCCTACACCGAGTTCGCGCAATACTTCGTCGTCTGGAATGCCAACATGCCGGAGGAAACCTTCTGGTATCTCATCCGCGAAAACCGCTCGTGGTGGTGCTTGAGCATGATATTGATCTTTGGAAAATTTTTCATCCCGTTCTTCGTGATGCTGCCGGTGAAGGCCAAGACCAGTTTCAAGATCATGATTCCCGTCTGCGTCTGGGCGTGGCTGATGCAATTCGGCGACCTCGCCTTCAACATTCTGCCCGCGCTGCCCGGCTGGCATTTTCCGCTGAAAATGCTCTGGCTGCCGTTCGGTTGTCTCGCGTTCATGGGCGGTTTTTTGGGCTGGGTCTTCGTGAATAAATTCAAGAGCCATCCGCCGTATCCGCAAAAAGACCCGCGCTTGCTTGAGGCAATGGGTTATCATCACCTCGACTGCGAAGAAGCTTCCGGCGCGGCGCCAACCACCGGAGGTCAGCGATGAATCCTGAAACCGACAACAAAATCGTCTGGCATTACGGCATCAGTTTTCTCGTCGCGTCCGTGTTGTTTGTCGCGCTGGTCGCCGTCGTGAAATTTTCCGTGTCGGTTCCGGCGATCAACGCCGACCGCGCCGCCGTTCGCGCCAAGGCGCTTGCCGACATTCGCGCGGCGGAAGCCACCGCGCTGACCACGCCCGGCTGGATTGACCAGGACCGCAACCTCGTGCGCCTGCCGATTGATACCGCGCTGCAACTGGCCGCGCAGGCCGCGCAAAATCCCGCCGCCGCCCGCACCGATTTGCTGGCCCGCGCTGCGAAAGCCGCCGCACCGTTGCCGAAAACCGCGCCCAAACCCAGCGCCTTTGAATGACAGAAAATCAATCCAATCAAATTGACGCCTCCTGCCGCGTGCCGCTGCTCGTGCTGTTTGGCGGCGCGGCGCTATGGCTGGTCGTCGGCTCGGTGCTGGCGCTGGCGGCCTCGCTCACGTTTCACATGCCGGACAAATTCGGCGATTGTCCGTGGGGAACTTACGGCCATCTCCAGCCAGCCGCCGATGACGCGCTGCTTTACGGCTTTTGCATTCCGGCCGGACTTGGCGTTGCGCTCTGGATTTTTGCGCGGCTCGGCCAGACGCCGTTGCGCGGCGCGCTGGTTCCGGTGGTTGCAGCGCATCTCTGGCATGTCGGCGTGCTGGTCGGGCTGGTCGGAATTTTTGTCGGCGACAGCACGGGATTTCAGTGGCTCGAATTTCCGCGTGGCGGTTCGGCGCTGCTGTTCTTCGCCTATCTGCTGATCGGCCTGTGGGCGCTGATGAATTTCTCCGGCCGCCGTGACAGCGGCATGTTTCCGTCGCACTGGTTTCTGGTCGCGGCGCTGTTCCTGTTTCCGTGGATTTATTCGACCGCCAATATCTTAATCGTCGGCTGGCCGGTGCGCGGCGTGGTGCAGGCCGTCATCGCGTGGTGGTTTGGCAACAACCTGGTCTTCGTCTGGACGAGCCTCGTCGGCCTCGGCACGGCATTTTATTTCCTGCCAAAATTCAGCGGTCGTCCGCTGCAAACCTATTTCTACGCGCTGTTCGCGTTCTGGACGCTGCTGTTCTTCGGCTCAATGCGCGGCGTTCCGTCCGGCGCTCCCGTGCCGGCATGGTTGCCCACGTTAAGCTCTTTGAGTTCGCTGCTGCTGATCGTTCCAATTCTGGCCATCGCCATCATCGGCTGGAAAACCGTTGTCGGTGCGGCGGGTCAGGAATGCAAGGGCGGCTCGTTCTGCATGATTAAATTCGGCTTTGTCGCTTTCGTTTTGTCGGCGCTCCTGCTGATCGCGCAAGCTTGCCCGGTGATCGGACGGCTGACGCAGTTCACCTGGTTCAGCGCGGCGCAGACGCAACTGCAACTTTACGGCTTCTTCGCCATCACGATGTTCGGCGCGATTTATCACATTCTGCCGCGCGCCGTCGGTATAGAGTTTGCCTTTCCGAAATTCATCCGCGTCCAGCACTGGCTCGCCATGCTTGGCATCTTTGTTTTTGTCGCGTCACTGGCCGTCGGCGGCGTGGAGCAGGGGATGAAATTAAGTGATCCGAACATTGCGTTCGCGGATTCGACGAAGGCGATGCTGCCGTTCCTGCGCGCCAGCACGACCGGCCTGCTGTTGATCCTGGTGGCCAACCTGCTGTTCGCCCTGAACATTTTTGTGATGATTCTTGCTTGGAAATGGTCGGTGGCCAAAACCGTTTTCGCCTTCGTGATTTCACCTTTGAACAAGACGGAGGTGAAAGCGTGAAAAACGGATTTGTCATTTTCGTCTCGGTGTTCGCCGTGCTGTTCTTTTCGTGGAGCGCGTTTGTCCTCGGACCGCAGTTGCAACTTGGCGGCGCGAAGCAGGTGCCGGTGCTGAATTCCGCCGAGGTTTATCCGCGCAGCCGTCCTGGCGAGGCAAATCAAGGTTTGCAGGTTTATCGTGCGAACGGTTGCTCCGCGTGTCACACCGAGCAGGTGCAGCAAGACGGCGTGGCGTGTGAAGTCGTGCTTTCATCGGCGGGCAAAAATCCCTCGGTCGTTTCCAATCTGCTTTCCACCCTGAACCTTCGTGGCCTCAGCCAGGAAGAGGCGCAGGCGGTTGCCGACAAGATCACCGCCGGCGGCGGCAAGGTGGAGACTCACATCGTGGCAGTCGGCCCGGACATCACGCGTGGCTGGGGTTTGCGCCACAGCGTCACGGAAGATTTTCTTTACGACAATGTCGTGCAGCTTGGCAGCCTCCGCATCGGGCCGGATCTGGCGGATGTCGGCGCGCGACTGGCGGACGCCAACTGGCAGTTGCTCCATCTTTACGCGCCGAAGAGCGTCGTGAAGGATTCGCTGATGCCGCCGTTCCGCTATTTGTTTGAAACCCGGAAAATCGGCGACGCCCCTTCACCGGACGCCTTGAATCTGCCGCCGGGCTTCACGTCGCCCGCTGGTTACGAAGTCGTGCCGAAGCCGGCAGCCAAAGAACTCGTGGCGTATCTGTTGAGCCTGCACGCCGACGTGCCGCTGTATGACGCTCCGTTCACGCCCGTTGTTGCCGCCAAACCATGAGCGATCCGGCGATTTCAACTTCTTCCGAACCTACGGCGGCACGTTCGCTGGCACCGATGTGGATTCTCGTCCTGACGCTGAT
>Ga0182030_10021863_pt1 | contig 11946 bp, 13 predicted proteins | sample 812S3MmetaG_FD_121299 | JGI IMG/M metagenome (GOLD analysis project Ga0182030, IMG submission 121299) | Permafrost microbial communities from Stordalen Mire, Sweden - 812S3M metaG (Illumina Assembly) | ecosystem: Environmental > Terrestrial > Soil > Wetlands > Permafrost | place: Sweden...
ATGGTCTGTGGGGTATAACGCGGATCAGATCGAGAAATTCGCCCGTGAATTTGAGAATAAAACAGGGATGCTGAACCTTCTTGATCCCACCTTTCCTATTGCGGGACTCGTGGGAGGAGAGGGGATACGTCAGTGGCTAAGAGGCAAATTGGGCGAAAAAACATTCCATGATTGTAAGGTCCAGTTAAGGGTGGTGGTCTATGACCTTTTTCACCGCAAAGAAATTGTTATCGGTGAGGGGTCCCTGGTTGACGCGGTATGCAAAAGTGTGGCCATTCCGGGTGTCATCAATCCTATCATGGAAGGAAAGCAGATGATCATTGACGGAGGGGTCTTAAATCCCTTACCGACGAATGTTTTGGCTGACATGGACATCAAAAAAATTATCGCGGTCAATGTGCTGCAATCTCCTGAAGAAGTTGATTGGTCCCAAAAAAGAGAAGATGAAAATCTGATCAAATGTTTCAATCTTCCGTTTGCCCGGCATCCGTTTAAATTCATAGGTTTTCGTTTAGGCAGGATCGCCACCAAGATCTTCACCCCCAATATCGCGGATATCATCGTACGCACCTTGCAGGCAACTGAATTTGTGATAGCCGAGCAAAGCGCCAAGCAAGCTGATGTGCTGATCCATCCGGACTTACGGGGCATCCAATGGTTTGAACTCTTTGAAGTCAATGAATTGATCAATCGCGGCGAAGAATCCGCCCAAAAATCCCTGCCCGCGATCAAAGCGTTGGTTAATAAAGAATTATAATTTAAGAAAAAGTTTTCTCGAATTTCTTAAGCTTGCCAAAGGCTAAACGATGTGTTAATCTATATACGTCAAAAGAAGAAGTATATAGATTGCAAAGGAGACGTTATTATATGGAAATTAAAACGATGATCCAGAGCACGCCAAATCCGAATGCGCTTAAATTTGTATTAAATGTGCCGGTCAAGACCCAGGGCAAGGTGATATATAAAAATGTCGGACAATGCCGGTATAATCCCATGGCTGCGGCCTTGTTCACTATTCCTAACATCACGGAAGTTTACATGTTTGATAATTATGTCACCGTGACCCAGGATGGCAGTGTGGATTGGGACCATATTGAGGAGCAGATCAAGAAACTTATCCTGGAATACGCTGCCAATCATGACCCGGATTTTGAAGTTGAGGAAGATAAAAAACCAACCACAGTAGTTTCGGATGACCCTGAGATCGCCAAGATCAATTCGATCTTGGACAGCACTATCCGCCCGGGCTTGCAAATGGACGGCGGGGACCTGCAGATCGTCAGTTTTGAGGGTATGAATTTGACAGTCAGTTATCATGGCGCCTGCGGTTCATGCCCCAGCTCAACGATGGGGACTCTCAGGGCCATTGAGAGTATTTTACGCGACCAGTATAATCCCGCAATCACGGTGCAGACCGAAGGGAGCATGGAAGGGAGCTCACATGGAGAGCTTGACTAATAAAAAATGCGTGCCTTGCGAAGGAATTGGCCGGGCATATACAAGCGCTGAAGTTCAATCTCATTTGGAAGAAATTCCGGGTTGGGCTCTTGCTCAAGACGCCAAGAGCATTGAACGTGCGTATATTTTGAAGAATTTTGTGGCATGCGTTAATTTGATCAATAAGATCAAAGACATTGCCGAAGATGAAATGCATCATCCTGACCTGCATCTGACAGGATATAAGAATTTGAAAGTTGTTTTATATACGCACGCACTTGGCGGAGTTACAGAGAATGATTTAATTGTTGCTGCTAAAATTAATCAGCTAACATAGTAAAGCCTACCAGGGGACATGACTTTAGTCGTGTCCCCAAGCAGGTTGCCAAGTAAGAGAGCATTGAGTGCGAAAGCACCCCAGAGAAACCCCTTGACGCGAATTGATATATGTTTAAGATTAACCGAAAACTTGAATATGCCTTGATCTCATTAAGGCACATGAGCAGCAAATCGCCCGGCCAGTTGACCTCGGCCAAGGAGATCTGTGATATTTACCATATGCCGTTTGACCCTACCTCGCGTGTTTTGCAGATCATGGCCCAAAATGAGATCGTCCGCGCTGAGCAGGGCGCCCGTGGCGGCTACCAGATCCTCAAGGACCTTTCAAAGATCACCCTTTATGACCTGACCCAAATTATCGAAGGGCCGCTACAGATCGTTAATTGTTTTCATGGCAATTATTCGCATTGCGATATGACCGCCAAATGCAATGTCATTTCGCCCATGCTTAATTTGAATGAATGGCTTGCCGGTCTCTTCAAGACCCTTAACGTGCGCGACTTGATCTCTTCACGCAATCAAGGCGAAAGGCTGATACGCACCAAACCATTCATGCAGGGGACAGGGTAGTTTGTTATCCCCGAATGTTTTAATCGGGGATCTTGTTGTGGACTCCCGCCACCGCCTTTGGCGGGGTCTCCGACTTTCGCGGGAATGACAATAGCTTGTTATAAAGAGGTTAGTTATGTCAGAAACTGTTAAACAAAAAGAGTTGGAACAAAACAAATTAGCCGGCGGCGGTGAATACCGTTATGGGTTTCATACGGATATCGCAGAGGATAAACCGCCCAAAGGCCTTAATGAAGATACTGTGCGTCTTATTTCTGCCAAGAAAAAAGAACCTGAGTGGATGCTGGAGTGGCGCCTGAAGGCGTATCGCAATTGGCTCAAAATGCAAGAGCCTACCTGGCCTAATTTTGAATATGGGCCTATTGACTATCAGGACATTTTCTATTATTCCGCTCCAAAACAGAAAAAGGAAAGTCCTTCGAGTTTAAAAGAGGTTGACGAAGAATTGCTAAAGACCTTTGACCGCCTGGGCATTCCTTTGACTGAACAGAAGCGTTTGACCGGGGTCGCTGTTGACGCGGTGTTTGATAGTATATCTGTAGGTACAACTCATCAAAGTGAGTTGGCAAAATTTGGCATTATTTTTTGCTCCATGTCTGAGGCTGTTATTAATCATCCTGATCTGGTCAGAAAATATTTGGGTTCTGTGGTGCCTTATGGGGATAATTTTTATGCGGCTTTAAATTCGGCGGTCTTTTCTGACGGCTCATTTTGCTATATTCCTAAAGGGGTGCACTGCCCGCTGGAGCTTTCCACCTATTTTCGTATCAATGCCGAAGATACCGGCCAGTTTGAGCGTACCTTGATCATTGCCGAAGATAGCTCTTATGTCAGTTATTTGGAAGGTTGTACCGCACCCACACGGGACACTAATCAATTGCATGCGGCAGTTGTTGAGCTGGTAGCCTTGGACAATGCCGAGATCAAATATTCTACGGTGCAAAATTGGTATTCCGGTGACAAAAAGGGTCTGGGCGGCATATATAATTTTGTCACCAAACGCGGTAAATGCCTTGGGGTCAATTCCAAGATCTCCTGGACACAGGTTGAAGCAGGAAGCGCCATCACCTGGAAATACCCCAGTGTCATTTTGCAGGGGGACAATTCCGTCGGTAAATTCTATTCCGTGGCCTTGACCAATAATCACATGATCGCGGACACCGGCACCAAGATGATCCATATCGGCAAGAACACCAAGAGTACCATTATATCCAAAGGTATCGCATCGGATTTTGCCCACAATAGTTATCGTGGCCTGGTCAAGATCATGCCAACAGCCGAGGGGGCGAGGAATTTTTCCCAATGCGATTCCATGCTGGTGGGAAATAATTGCTCTGCCAATACTTTCCCTTATATTGAGGTCAAGAACAATACCGCTGTGTTGGAACATGAGGCATCTACTTCAAAAATTAACGCGGAGCAGTTGTTTTATTTACGCTCCCGGGGGCTTGATCTGGAAGAGTCCATTTCCCTGATCATCAACGGATTCTGCAAGGATGTTTTTAAAGAACTGCCTTTGGAATTTTCAGTGGAAGCGGTCAAATTATTGGAGATGAAATTGGAAGGGAGTGTAGGTTAATGTTAGAAATAAAAGATTTGAGGGCAGGTATCGAAGGCAAGGAAATATTAAAAGGGATCAATCTGACTGTCAATGCCGGCGAGGTGCACGCGATCATGGGGCCAAACGGCTCAGGTAAAAGTACCTTATCCAAGGTGATCGCAGGGCATCCGCAGTATGAAGTGACAGGCGGTTCTATCGATTATGAGGTTAATTTTAAGAAAATGAATTTAGTGGGGATGGAACCTGACCTTCGGGCCCGTGAAGGCGTGTTTTTGGCGTTTCAATATCCTGTCGAGATCCCCGGCGTGCCAGGCTCTCTATTTTTACGGGCGGCCTTTAATGCCATTTGCCGTCATTCCGGGGCCCAGGAAATGGACCCTATTGATTTTGACAAATACCTGCGCGAAAAAATGGGACTTTTGAGCATGGATGAGAGTTTCATTGATCGTCCGGTAAACGTGGATTTTTCGGGAGGCGAAAAGAAACGCAATGAGATCCTGCAGATGGCGGTGTTAAATCCGCGCCTGGCTCTGTTGGATGAAACGGATTCCGGCCTTGATATTGATTCCATGAAGATCGTGGCCCAAGGGGTCAATAAACTACATCGCAAGGACAATGCGGTCATTTTGATCACCCATTATCAACGCTTGCTTCAATTTATCCAGCCTGATTTTGTCCATATCCTCTACGATGGCAGAATAGTCAAATCCGAAGGCAAAGAATTGGCTTTAGAAGTGGAGGCCCGGGGCTATGATTGGTTGATTAAATGAACATTGAAGGTCTTCAACAATACCGCTCTAAATTAGAAAACACCTCCGGTGCCTGGTTGAAAGCTCTTCGCCAGAAAAGTTTTGACCAATGGACCGCCGTTGGCATGCCTACCGTCAAGGACGAGGAGTGGAAATATTTGTCCTTGAATGATGTGGTCAATCGCCGTTTTCAAATTGCCTCTCATCATAAGTTGATCGAGGACGTTCAATTTGAGCATTACCGGGACAAGAAAGATATCAACATTGTTTTAGTCAATGGGGTTTTGTGGGCAGAATTATCGGATCTGAAGCATCTGCCTCAGGGACTCACGGTGTCCTCATTAAATGCAGCTTTGGCGCAGGATAACCCTGAGATCCAGGACACTATTTCAAAAATAACCCCCAATGATTCAAAAGCATTTTTATGGATGAACCACGCTCTTTTTTTAGACGGTGTTTTTATTCAAGTTGCTAAAGACGCCGTCATTGAACCTTTGGTCCATATCATTCACGTGACCAGCGGCATTTCACCTGACACAGTAGTTTTTCCCCGTACTTTTATTTCGGTAGGAGAAGCCGCCCAGGTCGATATCCTGGAAAGTTATGTCGGATTTGAGCCCGTATCCTATTTGTCTGATGCTCTGACTGATTTAAAAATGGCACCCAATGCCGTGGTGGGTTACTGCAAAGCCCAGGCAGAGGCCCACCAGGCCGTGCATATCGGCACAACCCGTATTTGGCAGGAAGAAAAAAGTTCACTTGATTCTTTTTCATTCAATTACGGCGGGGAAGTGACCCGAAATAATTTGTCGATCATGATCAAAGGTGAGGGGACCAACACCATCATGAACGGTTTGTACTGCCCGGATGGAAATCAACTGGTTGATAATCATACCTTGCTGGACATTCAGCATCCTAATTGCACGGGATATCAGCTCTACAAGGGATTGCTAAACGGTAGCTCCAGGGCCATCTTTAACGGCAAGATCTATGTGCATTCACAGGCCCAGAAGACCAATGCTTATCAATTAAATAAACATTTATTGTTAGGCCCCCAGGCGCGGGTGGACACCAAGCCGCAACTGGAAATCTTTGCCGATGATGTCAAATGCACGCACGGGGCGACCATCGGCCAATTGTCCGATGAGGAGATTTTTTATTTGCAAAGTCGCTGCATAACTAAACAAATGGCCATTCAACTATTGTCAAAGGGATTCATTGACGATATTATTAATACCATTAAAAATGTTTCCATACGCAGAAAATTAAGCCGGCTTTTACTTAAAAAAATCCCGAACAACTGTGAGTGTCCGGCTTGAGGACCGAACAACTGTGAGTGTCCGGCGAGCAACCGCGAGTGTCGGTCAATACGACCTTGAGGACCGGAAATCAAACTTTAATAAATTTTTACCCCCTCTTTTTTTAAAGAGGGGGCAGGGGGAGTTCAAAGATGTCTGCCTTTGATGTCCATCGATATAGATCAGAATTTCCAAACCTTAAGATCAATGTCCATGGCAAGCCTTTGGTTTATCTGGACAATGCGGCCACGACCCTCAAGCCCCGCTGTGTTATTGATGCGGTCAATGCTTATTATGTCACGGGAGTTTCCAATGTGCACAGGGGGGTGCACTTTTTAAGTGAACAGGCCACGGCAGCTTTTGAATTTTCCCGCCAGGTGGTACGGCAATTCCTTCACGCCCGCCGGGTTGAAGAAATCATTTTCACTAAGGGCGCCACCGAGTCCCTGAACCTTATTGCCCAGTCTTACGGCAGGCATTTCCTTAAAAAAGGCGATGAGATCATCATTTCCCATATGGAGCATCATTCCAATATCGTACCCTGGCAAATGCTTTGCCAGCAAACCGGATCTGTGCTTAAAGTCATTCCCATCAATGATAAGGGTGAAATAATTTTCGAGGAATATCTCAAGCTTTTATCAGATAGGACTAAATTAGTTTCTTTGGTGTGGGTATCGAATTCTTTGGGGACAGTCAATCCTGTCAAGGCCCTGATCGATGAGGCCCATAAGCGAGGGGCAGTAGTCGTCATCGACGCGGCCCAAGCCGTGACCCATCTGCCTATCAATGTTCAAGAGCTGGATTGTGACTTTTTGGTTTTTTCAGGGCATAAGGTCCTGGGGCCCACAGGGGTGGGAGTGCTTTTCGGCAAGGAGAAATATTTGGAAGCCATGCCGCCTTATCAGGGAGGCGGGGACATGATTAAAAGCGTAACTTTTGCCGGGACTACCTATAATGATCTGCCTTATAAATTTGAGGCGGGAACGCCGCCCATTGCCGAGGTTATCGGCCTTCGGTCAGCCCTGGAATTCCTTCAGAGTGTCAGTTGGGAGAATGTCAAAGAGCATAAAAAAGAATTATTGGAATATGGCACTAAGATACTATTAGCAATTGACGGGGTGCGGATCATCGGTACGGCAAAAGAAAAAACATCTATTATTTCATTTGTTGTTGATGGTATTCATCCGCATGATCTGGGGACCTTGGTTGACCAGGAAGGGGTGGCGATCCGTACCGGGCATCATTGCACCCAGCCGGTGATGCAGTATTTTGGGATACCGGCCACGGCCCGGGCGTCATTGGCATTGTATAACACCAAGGAAGAGCTTGATATTTTGGCCCAGGCGGTCAAAAAAGCCCAGGCTGTTTTTCAACATTAATATTCCCCCTCTTTTTTTCAAAGAGGGGGTTAGGGGGAGTTCCTCATGCGAGACGAACTATACCAGCAGACGATCTTGGAGCATAACCGTTCTCCCCGGAATTTTAAAAAACTGGAGGGAGCCACTCATTTGGCTGAAGGCTATAATCCGCTGTGCGGGGACCATTTGCAGGTGTATATGAAGATCACTCCCAATGGTGTTATTGAAGAGGCTGCTTTCGAAGGTTCAGGCTGCGCCATTTCCAAAGCTTCGGCTTCCATGATGACCATGGCCCTTAAGGGGAAAACCATAGATGAGGCCAACCTTTTATTTGATGAGTTCCATAAGTTGGTCATTGGCCAATTAAAGCCGGACCTTCAGCCTAATCATTTAGAGAAATTAACTGTTTTCTCCGGTATCTGGCAGTATCCCGCCCGGGTCAAATGCGCCTCTCTAAGCTGGCACACCATGCACGGCGCCCTGGAGAAGACTAAAATTATATCCACTGAATAACTTAGGATAAATATGTCATTCTGAGCGAAGGTCCTCATGCCGGACATTCGCAATTGCTTCGAAGAATCTTAAGACACATTAAGATCCTTCGGCTAAAACAGCCTCAGGATGACAGTGAATTAATTATTATGACAATCACTGACACATTAAATAGATCATTACGTGATCTCAGGATATCCTTGATTGATCGTTGTAACTTCCGGTGTCCGTATTGCATGCCTTCGGAGAAATATCATCATGCCTACCGGTTCCTTGATAAAAAAAAATGGCTAAGCTTTGAAGAAATTGTACGTCTGGCAAAGGTTTTTGTCGGCCTTGGGGTTTCCAAGATAAGATTGACCGGCGGAGAGCCCTTGTTGCGGCCGGACCTTGATGGATTGATCCGTCAATTATCAGTGATTCCAGGCATTGAGGATTTGGCCTTGACTACCAATGGTTCCATGCTTACCCAATGGGCCCAACGCCTGAAAGCCGCAGGGCTGCACCGTTTGACAGTAAGCCTGGATACTTTGGATGAAAGGATCTTTCAACAGATGAGCGGCCAGAAAGGTTCAGTAAAGGAAGTGTTGAGAGGAATTCATGCTGCCCAAGAGGCTGGATTTGATTCGATTAAGATCAACGCGGTTATCCAGCGCGGGGTCAATGATCATACCATTCTGGGCCTGGTCAACCATTTTCGCGGCACCAGCAATAGCGTACGCTTTATCGAATACATGGATGTAGGCAATCAAAATCATTGGGAAAATACGCAGGTCGTAGCATCCAGCGAGATCATCGCTTTAATTGATGCTGAATTTCCTTTGGAACGCATTGCCGGCACACAGGACGGGGGCACTTCAGACGTTTATCGTTTCAAAGACGGGAAGGGTGAGGTGGGTTTCATTTCTTCTGTCACAAAAGCTTTTTGCGGCACTTGCAGCCGTTTGCGTCTGTCTGCCGATGGCAAAATATACACCTGTTTATTTGCCACTCACGGCACAGATCTAGGTGGTCTATTACGTCAAGGAGCTAACAACGAGAATTTAGCTGAGTCTATCAAGAGAGTCTGGCACGACCGCATTGACCGCTATTCCGAGATTCGCTCTGATGTCCGCCACGATTCCCACCCCTCACCCAAAATTGAAATGTACCAGATCGGCGGGTAAATATTACCAAAAACCTTCCTGATTTTTCTGCAGGGTATTATTGAATTTTCCGGCAAAACGGACTTCGCGGATCAGTTGCAGGCCAAATTTTTCCTTAACCACATCGATCATTTTTAAATGCAGGTCATGGACATCCTGGGCAAGTGCTTCGGGGCCTTTGATGATGATATTGGCATGTTTTTCAAAAACATAAGCACCGCCGACCTTTAAATTCTTGGCGCCGGCTTCTTCAAGGAACCAGCCCGAAGCCTGACGGCGTTCGGCTTTAGACGTGGGTTCGATATTGCGAAAAAAAGAACCGGCGCAGGGTTGGGTGGTTAAGTTGGGGTGTTTCTCAGCGCGTTTTAGCAGTATTTCGGCGCGTTCACGAGCCAAAGCGATAGGGTCAGCCGGCATTAAGCACAAGTCAACTGAAACGATAATTTCATTTGTTTCTTTGAGACGCGAATGACGATAAGAAAAAGCAAAGTGATCAGGCCCCACGGTTTTAGCATTCCCTTGATCATCAAGAATTATGGCGGTTTTCAACACATCTGCGACCTGTTTGCCCCAGGCACCGGCATTACCAACGACGGCGCCTCCGACGGTGCCTGGGATGCCGGTGGTAAAATTTAAACCTTCCAAACCTTCATCAACACAAAAAATGGCCAAATCATCCAGTAAGGTGCTCGCTGACACAGTAATATCGTGGCCTTGGCGTTCAATCAGGGGAGTGGTAGACAAATAGCGGATGACAGTGGCGCTTAGGCCATGATCAGAAATTACCAGATTAGATCCGCCGCCGATCAACAAAAAGCGCGTATTTTCTTTTTTTAATTTTTGGACTGTTTGGACCAGTTCATCAGGTGTGGCGCATTCAATTAAATAAGGGCAAGGCCCTCCTAATTGAAAGGTAGTGTAAGCGGACAGTAAGGTGTTAGGGATTTTTTTCATATTTTGGGTTGGATCCAAGCACAACTACCGTCGGAATAAAATTCTTTTTTCCAGATCACCAGTCTTTTTTTGATCTCCTCGATGATATAGCGGCAGGCTTTAAAGGCCTCATCCCGATGGGCAGACCATACGCCGATCCAGACAGCAGTCTCTTTTATTTTCAATTGGCCTGTCCGTTGGATGCACACAGCTTCGTTAATGGAATACTTAGATAAGGCTTCTTTTATTATTTTTTCGCCTTCTGTAATACAGGCCGGGCTATCAGCAATATACAAAAGTCCGCTGACGGCGTGTCCTTGATGCTCATCACCCCGCACTGTCCCCTCGAAAGTTAAAAGGGCGCCATTTTGGGCCGGATTACGGCACATGCTCCGGGCCTGGGAGGCGTCAATGGGGTTTTCTTGAAGTTTAAACATTAATAAGTTGCCCTGACTATGCCGCTTAAAATTTTGCATTGGCATCCTAAACGGTGGGTGCGGTCCATGGAGAGTTCTATTTCTTCCCTGTTCAATTCATTGATATTCTCAGCACCTTCCTGGATCTCTATTTGACAGGTACCGCAGACACCGGAATTACAGGAAAACGGGATGCCTGCTGTTTCGCAGGCTTGCGCCATTGGTTCTCCGTCAGGTACTTCGTATGTGACATTATCTATGATCAGCTTTGCCATGGCAATAGGTTACGACGAGCAAGAAAGTACTACTAAAGCTTTTTAATTATTTTTGCCATAAATGAGGCATGTCATCCCCGCATGTTTTAAGCGGGGATCTATTCCTTAAATTGTAAAACCGGGAACACGATATTCTTTTCCGGGTTACTAAATTCGTAGACGTTGGACCCAGGCACAAATTCTTTGATCTTTTTGATGATCTCATCCACCAGATAGCGGGGGACAGAGGCTCCGGAACTTAAACCTACCCGTTGTTTACCTTTTAACATAGAGCAATCCAATTGGGCGGCGGTGTCAACAATAAAGCTCTCCACGCCCATTAGTTCGCCGGTTTCCCGCAAGCGATTGCTGTTGGAAGAATGAGGCGAACCGCATATGATAATGATGTCACAAAAACCGGCCAGATCTTTGACAGCATCCTGACGGTTTTGGGTGGCGTAACAAATGTCCGAGCGCGGGGGGCCGATCAATTTAGGGAATTTCGACTTTAATCTTTCAACGATGCCTTTTGTTTCATCAACGGAAAGTGTGGTCTGGGTAATGTAGGCAATTGGTTTGCCGGGATCTAAATTTAAAGCATCGATATCTTCTTCTTTTTCGATGATGTGCAAAAGGCCCGGATGCACATATCCTGAGGTGCCGATCGACTCCTGATGCCCCGCATGGCCGATGAGCACGGTATCGATATTTTGGCCGGAAAACTTGACGGCTTCTTTGTGGACCTTGGTCACCAGAGGGCAGGTGGCATCAACATATTTTAAGTCGCGTTGATGGGCTTCATGGATAAGCTTAGGTCCAATACCATGCGCGCTAAAAACGACCCGCGAGCCTTTAGGGACGACATTTAGGTCTTCCACGAAAATAACCCCCCGGTTTTTCATGTCCTCAACCACGGAGGTATTATGCACGATGTCATGGTAGACATACAAGGGAGTGCCATAGGTCGAAAGTGCCAGTTCGACGATATCGATGGCACTGGCAACCCCGGCGCAAAACCCCTGTGTTTTGGCTAAAAATATATCCATATAGTTTAAGTAACCGTCATCCTGAGTGAAACGAGGGATCTTAAGAAAACTTAAGATTCTTCAGAGCAACTGCGAGCAGCTGCGAGTGTCGGTCAATCCGACCGAATGTCCGGTATGAGGACCTTCGTTCAGAATGACTGGGAAGCTTGCTTTTTATTGATTCATTTCCTATAATACGAATCCATAAGTCCATAAATTATATCATCTTTACTTAAGGTGTAAAATTATATTATGACTTCTATTCACCGTCGAAAAACCCCTGTGGTCATGATCGGCCCTCTTGCTCTTGGGCAAGATTATCCCATACGTATCCAGTCCATGACCGATACGCCTACCTCAGATGTGGAG
>Ga0182030_10021864_pt1 | contig 11945 bp, 12 predicted proteins | sample 812S3MmetaG_FD_121299 | JGI IMG/M metagenome (GOLD analysis project Ga0182030, IMG submission 121299) | Permafrost microbial communities from Stordalen Mire, Sweden - 812S3M metaG (Illumina Assembly) | ecosystem: Environmental > Terrestrial > Soil > Wetlands > Permafrost | place: Sweden...
ACCATGAAGGCCCGCCTCTCCCGTGCGCGGGCGCTGCTGCGACGGCGATTCCCGCAGCTAGAAGACGGGCAGACCGGGATGAGTTTGGAAGCAATCGGCAAAGGAAAGGAGGCCTGAAGATGAACCGGAAGAAGGATATCGGCGAGATGGAATTGAACAGTATCGATCGCATTCTGGCGTCTGAAGAGCCGCTGATCCCCTCTTTGGGCTTTCTGGACTCGGTGATGGAGCGCGTGCGCGAAGAGGCGGCTGCTCCTCCGCCGATCCCTTTCCCCTGGAAGCGCGCCCTCCCCGGCATTTTTCTTACCGCCGGAGTCTTCGGCTGGGGCGCCTTCGAGCTTATCCGGCACGGCATGCCCGCAGTAGGCCCAATTCCGCTGGCCACACCGCAACTGACCCCAAGCCTCGCTGCGGAGCTCGCTGAAGCGCTGAAGCAGGCCGGCTGGGTAGCTCTTGGCCTGGGAATCTCGCTCCTCTCCTGGCTCCTCTCCCGCCGTCTCGGCGGGCGCTCCGGGCTGCTGTAGCGGCTGGCTCCGAGCCGCTACTCGATTGAGAAGACGGCATAGACGCTGGCCGTGCGGCTCACTTTGTGGGGTTCAATGGCAAGCGGTTGATCTTTCAAGGCTGACGATACTCCCAAGCCCAAACTAGCAAGAGCCGCGAAATTGCGGTTATCCGTTGCGATTCCACTTAAAACGGATACTCCATTATTCACATAAATCATCTGTCCCAGGCGCACACCCATGCTCCCTGCAAGGACTGCCGCATCGGCCTTGGCCCGCGTGGCGGCTTTTGTTAGCGCTTGGTCCTCAAGCGCCTGCAAATCCTTCATCGTCCACTCGATATCCCCACTTTGGGTGGCTCCTGCGCCAATAGCAATCTCCAGGATCTCCGCCACGCGCTCTGGCGGGGTCTTCACAGTCCACTCCTGGAATAGCTTGAACTTGCGCGCCTTGGAGTCAAAACTGGTCAGCCGCTGCGACTCGCTGCGGATTGACGTCTCGGGAATGCCGGCCTGTTTGAGCGCTGTCACGATCTCATTCGAGATCTTTGCCCCTACCGCATAAGCGGTCTTGGCGTCGGAGGGCTGGGTCTCAAAGCCAACATGAAGGATGGCCAAATCAGGATCGGCGGTCACCCGCTCCTCGGCGCTGACCGTGAGAGTTCGATTCGCAGGTTCGATCTTCAGTTGAACCTGGGTGGTCTGCTGAGCGATGGCTGCCGCGCAGCCCGAGAAGAATACGATTGCAACGAATGCTGATTTTCCGTGCATGCATGGGTTCCTTTCATCCCTTGGACGGAAAGCATACAAGATTGGCGTGTGGGAACGGCGCGCCAGTTTCTGCGTGTCAACAAAGGAGTGTACTTTCCTGGCTGCTGGAAGCCTGAAAATACCTTAGCCCGGTTCTACTTCCCACGGCTCGCCCTACGGCCGCTCCGCATGTTTCGCCCCAAACCGCTTCAACTTTTCCAGCGTCGTCGCGGCCTGACCGAAGTCGATGCCCTCGGTTTCCGGAACAGCTTCGGGAAAAACCCAGGCTCGGAGAATTCCCCAATCTGGAATGATCCCGAGACCGCCTGGAGTACCATAACAGCGAGGTTCGAGGAGCTTTATGAACGTCTCAAGTCTTCATACGGCGCTAATGATTGCGCTTGCCGGTATTGCCCTGCCGTGGTTGCCAGCGCAACAGCCAGACGAAGCCCAGCCCTCGCAGCCGCAACCGGCGGCGCAGGGAACAGCTTCGCAGCCAACCGAACAAGCCGCGCCAGCCGCACCGACCTCGTCAGCAGCTCCAGCTTCGCCATCCTCGCCGGCCCAAGCTCCAAACGCGCCAATACCTGTCAAGAACCCCGATGGCACTTACACCATCCGCATGACAACGCGCCTGGTGGTTCTTGACATGGTCGTGCTGGACGCCAAAGGCGCAGTCGTCAAGGATCTGAAGCGCGACGACTTTCATGTTGAAGAAGCCGGCCAGCCGCAAACCATTCTCAACTTTGAAGAGACAGGCACACATACTCCCGCCCCGGAGATGGTCATTGACTCCACGGCCGATCTGGATCGTTTGGCGCCGCGTGCTCCTGTCGATATTGTTTTGCTCGATGAGTTCAACACTCGCTTCGAAGATATGGCATTTGCGCGCTATTCGTTGAAGAAATACCTCGAGAAGCAGCCGGCAAAACTCATTACGCCCACCATGCTTATCGCGGTCAGTCTGCAGAACTTCACCGTGTTGCACGACTACACGCAGAGCAAGGATGAGATCATATCCGCTCTCGATCATCACTTTGCGGTGAGTCCCTGGCAGGTTTCCCAGGGCGCCTGGGTAAACGAACGATACTCCACAGCCTTCATTACGCTTCGGCGCGTGGCCGAGGCAGCGATTGGCCATCCAGGCCATAAGAACATGATCTGGATCGGCCGCGGCTTTCCTCCGTCACGCCGTGCCCAAGCCGGTTGGTCCATCGATGCGGAGAACCGTCTTTTCAATGCCGTGCAGGACTGCGTGAACATGCTGCGGGATGCGCGCGTAACGCTTTATACCATCGATCCGGCGGGGGTTCTGGTGGACCCAGGCCTCTATGGCGGCGACCCCGGGGTCGATCCGTTTGGGGGAAATTACGAGTTCAGCAAGCTAGCGAAGGCGACCGGCGGCCGAACCCTCTACGGCCGCAACGATGTGGATATGGAGATCCAGACAGCCATTCAGGATGGCGCCAACTTCTATACGCTCACCTACCGGCCGGCGAACACCTCAATGGATCCCCAGAAATTCCGCAAGATCAAGGTTACGGTTGACCGGCCGGGGCTGAAAGTGGTCACTCGGGAGGGTTATTACCAGCAGATGGGTCCGGGGCGTGTAAATCCCGTGAATCCTTCGCGGCGCCTCGTCGTCGATCTTGTCTCGGCAGATACCAGCAACATGGTCTATGACGGCGTGTCCATCACGCCAAAGCAGTCGGCCACCGATCCCGATTCATTCATCGTGAATGTAGATGGCCGCGGTGTTGTGTGGAGTTACGCCACCGATACTGAACCTCGCCGTACCGAGGTAATCCTGGTGGTATCCACCTTCGATAAAAAGGGCAAAGAGTTGAAGCGGGACGCGAATGTCCTCAAATTCGCAGCTCCTTCCTCTGCGCCCCCGAATGGCAGGTACCTGCATGACCTGAATATTCCATGCAAGATCGTTCACAACCCGAAGGCGGTTCGTGCCCGATTCTCACTCCGCGTGTCGGCGACCGGGCGAATTGGGACAGCGGATTTGCCGCTGGGACAAGAAGCCGGCAAAGGTACTCCGGCGCAATAGGCCGGCCGGATATGGCTTGTTGCGGCTCACCGAAGGCCAGCCGGTAGGTCTCTGATCGCTTATTCTTGTACCAATGTGGGTGCCCCTTCGAGCGGGCCAGATCCAGATCTCTACTGCGTCCCCGCGTGCTTCGCCCCAAAACGCCGCAGCTTCTCCAGTGTTGCAGCGGCCTGGCCGGAGTCGATGGCCTCTGCCCCCAGCCTGACGCCCTCCTTCAAGTCAAGCGCCAGCCCGGCCGCCACCAGCGCCGCTGCCGCGTTCAGCAGGACAATATCGCGCCGTGCGCCGGGCATTCCTGTCAGCACGTCGTAGAGCAGGCGCGCATTGGTTGCTACATCGCCGCCCACAAACTGCTCCAGCTTGGCGCGGGGCAGCCCGGCCATCTCCGGCGTAATCTTCGCGGCCTTCAAGGTGGGTTCGCCGCCCCCCTCCGGCTCTTCGACCCGCGCCACCACCGACTCGCCGGTCGTGGTCAGCTCGTCGATGCCGTCCGTCCCATGCACCACAAACGCCCGCTTTGCGCCCAGAGCCGCCAGCGTCCGCGCCAACAGCAGCACGCGGCTGGGCGCCAGCACGCCGATCACCTGCACGCGCGCTCCGGCAGGGTTGGTGAGCGGCCCGCACAGGTTGAAGATGGTCCTGAAGCCCAACGCCCTGCGTAGCGGTCCAAGCGCCTTCATCGCCGGGTGATAGAGCGGCGCAAACAGAAACATGAATCCCGTCTCGCGCAGGCACTCGACGGCCAGCTCCGGTCCCAGAGCGATGGGCACGCCCAGAGCCTCCAGCACGTCTGCCGCGCCGCACAGCGAGGTGACGGCGCGATTGCCGTGCTTGGCCACCTTGGCTCCGGCAGCGGCGGCCACCAGCGCCGCGCCCGACGAGATGTTGAAGGTTAGCGGTCCCCCACCGCCGGTGCCCACCACATCCACCAGTTCGTCCCGCTCAACATCTGTGAAGGGTAGCGGCGTGGCGCGCTGGCGCATCACCTGGACAAAGCCGGCCAGCTCCGGCGCAAGTTCGCCGCGCGTGGCCAGCACAGTGAGCAGCGCCGCGGTCTCCACCTCGGGCACGCCGCCGGCCAGAATCTCCTCCAGTGCGCCGGCCGCCTGCTCGCGGGTAAGCGCCGCGCCATCCTCGGCCAGCGGTTTCAAAAGCTCTTTGAGTGTCGCCATATCCTTCCATGATAGCGGCGGGGAGATGGTAAAGCCGCGCCCCGGCGGATATTCGGACTGCGCCGGGCCTCGTGTTTGCCGCTCCTTTGCCGCGCAAGATAGTATTTGCTTACCGCTGGCATGGTTTCGCGGGCTCGGGAGAAGCCGGGTCCGGTTCCGAATCCCCAACCTCAGCGGAAGTGGGCGACCCCAAACGACATGAAGATTCACGAGTATCAGGCGAAGGAAATCCTGGCGAGATACGGCGTTGCCGTTCCCAGGGGCGAGATGGCCAACACCCTTGAAGAAGCCACGGCGGTGGCCCGCAAGCTCTTTGCCGAGGGCGCGTCGGGCGTCGTGGTCAAGGCGCAGATCCATGCCGGAGGTCGCGGCAAGGGCGGCGGCGTCAAAGTGGCCCGCACCCGCGAGGATGCCGAGCTCTATGCCCGGAACATTCTGGGTATGACGCTGGTCACCCACCAGACAGGTCCGCAGGGGCAAAAGGTCCAGCGGCTGCTCATCGAGGAGACCGCGGCCATCGACCGCGAGCTTTACCTTGGCATTGTGCTCGACCGCGCGGCAGGCAGGCTGGTCTTCATGGCCTCGCAGGCCGGCGGTATGGAGATTGAAGAGGTGGCTGCCAAGACTCCCGAGGCCATCTTCAAGGAGACCATCGATCCGGCCGTCGGCTTTGGCGCGTGGCAGGCCCGCAAGCTGGCCTTTGCGCTGGGCCTGAAACCCGCGCAGATCACCCCGGCCGTCGCCTTCCTGCAGAGCCTCTTCAAGGCCTTCATCGAAACCGACGCCTCGCTCGTCGAGATCAATCCCTTCATTACCACCAAGGACGACAAACTGCTCGCCCTCGACGCCAAGATCACCTTCGACGACAACGCGATCTTCCGCCATCCCGAGATCAAGACCCTGCGCGACACCGCCGAAGAGGATCCGCTTGAGGTGGAGGCCAGCAAATACGCCCTGAACTACATCAAGCTCGACGGCTCCATCGCCTGCATGGTCAACGGCGCAGGCCTGGCCATGGCGACGATGGACATCATCCAGTACGCCGGCGGCAGCCCCGCAAATTTCCTCGATGTGGGCGGCGGCGCAACTCCTGAGCAGATCGAGCACGCCTTCGAGATCCTGCTCTCCGACTCGAACGTCAAGGCCATTTTCATCAATATCTTCGGGGGCATCCTGCGCGTCGATCGCCTAGCTACAGGCGTAGTGGCAGCCGCGCGAAAATTGAATGTTAAGGTGCCTATTGTTTTGCGGTTGGAAGGAACGAATGTCGAAGCGGGCCGAAAGATTCTTGCGGAGTCGGGGCTCAATTTTCAAGTAGGCGAAACGATGAAAGATGCGGCAGAGCTGGTTGTAAGAGCAGCGAAGTAACAGCTAAAGCTATTAGCTATTAGCTTTTAGCTCATGCTTTGTCCAGTCGGTTTCAGAAAGGAGAAAACAGAATGCCGCAGGACTTCCATGAATTGACGGTTTGGCAACGAGCCATCGATTTGACTGTATGCATATACAGGTTGACCCAGAAGTTTCCCAAGGAGGAGACTTACGGGCTCGTTTCGCAGTTGCGTCGCGCAAGCGTTTCTGTCGCGAGTAATATTGCAGAGGGACGAGGGAGGCTCAATCCGGGGGAATTTCGGCAGTTTCTCGGAATAGCATTGGGTTCTGCGTTCGAAATTCAAACGCAGCTCGTGGTAGCTCGAAAACTTGAAATGGGAACGGATAGAGCAATTAACGAGGCAGCGGCACTTTGCGATGAAGTTTCGAAGATGCTTACCGCGTTCATTCAAACACTGGGCTCGAAGCCAAAAGCTAAGAGCTAATAGCTAAAAGCTAAGAGCTAAGAGCTAGGAGCTGTTTCCAATGTCAGTTTTGGTTGACAAGAATACTCGACTCATCGTGCAGGGAATTACCGGAAAAGAAGGAACCTTTCACGCCAAAGGATGTGCCGAATATGGCACCAACGTTGTCGGCGGCGTAACGCCCGGCAAGGGTGGAACGACCCATGAAGGCTGGCCCGTCTTCAACACGGTTCAGGATGCGGTCCTTGCGACCGGCGCCAACGCCACCATGATCTTCGTTCCGCCTCCGTTTGCCGCCGACGCCATTCTCGAGGCCGAGGACGCCGGCATTCCGCTGATAGTCTGCATCACCGAGGGCATCCCCACACTCGACATGGTCAAGGTGTGGGCCAAGCTGAGGAACTCGACCGCGCGCCTCATCGGCCCCAACTGCCCCGGAATCATCTCGCCCGGCAAGGCCAAGATCGGCATCATGCCAGGCAACATTCACAAAGAGGGATCGATCGGCATCGTCTCGCGCTCGGGCACGCTCACCTATGAAGCCGTTCATCAACTCACCCAGCGCGGCATCGGCCAGTCCACGGCGATCGGCATCGGCGGCGACCCCATCGTCGGCACCAGCCACATCGACGCCCTGCGCCTCTTCAACGCCGACCCCGAGACCGAAGCCATCGTGATGATCGGCGAGATTGGCGGTTCGGCCGAAGAGGCTGCGGCGGAGTTCGTCCGGCAGTTCGTGAAGAAACCGGTCGTGGGCTTCATCGCCGGGCAGACCGCGCCCCCCGGCCGCCGCATGGGCCACGCCGGCGCCATCATCAGCGGCGGCCAGGGCACCGCCGCCGACAAGATGAAGGCCATGACCGAGGCCGGCATCCACGTTGTCGTCTCGCCTGCGGAAATCGGCGCCACGCTGGCGCGAGTGATCGGGAAGAGCTAGCTATTAGCTTTTAGCTTTTTCAACTCTCAGATTCGCTTTCTCCTTGCTCATTGCCCCATGAATCGCGCGCAAATTTGAAAATCCCGCCAAAACAATCCAATAATTCAATATCGAGCGGGCAATCTCCTATCAGCGAACCGATAAACCCAAGAAAAACAATCAGAAGCGCCGATAGAAAGATCGCCGGGATAATCCAGGCAAGAGGGGTAAACACATTGTTGATCGCCGAGCCTAGCGCGGTATCAAGGCCTTCCAATTGATATTTGCCGTCAAGCAGCATGCCCGCCCCTAAAAGCAACAAGGAGGAGTACGGAATCCCCACACGGGCGGTTCCCACTTCTCCTCACGCTTTCAACCCCGCGAACAAGCTAAGCGCTAAAAGCTGATAGCTAAAAGCTGCCTCTTCACCACACCCGGCAAGGCTTCGCCGCCTCCATCGGCGCGGTCTTTTTGCAACTGAAGCTCCTGGCAAACTCCGGCAAATCCTGCAAGACGGAGTTTGTTCGGTACTCGTCCGGGGCGTGCGGATCTGCCTGCGCTTGGCTGCGCAACTGCTCAGGACGCGTCTGCGTGCACCACTGCTGCGCGTAGGCAATCCAGAAGCGCTGATCCGGCGTATATCCATCTGTCTTCGCGTTCATGTCAAGGTGCGCGGCCCCGGCCTTGTCGAGCCATGCCAGCCACGCCAGCCACAACCCGCCCAGATCGGCCAGGTTCTCGCCCAGCGTGAGCTTGCCGTTCAGGTGAACGCTGGGTACGGCCTCGATGGCGTCGTACTGCTTCACCATGCAATCGGCGCGGTCGTTGAAGTTGCGCTCGTCGCCGGCGGTCCACCAGTTCTTCAGGTTGCCATCCTTGTCGAACTGGCGGCCCTGATCGTCGAAGCCGTGCGTCAGCTCATGCCCAATGGTCGAGCCCATGTCGCCGTAGTTGGCTGCGTCGTCCTCCTTGCCGCTGAAGAAGGGTGGCTGCAGGTACCCGGCGGGAAAGTTGACGTTATTCATCTGCGGATCGTAGTAGGCGTTCACGGTGGGCGGCGTCATATCCCACTCGCCTTTGTCCACCGGCTTGCCGATCTTGGCCAGGTCGCGCGCGAACTCGAACTCATGCGCCCGCATCTGGTTGCCCAGCGCATCTCCGCGCACGATCTCCAGCTTCGTGTAGTCGCGCCACTTGTCCGGATAGCCGATCTTGTTCATCACGGAGTGCAGCTTTTCACTGGCCTTCACCTTGGTCTCGGCGCTCATCCAGTCCAGCGAGGCAATGTCCTTGTCCATCGCTTGCTCTATGGCCAGCGTCATCTCCAGGGTGCGCTGTTTCTCGGCCGGCGGAAAATACTTGGCCACATAAACCTGCCCCAGCGCTTCGCCCAATTCGATATCCACGCGGCTGGTGCAGCGCTTCCAACGCTCCTGCTGCTTCTCCGCGCCGTTCAATATGTGCGAATAGAAGTACCAGTTCTCGTGATCGAAGCTCTCCGGCAAACTGGTGCCTGCGTAGGCGTTCAGCAGTTGCCAGCGCAGGTAGACCTTGATTTGATCGATCGGCGTATCCGCTACCAGGTTGTTGAACTCCGCAAAGAACTTCGGCTCGTTATCGTTCACCTTGCCCGCGGCCGGTGCGTGCGCGGCGGCAACGTAATCGCCCAGCGAGAAATGCGTTAGCTCCTTCGAGAACTTGCCCAGGTCGGTGGGGTGATTCAGATTCTGCGGATCGCGCTGCTCTGTGATGGTCAGCGTTGCTTTAGCCAGCCGCGTCTCGATCGCCATCACGGTCGCGGCGTCTTTGGCGGCCTTGGCTTCCGGCTCGCCCGCCAGCACCAACATCTTTGCCACATGCGACTGATACTGCTGCCGCTGCTCTACGCTTTTGGCATCGGTCCGCGTGTAGTAGTCGCGCTCCGGCAAGCCCAGGCCGCCGGAGCTATAGAACGAAATCACCGAGTTCGCGTCGGCATAGTCCTCACCCGATCCCATGCCGAAGAAGGCGTTCACGCCGACGGCGTGCAGATGCGCCACCAGCGCGGGCAGCTCGGCCGGCGTCCGGAGAGCGGCAATCCGGTCCAGCTCCTGTTGAAGCGGCGCCAAGCCCAGCTTGTTCACCGCCGCCGCGTCCATGCAACTTGCGAATTCGTCGCCGATCTTCTGTTCGTTCGAGGTCCGGGGGATTCCGCTGGCGTTACCCGCCGGCGCGGCGGCCTCTTCGAGAATCTGCCTCAAGTGCAGCCGGTTCAGTTCAAACAACTCCGTAAAACGGCCATAGCGGGTCTGATCGGCGGGCAGCGGATTGCGCTTGAACCAGCCATTGCAACTAAAGCGATAAAAGTTGTCGCAAGGGTCCACGGTCTTATCGATCAGCGACGGATCGAAGACCCGCAATTCAGGGGCGGCGGGCGGCGCGGCACTGGGTGCGGCGGGCGCAACGGTTTGGCAAACTGTCGCTTGGCCGGCCAGCGCCATGGTCATAGCAGCCGTGAGGGTGATCGAGGAGACGGTATGTGCAGCACACATGCGAAACATGCCGAAACTCTATCAGATTCCGGCTCGCGTTGACAGGCCTCCCGGCGCCCCGCCGAATACAATAAGCACTCAGAGGGAATTTTCTCAAGGAGCAATCGACGTGGCGCAGCGCACCTTCAGCATCGTCAAGCCGGACGCGGTCCGCAAAGGCTTTACCGGGGCCATTCTGGCCGAGATCGACCGGGCCGGCTTCCAGATCGTGGCCATCAAAAGGCAATCCATCTCCAAGGAGCAGGCCAAGGGCTTCTATGCGGTCCACGCCGGAAAGCCGTTCTTCGATGGGCTGACCACGTTCATGTCTTCCGGGCCGCTCGTCTTGATGGTTCTGGAAAAGGAGAATGCGATCGCCGACCTCCGCAAGCTGATGGGCGCCACCAACCCCGCCAACGCCGAAGAGGGAACCATACGCAAGAAGTTCGCCAGCTCCATGGGGGAGAATGCCATCCATGGCTCCGACGCCGAAGACACCGCCGCCTTCGAGATTGGCTACTGGTTTGCCGGCTACGAACTGATATAGCCTCGCTTCGGCGACTGCCCCTTTCGGCTAATTGGCAGCGACAGCGGGCTGAGCAGTCAGCGCCTTCAGGTCACCCACGAGCTTGTTCATCGCGTCCTCGAAGTTCTTTTCACCGGTTTTTTGCCGGGCAAAGGGCTGTATAGCCTCCTCGACCGTCCAGAGCGCGATGCGCGTTTTGGGGTCTACCAATACCAGCTTGAGCAGAGAAGAATTGGAAGAGTCGCAGCCGGATTCCTTGGTGCCGCTGACCCCCGTAATTTGGGTGGAGAAACTGATCTCCAAAACCAGGTCGGCATCCGCCGGCGCGGCCACAAGCTCATACCGGCCCCAACTCTTAATGGCCGCATAGAGCTCGTTATAGGTCTTGTCGGTACCGACGCCCGCATTGGAGATGAATACCTTCTTCGCGGCGGCGATTTGCGAAGGCAGCGGCGCTGCCGGAGGTTCAACCGTCTGTGCCTGTAAAGCGGGGACTGCCGTTACCATGAGGGCGATTCCGAGAGATGCTGCAACCAACCTTACTTTCAGCATAGGTACAACCTTTCTCTGTTTCACTCGAACACTGATTGGACGGATTCCACTTGGCAGTCGCATTTCAAGCGTTCAATCCCCGAAGAGATCGTCGATCTTCTGCCGCAGTGCAACCACCTCCTGCCGAAGTTCCGTCACCGTGGCTTCCAACCGCGCGATGCGCTCCTCGTGGCCTGCGTCCTCTTCCGCAAATTGCCCGGCCTGCCGCGGCACTGTGGGATCGAAGGCTGCCGCGCGCATCGCCTCCACCGGCCCCGAGAGCAGATGCGCGTAGCGCAACTCCTTGGTTCCCGGCTGGCGCGGCAGCACAGCAGCCAGGGGCGGTTCTCGATCCATCAGCTTTTGCAGTCCCGCCAGCACGTCGGTAAGTTCGTCGAAGCTGTGCATGCGTTCGGTACGCCCGCGCAGCTCGCCGGGAGTCTGCGGTCCGCGCAACAGCAGCACGCAGATCAGAGCCGTCTCCGCGCGGGTGAAGTTGAAGACCTCGCCCAGCCAGTGCTCGTACTTGGTCACGCGCCCGTCGGCTCCGCGCGCGCGGCCTGCCAGCCGCCGGTCCTCCAGGCCGTGCAGCGCCTGCCGCACCGCCTCCTCATCCAGATCCATCACCGGCTCGCGGTTCGAGCGCTGGTTGCAGGCGTTGATCAGCGCGTTCAGCGAAAGCGGATAGTAGTCCGGGGTGGTCACTTCCTTTTCGACAAGAGCGCCCAAAACGCGGGCCTGGGCGGCGGTCAGTACAAACGGAGCAGTCGGTATTGGATCGATTGGCGGCATACAACTATTCTGCCACGAAGGTATTCATCTCGAAAAAAGGGGCATTGCGGCACTTTCGTTGGAGCCGTAAACCGGAAGCGACGCAATCGAGCCGGCACGCCGCCAAACCGCGCCGCCGATGTGGTAGATTCAAGAGGATAGGCCTCACGCCGGAGAGATGGCCGAGTGGCTGAAGGCGCACGCTTGGAAAGCGTGTTTAGGGGAAACTCTAACCTGGGTTCGAATCCCAGTCTCTCCGCCAGCATTCCATGCAGCAGACGCTCGCTGTTCGCTCGCAGAAGTTCCTTGCTTGAGCAGGTCGAGCGGTTCGGATCGGATTTCAACCACCGCGGGTGACCTTTCCGGGAGATCCCAAGACATTCAGTTGAAAGTCGTAAGACTTAGCAAGTGCTAG
>Ga0182030_10021869_pt1 | contig 11943 bp, 3 predicted proteins | sample 812S3MmetaG_FD_121299 | JGI IMG/M metagenome (GOLD analysis project Ga0182030, IMG submission 121299) | Permafrost microbial communities from Stordalen Mire, Sweden - 812S3M metaG (Illumina Assembly) | ecosystem: Environmental > Terrestrial > Soil > Wetlands > Permafrost | place: Sweden...
ACCGGGATAGTTATGGGTCTGGATAGACGATTTTCTTGCTTTAACGGTTTCTTCAGATTATATCAATATTCAAAGGCTCACCTCCTTTCTGCAATGCGATTTTTTCGCTATGACCAAACTATAGATAATGGCGAAGTGCCCGATGAAGCGTTTTTCGAACAGGTATATGGCAGCCGCGCAGACATGGCAGTACATGCTAACTACGCCTCGGCAGCAGCAAATTATTGACTATCCTATAAAAAGCTTACTGTAATTTTAAAAAAAAGCTTATTTTAGTGAAGTTGTCAAAATAGAGCCATGAAAAAAAACCTATACCCGTCTGTTACGGCTCCCGTCCGTGGGGATAGGCCGGGCGGGATAGGCCGGACGGGCCTACTTCTCTGTTTGGTTTTTGTACTTGGCTTCTGTAGTACTGCCTGCGCACAGATCATAACAACTGTTGCCGGCAGCGGTGCAAGAGGTTATGCAGGGGATGGAAGCCCTGCTGTTTCTGCCAAATTTGACGCGCCCACCAGCCTTGCTACCGATGGTTCGGGGAATGTTTATATCAATGATCAGTTAAATAACTGTGTACGTAAAGTGGCCCCATCAGGGATCGTCACCACAATTGCCGGAAAGGGGCCGGACAGCACGGGATATACGGGCGATGGGGGACCGGCTACCAGTGCGAAACTAAGCTCGAACTGGGGTATAGCGACTGATGCAGGTGGCAATATATATATCACTGACCAAAATAATAACTGTATCAGGAAAGTAAATACTTCCGGTATTATCTCCACTATTGCCGGTACAGGGACAGCTGGCTTTTGGGGAGATGGCGGCGCCGCTACTGCTGCACTATTACACACCCCCATAGGCATTGCGGTAGATGGAGCAGGGAATATATATGTAGGTGATGCCGATAACTGGCGCATCAGAATGATCAATACCTCGGGTGTCATATCTACCATCGCGGGAAATGGAGCGCCAGGTTATAGTGGCGATGGCGGTTCTGCATTAATGGCTAACGTTGGAAATACCTTTGGGCTGGCGACGGATGCCTATGGCAATATATATTTTTGCGATGTGGATCCGCCCTACAACCGGATACGCAAAATCAGCGCATCGGGAACTATTACAACCGTTGCGGGAACCAATTCTGCAGGTTATAGCGGTGATGGTATGATGGCTGTAACAGCCGAGCTGGATGAGCCCACTGGGGTGTTTGTTGACAACTCGGGAGATATTTATATAGCTGATTACAACAATAACCGCATACGCAATGTAAACGCCTCAGGCATCATCAATACCATAGCCGGGACAGGGACAACAGGTTTTTCAGGAGATGGTAACCTGGCAATCAATGCAAAATTAAATAACCCGCTGTATGTGACGATGGATCACGCCAATGCTATTCTTTACCTGACCGACTTCAGCAACGTACGGATACGTATGGTGAGTAACGCCAATGTTGTAAACTTTACCAATGGTAAGAGCCAGAACCTGACGGTGTGTGAAAATTCAACCAATAATCCCTTAAATGCACAATTAACTATACTGGACCATGAGGTTGGGTTTACAGACACGTGGGGCCTGTTATCCGGCCCTTTTCATGGTTCGGCGGACGTTTCTTACAGCGCGACGGCGACCGGCGGCACGGTCAGCCCAACCGATTTGTATTACGCACCTGCGGTGGGCTATGTAGGCAACGATACACTCAGTGTAACGGTAAATGATGGTATAGCAGCCGACACGACTACTATTTATATCACTGTTGATCCGGTTATACCATATACAGGCGCTATATCAGGCGCTTCAAATGTATGCGTAGGATCTTCGATTACTTTATCCGAAACGGTAACCGGGGGAGTGTGGAGCATTAGTAATAGTTCCGCAACATTGACAGGCAGCGCATTGACAGGCGCGTTCTCCGGTACTGAAGTGGTTACCTATACTGTAACTAATCCATGCGGAACTGCTTCGATATCGAAAACCATTTCCGTGAACCCGGTCCCGGACCCGGGAATGATAACCGGAGCATCTGAAATGTGTATAGGATCTACCGTTTCACTCACAGATACGGTCGCCGGAGGCATCTGGAATGTAGCAAATACCAATGTAGCAGTGACCGCTACAAGTACCGGAAGTATTGTGACGGGCCAACTAAAAGGCTTTGATACCGTATCTTATACCGTGACTAATACCTTATGCGAGGCAACGACCATTTTTGCACTAATTATTGATTCATTCCCTGATGCCGGCATGATTACGGGTCTGCCGGGCGTATGCATAGGAGCACAAATTAAACTGACCGATACTACAAGCGGTGGCATTTGGGGCACCACGAATGCCAATGTGACATTAGCAGGAAGTACTATAACAGGCGTTTCGCCAGGCAGGGACAGCATTATTTACAGCGTTATCAATACCTGCGGTACCGATTCAATGATACAAATAGAGATCGTAGAGCCATTACCAGATACGCCAACCATCACCCAAGTAGAAAGCATCTTAAGTGTTCCCACCGGTTACGCATCTTATGAATGGTTGCTCAACGGGGTTAAGATTCCCGGTGCTATTGCAGACACTTATGCGGCTGTGTCCGGGATATATGATGTCATGGTAACTAATTCTTTCGGCTGCTCTGTTTCTTCACAGCCGGTGACCGTATATGGCTGCGACCCTAACGATATTCTGATCTACCCAAATCCCGCGACATCTATGGTGTATATTGACTGGTGTAAAAGAGTGACGGCAAGGTTAATGTGCCTGGACGGGAAAACGCTTTCGCTGACGAAAAACATTAATAAAATAGAGCTGGGTAATATAGCCGATGGGACCTATATGCTTTCCTTATTTGATGGGAATGGCATACGGATTAAAACGAAACGTATAACAAAATTATCTAAATGAGATTAATTAAAAAAATATATTTAAGTTTTACTAACATTATTGCAGAAATATACGCCTAATATATAGGGTTTATTGTTTAAACAGGATGGACAAATTAATTATTGAAAGTATACCTGTACGGAATTTATTAAAAAGGATGAAATTAATGAAACAGATAACCCTTTTATTGCTTGGCTTAATACTATCGTTTGCATCGTTTGGGCAGGTTCCGGGGCCAATTAGCGGGCCGCCTTCCCTATGTTTGGGCCAATCATCGTTTTTTTCAGATACATCATCCGGAGGTACATGGAGCAGCAGTGATACTGCGGTAGCCAATATTACAACAACAGGCGTAGTAACAGGGGACCATGCTGGCACAGCAACAATAACTTATACTACAAGCGGGGGAACAGCTACTGCTGTCGTGACAATCAATGGCGCTCCGACGTCTGTTACCATTCCACCAGCTTCTGTATGTACAGGAGGAACTGTCAGTTTAAGTGATACTATATCAGGTAGTATCTGGGCTTCGGGAAATACTGCAATAGCTACGGTTTCGGCTACAGGCATTGTAACCGGTGTTTCCACCGGCACTGCTATTATTACCTATTCTTCATCACTGATCTGTGATTTAACTATGCTAATATCAGTAAACCCCACCCCTGCACCAATTGCCGGACCTCGTTCTTTTTGCAGTAACCTAAGGGATACATTAAGTGAGGCAACAACCAGTGGCACATGGAGTAGCAGTAATACAGCTATTGCTACTGTAAGTTCCGGGGGCATCGTAAGTAATGTACCGCCGATTACAGGTGCTGTAACGATAAGCTATACCTTATCCACTGGCTGTTCCGCTGCTGCGTTGGTCACGATTAACCCAACACCTACGTTATGCGGTACTTGCGGAGCCCCTAGCCTATGTGTAGGACAAACGGCAGCTTTAGTGTACCCAGGTGGTACGTGGATAAGCAGTAACACTTCTGTTGCAACTATCAGTGCTGCCACAGGTGCAATTACCGGCGCAGCTGCTGGTACTGCAGCTATAATCGTTACAACTACTGCCGGGTGCTCGGGAATCGTTAACTATTTTTCTGTTTATCCAAATCCATATCCCATTCCCGGGATATTTCATATATGCTCCGGCGCAACAGTCACCTTAGCTGATGGTACAACCGGTGGCTATTGGAGCAGCAGTAACAGTATTGCCACTGTTAATCCTGTTAGCGGGGCCGTCACAGGGGTTTCTGGCGGGACAGATACCATTTCTTATACGGCTGCTGGAGGTTGTTCTGCTACCACAGTTGTAACCGTTAATACTCTACCAAGCTCCATTGGCGGAGCCACGTCTGTCTGTACCGCGGGAACAGCTACTTTGACAGATGCTACAAGCTCAGGTACCTGGAGTAGCAGTAATACCGGCATTGCTACTGTTTCGTCTGCAGGTTCTATAGGGGGCATTGTCGCGGGTACTACTACTATTCAATACACTATCTCTTCAGGTTGCACTGCCAGTACAGAAGTAACAGTAAACTCATTGCCCTACGTTTATACTATAAACGGCGGAGGTGATTATTGTGCAGGCGGTACGGGCCGGTACATAGGACTTAGCGGTTCGCAGACCGGAGTTAGTTACCAACTTTATTCAGGAGGCGCTGCTGTAGGCAGCCCAGTTACAGGTACTGGATATCCATTGAGCCTTGGAATATATACGACCGGAACCTATACTGCAATTGCTACTAATACAGCTACTCTGTGTACCTGTACAATGACAGGCAGCGCAATAGTAGCCACCTACCCATCACCTGCTGTTTACACTTTATCAACAGGAGGCAGCTATTGTTCAGGGGGAACAGGCATTCACATTACTCTTAGCGGCTCTGATCTGGGGATAAACTACCAGTTGTTTATTCCCGGAGGGCCAACACCACCAGCCGCAATTCCAGGGATCGGTAGTGTGCTTGATTTTGGATTACGGACTGAAGGGACGTATAAAGCAATTGCTAGCAATGCCGTTACCGGATGTACTGACACTATGGCGGGAAGCCCAACCGTGACTGCTACTCCATTACCCACTGTTTTCACTTTATCGGTAGGAGGCAGCTATTGCTCAGGGGACTCCGGTGCTTATATTAGTCTTAATGGATCGACCAGCTCCGTTACTTACAAGTTATATAATGGAACAATGGCTGTGGGGCCGACATTGGCCGGCACCGGATTACCGTTGGACTTTGGCAGATTTCCAGCAGGTATTTATACTGCCGTTGCCAGTAGCAGTTCCTGCTCAGACCCTATGGCCAACAGTGATACCGTAACCGCCTTACCATTACCAACCCGATATGCAGTGACAGGTGGAGGGACTATTTGCCCGGGTAGTACAGGAGCCGATATTTCCTTAAACAGCTCTAACGTGGGAATCACCTACCAACTATACAGCGGAGGGCCGATAGAAACTCCAATAGCAGGTACAGGCAGCGCAATTTACTTCGGCCCAATTGCGGGAGCAGGCACTTATATTGTGATTGCTTCCAACACCTCTACTGGATGCACAGATACAATGAGCGGGGCTGGAACAATATCGCTATACCCATTGCCGGTAATTAGCGGCCCTACAGCATTATGCATAGGTGGAACTATAATTGAAACAGCACCTAGTTTTACCGGTGGCACATGGAGCAGCAGCAACATTGCAGTGGCAACTGTGGGGATCTCAACAGGGCATGTTACCAGTGTTTCAGCAGGCACTACTACAATATATTATACATCAACTGTTGGTTGTGCAGGAACAATCACGGTTACAGTTATGCCGACTCCGCCGCCAATTGGCGGCATAAGATCGGTATGTTTAGGGTCTACCACTAGTTTAACTCCAACCGGAGGTGGAATCTGGACTTCGTCAAATACCAGTATCATTTCCGTTTCTTCATTAGGTGTAATAAGCGGCATTTCTTTAGGAACAGCTACGATCTATTATTCCTTTGGCTTTGGTTGTGCTGTTTCAGCTGTAGCGACAGTAAATCCTTTGCCTACTGTATATACTTTAAGTGGTGGCGGCAGCTATTGCTCTGGGGGAAGTGGTGTGGATATTGCTCTCAGCAATACCGATGCAGGAACCACTTACCAGCTATTTTCCGGAAGTACAACGCTTGGCAGCATGGTAGCGGGCACAGGCAGCAGCCATGATTTTGGCATGTACACCTATACGGGGATATACTCCGTGGTTGCTACAAATGCCGGCGGATGTAGTGCGAATATGGCTGGAACCCCGTCAATAACCATTAATACTTTACCGCCCATTCATAATATAACAGGCGGGGGTAGTTTCTGTGCCGACGGCACTGGCGTACATACAGGCCTGGACGGCTCTGATACTGGCATCAGCTATAAATTATACGATGGCTCGGCACTGGCAGCAACTATTCTGGGCACGGGTTTCACGCTTGATTTCGGCTTGATTACGACGGCAGGTATCTACAGTGTGGTGGCTACTACTACTCACAGCTGCATTAATGATATGACGGGCTTTGACACAGTAACGGTTCTGCCTTCACCCACAGCGTATTCAGTAGTGGGCGGCGGCAGTTATTGTGCTGGCAGTTCGGGCGCCAATGTGAGCCTTAGCAGTTCAGATGCCGGGACAAGTTACCAACTATATCATGGCACCGTTCCCGTGGGACCACCAATATCAGGCATAGGCACTGCGCTTGATTTTGGAGCGCAAACAGTTATTGGCGCATATACGATATTGGCAACCAATATTGCTACTGGCTGCATTGCGCAAATGATTGATAGCGCTAGCATTACCGTAACGTCTTTGCCTGCTATTTATACCGTTACCGGCGGAGGAAGTTATTGCGTTGGCGACTCTGGCGTAGCAATTGGTCTCAGTGCATCCCATAGCGGCGTCAATTACCAGCTCTATAATGGCTCAACTCCGGCTGGCAGTACTTTTGCAGGTACCGGCAGCAGCCTTGATTTTGGATTGCAAACTGCATCCGGCAATTATACGGTGGTTGCTTCAAACGTAGCGAGTACAGGGTGTACTGACACCATGGCCGGAAGCCGGTCAGTGGTGGTTAATTCATTGCCTGCTGCTCACTCTGTAACCGGCGGCGGCACACGTTGCGCGAGCGGTGCTGGCATTTCTGTATTGCTGGACGGATCAGCAGCAGCAATTAACTATACACTATATGATGGGATTACTTCCGTTTCCACATTAGCCGGCACTGGCGGACCACTTGACTTCGGGCTCGAAACTACGGCAGGCACCTATACTGTAATAGCCACAAACATAGGTACCAGCTGTACTAATAACATGACCGATAGTGCGATGATTACTGTTATCCCATCTGTAGTTCCTTCAATAACGATCGCGGCAACACCCGGGGATACTGTATGTGCAGGAGCATCAGTGACCTTTACTGAAACATCAGTAAATGGCGGTACTATGCCGACTTATTCATGGATATTAAATGGCACACCCGTAAGCCCGGACAGCAATTTTACTTACTCACCTGGAAATGGAGATGTCGTATATGCAGTAATGACCAGCAGCGCTGAATGTGCGTCGCCAATTACAGCAAGCAGCACTAACGTAATTATGGACGTATTAGCACTTCCCGCCATTTCCGGAGGCACCATAATATGTGCTGGGTCTCATATCACACTCTCTGATACGACGGGAGGTATATGGACCAGCAGTAATCCTGCTGTAGCAACCATTGCTACGATCGGCGCATCAACAGGAGTAGTAAGCGGTGTGGGACCCGGCACCGCCACGCTCACTTATACGCTAGATACCGCCTGTTCTGTTGCGACGACGTTTACCGTTCTTTCATTACCTGTTATATCTGCTTCGGCCTCTTCTGTTTCCTGTGGAGGAGTGTACACGCTTTCCGGAAGCGGCGGCCTTTCTTATACGTGGTCACCATCCACCGGTATTTCCTGTACATCCTGTTCCACTACAGATGTAGTCCCTATAGCAACAACTACCTATTACGTAACTGGCACCGATGCTGAGGGCTGTTCCGATTCTGCCGCTGTTTCAGTTGATGGCAATCGCATATCCGGGTATATCTCACCAGCTTTGACTGGTAGCCTTCAGGTATGGCTGATCCAATTCAATGCTTCTGATAGTTCTCTCATAGCGCTGGATTCTACTACCACCTGCGTATCTGGCGGACTTCCCTACTATGAGTTTGATGATAAAGCCCCAGGCTCTTACCTTGTAAAGGCATTCCTTACGGGCGGCACCCCCGGTGCAAGCGGCTATATTCCCACATATGGCTCCTCCAGCCCACATTGGGATAGTGCTACGTCTATTATGCATGGCGGTGATGCTGACACGCTTCATATTAATATGATCTATGGAACAATACCAACAGGGTCTGGCTTTGTAGGCGGTTTGATATCTTCCGGTGCGGGAAGAGCAACTCTAACGGATGTCCCGGCCCAAGGCATGCTGGTATATCTTATTGACGCAGGGACTAACCAAGTACTCACGTATAATTACACTGATGTCAATGGTGCTTATTCCTTCAGCAACCTAGCAAATGGCAACTATATTATTTATCCGGAGGATTATGATTACCGAACTACTCCATCACCTGCCATTTCACTGGCCGGCGCTGCGGATAGCATTACCGGCGTGAATTTTAAACAACATACAACTGCCAGGACCATTACACCTACTACGGTGCCAGTCGGCACCAGCATACTTCTTTCTTCCAAAAGTGAAATCCAGGTTTTTCCAAACCCAGCGTCAGGCAACTTGAACATTCAATGGAATAAGCAGCAGCCCGGCAGCTCTGAATTGATAATAACAGATGTGATAGGGCGCAAAGTATATGAGGCAGCCGTCAATATGACCTCCTCGTCAGGACAGTTGCCCCTAGATATCAGTAGTTTAAGAAATGGCATTTACCTGATCAGTGTAAAAACTGAAAAGACAGAGTATAACGGGAAGCTGATAGTGCAGTAGCTCCTTTGAATAAAATGGTGGGTTTCTGAAAAGAGTGACATAAGATTTCATGTTGGACATACATTATGCAAACAAATATTTCTCTGTTTTCAAATAAACAGGTATAAATCGTATGACACAATGTATGGCTTATAAAAAATAATCATAAATTTGTCTGACTAATTAAATTTAAAAAAGAATCGACAATATGAAGCACCTTAACCTAACATTGATCGCATTGTTGCTTTCATTTATCTCCTTTGGGCAAACGCCGCCAATGATCACTGGTAGTTTTAACCTGTGCGCGGGCGTTGTTAATCCCCTTTCTGATGGTACATCCGGAGGCACATGGTCTAGCAGTAATACTGGTATAGCTACGATAAACTCAACATCAGGAAACGTAACTGGCTCTATTCCAGGCACATCAACTATTACATATACCACTAGCGGGGGTGCAACAACTGCAATTGTAACTGTTAACCCGTCGCCGACACTTATAACGGGAACTGGTGTGATGTGCGAAGATGCATCAGTGACTCTATTCGATGGTTCAACGGGAGGAACATGGTCTTCTGGTTCTATAATCGTTAGTATTGCTGATCCTACGGTAGGTGTTATTGCCGCTTCTGGCTTTGGCGGCGGTACCGCTATCATCTCTTATACCATACCCGATGGCTGTTCGGCAACATCTACAGTTACTGTCAATTCCCTGCCTTATACCGGATATACGGTGTCAGGCGGTGGGATATCATGCTCCGGCAGCTCTGGTGTAACCATTTTTACTGATGGTTCTTCGCCGGGTGTTAGCTACCAACTTTTTGATGGAGGGGGGGCACCTTTTGGATCGCCAATTGGAGGTTCAGGTTTTCCACTTACGTTCGGCCCTTATACTACGGAAGGTGATTATACGCTTGTGGGAACAAACACCCTAACCGGGTGCAGTGCGACGATGCCTGGAGGCGCTACCATTTCTGACTCTATGAGTCCCGGTTCCTACACTGTAACAGGTGGAGGCCCCTATTGCATCGGTAGCGCCGCGCCGCATGTCGGGCTTAATCCAACCGATCCGGGAATCAGCTACCAGTTGTATAAGTCAGGGGTAGCGGTTGGCTCAGCGATTATAGGCTCCGGTTCTTCTATTGATTTTGGCGTTATTTCGACGGCAGGCATGTATTCGGTGATTGCCATTGATCCGGCTTCTGCCTGTACATCTGAAATGGCTGACAGTGTTTTGGTTACACCGAATCCCGTACCTGCAATTTTTTCGTTGGGAGCAGGCGGAGGTTATTGTCGAGGTACTTCAGGCCTGCCAGTCACTCTTTCCGGCTCGGTAGCTGGTATCAGTTATCAGCTATATGATGGGGGAGTAGCCCATGGCACTCCAATGATAGGCACGGGATCTTCACTTAACTTTGGCTTTGATACTTCAGGTACCTACACTATTAAAGCAACAAATACTACAACCGGCTGTACGAGTACGATGACGGGCAGCACAATAATATCCTCAACCTTGCTTGCACCCTCCGTAAATATCAGCATAGCACCCGGAGGAGTAATCTGCAACGGAGAAACCATTGGCTTTGCGGCTTTGCCCGTAAATGGCGGTGCAACTCCCGCCTATACATGGTTAGTTAACGGGGCTGTTGCAGGGACAGGAAGTACGCATGTTTATGTACCTTCAAATGGAGACATAGTTAGTGTGCTAATGGCCAGTAGCCTACCGTGCGCTACTCCTGACTCGGCGATAATTAGTGATACGCTCTCAGTGGATATTCCACATATCACGGCTTCCTCGACGTCAGCCTGTGGCGGCTTCGTTTCACTCTCGGGGAACGGAGGGAGTACCTATGTGTGGTCTCCAGCCTCTGGGCTTTCATGCCCGACATGTGATACGATCACGGTCAACCCTAATTCTACCGTTATTTATACCCTCACCGGTACTGATATATATGGATGTGTTGGCACGATGACTATTACCGCAAATGGTAACCGCATAGCGGGACACATCTCGGGGCTTTCAACATTTGGGTCGATCAGGGTATGGCTCATACAATTCAACCCAGCAGACAGTTCGCTTATCACTCTTGACTCTACGATGAACTGCCTGGATGATGGCGCTCCTTATTATGAATTCGACAATTATCCTGCCGGCAGCTATCTGGTAAGAGCCGAAGTGCTTGGCGGAGTGCCCGGATCAAGCGGGTATATCCCCACTTATGGCATGAGCAGCACTCACTGGGAAGGATCTTCGGCAATAATACATGGCAGCAGTACGGATACCATGCACATCACCATGCTATACGGGATTATTTATCCAGGGCCTGGCTCCATAGGTGGGTCTATTGTTTCTGGCGCAGGCAGAGCAACGTCACTTATACCTGCAGAAGGAATGCTTGTTTACCTCCAGGATGCTGTTTCGGGGAATGTACTCACCTATACCTACACTAACAGTGCTGGCCAATACTCTTTTAGTGGCCTGGCTTATGGCAGTTATATTGTTTACCCTGAGCAATACGACTACTATACAATTCCAGCCTATGTAATCACGCTTACTTCTGTAAATTCAACAGTACCCGATGTTTTCTTTAGGCAGCATACATCTTACCGTATAATTACACCATACCTCATTCCTCAGGCAGTTGCGCCTTTGTCTACTGAAAATGGGCTGACCATTTATCCAAACCCCACGAGCGGCAACCTGAATGTCCAATGGACCAATCAGCTTACAGGTAGCGCAGACGTAATCATCACTGATGTTGTAGGCCGAGATGTATACAAATCTGTAATAGATATCAATGCAGCCTCCGGGGAAACACAGTTGGGGCTTACAGGATTAAAAGATGGCATTTACATTATCAATATTAAGTCACCCAACCTTAATTATTCAGGAAAGCTGATTATACAGCAGTAAAAAATGACAATACAAATATTTAAGAAAGCTTCCGCATCCGGGAGCTTTTTTGCTAAATGTCATAATATTCTGCAAGGATCTTATACCAATTAGACATTAAAAACACACTGAAAATTATTAGTATAAAAATCACGTCCGCAAATAGATTGCACAATTGAGGTGTTGATGTGATTTTGTATGGAATCGGATATTGTGTGTTGGAGCT
>Ga0182030_10021870_pt1 | contig 11943 bp, 13 predicted proteins | sample 812S3MmetaG_FD_121299 | JGI IMG/M metagenome (GOLD analysis project Ga0182030, IMG submission 121299) | Permafrost microbial communities from Stordalen Mire, Sweden - 812S3M metaG (Illumina Assembly) | ecosystem: Environmental > Terrestrial > Soil > Wetlands > Permafrost | place: Sweden...
AGTTCAATCAGTCAGTTCGCTATTCCGTATCACGATCAAGTCAGTGATTGGTTAGACGCTAACCCAGGCGTTAAGTTAGCCTTTCAACCTGGTACTTTCCAGATTGAAGCCGGAGCTGAGCGGTTGAAGAGAATTTACCAGCGCAGCGAGGTACTTGTGCTAAACCGTGAAGAAGCTGTCCAGGTAGGAGGCGGTAACCATGAAGATGTTCACGATTTACTTAACCGTTTGCATGCCCTAGGCCCAAAGATTGTTGTTATTACTGATGGCCCGGCTGGCGCTTACGCCTCAGAAGGTGAGAATCGGTTTAAGATGCCACTTTATCCCGACCCTAAACCGCCTTATGAACGCACTGGAGCAGGCGACGCCTTTGCCTCGACTTTCGTGGCTGAAATAGTCAAAGGCAATAGTATTGAAGGCGCCCTCCAGTTAGCGCCAATTAATTCGATGAGTGTTTGCCAGCAAGTTGGTGCCCAGGCAGGTCTACTAACTGACTCCGAAATAAAAAACCTGCTTAGAAACGCGCCGGAAGGCTATAAACCGGAACGTTTTTAAGCTAATTACCACTAGCTGTTTAGAGGTGCTTATGGTAACCTTTATATAACGCTTCGGTGATCAAAATTATGAAAATAATCGAAATTCTTTCTAGACACAAAAAGGCCCAAGTATGACACGAATGTTATCGCAGCTACTTGGTGCCAATGAGCCGCAGTTTCGGCTAGGTATTAGGCAACTCGAGCAGGCCAGCGGCGGCTCTAATAGCGACATCCGTCTTTCGGCTGACATCATCCAGCGAGTTAACGAAAAGATTAGAGAGCTTGGCCTAGATCCTAATGATACAACCGCCGAGGAGCTATACCACGCACTTCAACAGCGCCTGAGTGATGATGAGGGGCGTTTTCGTCAATACTTAGTTTTAAACGAAAATTCAACCACCGAAGCAATACTAACTTCAACTCGGGAGTTAGTTGAAAGCTTAGACATGCCTAAGACTTGTTTTGCTATTAAGCTAAGCGTCGGCAAAAAACTTCTAAAAGAACTGCCACCCAAGAAAGTTATGAAAGAGCTTGGCTACCGATCGGTAACCTCGATGATTAAGCATGAGCCGGTGCCACAACTTCTAGCGGCTGCATTAATGTACGAGTCGCCACACTGGCAACAACTGTTCTATGAACAATATAAGAAACTTCACCCTAGTAACTTTGAACAACGAGAAATTACTATATATCATCCGTCAACGCGGAAATGGCAGGCAGTAGCTAATGAATTTGCTGAACGGTTTAAAAATACTACTTCGCTCCTCCCGGAATTTGGTTCGATTATTGTTATGCCACTTAGCCAAACCGTCCCAAACCTGGCCATAACTAACACCTTACTACTTCTATCTCAAATAAACGACATTCGTTGTAATAGTAGCTTGGTTAAACTCCAACAAGTCCAACCTGACTTCGGTAACATTCTCTATGACCAATCATATAATCGGACTAGTGACGTAGCTAGCCTAGCCGGACAAACATTGTCTTGGAGTACAATCCAACACTTTTACAGTCGACAGGACACCACTGAGTTACCGGCTGTTTTTGACCCGCATATTCAACCGGAAGATTTAAAACTAGTTAATGCCGAGAAAGAGCTGGCTGATAGAATTCCGTCTCTTGAGTTTTGGGTTGATACTGCATCTCTAGCTCTGGTAAGTGGTGAAGATACGGTGTCACTAAATATGCTCGACGTTGCCATTAATACTACCAATAGGTTCGACATTAAAGACTCGGTCGTTAAGTTCGTCCAAAATCGGGTTTGGAATGAACTACTACAGCGTTATTTGAATCCCAGGAATCTTGAGGATGTGCTTGGCCAACTGGCCGGTGGGCTGACTGATCAGCCAAAACAACTTGTTCCAGCAACAGAAATGGCAGAAGTATGACCCAGATAAAAAATCGCTCACTGCGATACAGTCTATGCGTATCTGGTGCCGCTGCCGGCACAACTGTCAAGCAATCATATAAAGAGGCCGAAGAGCTAGGTAGGATTATCGCCGAATCTGGACAAATTTTAACAACCGGCGCAACAGTCGGTTTACCATATTATGCTGCTCATGCCGCTAAAGCAGCAGGCGGAACAAGTGTTGGTTTTAGCCCAGCCGCATCACTGCGTGAGCACTTACGGAAATATCGACTGCCATTTGATTGCTATGACTTTATAAACTTTACGGGTCTACACTACGTTGGCCGAGACCTATATCTCGTCCAATCATCTGACGCTGTCATAACAATTGGCGGACGTTTTGGTAGTCTCCATGAGTTTACTAGTGCCCTCGAGTCCGGCAAGCCTTGTGGCATATTAACCGGAAGTGGTGGAACTGCCGATATTATTCCTCACCTTATGGCAATTCTCGAACCACCACACCGTGATCTAGTAGTTTTTGACGAAGACCCAAAGAAGCTTGTTGATAAAGTTATTGCTATGCTGGACGACAAATACGAAGATATTCACGAACAACTCATGAAAAGAGATGAACATTGGTTCCTCAGACTTGATGAGTTTCCCCCTAGGTCAGGCTGATAAATTAGCCTTATTTCATTTTCTGAATTAAACTTAAGTGTAAGAGTTGTTAGAAATATATATAAATATTAGGGGTGACTATGAAACGATTTAGTGATTTTATTGTAAAAAAACGTTGGTGGGTACTTTGTATCTGGCTACTCGCGGCGATCATAATCGTTAGCTTATCGCCAAGTTTAAGTAGTGTTGAGAGTAACAATGAAAGTGGTTTCTTGCCAAAGACCTATGAGTCGGTTAAGGCTATAGATGCAGCAAAAAAACTGTCTTCAACTAGTCAAGACGGAACCGACATCATTGTGTTTGAAAATAAAAATGGTACCCGTCTAAGCGCTGACGATCAACAGGCTATTTCTAGAGTTGTGAGCAGTCTTAACTCTGAACATTTAACTCGCGTGCTGTCTGTCACTATGAGCACCAAGCAAATATCTTCTAATCACGAAGTACAACTCGCTAAAGTGACCTACTGGGGTGGAGCGCAGGATACGGCTACCATTGATGCCGTAAAAACCGTCCGCAGCGCACTAAGTGCACAGCTTAATAAGACCGACCTAACCGGGGCCGTAACGGGCGGTGAGTCAATTAGTTATGACACTCAAGGCGAGTCTACCAAAGCCCTAAAAATTGTTAGTATCGGAACTTTACTCATTGTACTCTTCCTGCCAGCATTTATTTTCCGTAGTCCGTTTGCTGGGTTATTACCAATAGCTGCAGTCGGTCTGGTTGACCTGATTGCGACTTCGCTACTTGCTGATGCCGCAAAACTGTTTAACTTTGTTGTCTCTCAACAGTTAAGCGTCATCTTTACGGTTGTTTTATTCGGAATTGGCACAGATTATATATTATTTTTGTTATTCCGTTACCGTGAACGACTAAGAACTGGAGACCATAGCCGTGAAGCCGTTAGTTTTGCTCTTAGTAGGGCAGGGTTAGCTATTCTATCGGCAGCTTTAGTCGTTCTGGCATCGTTTTCAGCACTTTTCTTCGCTAAGTTCGGTATCTTTCATTCAATGGCGCCAGGACTAGTTATTTGTGTAGCTACCATGATGCTAGCTGCCTTAACTCTGATACCGGCGCTAGTTGCCATCGTAAAAGAAAAAGTATTTTGGCCCAGTAAAGCTTGGAAGAGTAAATCTCTAAAGCCAACTTTTTCAAAAAAAGTCGGTGGTATGATTGCTGCTCACCCGGCGAGGATGGCGTCAATGGTAATCTTAGCATTGGTAGTTCTTGGAGCTTTTGCTGTCGGCTATAAGGCTGACTATAGTTCATTTTCTAAGGCACCAAAAGCTACCCAATCGGCAACTGGCTACAATGAGCTTACTAGTGCTTTCCCAGCGGGCGTTTTATCGCCGACAACTGTTTATATAGAAAGTACCACTAAGCTTACGTTGCCCGAGCTAAGTCCGTTGTCAACTAAACTTAAGTCCGCCCAAGGCGTATCATCTGTCTCACCAGCCGTAATTGGAGATAATGGTAAGGTTGCAGTTATCTCAGTCACCTTAAAGAATGATCCCTCAAGTATCGCTGCAATAACCGATGTGGCTGGTCCAATTCGTCAGGCAGCCCATAGCGTCAGCATTACTGATTCGCATGTCTACGTCGGTGGTGCTACTTCGGTTACTGTCGACATTAGGGCCGTTACGGGTCGGGATCTTAAAGTTATTTTCCCAATCGCCGCTGTCTTTATTCTTATCATCCTAGCGCTACTGCTGCGTAGTCTAGTCGCACCATTTGTCCTGCTGGTCTGCGTTGGGCTCGGCTACGTGGCCACCCTTGGCGCTACAACCCTAATCTTCTTACAAGCTGGCAGTGCTCCTGGCATCATATTCTTCATTCCGTTATTTATGTACATCTTTGTTGTGGCTATAGGTACAGACTATAATATTTTGACAATTACCAGACTGAGAGAGGAAATAGGAGAAGGTCATAACCCGCGGATGGCCGCCGATCTTGCCGTTGAACACAGTAGTGCCACCGTAGTTTCTGCTGGCCTGATTTTAGCAGCTACTTTTGGCTCACTGCTTCTGGCTGGTATTAGCTTCTTGTCTCAAATGGGTACAGCGATAGCTATAGGCGTAATTCTCTCGGCTTTCGTAATTGCACCGTTCTTAATCCCCAGCTTATCCGCACTTATCGGTTATATAATTTGGTGGCCAGGACATAAATACCCGAATAAAAAAACTTCAACTTAGTTCGTCATTTACTTGTCAATAAAGTCCTGACAAAATCGTTCAAAGACGGCATTAGTCCATCCAAAACCAGTTTGAGACGGGTAAAGACCCTTAGCCGGAGGCTCCGATGGTTGGACTACATTATATTTCTCTAAGAAGACGTGATGTTTATTAAACCAGTCAAGATTTCCTTTTAGCCATTTCATGGCGATGCGTTTAGCGTCGTCATGGTAACCATAGCGCTCTAATCCTTGAACGACAATGAAGTGTAGAGGCGCCCAACCATTCGGGTAGGCCCACTGCATAGCGATTGCATAAGGCATGTATTTACTGAAAGACGGACTGTCGGTGGTCGATAATCCGCCCTTATAATCAAAACGCGACAAATTCTTTACTAGTTTCTTGGCTCGTTTCTCATCGACCATACCGCTCCAAAGAGGATAATAACTAGCAAGTGATTCAATACGGCTGCGTCTTTTCTTAGTAAAATTGTAGTCATAATAGAGGTTATTGCCCTTGTCCCACATTAGTTTATTGATCGTTTCTGCTCTTTTAGCCATATCTTTTCTCCAAGATTTAGCCTCAAGTTTGTCACCAAGCAGATCGGCAGCCCGGGCAAAATCAGATTCGTATTTATAAAGTAGACTATTTAGATCAATCGGTAAATGATTAAGCGCCCGTCGGTTAAATCGGGGTGTCATATCCCACCCACTCTCAGCCTCGGCCAGACCATCTAGGTGATTAATGTCGTAATACCGCGATAACCCTTCATAGACAAGACGCTCGTTAGGCTTTTTAGTGCCCATCCAGACTGTGTGGTATTCGTTTTTAGCGACATTGATATTCTTCTTTAACCAGTTGTTGCCAAGATTATAAGCGTCATAAACATCAAATATAAAACTAGTCAGTAGTGGCGGTTGAGAATGGCCCGTAAAATAGGTTCGTGATGCATTAGGGATCACATTATATCGTTCGAAGAGGTTAATTAAATCATCTAAAATACCAATAACTAAGTCTTTATGGCTGTTGTCAAGAAGAGCTTGAACCATGAAATAGCTATCCCAGTAATATAATTCATCAAAGTCGAAACTGTGACCTTCATCATAAGTTGGTACGAGATAAGGGTGTGGCAGACCCACTAAACTACCACTACTCTCGGGTTTAAAGCGCTCAAGATGAGCCCAATACTTTGCTATGTAATCTCTGGCCTCTTTTACGTCATCACTACTAAGGGAAACTGTTTTATTTTTGAGCAGTGGCAGTCTATTGGTTGTTAGTTTTTTTATTTTCGGTCTCATGTGAGTATCATACATGAACTGAGAGTTGCTCACTATCAGGATATATGCAGATTTGCTCTAAACTATCTTGAAAAATGTAAATTATATTTGGAGAAATACCATTAGATGGTAGATCAAAAAAGCTGGCCATACAATTGCTTTTAGGAAAGCAAGTATAACCAGCCAAAATGTACCGGAGTGGACGTGCAGGTAATAGACCAGTGCACCAATAAAACCTAGAAACCAAATACTACTACCACGGCCTTTTTTGACTATTTTGTTCTTAAAAATAAACTTAGGTGAATTATCTTTATTCATCGAATGGAACTCCTTTACCATTAATTATTAGGCCTCGTAAACTATCTTGAATAAGCATAGTCCATGCTGGTGCACACTCTTTATAGCAGGCAACAGAGGGGGTAAGACCATCATGAGTAAAACGAACCTCTGTCTTATCGCTTTTCGGAGTAATCTCAAAAACCATATCGGTGCCATCCCACTCTTCTTTATCCTCAACAAAGCTAATGTAACTGTCAATCACGTGCCAAACTACTTTTTTGCCCTGCACGAATTCTGTAATTTTCTGTTTTGAACGGTGAATATCTTTGTACTGGTACGTAAATTCGGCGCCAAGCTTGTCGGTGTCGCCACTAATCTCGCCCATCCACCAACCGCGAACATTATTGATAGCGTCAAAGACCTCATCTGGTGATTTATCTACGATAATGCTAGCTGTGAAGTTTTGGTCTTTCATGTTTTGATTATATCAGAGGGCTCCAGTCGAAATCGATCATTAATTTCTTCTATGGCAGCGACCCAAGCTTCATCCATCTTAAACTGTCGGTTTGCGTGAACAGATTTGTCGAAGCGGTCAACAAGTGCTCTATAAACAATCAGCCCACTGTGCCTGATTGAAATAGAGCCCAAAAAATCGGTATTCGGCAATGGATAACGGCACTCTAATATTTTCGAACCGATAGTAGTTTCCGGATCATCAAAATCAGCTTCAAACCAGTAATCGTCAAATCTTTTATCTGCAACTTCTTCGGTTGGAATTTCGTGGAAGCCATTACTTGTGCCTGCGCCCTCGTAAAATTCACCAACTATTTGACTGAGATTTATTTCTGCCATATTGGTTTGATTATCTACCGAATATATATACATGCAAGCATAACTATTTATTTTAATAGGTCTATAATAGGAATGTTATGAAAAAATATCCTTACTGGATTTACGTGTTCGGAGTTTTTGTAGCCTGGGCGATAGTGCTCTTGATAGCCCGGCATAATATTAGTAGTAATAGATTCCACAATTTAGTAATTTTCGCTTGCGGTTTCATAATTGGAGTTCTTGGCGCGAGTATTGCAAGGAAGGTATATAAATAATCAAAATGAGGAGAAACATGGTTGATATATTTTACCCTGCGCTGATGGTGGCTCTCATCGTTAGCATGGATCTCATTTTCTTTAGACATCGGTTCCGTGAACGTCTGATAGCAAATGTATCGCTCGTAGTGGTGTTTGTTGTGTTTTATTTAATATTCCTTAGACATAGAAAGAATACTTAATACTGCTTATATTCGTTTGGGAAAAAGACTAAAATCGTCGTCTACGTCTTCATAGACTATTATTGTAACCAGTCATAAGAGACAAGTCTTGCTACAATAAATAAATGAGTAAATTTAAATTAACCAGTAGTTTTAAGCCAACCGGTGACCAACCTGATGCAATTAGGCAGCTTACTGACGGACTGAGCAAGGGTGCGACGCATCAAACTCTACTCGGAGTAACTGGCAGCGGAAAGACATTTACTATGGCTAATGTGATCCAGAGTGTCCAGAAGCCAACGCTTGTTCTTTGCCACAATAAAACACTGGCCGCTCAACTTTATGCCGAATTCAAAGCATTTTTTCCAGATAACGCTGTTCATTATTTTGTCAGCTATTTTGACTACTATCAACCGGAAGCCTACATGCCCCGCAGCGACACCTATATTGAGAAAGATTCCCAGATCAACGAAGAGATTGATCGACTCCGACACGCTGCAACGGATGCCCTATTAACCAGGGAAGATGTCATTATCATCGCTAGTGTTAGCTGTATTTATGGTATTGGCTCCGTCCAAGATTACTCCGGCTTAAGCATTAAACTCGTTAAAGGTGAGCGTTGTCTTAGAGATAAACTACTGCGCCAACTAAGTGATATTCAGTACCAACGTAATGATCTAGATTTTCACCGTAGTACTTTCCGGGTTCGCGGCGATGTTGTAGATATTTATCCTGCCGGCGAAGAGCTAGCTTATAGGGTTGAGTTTCTTGGTGACTTGATCGAGAGAATTCTCCAAATTGATCCTCTTACAGGGGAAATCTTAGCTAAACCAGATAAAATCACCGTCTTCCCGGGGAGTCACTTTGTAACTCCGGGCGACCAATTAAAATTGGCACTAGTCAAGATCGACAAAGAACTAAACGAGAGACTAGCCTTTTTTAAGAGCGAATCGAAGCTATTGGAAGCCCAGCGGCTTGAGCAGCGAACTCGTTTTGACATGGAGATGATGGAAGAAACCGGCTTCGTAAAAGGCATAGAAAACTATAGCCGTTATTTAACTAACCGCGAAGAGGGTGATCAGCCAGCAACGCTGATGGATTATTTCCCAGATGACTATCTATTACTTATCGATGAAAGTCATATGACTATTCCCCAAGTTAGAGGAATGTATAACGGCGATAGAGCTCGCAAGGAAGTTTTGGTTGAATATGGCTTCCGACTACCTTCAGCCCTAGACAACCGACCACTCACATTCCCGGAGTTTGAACGTCACGTAAACCAAGTTATATACGTTAGCGCTACCCCAGCTGAGTATGAACTTAGTCGTAGCGGTAAGCCCGTCCAACAAGTGATTAGGCCGACCGGTTTACTAGATCCGGTGATTGAAGTCCGCCCAATTGATGGTCAGATTGATGATTTAATCGCAGAGATTCGGATTAACGTTAAAAAACACCAGAGAGTATTAGTTACGACCCTAACAAAACGTATGTCCGAGAACCTTGCTGAATATCTCCAAGAGCTTGGGATTAAGGTCGCCTATTTACATAGTGATGTCGAAACCTTAGAGCGTACAGACATCTTAAGAGACCTACGACTTGGGGTCTACGACGTACTAGTCGGCATAAACCTACTAAGAGAAGGCCTAGACTTGCCGGAAGTATCACTAGTCGCGATTTTAGATGCCGATAAAGAGGGTTTCTTAAGAAGCGTTCAAGCACTTACTCAAACTGTTGGTCGAGCCGCTAGGCACATTAATGGTCGAGTAATTATGTACGCTGATCATATAACTGCTAGCATGCAACTTACTATTGATGAGACAAATCGCCGCCGAGCAATTCAACAGACCTATAATGAAAAGCACAATATTACTCCAACCGGAATTAAACACGGCGTATCTAAAGGTATGCGCCCAGACCTACCAGAGGAAGCCAAACGAGCTAAACTTGATCTTAAAAAGATTCCAAAAGACGAGTACGGCTCATTGATAAAAGATTTATCCGCCCAAATGGATCTGGCTAGTGCCAACCTACAGTTCGAGACGGCGGCTGAGCTGAGGGACATAATTGCTGATATTAAAGCAAAACTATAAAGAATATAAATAGCTGCTGACATAACAGATATCTCTCTGATATACTTTATGTAAATGGCAGATCTTACTCGCGATGATGTTATTCATTTGGCTTCGCTAGCCAAATTAGATCTATCCGATGATGAAATTGAACGCTTTGGCGGTGAGCTAAGTCGGATACTCGACTATGTCGCCCAACTTCAAGCCGTTGATATCACCGGTCTGGAGCCAACTTCTCAGGTTACCGGCTTACTAAATGTCGAACGAAATGATGAAGTCCGAAGTTACGGTTACGACCCAAAAACACTGCTAAAAAATGTTCCAGAGGTTGAAGATGACCAGATAAAAGTCAGGCGCGTATTATGAGTCAGTGGCTACCGATTGCTGAGATTGCCGACAAAGTTAAAACAGGTGAATTCAAAGCTGTTGATTTAGTTAACCAAGCCTATAAGACGATTGATGAAAATAAAGACTTTAACGCCATAATCTCCCTAACTCGGGATCGAGCCCTGGAACGAGCCGCTCAAATTGATCAGGCCGAGCATAAAGGTCGTTTAGCTGGTGTTCCGTTTATTGCCAAAGACAATTTCTTAGCGTTTGGTGCGGAAACTACTGCTGGCAGTAACATCTTAAAGGGCTTTAATGCTCCTTACCAAGCAACCGTTATCGAAAAACTCGAGGCTGAAGGCGCAATCTGCGTCGCGAAAGCCAATCTCGATGCTTTTGCCCATGGTTCATCGACTGAAAACAGTGATTTTGGTGTTACCAAAAACCCTCATGATAAATCTCGTGTAGCTGGCGGAAGTTCAGGTGGCTCGGCGGCAGCGGTGGCACTCGATTTCGTACCTTTTGCCCTAGGAAGTGATACCGGGGGCTCAATTAGGCTACCGGCTAGCTTCTGTGGAACAGTTGGCTACAAACCAACCTATGGTCTTGTTTCACGCTCTGGGGTGGTCGCTATGGCCTCGAGCCTTGACGTTATTGGGCCACTGGCGAGGACGATTGATGATACAGCCTTAATTTTAGACGTTATGTCTGGGCGCGATGAACTTGATAGTACCACCATCGAACGTGATGAACAGCCTTATACAGAGCTAGATATGAGCTTAAAAGGCCAAAAGATTGGCGTTATAAAGGAATACTTAAAAGAGGGAGTAGACGAGGGTGTTAAAAACCAAGTCGAAGAAGCTGTTGAAAAGCTAAAAATTGCTGGCGCCGAAGTTAGCGAAATTTCATTACCATCTTTACCGCTTGCCCTAGCGGTTTATTATATAATTTGCCCGGCTGAGGTTAGCAGTAATTTAAGTCGTTATGACGGAATTCGTTACGGCCACAGCGATAAGGCTGCAAAAACCGTCGACGAACAGTACCTAAAAGCTCGCGGTCAAGGCTTTGGAGCCGAGAACAAGCGCCGGATTATGATCGGAACCCACGTGCTGAGTAGTGGATATTACGATGCCTACTATAAGACGGCTCAAACCGTTCGAACAAAACTAATTAATGAATTTGCCGAAGCCTTTAATTCTGTCGATTTCCTACTAGGGCCTGTATCACCTAGTACTGCCTTTGAGATTAATTCACATCAAGGTGATCCAATGAAAGACTATTTAGTCGACATTATGACAGTTGCAGCTAACTTGGTCGGTATTCCGGCAATTTCTTTACCAATTGGCAGTGTAAATGACTTGCCGGTTGGGTTACAATTAATGAGCAAACAAAGAGCCGATCGCCAATTACTGGCTCTAGCCAAACAAACCGAGGAGTTAATTAAGTGACCACAAACATTAAGATTATTATCATTATCGGCGTATTGGTCTTGATCATTGGGCTTTTTGGTTTGTTACAGAAGAAACCTCGCAAACTAAACCAAGCACGTTATAAGAAAAAATGGGTTAAACTTCAGCAGCTTCTACCCGACAAGGACAGTTGGCCAATGGCGATAATTGACGCCGATAAATTACTTGATGAGGCTTTGAAGAAACGCCGTTACAAGGGGAAATCGACCGGTGAACGATTGGTCGCTGCTCAACATTCACTGTCCAACAACGATGCTGTTTGGTTTGGTCATAAACTGCGAAATAAATTAGTCCATGAACAAGACTTTAAACTGCGTAAAAACGATGTTAAGAACGCCCTAGCCGGGATAAGGCAAGCCCTACGGGATCTGAAAGCGCTCTAAGATGGTTAGCCCCGAAGTCCGCAGTAAATATAAGGTATCTATTGGTATTGAATGCCACGTCCAACTTAAAACTAAAAGTAAGCTATTCTCTGGAGCCGACAATGATGCCACTGAAGCAGCTCCTAATACCCTAGTTAATCAT
>Ga0182030_10021871_pt1 | contig 11942 bp, 18 predicted proteins | sample 812S3MmetaG_FD_121299 | JGI IMG/M metagenome (GOLD analysis project Ga0182030, IMG submission 121299) | Permafrost microbial communities from Stordalen Mire, Sweden - 812S3M metaG (Illumina Assembly) | ecosystem: Environmental > Terrestrial > Soil > Wetlands > Permafrost | place: Sweden...
AATGTAGAGATGGCATAAATATACTCGACGCACCATGCGGGGATGACAACCCTTCTCTATGCTGATTGTTCGGTAATAATATCGCTGACTGACTTTAGCTACCCTCGTTAGCGTCCAGGTTTCGGCTTTGGCATTTCCGTGATATTGCCTTGAACGATCGGGGCTATTTGGGCCGGGGGAATCATCGCATGAATTTCCGCTTTGGTTTTGCCCTCCTTCTTTTCTAAGAGATACCATAGGGCGTCCACGAGTATATCGTTAAGAGTCTTCCGGTCCTCTCCTCTCTGCCTCCGAACCGTCCTTATCCAACTGACGGCGAATTGTTCCTCATCGGTCAGGGAAATTGACGTCTGATGGGCGTTGGCCGGAATGTGCTTTGGTCTTGGGCTCATGTGTTCAAGATTCCGCTTGACTACATTATCGTATAAGCACATTATCGCGTTATTATGTAATAACGTAGCAACGGCGATTTTCAACAGAGAGCAATTCGTCATTGCGGCGTAGAATCCCGAAAGGTGCGCATATGGAACTTGCGGCAGCCCCATTCGAGACCGAACACAGAGTTTTCGAATCGCACCGTGAAGAATGGTCGCGAGCCCATCGAGGGAAGTTCGTGGTCATTCAGAATGAAACCGTGAGAGGGTTTTTTGACGAATATGCCGATGCGTTCCGAGCTGGCTTGCAGGAATTCGGCGTCACGGGAACCTTTTTGGTAAAGCAGATATGGAGGACTGAGCCGGTATACTTTGTCGCATAGTATGCCGCTCAATGCGTACTGGAATCCGTTCGATCCTGAAGATTTTGGTCCTTGGATCAATGTCATTGTGATGCCTCCGGATATTGAAATGGAAGCCGGACGCGCCATAGGACTGGAATACCCCGAGCCACTTCCCGTCAGGGCCCTTCTCGACACTGGATCGCCTTTTACTATTGTCAATAGAGTTTTCGCCAAGAATCGCAGACTCAGACGGACAGAGTCTGATGTTCCACTTCGTACCCTTGGCGGTGCATGTTTGGGCGATGAACATTGCTGTTCAATGTCTTTCCCCGACTCTGACCTGCCTAAAATCGAAGTTATGGGCATTGTTGCCGCCGATTTTAACCGGGAGCCCTTTTACTCTTGTTTAATCGGCAGAGATGTCCTTAGACATTGGAACATCCAATTCGACGGGCGATCAGGGTGCGTGAAGATTTCGACCTAAGATCCGCATAGAAATTTAGACAGGGGCAAACAACGGCGGTTGGGCTTTAAATCGCAAAAAACCACAACTAATAGAAATATGGGATGGCCGCACCACAAGTGGTGCCCCTCTTGATGTATTTGTGCTTGACCTGGGACTCTCAAAAGGGGATAGTGAAAGTGTTGTTCATTTTTCATTGCTGGAGGCAAACGCACGAAACCCCTTGACGGCAATCAAGGGGTTTGAGCAGACCTGAAATTTCGGCCTTGGTGGTGGTTCGACCTGTCCCGAGGATATCTCTCAACTTACCCACCGTCAAGAGAAAACTGAGAAGGTCTGAGGGAATTTCTGCCTCCGAAAAGGATGTGGCAGACCTGCCCTTCACGCTTGTGCGTTCCCGCGCCCAAACGACGAAGCAACCTGGGCTCTTTCAACAGACCGGGCGGTGCTGGCCCGAGAAGGGAGTTCCCCATCAAACATACACCGGTTGTAGTCTATCGCAACTCGAAGAATGGCCAGATTACCACTCCGCAGTACGCGCAGCGGCATCCGGCCACAACCGAACGTGAAATCGTCTATCGCCCTTCGCCCAAGAAGGGATAAGACCAAACCGAGTGCGTTGGCTAAATGCCATTCACCCCTTTTTGATGGCCCGCTTGGTTTCAAGCGGGCCGTTTTTCATGGCATAAAGGGAGAGAGGGAGATTGAACAGGCTTGCTCTAGCGCCTGCGATTCCTACTGTACCGTTGCGGTCGGTGTGAAAAACGCCGTAAGCATTTCGCCTTGCGCGGTCATTCGCGACTCACTATGGGAGTGGGCGTAGATACCGAGTGTGGTCGTGACGTCCGCATGACGAAGCAGCGCCTGGACCGTCTTCGGGTCCGTGCCTTGAGCAACGAGGAAGCTAGCCAAACTATGGCGCAAATTATGGAAGCCCCACCGTACCCGTTCGCCCTCTTTGAGTACTCCAGCGGCGACTGCAGCCGGCCGCAAATGATCCTCGACGAGCATGTTGCCCACACGCGGCTTCCTGCCTTTCAACTTGAAGCTCGGAAAGACCCAATCGCCGTCCTCGGCGTAGGGCGTGGCCCTGTGCCATGCGCTCATGTGACCGGCGAGAACGGGGTGAAGCGGTACTGCCGCCTGCGATGCTTTGCTCTTGGGTAAACCAACTTTCCCGGCAGTCCAAGTGCGGCGAACCTGAATCACCTGTGCCGTGAAGTCCACATCCGCCCACGTCAGGCCGAGTGCCTCACTGATTCTTAGACCGGTGGCCGCACACAGGATAACCAGCGTTGATTGCGGCTCGGGTAATCGGGCCCAAATAGCATATGCTTGGGCCGGCGTGACTGTGAGTGCTTCATAGGAGCTGGTGGTGCGGCAACGTACATAGCGGATCGGGTTGGACTCCTCGGACCGAGGAATCAATCCGTATCTCTGCCCACATTTGTACGCCAGGCTCATGATTCGCCGGAGCCTATCCAGAGTGGGGTTGGCAAGCTGCCGGTCTCGCTTGAGATTCTTCAGCCACTGCTCAACTTCCAGGGGTTGAATCGAGAGAGCAACTCGCTTTCCCCAAGCGGGCAGAATGTGCCGTTGTAGGTTCCGGCGATATCCCGTAATCGTTGTGTGAGACTTTGGGTCTATCGCCTCGTCTTGCGGGCCTAACTCCTGCTGGTCGTAATATGCAGCCAAAACGCCAAAGGTGATAGGTCGGCCTCGCGTGTCTTGTCGATTATTAATGTTGTCGTGCAGATGAAGATCGCTAACACGCTGCCAGGCCGCCGATTCACTTGGATAATCGCTCAACAGACCTATGGAGGCCGTGCGCTCGACCCTCCGACCGTCCGTCCGCCGAATCGCGCTAAAGCGCAACACCCAGGTCATGCCATTTTTCCGTTGCTCTTTTCGTAGCGAACCCCGCTGGTATCGACCCATGTTTATTTTCCCGTCCCGAACTCCGTAGACCGACGCACGCTCTTCGCTCTACCGTCCTTCGGGACAGCAAGGCTACCCTCTCCCTGGCGAAGGCAGCTTGAAAGCTCTGACAACCTGAAACGCCAGATCTTGCGTTTTCTCCCCAAGCTCAGCGGGTGGCCCGGGATTCGGCCAGCGCGAGTCAGGTCAAGCAAATAGCGTGGACTAACAGTGAGGAACTCTGCGGCAGTGACCGAATCGACGAAGCTCTCAGGGGACATTGTCTTCTCCTGAAAGCTCAATACTGGATACGGAGAAACACGGGGAATTACCGCGAAGGGATTTTAGGTTCATTGCCACCGCATCAGGGCACAGCCTCCCGCAACAAACTCAACCTTGGTTGGCAGTTTCTGGTCCGGTGGCGGGTCTACCGTCACTTCGCAGTCAGTTGTTCCGGCTCGTACCCCAGCAGCACACGTGCTTCGGTGATGCCGGTCTCTAATCTCGGTAGCAAAATGCTCCCCGCTTCAAGACGAGCTGTAAGTTAACAGCACCTAAAGACTGATAAGTTAGCCATTGAAGGCCCTTGAGACCTTTTATTGTTCTTCAGGAGATGATTCTTGACGACGCTGGCACTACAAGGTATGCTTCAGGTATGGAGAGGCGCGCGTAATGCGTTTTGATCACTATCACTACCACTGGGAAGGGACCCCTGAAGAATTTGCCGCTGCGTCTCCAACTCTTAAAGAGCTGATGAAGACTGAACCGGAGGCCCCAGGGAGTGAGCCTGAAATCAAAGGTGAAGCTGCTGCACCGCGCGCCGTAACACTTCCGCGCGACGTAACCGGCGAGGAGGGACGCCAGATTCTAAGCCGACTGGAACTGTCCCCCGACATAAAGAAGGTCTTGGGGAACCTGTATCACGCGACAGACCCGGTCAGCAGCGAAGATTTGAAGAAAGCCGCAGGCCTTAACGCCGACCAGTTTAGAGGGGTGATGGGCGGATTTGGACGGCGAGTGACGCACAGCGTCGGCAAAAATGTCTCCTTCTTCGAGAAGGAATGGCGCCAGGACCAATACTTCTGGAGCCTCCCAGACAGCGTGAAGAGAGCTATGGAAGAACTCAAGCTCATCTAGCGGCTCACAGTTTCAGGAACAGCAGAAGGGTTTAACGGGCCGAAGCTTGGCCACGTTCCGAGGCGACTCGGGCTTGTGCCCTTCTATGTCCAAAATCGGGTGGCGAAAACCACCCCTCAACCCGCAACAGCAGAGAGGAACAGATGAAGAAGCAGCAAGGTGATTTTTTCTTTACTCGCAAGGAAGAGGACCGCGCACGTAGGGTGGCCCGTCGCAATGGGATGCGCGTCTGCAAGTCTCGTGACCGCTACTACCACGGCAATAACCGCGGAGGACTTCAGCTGGTCGTAGGCAATACGGTCATCGCCGGCGTGGCCTTTGATTGCTCGCCTGAGCAGATCATCTACTTCGCAGTACACCACAATCACTAGCACCCCTCCTCACCACTGAAGGGCACTCCGGGCGGCGCGGGGATCAGAAACGGCTTCGCGCCTTAACTGCTAAGGAGGGAAGGAAAACGAGATGACATCAGTTCGCAATCAAGGAGACCTCATTAACAAATTCGTTCGGCAGTTGTCATGGGGAATGGTGGCGGATCTTCTCAACACGCGTGGATCGCACGATTCCGTTGTGCACGACATCGATGAGCGAATCCCGTGGTTCCGTGCCCACTACGAAGCCATAACTGGGAAACCGCTCACGGACGTTGGGCTCAAGAACATTATCGCGACTAAGAAGGAGCGTTATGCTGTTTGGCCTCGCTGCCAGCGCGTGCCTCCAGAATGGTATGACATCCTTCCGCGGTTCCTCTATAAGTCGGAAATCTCCGGGCGCGATATCGCCGAAGCAATTGGCAAGTACCCCACGTTCACTCATGACTGCGCGGAGTTCGGCCTTCAGCACGAGTGGTATCCGAAGGCCCCCGCTCTGCTCGCGTGCAAGAAGTGCGCCGTAACCAAACAGGCTGATACGGCAAGCTCTGCTTAGAAAGAGGGAACCATGGAGCATCTTCTCAACTTCATCACGGAACGGGAGTCCGTTCGCGTAAACCGCGAAGCCGGGCTGCCGTTTCCGTGGACCGTAAACGCAATCCTCCGCGACTACCGTTTCTGCAATATTGAACGCGAGCAGGATCGTGTCACCAAGGGCATCGCCGCCCTCTACCGGGAACCGCACAAGGACGACCCTGACCTGTGGTTCGCCCTCGTCGTCGCGCGCCGGGCTGTAAATTGGCCCGACACTCTGAAGCAGATTGGCTACTCGGTACCGTGGGAACCCGACATTTTCAAGTCGGTAGTGCGCGCGCGCCAGGCTGCCGGTCTCAAGGCATTTGAGGCGCAGGCGTATAAGGTTATGGTTTCCGGGCAGCGGGGCGAGCAGGTCGACCTGATTGTTGACCACGTCCTGAATCCCATTTGGCAGCAGCGTGACCACTACCGCCCGCGTACTTCCGACACCCTCGCGTCGTTTGCCAACAGGCTCAGCGCCGGTCCGTATATGGGCGGTTTCTATTCTGGGCAGGTGGTGGCAGACCTGAAGTATGCCCAGCTTAAAGACGCCCCTGATTGGTGGACCTTCGCTGTCTCCGGGCCTGGCTCTCGCCGTGGCTTGGACCGGGTCATGGGACGCACTCCGCGCAAGTACTGGCCCGCCGCGTCAGAGCCGGAGTGGTACCGGGAGTTCAGCCAGTTGTACGCAGCGATGAAGCAGCCGATTCGGAATGCGACGGGACTCACTCTTCATGCTGGCGATTTTCAGTCGTGCCTTTGCGAATATGACAAGTACTGCCGGCTGCTCAATGGCGAGGGAACCAACAGCGTGCGCCGGTATGTCTATCGGCCCTGAACACTATCACTGCGGTTGTGCGGGACGGCAGTTCAATCGCCATCCCGCGCCGCCACACTTTGCTTCCCAAGAAAGAACTACGCGTTTCTAGGTCAGAGAGCTACGCGAACCTACGGGAGCGTAAATATCACTCTCGGATCCGGAGACAACATGAACGACAGTTTTGCTGAGTACCTTGAAACCCTCACCGTCCCGCTCAGCGTTCACGAAGTTGCTGAATTGCTCGGCGTCCACCGCGACACAATCTATCGGTGGGTGCGCGACGGAGAACTCCCCGTCATCAATGTCGGCGCAACCAAAACAATCCTTCGCTTTCCGCCGAAGGACTTGGCGGCGTGGGTGCGTGACCGCCAGGTAGCCTTCCGTGGACCGGCGCGCCACATTTCGGAGTGGATGGCAGAGCAGGCCCTCCGGCGCGGCGGCCCCTGCTTCCTGCCCCCACTTCTTCCAAAGGTCGCGAAGCTGACGGGCTACAACTGGCTGGCAACAGCGCAGAGAGTAGCAACCGACCGGAATTTCGCGTTTGCCGCGACGCCGCTCATGGAAGACTTCACAGCGGCGGTGAACAAGCTGTCCGTCACCGAACAGCGCCAATTGCTTTCCGACATTATGACCGGCAAATTTGACGAACCAATTTTCGTTGAGGAGGACGCGGAATAGCGGAACAATCGGCGGCGCGCCCGAAGACTTCAAGCAGGATCTGTCTTGCGGCCGGCAGTGTCTTCAGGAGAGCCGCAAGGAAGCAACGTGGTTAGACATTTCATTTGGGGCTCGGAGGTGGTCGTGCTCAAGACTTCCGGAAACGTCGGGGAGCCCAAAGTCATTGACGCGCTGACAGAGCAGTTGAAGGAATCGTGAGCCAATGGCCTTTGAAGAGGTTAAGTACGTCCTTGAACTCGCATACGGGGAGTCCGTCGCCCAGGAGGAATCGCCAGAGCGCGACGCTCCCACGCTCACCCCCGTTGACCGCCTAGTATGGGCCGTGCTCGCCTACCATATGAACGCCAAGACCCGGTTGTGCTGCCCGAGCTACGAGCGGCTGATGAAATTCACCGGCTTGGGCAGGACAGCTCTGTCTGCGAGCGTACAACGTTTGAAGAACCTCGGCTGGGTTTCCGTTGAACGACACGGACGTGCCAACAGATACAGCTGGGAGGTAACTGATTTGGCTGAAGCATTGCCTGAAGACGAAGTTCGCGAAACGAACTTCAGTAGTTCGGGAGACGAACTTCAGAAGGCCGCGAAACGAATTTCAGAAGTTCGCGAGACGCCCTCTAACCGGGTTCTTAAACCGGGAAGAGAATCAAGAATAGAATCAGGAAGCATTTCGTCCTCTTCTTCTGATGATGAACGGGAAAGCAACAACAACAGCAACGACAACAGCAACGACAAAGACTCGGGGAGAGCCCCGAACCCCCCGGTCTCCGACGACCACTCCCCGGTCAAGTATCATCCAGACGTTCAGTATCTGGCGGATTTGTGGAAGAGCTGTTTCAAAAGTGAAATAGATTTGTCGCTGGTGAACACCTGGTACAAATTTTGGGGCACAGATAGACTTCGCCGAGCATTTCGCTTCGTGTCATTGGACCGCAATTGGTTGAAAGCTATCCCCGACGTAGAGGCCTTTGACCGGAACATTACTTTGATTATGAATGCCGCCGACCCGAATACACCTGATTGCGCTCCGCCTCATAAGAACCAAGCTCCCGATGAGGACGTTGAATGGGACACCCAAGCCCATTCACCCGCCGCGCGGCCGCAGGCCCGTTCAGGGGCCCTCTCGCCGACGCGCGGGCCAGTCTCCCGTCCCAAGCGCACTTCGCCTTACAATGACAGATTCCCAAAAGATGCCTTCGGAGGGCCCACAATCCCCGCCCCGATAAAGGAAAAATCCTACCTCACGCCCCAACAATGTCGGTTTGCTTGGGAGAAGAGGCACCCACCCAGACCTTGCGATCAAGGTGATTTTGATTACCTTCTGGACCGCTTTGACGAGGACGATATCCTCTTCGCCATTGCACACTTCCCCGCACACGGCAACTGGTCGGAGAAAATTCGGACCTCCAAGGACTTCAGAGACAACCTCTCCGAGATCATGGACGATATCAGACCTCCAAATCCTACTTTGTCCGAGGACGAGTAGGGATGACTAGTCGTGTGGTCTGAATCGCCAGACTTCCGATTGCCCGTACAGCACGCCGCAGCATCGCCATGGGATCCCGTCAGCCACAATTTGAGGTCGGGGCACATTCGATCCTGTGCTGGGAGCAATTCCGGAACTTCTGGATCCATAAAGCTCCTTCGGCCTGAGAGCAGGAAGAGTTGAACGACTCGCCGGCTGAGGCCTCTTCGCTCGCACTTCCTGCCTGCCCTCCGCTCTCATGTCCACCGCGCGCCCTGCATTTTTGTTAGCGCGGCTCGAGCTCACGGAGCTGAACGAAAAGGCCCGTCCAACCCTGTATGGGCGGACGGGCCTCTCTCTCTCACGGTTCGTTAGTTGCGTTCGGATTGCTGGTTAGCAACCTGCAGGTCGTTGGTGACCTTGAACACTCCCGGAACGCTGTTTGCACGCATACCCGCGACTTCCTTATCGGCCTGGTTGATCACCACACCGACCAGCGTTACGTTTCGCGTGCGCTTCCAATAGTCCATGTCCAATTCGTCGTCGCGCCGTTTAAAAAGTTCATCGTACCAGGCATCCCGAGGGCCTGCAGCAACGCCCTCTGAATCCCCGCGGTCCCGTATGCCAAGACCAACCAAGCGCAGGAGACGGCGACTTGTTCGGCTGGCACTTCGCTAGACAACAATCGGAAGGTTGCTCACGCCGAATCTACGTCAGTAGCCCGGCTATTCCAGCGACATGACCTTCGCCCTTTGGTCATCGGTCAGAAAGTGTGAACCGTTGACGGCGACATCAAACAGCGCCTTCATAAGTTGTCCTGCCGACTGAACTAGAATGCCGAGGATATATCCGATGCCACCCGCAAGTAGGCCGAGAAAGATGAGCGGAATACCAATCATCGCGGAATTGTTAAAACAAACGATGAGCCCGATCAGGGCTAGAAGGCTTCCGATGATCAGCGCAGCATCTTTGATTACCCCGCCAAAACGATCTATGGCGCGCGCAATGGTGTAGCCCTCCTGGTACCGGGCCACTGTCAGAGCCGTTCGTCGTTTGGGCGTTGCAGGAGGCGGCCCCTCGTTGGCAGCCTCCTGGGCTTCCTCGAAACCCGGAGTTACCTTTTCAAGGATTTCGGCTATATGTGTATCGAATTCCAAGCCAGCGCGTTGCATGCTAGAGACGGTAGAGGTCTGGAATCGACAGAAACATTGCGCTCTATAGGCTTCGCCGATCTCCGACACACCTTTAAGCCCATGATGTAGACTGGCTCGGGCCGCGCGGTCATGCTCTGAGGGAGACCTGACTGGCTTGAAATAATCAGCGGGCATCCTAGACGCGGGCTCGTTTTCTCCGCCCGAACGTTGGGTCGGCTGTCCGGTGGCGTCCGCAATGTGTGTGTCGAACTCATCGCCAGCGTATTGCAGACTGGAGACAAACGATGTCTGGAACCCACAGGTGCATTTGATGCGATAGTCTTCACCTTCCTGATAGGCCTTCTCAATCCCATGTTCGACCTGCGAAGTTCCTCTCACGATCCACCTCCTGTTTCATCGCGCTCTATTACGGGATTCTGATCATACGCACACCAAGGAACGTACACAGTGCTCTATTGCACATAGCTTGAGGGCTGTCCAGACTGCATCGTTAGCTCAAGTACTGCATACGAGCCCCTTGCGAAATGTCTCCCCGGTACCACAAAAGCGCAATACACTCCTTGCAAATCATGTCGGGCGAACCGCAACAGATTGGGCCCGGCGGCACTACTGGAACCCGGTAATCGTGTCTCTCGCAGACGAGCTTGCCGCACTTGCCACAGGGCCGCCAGTCTTCATCCGAGCAGGGCCATGTCCTCTCCTCGGCGCAATCCGGATTTGTCGGCACGGAATCTTCCTTCGCCAAAGTCTCACCGCCTGTCATAGATATTGCTGGCGCCTTCGCCAGTGCTACGGTCCGATATCGCCAGACTCCGCGCAGCTGTGGATTGGGCGTGTCGAAACGATGTCGCCTTGTCGCACGAAAGCTCCGGCGCTCACTACTCTCCACTTCGCCCGTACCGCTGCAAGTTGGGCACTTCCCCGTTCCTATGCACACATTGCATTGACAGGCCATTGGAGACGCACACTCCGTTCGTGGTTTGGTTTCACAGTTTGAGGAATTCTTCGGAGGTTGCTTAGGCCGTTATTGGACTCCTTCTCCGGAGGACTCGGGACTGCGCTCGTATTCAAGACATCCCTGGTGTTCAAAGGTCAGCAGACCTGCTCGTGGACTCTGCTGATTGGCGCAGACGCCCCAATCCTGGCCCCGCCTCCCAGCGAGTACACGAAACCAACGGCAGCCACATGAACAGTCGCAAATCATCTCGCGCGTGACTTGCCCATAGGGCACAAAGTCCGTCGGCAACTTCCGTACAATTTGCCATAGCTGCTCGTGAGTTTGATAGCCGGGTGAGGCGCATATCTCGCTTACGCTCTGCCGCTTCAATATTCCGCGAATGCGCGTGCGTTCTTTCTTCTCACTTTCACTTCGCTTTTTCATAGGTCCCCCAAGCCATGACTCGGGCGCTCAAACACCTTGGTCTCTCGAATCGTCGCCGCCAAGCATGCGTATCAAGTCCAGGGACTCGGGCAAGTCGAATTTCATCGCTGTCTCCGGAAACAGCACCCTTCGCACGGCACAACAAATCCAGCCAGTTCTACCATCAGGAAGGTTCACCTCGTGCATTTCATAGTGTGGGTATAGCCCGTGGCAGGTTGGGCAGCACTCGATTTCTGCTTGTAGTTCACCACACGTAGTGATATCGCCGTCAGGGAGCCGTTTCAGCATCTCCGGTATGACGATATCCCTGTGATATTCGGCATCGAGGTCGGCACTTCCCGGCTCACGATTCTCGAATGCGATCTCATAACGGCGCATGTCATCAAAAGTCTTTGCGATGAGTTGGTCGCGGTTCATTCTGTGTTTACGCTCCGATGTCTTACCGCCAAATGTGGCGGGTGCGGTCAGTGGAATGCTGCAGGTTCCTTGGCGGCGCTAGCGCAGAGCCCCAGTACCTCTGCAAACTCGACATGACCGCTCGCCGCCGCACCAGGCGCAATCGGGCTTGCTTTTGTCGGTGAAACCGAATCCCGTTCCGTTTGTTTTCCCAGTGCCCTTGCAGGGTTGACACTTCCCAGTACCGCCGCATTTCACGCATTGAATTGCCATTGCCAATTCTCCTTTTGTATGTGGTTGACCATCAGAGTCGCAAGGATTGCAATAGAGGATGAGGTGATCGCGCCGCGATGCAAACACGCCGCAAGAATTACCGCCGGCTAATATCCAGCACGATGGGCAAGTTCTCAAGGTCACCCGCCAGCCCCAGCAACGCAGCATTTACGAAAAGCGTGGTCTCGTTCTGGTATGTCCCATAGCCGCCATGGACGTGGCCGAAGACATGCAGCCTGGGTTGCAGCCGCATTACGGCAAGTCGCAGTTCAGTGCAACCTTGCCTTACACGTGATCCCGGTTCGCGGTCTAAAATTCCGAATGGTGGACCGTGCGTGACCAAAATGTGGGTGTCCTTGGGGATGCTTGCATACAGGTTGGCGCGCTCTTCTCGTTTGGTATGACCGTAGGCAGCATCGTCGCAGGTTACCGGAGAGCCCCATATATTCAGACCACAGACTGTGACGCTTTCGTTGATTAGGAGGGTTGCGTTCGTAATCATGGCGCGGCATCGCGAGTCCTGGTTGAATATGCGGTCATGATTCCCAGGGATCACAACCTTGTAACGGTGCCGCTGTTCGCCCAGCCACGAATTG
>Ga0182030_10021872_pt1 | contig 11940 bp, 9 predicted proteins | sample 812S3MmetaG_FD_121299 | JGI IMG/M metagenome (GOLD analysis project Ga0182030, IMG submission 121299) | Permafrost microbial communities from Stordalen Mire, Sweden - 812S3M metaG (Illumina Assembly) | ecosystem: Environmental > Terrestrial > Soil > Wetlands > Permafrost | place: Sweden...
CGACGACCACCACGCCGACGAGCACCTGCACGAGCAGCTCCGGCACGAGCGGTTCGAGCGCGAGCGGCTGCGAACCGGCGAAAAGCTCGCTTCCGTTCACGGGCTTCGACCTCCGCTGGAGCCTCGCCCTCGGCCTGCTGCTGATCGGCGCCGGCTTCTCGATCGTCGTAGTGCAGCGTCGCCAGCGCTCCAACAACAGCTGAGCGACACGCGCACCGTCTCTGCGGTGCACTTGCTTTGAGGCCGTCTGCCGACCGGGCGGGCGGCCTCACGCGTGTCCCCTCGGGCGCGCTGGTGGTGGGCGCGATCGCCTCCGTGCAGTTCGGCTCCTCGCTGGCCGCCACGCTGTTCTCGCGCATAGGACCCGCTGGGACGGTGTGGCTGCGGCTCAGCTTCGGCGCGCTCGTGCTGCTCGCGCTGCGCCGGCCGCGTCTACGCGGACGCACCTGTCGAGAGCTCGCGCTGGCAGGCGCCTTCGGCCTGGTGCTGGCGGCGATGAACCTCAGCTTCTACGAGGCACTGTCGCGCATCCCGCTGGGGATCGCAGTGGCAATCGAGTTCGTTGGCCCGCTGGCGGTGGCGCTGGCCGGCTCGCGCAGGCGCCTGGACCTGCTGTGGGTGGCGCTGGCGGCGGGCGGCATCGTGGCGCTCACGCGCGGCGGCGCGCACCACCTCAGCGGTCTCGGCGTCGCGCTGGCGCTGCTGGCGGGCTGCTTCTGGGGCATCTACATCCTGCTCAACGCCCGTCTCGGCAGAGCCTTTGAGGGCTTCAGCGGGCTGACGCTCGCGCTGGGGGTGGCGGCGCTGGCGATGCTGCCCGCGGGCATCGCCGCAGGCGGGGCACATCTTCTGGAACCGCAGTCGCTGGCGCTCGGCTGCGTGGTGGGGGTGCTGTCGTCGGTGATCCCCTACTCGTTCGAGATCGAGGCGCTGCGCCGCATCGCACCGCACGTGTTCGGGGTGCTGATGAGCCTGGAGCCGGCGATGGCCGCGCTCGCGGGGCTGGCGGTGCTCGGGCAGCGCCTGGGGCTGCGGCCGCTGCTGGGCATTGCGCTCGTGGCCGTTGCCTCCGCCGGCGCCTCCGGGATGGCCACGCGATCGCAAAATAGTATAAATCTGATATAGAAACTGAGGAACTATAGTGTCCTGTCAGTCCCCAAAGGCCATGTTCGCTATAGGGTCATGAGCGAGTGGTTGCTTTAGAAAGGAGCAAGTCAAATGGGTTTGCACATCGGCGATATCGCACCGGACTTCGAGGCACAGACGACGGAGGGCCCGATCAAATTCCACGAGTGGATCGGCGACTCGTGGGCGGTGCTGTTCTCGCACCCCAAGGACTTCACGCCGGTCTGCACGACGGAGCTTGGCTACATGGCGAAAGCCAAGCCGGAGTTCGATCGCCGCAACACGAAGATCATCGGCCTGTCGGTGGACGCGCTCACCAACCACGAGGGCTGGGCGAAGGACATCGAGGAGACACAGGGCACTGCCCCCAACTACCCGATCATCAGCGACAGCGACTTCAACGTGTCGAAGCTCTACGACATGCTGCCGGCCAGCACGTCCGGCGACCCGCTGACGCGCACGCCCGCGGACAACCAGACGGTGCGCAACGTGTTCGTGGTGGGGCCCGACAAGAAGATCAAGCTGATCCTCGTCTACCCGATGACGACGGGGCGCAACTTCGACGAGGTCTTGCGCGTGATCGACTCCCTGCAGCTGACCGCCAACCACAAGGTGGCCACGCCCGTCAACTGGCAGCAGGGGCAGGACGTGATCATCGCGGGCTCAGTCTCCAAAGAGGAGGCGGAAGAGACCTACCCGGACGGCTGGAAGGAGCCGCGCCCCTACATCAGGATCGTGCCGCAGCCGAAGTAGCGCGGCCGGAGTAGGTGGCTGGGTCGGCAGGCGATGGGGGAGGCCTGCCGGCTGCGGGGGCGCAGGTGCGCTATCTTCGCACTCCCCACAAGCACGCGGATGTGGCGGAATTGGTAGACGCGCACGGTTCAGGTCCGTGTCCGGGAAACCGGGTGGAGGTTCGAGTCCTCTCATCCGCATTGACGGTAGATTGGATTGGTTGCAGGGCTGTTGCGTGGTTTGCGACTCCTCTAGGCGTTCAGGCTAGACCGCACAGAGGCGGTTGCGCCCAGCCCAGCCCGGCCCGTCGACGCGGGCCGCGGCTAGAGGCGCACGTGAGTGATCTCCACCTGGTTGTCTTCCTGGTTCGTCGCGACCAGGACCAGTTCGGTCGGGCTCGCTTTGATGATCGACACGTCTTCGGACCCGAGCCCCTCCCACGGCGTGTGGATTCGTGCGTGGCCGCGGTCACCAAATCGCACGTCGGTCGAGCCGTTGGGACGAAGCGCCGTGAGGGTTAGGTTCGCCCGTTCGTTGTACGGCGCCTCGGCGAGAACGACGTCCTGGCCGTCGGGAAAGGCGCTCACCGTCCCATACATTCGGGACGGGAATCGAATCACGGGGCCGGCGATCGTCCCGTTTGCCCGGAAGCGGGCCAGGATCCCGGTCGCCGGCACCACAACGCCAGGACGTTCTTCGTCGCACGGCCGCTGCCCCGTGCCGAGCATGACGAAGCCTTCACCCTCGATGTAGCTATCCCCGATAAAGGCATGCAGGCCGAGACCTTCCCAGAACCGTCCAGGTTTCCCGGCGATCCGTCCGGCGAACCCGGCAAACCTCGGCAAGGGTCGCCCCGACGGCGTGAGCAGAGCAAGCGACGTGCCCCAGCAACCCATGTTCCCGCCGCCGATTTCCACCACGATCTCGCCATCGGGCTCATGCAGCAACTCCTGGACACTTGAACTCTCGCCTGTGGGCAGTTCGACCCGCCCGTCCGTGCCGAAGCTGCGTTCCAGCTGTCCGCTGGCAGACACGGCGGCGGCCCAGTTGACGGTGCAGCAGCCGCTGAAGTGTTCCCCGCCCGCGAGGATGATGCGACCCGATGGTTCCTGGCGCACCTTCGTCACCGCACCCTCAAAGGGCAGCGCACTCCAGCCGCCGCGTCCAAATGTTGGATCGAGCTGCCCGTGGGCTGTGACCTCCCCGACCAGCCAAGCTCCCTTGTAGCTGCCGGCAACGATCGCGCCGCCTCCATGCCTCGCCAACACCGATTCGATAACAAGACCTTCCTGGCCGGTCGCCATCCCTGCTTCGGCGTGGTCCGGTGCGGACTCGGTCCTGAAACCGGATGGAATCGCGATCCTCGCCGTGCCACCGTCGCCAAACCCATTGTCCCATCCGCACGACCTGGAGACCGCATCGAGCACCGCAAAGCCCTTCGCTGGGCTAAAGGACGAGAACGCGACCACCGTGGCGTTGCCCGCGAGCGTACCCGCGTTGACAGTGACGATTTCTTCATACCCCGGCCCCAGTTTCCGCCAGCCAAACGGGCCACGCAGGCTGATGCCGCGCCCGCCGTCGCACTGCCGATCAGCGATGCCTGACCACACACGGAATCCGCCCGGCACCAGGCGCGCCGTCTTCGATGCGCTCGTGGGAGCCGCCTTCGCTGGGATGATTGCGCCGTGCCTCGCCGGCGCGCTCCTGCCGCAGCCAACAACCAGGCCCGCGACGACCACCAGCGCAAAGGCAGCAGAGCGGCTCATCGAAGCGAATGATCGCATCGGCGTGACCTTCTGCGTCGACGCGTGTCCTAATACGTGGATGCGAGCGCCCGCGCGAGCACCCATCGTCAATGGACAGCAAGATAGGAGGCGACGAGTGAGGGATGTGACCAGAAGGCCGATTGCCGCGCTGGTGCTGTGTGTCGCGACAGGTGCAGCGCTGCTATCGATGGGCGCGAGCGCGTATGCGGAAGAACTGCCGGACCTGACCGTCAGTCGCGTTGGGCCGACCACAGTAGCGGCACACTCCACGTTCGAAGACAGGCTCAAGGTGACCAACGCCGGCACAGTGCCCGTTGCGGGCGTGACGGTCAACTACGAACCGAATGTGAGCGTCGCCCCAATCGCTAAGACCCTGCACTGCTCGGCGATCCTCCGTGGGCACAGTGGACGTGGCGGCGGCTACACGCAGGTCGGCTGGTCGTGCTCTCAGACGCTCCCCAAGCCGCTCGCTCCCAACACGTCGACCACGATTGCGCTGCGCGTGACAGCTGCGAGCGCTGGCAAGCTCGTTGAGCTCCTGAGCGTCGCGCCATACCCATCCGAGGCGCAGCTGAACCTCGTCTCACACACGGCGACCGACACTATTACGGTCTTCCAGCCGCCCCTGCCCGGACAGCCAACAGGCGTCCAGGCAAGCCGAGTGGGCGACCGGCTGGTGGTGAGCTGGGTTCCGGCCGCGGCCACGCAGGGATACGTCACGCAGACACAGATCGTCGCCACACCTGTAGGCAACCCCGCTGTGCCGCCTGCTTCTGGAAATATAGGCGGCACCGCCAAGATCGGAACGGTTGGAGTGGTGGAGCCCAACGTCACCTATCGGATCGGCGTCATCAGCGATGACGCTGCCGGCGCAGGCATCGAATCCGAAGCAATCGAATACACCACACCCCCCAGCACCGTGGCGCCCTCAGCGCCAACGGAACTGCGGACATGGTGGCTCTCACCAAGCGAACCGATCGGCACATATGCCGTGGCTTGGGCCGAACCGACACCAGGCGACAGTCCCGTCGACGAATATGAGATTCAGGCGGTGCCTGTGGAAACTGAAGAAGCTAAGACCATCACCCTCTACGAACCGGCCAGCTCAACTGAGACGGAGATCACAGGCGACAGCGAAACCCAATGGAAGGTGACAGTGAGAGCACACAACGCAGCCGGTTGGGGCACGTGGTCAGCTGTGGTTGAACGCGGCGGGGTGTAACGCTCAGGCGCGGGCGGGACGAGTCCCGTCCGCCCGCGCCCGATGCGTTGCGAAGACCGCCAACGCATATCGTCCAGCCGGATGCGCGTGTGCCCGCTCGACCAGCGTCGCCATGCCCGCCGGCAGCACGTCCGGCTGCGGGAGCGCAACGCCGTACTCCGGGGGTACAAGAACGGCGGCTGACAATGCAGCGAAGGTCAGATCGGCCGCGCCAAAGCGCTCGCCGCAAAGGTACGGACGACCGTCCGCAAGCAGTTCCGCCACGTGATCGAACTCGCGCCACACAGCCGCCTCGTCCTCGACCTCGATACCCGGACGGATCTCAAGGACGCGCTCGACGATCCGTCGGGCCAATGGCCAGCCGTAGCGGATCGCTCTGTCCTCCCACGCGGGCACGCCCTCATTGTTGAAGCGCAGCGCAACCGCAGGCGTGGAGAACATGTGGACGTACATCAGCCGGCGACCCTTCGGCCCGAGTACCTCGTCAAAGCGCGCACAGAGGCGCTCCGCTTCAGCCCGCGCGCCTGGCTCCGCTGGAAACAGCCTGTGCTGCTCATCTGGCGTGCGCCTGTCTACCCACGCGAGGATCTCAGCCGAATCCCCGATCGCGCCCTCCGGCGTCACGAGCACCGGCACGGTGAGGCCACCGCCCGCACGCCGCGCGACGAAGCGGTGGATAGCCTGCACGTGGCGCTCCTCTTTGAAGTCCATTCCCGCCCGGTCGAGCGCCCACCGCGCCTTTTCGCAGTAGTGGCTGATCGGGATCGTGATGAGTCTCAGCACCGCAGATCAGTATGGCGCGGCCAGCGGCTCGCGCAACTCTCGCCGGTCCACCTCACCTCAGGCGGTGCGGTGCGAGCGAAGCGCCCGCTGGTCTCTGCCGCTACGGCGTTCGGAAACGGCGCAGGGCCGCCTCCGGACGCCATTGGTTCATCCGAATTCGACTTCGCTTGTCTCGAACGCGCCGCTCTTGACCGGCTTTGCGGCTTTCTTGCCGACGGGTACTCCGCACGTCGCCGCTCCCGTGAAGCTCTCCCAGACCGCCGTCGCCTGGACGCTCGTCGGGGAGCTGAACGGCCCGCCTTGAATCGAGCCGGCCATTTCGCCGAGTCCTGTTTCGGACAGCGGCAGCACCAGCGATCCCTTCGAGGTGCCTTCTTCTCTGGGCAACCATTTGACCGAGAGCGATACAGGGGCCGTGGACGGTTCGCTGGAGATGCTCGCCAGCGTCGAGCACGTCACTTCTTCCGTGGTCTTCAGATGGTCCACATAGGTGCCCGCTTCGAGTCCAGCGGGGCCTTCGCAGCCGCTCAGTTCGCCCTTGACGGTGATGCTCTGCACGTGCGGAACTTCACTGAGTCCCGGCGAGAGTTTGATCGTGCCGCCATTCTGCGCGCATGTCTCAACGTTCTTGTGTTCCCGTTCCGCTTCGCCGTCTTCGTTGGGGCTCCTCACCGTCACTGTGCTCGGAGGGCTCGTGCCTTCAGCATCCGTGTTCGTCACCGTCACGCTGTATGTGGTGTTCGGAGACACGGGTCCCAGGTAGGCCGTCGGCCAAGTGCCGCTGGCAGTCGCAGTGAGCACGGGCGCCGTTGAGTCGACCGGCGTAGCCGTCACAGTCGAGGAGCCGATCAGCCCGGCCGTTTCCGCAGCCGCTTCCCAGGTGACCGTCATCCGCAGATATTCCGATTCGCCGACTTCAAACAGGCCGACACTCGCGTTCACGCCTGCCGGCGCCGCCGGCGGCAGCAGCGGCGGTTCTCCAGTCTCAAGATAAGCCGCCGTCCCCTCGTTGAACACGCGGTCTCCATGCGCGTCTTCCGCGGAGAACGTCGGATCTTCGCCGGCCGGACCCGAGATCGCCGCAAACGACCGCGTTTCGCCGAGCCACGTCCACACGACGCTCGCCCATGCTGTGTATGTGGTCGATTTGTAGCCTCCACCCCTGCCGCTACCACCGCACCTGGTCTGCAGGGACACGTCACCCATCGGGTAGCCGTTGGCGGCGAAGCCGGTGGCGTACACCTGCTCCTGGATGCCACCGCACGAGTGCCCAAGGACCGCAAATGCCGCCGCCCCGCTGAGATACAGCTCCGTTGGGTTGGCAGCGGAGGCGGTCGTGGCGGCCGCCATGTACATCGAGGCCGACAGCACAACGCCCACCATCGCTCTGCGCAGCATGTCCCAGCTCCCCTGTTGACTTGGACGCCACTCCCCACACCTGCCGCGACCAGGCGGCTCTGTGTACAGCAGCTCTTGTTTCTTAGACACAACAGCCACGGAAAGATCACGCCACGGATAGTGCAGGCGCGCGCGTGCGGGAGGCCAGCGCCCCACCGCGGCGTCTCGGGATCGGAATATGGTTGATCTCGATGTCTTCGCCACCGACGCCCCACCCTCACGACGGCCGGCCCAGAGAGCCACTGCCGACGCCGTCGTTGCACCACCGGCGACGCGCGGAGATTCGCGACCTGTATGCCAAGCATTTCGAGAACCGGCGCAAGGAGCGCCAGCTGATCTCAACCGCGGCTTTCTTCACCACCTTCGCGGCCGTGCGCACCATTACCCACGCCATTCGCGCCGAACGCGGCCCATTTCGCAACATCACCCCCGGCGGCCGGCACATCCATCACATGACCTTCGGCATCGCGGGGCTGTTGAGCGTCGGCTATCTATGGCTGCTGGAGATCGGCACCAACGAGCAGCGGGGGGCCTCGCGCGTGACCGCTGCCGTGTATGGCAGCGGCGCTGCCCTCACGCTGGACGAGTTCGCCCTCTGGCTGAACCTGGAAGACGACTACTGGACGAGCCAGGGACGGGAGAGCATCGATGCCGTCGTGCTGTTCGGCTCGATGCTCAGCCTCAGCGTGCTCGGCAAGAGCTTTCTCAAAGAGCTAGTGCACCGCCGTGATCGCGCCAGCTGACGGTTCGCGCTCCGCGGCGGTGGCCGTGGCGCGAGCCAGCGCGTGCTCGCGCCGCAGGTCCTCTTCTATCGCCGTGAATGCAGCTACCACAGCGGGATCGAAGTGCGATCCGCTCTTGCCCTTGATCTCACGCGCAACCTGCTCGAAGGGCCACGACTCCTTGTAGTGGCGGCGCGCGCTGAGCGCGTCGAAAACGTCAGCGACCGCGCAGATGCGCCCCTCCAGCGGGATCGTCTGTTCGCGAAGCCCTTCCGGATAGCCGCTGCCGTCCCACTTCTCGTGGTGCGTGCGCGCGATCCGCTCCGCCAGCTGCAGCAGCGGCGAGTCCGAACCTGCCAGCAGTGCTGCGCCCGTGCGCGTGTGTGCCTTCATCAGCTCCCACTCCGTCTCGTCCAGTTCGCCGCGCTTGAGCAGCACGCTGTCCGCGATGCCGATCTTGCCCACGTCGTGCAGGGCACTGGCCAGCCGCAGCCGCTCGGCCTCTGCCGCCGGCATGCCCATCTGCAGCGCCAGCAGCTCGCAGACCCTGCCCACGCGCTCCACGTGCAGGCCGGTGTCCTCGTCGCGGAGCTCCGCCGCCTGCGCCAGACGGCGCACCACGCTGCGCTGTGTGGCTCGCAGTTCCGTGGTGCGCGCCCGCACCGCCATCTCCAGTGTCTCGCTGTAGCGCTCCGCGAGCTGGTGCTCCCAGATCTCAGCCGCGTAGCTCACCGCCAGTGCGCCCAAGGTGCCCGCCACCCAGGCGCCCAGGGGATAGGTGAGGACGAGGATCCTCCCCGAGTCGAACGCCAGTTGCGCGCCCAGCGCATAGGCGCCGGCCAGCACCGTGCCGCAGCCGAAGGCCCACTTCGGGCGCGTCCTCAGACAGCACAGCGGCGTCACCAGGGCAAGCAGCACGATCGCCAGCAGCGCGAAGAATCGCGACGGTTCCCGCAGCGGGTTTCCCTTCAGCGCGGTTGCGATCGCATCCGCCTGCACTTCCGGGCCGGACATGCCCGTGCCGGCTGTCACGGATGTTGCGTGAATGTCCTGCAGCACCGGGCTGGTCGCGCCGATCACCACCGTCTTGCCCGCCACCTCCGCTGGCGGCACAGCGCCTTTCAAGAGGTCGGAGAACGAGACGCTCGGCAGCGTGCCCGCGGGGCCCGGGAAGTCGATCCAGGCGGAGCCGTCCTTGAAGTCCTTGGCGGAGATGGTGTGACCTGAGGTGTGTTCAGCTGCTGCCACCGCCAGCGTCTTCAGTCCGCCAACGGCGTAGGGGTACTTCTGGATGACATCGCTGGAGTTTGCACGGAAGTTCGCGGCTGCCGCGTGCGCTCCGGCGCTGCGAAGATTCGCGGAGCCGCCCAGCACCTCCGTTTCGCCATGCGCGCCGATTTCCGTGGTGGCCAGCACTACGCCTCTCGCCTGCGAAACCGCTTCAAACAGCGCCAGGTCGTCCTTTTCGTCGGTTGGCTGCGTGAACTGCACGTCATACACGATCGTCTTCGCACCATCCGCATGCAGGATGTCGACGGCGCGCGCGTCAAGCGCACGTGGGAACGGCCAGCGGTGGGGGATTTCGTTGAGTGTCTTGGAGTCCACGGCCACGATCAGCAGGTTGTGCGCGGGCGTCGAGCCGCGCACGGAGAAACGGAGATCGACGCTTGCGTTCTCAACGCTTGCCCATGAGCCCGTCAGATACATGCTCAGGCCGAAGGCCGTGGCGATCAGCGCTGTGGCTGCAAGCAGTCGCGAGCGTGTGGCCCCGTGCGTTGCCTGCGTGCTCGTGCCGGCGTCGGAGGCGGACGTCATAGTCCAGGCCTAGCGACGGGCGAGGAAGAAGTTTCCAGCGCTGACGATGCCCGTGCGGTGACCGTGCAGTTCGCGCACCCGTACGCGTCCGCGCAGCACGTGCGTCCAAGTTCCCGCGCACGTGTCGATGGTCTCCCATTCCGTGCCCATGACAGTAGCCACGCTGTTCGCCCCATGTGTGCTGTAGCGACCGTGGTTGTCGCGCGCCCACAGCGTTCGCGAAGCGTGACGCGCGGCCGAGCTGGTGCGTGCACCGGCGCGCGGGCACAGCGGCAGCGCACCGCGCACATAGATCTGGGTGGCGCCCACGCCGTGTCGGCCCTGCTTGACTTCGAAGCTGCCGCCCCACACTGTCACCGACTGTGTGTGCCCGCTGCTCAGCTGTGTGACCACGTTCACCACGCCGCGGGCTGCATCGATGACCGAGCCGATCGGCACCAAGGAGTCTGCGCCAAGCGAGGCGAATGTGCTATGCCCGGGGAACTTCACCATCACCGTCCCTGAGACGGGGGCGGCTCCTGCTGTCCTGCCGATCGAAGGTGGGGCGGGGGTTGCGCCGGGCGGTTCAGGCGCCGGCGTCGGGGCTGTGGCGGTGGCGCTCGTTGTTGTCGTCGTCGCGGGCGTGGTGGAAGTCGGTTCAGTGCTCGTGCCCGTTTTCGTCGTGCCTTCGCCTTCGGTGCTCGCTTCGCTCTCCGTCGTGAACGTCGTGTCCGGACCGTAGGTGGTGCCCGATTCGTTTGTGGCAATGACGCGGGCGTGATAAGTGGTTCCGGGAGCCAGTTCTGCGAGCGTTGAGGAAACGTCCGCCGGTGTCGCTGCTTCGCCTGCCGATGCAGGTTCGGTGCTGGCGCCGTATTCCGTGCTGAGACCGTATTCGACCGTATATGAGGTGGGCTGCGCGTTTGCTCCCACTGCTGCTGACACCCTCGCCGAGCGTCTGCCGATCTGGTCGCTCGACGGCGCTCCGATGCTGGGCGCGATGCTCAGTCTGCCAACCGTGGCGGTGGCGCCGCTCTCAACGAACCAGACGTTCCCGTCCGGGCCTGAGGTGATGCCGAGCGGTTTGTCGCCTTCGGTGAGGCCGGCGGTGTACTCCGTGATGGTTCCCGTCGGCGTAATCTGGCCGATCGCTCCGGTGCCGGCGTCCGCCGTGAAGTACATGTCGCCGTTGCTCCCCGCTGTGATCGAACGCAGACATCCGACGGTCAGGCCGGCGGAGAACTCGGTGATGACGCCGGTCGCAGGATCGATCCTGCCGATTCGGCCCGACTCGGCCTCCGTGAACCAGATATCGCCTTCGGCGCCCGTGGCGATGCCCCATGGCGCGCTGTCCGCCGACAGACCTTCGTCGTATTCGGTGATCGTCCCGCTCTGGGGGTCGAGCCGACCGATGGCGCCTGCGCTGCCGGCCTCGGTGAACCACAGGTCGCCTTCAGGGCCGACCGTGATCTCCGCCGGCCTCATCCTCGGAGTTGGCAGCGTGTACTGGCTGACGCCGCCAACCCAAGGCGCGATGCGGCCGAGCGAGTCAGTTCCCAGCTCGGCGATCCACACGTCGCCTTCAGGGCCGGTCGCGATGCCAACGGCATTGCTTTCGGCCGGCAGTTCATATTCCGCCGTAAAGTTGGCCAGCGTGCTCGTCGCAGCGACATCGCTCGAGCCTTCCGCCAGCGTGAACCACAGGTCGCCTTCCGACCCCAGCGCAACCTCGCGCGGCGCTGCGCTTGCGTTCTTGCCGTAGATGGAGATGCCGCCCAGCGGCGTGATCGCTGCGAACGGCTTGCTGGCGGCACTGAGCGTCGCCCACAGATCTCCTTTGGGCTGAGAGACGATCGACACCGGCGCGGAGCTGGCCGGGAGCCCCGATGTGTACTGGGTGACCGTGGGCGTGGCGATCGCAGGCGCGGCCTGTGTGGCTGCGGACATGGACAGCGCAATCGCTGCAAGTGTCCCACCGGTGAGCCTCATGGGAACCTAACGTCCCTCACAGCAGCGCACTTGAGCGGCGCCGTGCGGCCTAGCCGTTCCTATGAGGGTTCGTCGATCGTCGCGCAGCAGTGCGTCATGCCGCGGGCCGTCAAGCCGGCTGGCGGTGCGGCGAACAGCGGCCCTGTTGATCCTTGCGCAACCCGTTTTGCTAGCCTCATGGCGAGGTTTCCTGCCGCTATCGTCCAGGGGACTAGGACGCCGCCCTCTCATGGCGGAAACCGGGGTTCGAATCCCCGTAGCGGTACTTACGAAAGAGCCCTGCACATGAGGCTGTCGCGCAAACCTGGCTGGGTTTGTCGTCCGGGGGGTTTAAGACTATGGCGGTGTCCCCGAGTTTTGGAGGTCGGTGGTGCCGCAGAACTTTCTCGCGTGTGATCGTGATCAGGAG
>Ga0182030_10021875_pt1 | contig 11939 bp, 6 predicted proteins | sample 812S3MmetaG_FD_121299 | JGI IMG/M metagenome (GOLD analysis project Ga0182030, IMG submission 121299) | Permafrost microbial communities from Stordalen Mire, Sweden - 812S3M metaG (Illumina Assembly) | ecosystem: Environmental > Terrestrial > Soil > Wetlands > Permafrost | place: Sweden...
CCGATACGCTCCTTGCGTTTCTGGAGGCGCTCTGAATATGCCGACATCGTTCTGCCGCGGACCCCCGTTTAGCGCCTGTGTGCCTGCCGGATCGGCATATTCTGAAAGTCGGCATTCCGTACCGGACCACAGACAGCCGAAAGGAATGGGGGGAGCCCGCCGAGATGACCATCCGGACAACATCCAAGCCGTCCATTGGTGGTGCAACTCCGAAAAGGGATCGAGCAGACTTGGCGACTGATCACCGCCTTTGACGAATCCAGTGAACATACTGTTAAGGTAATAACGTTTGGATGAGTTCATTCCGCAAGAGGAAGAGGCCATTGCTGAGGCCGACGCATTCATTGTCATCCACATCAGAGATAAGCGCTGAAGAGGAGCGCGAGTTCCACCTGACGTTAACGACTAATCTTCGAGGAGGTCGACTAACCCCATCTCAACCAAAAATCGGGAGGGCTCCTTGGGCCAGCCTCGGTACTCCGCAGCGCGACTGAGCACAAGACACTCTTTGGTGCGCGTGATTGCGACAAAACAGTTACGCCGCTCCTCCTCCATCTCCGGGCTGCGGTCCCCTTTTTGCTTCGCTTGAAAGGACGGTATCACGTCCTCTGCGAGGCCGATGACAAAGACAAACTCGAACTCTCTTCCTTTTGCACCATGTATCGTCATCAGAGTAACGGTATCGGGCTTCGGGGCGGGTTCCTTCGATCGTAGCTGCAGCTCCTGCAAAAACTGATCGAGCGGCGCGGTTTTTCCGATGTGAGCTGCGATGTCACGGCTTAGCTCACGCCAGGCTGCCGCATCTTCTGCGAGGTCGGAGTCGATGCCATCTCCAAGGGAAAGCTTCGCGAATTCTACGAGAATCGTCTCCACTACCGGTTCAACTGACGCGGGGTCAGCTTCCAAAGTCGTAAGCAATGCTAGTAAATCCGAGTGCTCTGTCCGTTGCACTTGCCGGCTGGCAGTGTCGATCCAGGTGACAAAATAACTTCGACCAGTGGTTTCGGCCTCCGCAATCACCTGCTCGACGGAAACCGCAATCTCAGACATACGATTGAATGCCTCGATCAAGACGGCTAGAATTCTGCGATCCAATGGACGCGTAAGCTGGCGTAGCACCGCGACGAGCCAGCGAAATTGTGGCGAAAGGAAATCGTCTCGTCGCTGAGCAATCGACGATGGCACGTGCCGATTGTGTAGTGCTGTATGCATCCGTTCAAGCAAGGCTTTCGTGCGGGCCAGAACCGTTGTTTGCCCCCAGCGCACGCGGCCGTGTTGAGCTATCTCCTCGGCGATTCCCGCAGCTTCCTCTTCATCCGTATCATAAACACGCAGCTGAATATGCTCCGCGACAGGATACTTTACTTCCGTTTTTCCAGCGATGAGGGGTTCTTTGGAACTGGTCCGCTGCGCGTTATAGACTACAAGGCGGTTAGCAGCGTCGACAATAGCGGGGGGACAACGATAGTTGGTTGGCAATTGCAGCGCCTGAGCAGAATAGTCGGCAAGAAATGATTGTATCTGACGGTAGCTCGCACCATTCCACTCGTAGATAATCTGGTCATCATCCGCTACCGCAAAAATATTGCGGAAGTCGTTGCCAGCAAGTGCACGCACGAGTCTATACTGTGCGGTATTTGTGTCCTGAAACTCATCAATAAGCCAATATGGATAGGACCTGCGATATCGCGCAGCAATGGCTGGATACGTTGTAACAAGCCGATAAGCCTCGAATATTAGGGAATTGAAGTCCAAGGCATTAATTCGCCTAAGCTCCTGTTCGTAAACCCCGTATGCCTCGACGATACGGTCTCGATCCGCGAGACGGGCCAGCGCCTGTTCGGCAGCGGATGGTTCGATGAGCTTTGACTTGAGACGATCAATCAGGTTTATCCATCTCACATCATCGGTGTTAACTGGCTTGCCTTCGGCCTCAGCACGACGCAGAGCATCCTCTAGTACTGCTTTGCGGTCATCGTCCGCTGAATAGATCGCAAAATCAGGATTGATTCCGATATGTACGCCGTGTTGCCGGAGTATCTGACCACAAAAGCTGTGAAATGTGCCTATGTTGGCGCGTTCTTCAAGCCCAGGAACAAAGGTCGCGACGCGAGCCCTCATTTCGTCAGCAGCCTTATTCGTGAAGGTCAGGGCAAGAACTCGAAAATTCTGCTCACGTGAAGAATCAAGCAAACGCGCGATGCGGCACGTAAGCACTTGAGTCTTGCCCGAGCCTGGGCCCGCCAGCACCAGCAGCGGGCCGTCATCCCAGTTGACGGCTTGCCGCTGGATCTGGGTGAGTTTCTCTAGAACGGGCTCAAGTGGGTTGATCATCACACAAGTCCCCTGAGGCTGCCTATGGCATCGCGAAAGAACTGCGGCATCCGTTGCGCCAACGCTGCCTCACCGGTAATACGCGCTGCTAGTTCCGCAGCATAAGCGGTCTTATGTCCTTCCAATCGCTGCTCTAAGGTTGGACGGTCGATGGTTGGGGCGTCGTTCTGTCCGATGCTCTGCAAAATTGCTCGAAGTTCGGTCTCCAGCCCATCCGCCAACAGTTGTTGTTCTAAGTTTCCAGCTGCGTGCAACATGCACCGCTCATTGACAAAAGTCTGATCAAAATCACGATTGACGATGGCACGAGCGTAGCGGCGGCCTGCCTCATCCCCATCAAGCACCGCGATCCAAGGGATTCCAAGCGCTCTTGCCAGTGCAGCAAAGGTGGCCGGATGGCCGTTGTTAACAGCGTCTATAACGGACACACCATGTTCATCGAGGTCGTATCCGAGTTGGCGCGCAAGAGCGTGCATTAGTAGGTACTCAGCTTGGCCTTCCACAATCAGCCATCGGGTTGCGAAGAATATCTCGCCGCGAATCCGCCGGGCAAAGGTCTCTAGGGCGCGGAGCTCATCGTCCGGCATGTGCAAGAGCGAGTTACTCTGTAGCTCGCGCAGCACTGCATGGATTGCAGCTCGATCGGCGTGATTGCCATAGCAGATCAATAGCCGACGGTATATAGACTCACCAAGCTTTCCATGAACTGTAAGCGTCTGCGCGGCGCGGTCATAGGTAAGAAGACCGTTTGAGCCTGTTACCACGGCATCCAGGGCCGCGACGTGCGGGATCTGTGCCGAAAAATCTGAAGGAAGCCAACGCACTTCGGTACCGTTCGCAGTGAGTCGCACCAAACGGAGGTCCCGGAATGGGACATGCTGGACGAAATACGGCGAATGAGTAGTAATGATCTTCTGTCCGGGCAACGCCCGAACGTGAGTCCACAATGTCCGCGCCGCCTGTGGATGTAGGTGCGTCTCCGGCTCTTCTAGCGCAAGAACAGGCGTGCTCTCGGCTTCGTACAACTCCGACAGTAAGTGCTCAACGAAAGCCTGGAACAGAAAAATCACCGTAAGGCTCTGTACGCCCTGCCCTTGTTTCTGCAGTGGTAGCCAAGGCCAATCCGGCTCGTTCCGCACGATTATTTCCGCCTTGGACAGTATGTCCCACGCTTTCAGCGGCACTAGCCGAAGGTCGGCGCCACCATCACGGTCGCGTGCGGCAACTCGCGTTGCGCCAGAAAGTGTGCCAGCAATTTGCGCTAGGCGTGGATCGGCACGCAATAGCTTTTTATTCAAGACATCAAGGACTCTTTGAACACGGCGTTCAAGTTCTGGAGGGATTTCCATTGCCTTCAGAAGCCTTCCCCAAAACTGCGACCTGGGTGAAAACTCATCATCGGCATCTCTAAGAGCGCCGAGATAGAAGACAGGCAGATACTGCCAGAAGCGCTCCAAGTTTAACCTTCGAGCGGAACCCGCTATAAGCGGCTGCCGCGCCGCGTTGAGGAAAGTCCATCCTGGCTCGAAAGAACCCTCCGCAGCGCTCCAAGCACAGCGGACGTTAAGTGTTACTGAGCTTCTCCCAGTAGCGGGGTCCGTCTGGGCAACCTGATCCAACGCCTGATGTACCTCGTCGGGCCATTCACCGTCTCGAATCTCTTCAGCGCGCACCTCTATTACTACTCCAGGGGACGCTTTGGGATCATCGTTTTCCGTTGCCAGATGAACGTCATACTCAGTGAAACCAGTGCCCCTCTGTCCCCAGCGTCGAGTTAGGGCTATGCGCACCGCATCGAGGATAGCGGTCTTTCCGGCGTTATTCGGGCCAATGAATACGGTAGTTTCGCCAAGCTTGAGGTCGAGAGACTTAATGGAGCGAAAATTCTCGATCCTCAGAGTGCTGATTCTCATACCGCAGTTTCCTCTCGCTTCCCACCCAGGTTCAGCTGCTCTTCACTCGCGCCTTCAAGGCCGTTTGACTGAGCACCTTATAGTCTGACGGCCGCTTCACGTGGATTGTTAACGTATAGGTAATCGGTATAAACGGGATTATCGCGCACTGCGCTGGATTCCAAGATACAACCCGTTTTGCAGGTCGGATTCTTTCTACGTGATGCGCAGACGCAACCCGCGATCAAGCAGCAACTGCCCACTTCACGCCCTGACTAGCGTAGCTCAGCATTGTCTCGAAAACATTGTTGCATTTCTCGGTAAATAAGGCCCGATCATACGTCTCCGGCAGCTTCTCGTCCAAGACGGTTTCAACGGCAGACCGGACGCGCGTGCGGCTTTGTCCGTCCTTGAACCAATCTTGAATGAGGACCTTCGGCGTCTCCTCACGCAGACGGTGCAACAATGACTTAGCAGCGAGGCGCACTCTCTGCGTCTCCTCCTTCGTCATCTTGTCCTTCTTTATGAGGTCAAACAGCTCCAATTCTTCTTCCGTGAGGCCTTCGAGAATATGGCGCTCCGATTCAGCCTGCAAACCCTTCGTGAAAGTCACGAGTTCATTAAAGTAGTTGTCCGCCGATGAGCTTCCGGAGTTATAGCGATCAATGATGCCCTGTAGCCGCGTGGCAAAGTCGGTGCGGCTCGCGTTTTGCTGGAGCATCTGTTCGATTTTCTTTTGAATGAACGCGCGGAGGTCAGCGATTTCGATGTTCTTGTGGGGAGTGCACTTGAATTCCTCCTTCAATTTCTCGAAGTCGATCTTGCTCAGGTCCCAAGTCCTGCCAGATTGCATGATGCGGTACTTAGCGGCTTCGTCCTTAAGGCCGGTTGACTGGTCAACCACGAGGCTTTCATCCAGCAATTCACCGACGCGTAACGCCACGGCATCAATATCTGTTTGCTCAATGATTGCATCGAGCACGCCTCGGAGGTACTGGAAAACCGCTACGGAGCGGACAATGGGTTTGCCGAGAATCTCCGGTTTGCACGCTTCGTAGAGGCCGGTGACGGTGTTCTCGTAAACAGCGAAGCCCTTTCGCCACTCGTCTTTGGCCAACATAGTGTTCGCGTAGTCCTCGAAGGTGGCGACATTCTTGAAAATCTCTCTGCTTTCGAATAAGGTTTTGAGGTCAACGCCGATACCGGAGCAGAATTCCATGGCCTGCCCGATTGCATCATCGAGTAGCTTGAACAGCTCATCTTTTTCCTGGACCGGCATGTCTTCTTGGCCTTCCTGGCCCTGAGCGTAGTCCTTCAACGCCCTCCGCATGTTCCGGAAGACATTGTAGTAGTCGATTATCTCTCCGTTCTTCTTCTCCTTGTCGTTGATTTTCCATGACGTTACGCGGTTCGCGCGCGCGATGGTTTGCATCAACGTGTGGTCCTTCATCGGCTTGTCGAGGTAAAGGGTGGAAAGGGTCGGCGCATCGAACCCGGTGAGCCACATGGCACACACGAACACAAGCTGCAACGGGTGTTCCGGGTCCTTGAAATTGTATTCGATGTCGTGCCCGTGCTCGTCTATGCGGTTCATCCGGTCACGGTGCGGTTTGATGTCGAGCTTCTGCTTGGCGAATTTCTTTTCCTCGTCCGCGTCCTCACTTACGACAACGGCCATCTCGACAGATCGCACGTAATCCAGCTGCTTCTGGAGCAGCTTCTTTTCATCAACGTCTCCAGATTTCTTAATCTTGCCGCGAAGCTCCTTGATCTGCTCCTTCCAGAGGCGCTGAACCTTGTCATACATCTTCACGGCGGTGAACTTGTCCAGGGATACCACCATACCTTTGCCGAGGTAGCCGCGCCGCGGGAAATGGTAAACGATGTCCTCGGCGATGGTATCCAGACGGTCGTCCCGCTTGATGACCTCGATTTCCTGCGCAAATTTGTTTTCCAGTTTCTCCTGTTGCGCGTCGTCCAGATTCTCGTCCTCGCAAATCTCGGCGAGTTCCTCAGTGAGATCGTCGTTTTGAATGAGAACCTGTGGGACACGCTTCTTGTAAAACAGCGGTACAGTTGCACCGTCGTCCATGGATTGCCGAAAATTGTATTCAGAAACGTAACCACCAAACCATTGATTGGTCTTGCGTTCTTTACCCAACAGGGGGGTGCCGGTAAATGCGATAAACTGCGCGTTCTTCAAACCAGCGCGCATGTTCTCTGCTAAGTCTTTGTATTGGGTGCGGTGTGCCTCGTCCACGATCACGATGATGTCGCTCCGGGGTGACAGGAGCGGGTAGGCCTTGCCCTTTTCCCAGCGAAATTTCTGGATGAGGGTGAATACCAGCCGCTTATTTTGCCCGAGAAACTTTCGCATCTCCTCGCTGTCCTTGGGCTGCGCGGCCTCGGCCTTAGTGACCGTATTCGTGTGCAGGAAATTCCGGTAGATTTGTCCGTCCAGGTCGTCACGGTCCGTCACGACCACAAATGTGAAATTGCCAGTTTCCTTCCGGAAGATCTTGCGGACATAGAAAATCATCGAAAAGCTTTTGCCCGAGCCCTGCGTGTGCCAGAATACGCCGAGCTTGCCCTTCAGCTCCTCGCGGCGAACGAACGTATCGTATGCGCGATTCACGCCGATGAACTGGTGGTTCTGCGCGATGATTTTTTCTTTGTCCTTGTAGTAAAGAATAAAATTCTCAACGTAATCCAGCAGTCGCTGCGGTGGGAAGAGCCCGGAGATCACACCCTCTAGGCTTGTACCCTTCTGCCTGATGGCCTCGCGGTCAATTTTCTCTTTCTCATCGTCGGCGCGGAGCCAGTTGAAGAAGTGCTCCCATTCCGCCGTGATACTGCCGACCTTAGTCTCGATGGCGTTCGTGAGAACACAAAACGCATTCGTCAGGAAAAGCTGCGGGATCTCCCGTTTGTAGTTCGTGAGGTTGTCGTCGAAGGCGGTCTTGAGCTTTACGTTCGAGTTCTTCAACTCCACAAAGACCAGAGGAAGGCCGTTGATGTAGAGCAGCACGTCGGGCCGTCGGAACCCACGCTCGCCCTTGATCCAAAGCTGGGTTACGACCAGATAACGGTTCTCTCCCGCATCGTTGAAGTCAATCAAGCGCAGGCGTTCGTTCTGCTTCTGGCCCTGGGAATCATCAAATTCGACTGCGATGCCGTCGCGAAGCAGGTTGTAAACGTCTTGGTTTGCGGCGACGAGGGCCATGGCCTGACGGCGGTCGAGGAGCTTTTCCAGTGCGTTCTCAACGGCCTGTGACGGGATCGTCGGGTTTAGGCGGATCGCGGCTTCCCTCACGCGGTCCACGAGGATGACGTCGCGCTTACTCGCACGACCCGATCCATCGTTCATATCCTCTGGGTCTTTCGTATGGCAGTCGAGTGAATCGAACCCGTGCAACTGCTTAAGCTTTTGCACGAGCGCCCGTTCGATCTGGTCTTCTGAAATAAAGTTAGGCATGAGTGCTGACGGCTGGTTCGGCGTTTAATTCCTCTGCCATCCCGGGCGGGTAATTGATGTCGAGGTTTTCGACGGAGAGTTTACCAGAGATGAGGCGGGGGAGAAGGGCTTCCCGCGCGCTTGTAAGAATAGCGTTTGCCTTCTTGACCTGTTCTTTCTGCTCGTGAATCGGTGAAACAATGGAATCAAATCGCCCTTGCAGATCCCTATCGGGAACAGCGATCCTGATTCCGTTAATGTGGTTGCGGTTAAGCGTTGGGACGCCTGCACCTGAGTTGAAAGTCTCAAGCCCCATGTTTTTCAATGTGTAGAAAACCAGATATGGGGAATTTCCAAAGAAGTCCCTCACATACAAGGCTGTGTTTAGCGGCCAGGCCTTGCGATGGACCATCAGCACAGTCCCAAGACTTCCTGACCTGCCAGTTGTAATTACCGGAGGCTTCACTTTGAATTCATTGTGGTAGGTTTTTATGGATGTTGAGGCAATCACAGGGTACTCACCCGGTTCGACACTCCTGTCGGGCAAGTCGTAACCGCGTTTCAGCATGCAGAACTTGCCAAATCGTGTGTTATCCCATGTCTCCGGCACGCCCTTTACGACTCTCACATTTCCGTGACCCGGGAAACGGAGGCGGACAAACCATTCGCGGTAGATTTCTTCGGCGATCTTTTCCAGCAGCGCGATGTGCTGCTGGTTGTTTTCAATCAGCTCATCATACGCCGACAGGATCGCGGCAATTTTTCGCTGGGTTGGTAAATCTGGGATCTGAAGTTCTGTGTGGTTCTTAAAGGCAGTGTATTGAAACCTTGAAACCCCGGTGTGCTGAATGTTGAAGACGGCCATGTATCCAAAGCGATGCAACGTCTGAAGCAAATGGTAAATGAACCGTGGTGAATACTTTGCCCTGTCCAGACGCAGATGCCGGCTGAAGCTGGCGCACAGCACAGGAATATCTGAGTGATGATTGAAGAACGACTGCTTCATGAGTGCGCTTCGTCCGGTTGATTGTGTGGAAGTGCCTCCTGCTGTTTCTAGAATCAAATCACCTGGATGAAGGCGTTTTCGGTCAACAATATGATTCTTGATCCATCGCCTCGGAAACTGCGCCGCAAGATTGTCGAGGTCAGCGAAGTCTGTTCCCCGAATGACAATTGCTTCGCGTGAGCCGACGGTTGCTTCGCTATTACCCCACTCGCCATCCTTGCTATCAACAAGAAGTTGCGTGAAGGGCGTTTTGTCCCATGTGCTCATATGTCACCGGTAAGTGCCTTGATGTTAGAAGCGATGGTCTCGCCAAGCTGCAAGGCGGCCTGATTTAGTTTTGCAAGCTGGTCGTCAAGAGTAACAACCTCAGAAATGAACTCTTCCTCGGTTTTGCCATCCTCCTCGATTACCACACCGACGTGGCGTCCTGGGTTGAGGGAATACTCCTGTTCCTTTACATCCGCGGGGCTTGCAAGTTTGCACAAGCCAGTTACGTCTTCGTATTCTGCTTTGGGGAAACGCTCCTGCAACCAGTGGATGTGCTGATAGAAGATTTCGGCGCTCTTCACTTCTTTGTGTAATTGCTCTAGTGCAGTCTTAAGCGCCCGTGTCTGTCGGTCCGTAGCCGCACGCTTGCCGTCCTTTTGTGCCTGCTCTGCCTGCCGCTTCTCGTGCTGGCGCACCGTCTTGTCCAGCTGTTTCAAGCCTTCATGCATAGCCGAAAAAAAAGGGTCAAAAACTTCCCGCAACTGGTGCTGAGCTCTGTTCTTAGCCTCCACAGTCCTTTCGCTGGAGTGCTTCTCGCGATAGTGTTCGTAGCGGATCTTAAGCTTGTTCAGCCCGGCCCATTGTTTAACAAGTTCAGCTACGGCCTCTTTTCCCGCGGCGTCGTCCAGGACTTCAAGCAGTTGTGTGGAGACAGGCTCGACGCGCATCTTGCTCTCGATAAGGCGTTCCATCCCGGCCGCAAAGTAGCGGTCCACGAGTTGTACAAAATTATTGCGTCGACCCTTGTGGAGTTGGCTGATGATGGCAATGTTTTGAACCTGCTCCCCAGAAAACTCTCGGTGAGCACGGTCGATCTGGGTGAATATATTCCGGGCGTCAATGAAGAGGATCCGATCATCCGTCTTGCCTTTGTCGAAGAACCAGAGCGTGGCCGGAAGTGTCACGGTGTAGAACATGTTCGACGGCAGCGTAAGCATGGCGTAGATGAAGTTCTTCTCAATCAACGTTTTGCGAATGTCGGCCTCGGAATGCCGCGCGTCGGAAGCGGAGTTGGCCATGACGAGCGCGGCGCGGCCCTTAGGCTTCAGCGAGGTGGTAAAGAGATTGATCCAAAGATAATTCGCGTTCGGTACAGTTTCCTTGCCCGCATCCGCTTTCTTAGCCTTGGATTTCTTGCGCGGGATGCCGTAGGTGTTGAAACGCTTGTCCTTCTCGACGCTACTGAGGCTCACGTCATCCACATTAAACGGCGGATTGGCGAGGACGTAGTCGAATGCGCCGAGGCTACCGTGTGGATCGTCGTAGTAGGTATTGGCCTTCTTGACTTCGCCGCGGAGGCCGTTCACCGCGAGGTTCATTTTGGCTAGGTTGACGGTTTCCAGCGTCTTTTCCTGCCCGTAAACGAAAACGCTGCTGCCGCCGTCCTTGAGTTCCTTCCGGTGCTCCTCAATGAACTGCGCCGACTGCACGAACATGCCACCTGAGCCACACGCGGGGTCAAACACCTTGCCCCCGTGCGGTTCGATCATTTCGACCATGAGGCGGACAACTGAACGCGGTGTAAAAAACTCGCCACCCTTCGATCCTTCGCTGCGGGCGAATTCCGCGAGGAAGTATTCGTAAATTTGCCCGAAGAGGTCGCCACTGAAATCGGCAGGGATGTTCGCGAAAGTCTTCAGCAGCTGATTCGGAATGTTCTTTGTCTTCTCATCGCGAGTGAGTCGAAAGTACTCATCCTTGGGTAAAACACCGTCGAGCTCTGGCTTGTATTCCTCAATGGCCTTCATCGCCTCCTTGAGCGCCTTCGCGATATCCTTCTCCTCCGGGAGATTCAGCAGGTGCTCATAGCGTGCATGATCGGGGAGGTAGAACCCGCACTTCTCAATGGCGATGTCCGAAAGCTTCCGCTCGCGCCTCGTCCCCTTCAGCTTTTGGTATTCCGCGATTATGGCGGCTTCATGCCGACGGTAGTTGTTGTCGGCAAATCTCAAGAAGATCAGCCCGAGCACCGGCGTGGCGTATTCGCTCGACTTGAGGTCGGAGTTGGCGCGCAGGTTATTGGCGGCACTCCAGAGATCAGCCTCGAGTTGCTTGAGTTGGTCGTGAGTCATATCGGAAATAGTAACGAACGTAGCATGTTAAACGAATTACCCCGAAACGTAACGTGACGGTTGTCACGCTAAGCAGGCGCAAGGGTCGTGTGGATTCTTAAGCGGCGCACCAAAATTGTTCCTGGCACCCTAAAGGCCAGTCATTCTTCCAACCGGAACGTACGGTGAGATGAGTCGGTCGCCTGTTTTTTGAAATTCACTGCCCTCTGACGCCCGCCTCAAGAGTTCCGGCCCGGCACTGTTATTGCGTTGAGCAAAGCGACGTTGCCGTCTTTAGCCTTATCGCCATCGCCAACCAGGAGGAAACCCATGTTCACAGAACTGATGCCGTTACTGCGCAAACGCAGGCTGTTGCTGACCATTTCCCTTGTTGAGGGCGATACGATCAGAGCAACCGTCGTTCCGCAGAAAGCATCTGACACCGAAGACAACGCCCTCACCACCCCATTGGCTATCACCGGCACAGCCGAGGAACTCGATCGTGACCTTCCTCAGCAGCTGGTGGAATTCACTGGGGCGCACCTGCAACTCCAAACCACCCTGGCCTCTGCGAAAGCCGAAATGGATGCGGCTGCCAAAGCGGCTCGCGACGAGGCACGGAAGAAAACCTCGAAGCCATCCAGTGCGAACAGCCCGACAACGCCAGCGGCGCCAGTGGCGACGCCCATTCCACGGGAGCCAGAGGCACCCTCGCTGTTTGCCCAGCAGGTACCACCGGAAACGGCAGCCACAGAGGAAGAGGAGGGAGGTGAAGCATCATGAAAATCAATTTGGTCGAACGTGAGTTCGTCTATCACGGCACCACCCTGGCCGACCCCAATCCCAAGTTCTCCATCGAGGAAGTCCGTTCCTTCTATGCCACCCAGTTTCCCGAACTGACCAACGCAGCCATTACCGGCCCTGAAACGGTTGGC
>Ga0182030_10021877_pt1 | contig 11938 bp, 14 predicted proteins | sample 812S3MmetaG_FD_121299 | JGI IMG/M metagenome (GOLD analysis project Ga0182030, IMG submission 121299) | Permafrost microbial communities from Stordalen Mire, Sweden - 812S3M metaG (Illumina Assembly) | ecosystem: Environmental > Terrestrial > Soil > Wetlands > Permafrost | place: Sweden...
GACTTGGAATCGTAAAGCAGCCGGCCGATGAGCGTGGACTTGCCGTCATCAACACTGCCGCAGGTGTTGAAGCGCAAAAGTTCGATGGGATGCTGTGTGTGGGGCATGAAATTATTCGGGCGGACAAATCAAAGGAATCGCTTCGCGTTTGTTCCGGCGATAAATGCGAAAATCTTCGCGGTCAATGGTGATGACCGGATGCTTTGGAAAAAGTTCGCTCATGTGGATGAGGCACAAGTCGGCAAAGTCAGGTTTTTGGTCGGCAAAGCTTTCAGCCAATTTTTCCAATTGCGTCAAATGCTTTTCGCAGTAAAAAGCCAAAGCAATCAAGCCGAGATTTAAAAGTTCAAAGACATATTGAGGATCGGTATGAAAAGCCGTTTCTGAAACAACCGACTCGCAGGTCAGGAATGGCTCGGTATATTGATCGGCCAAGCCAACCGCCCATTCATGATATTTGTCGCCGCGATTGATGAACGCGACCAGAAATCCCGTGTCAGCAATTCCCTTCATGCCTTGGTGGAATAGCCTTTGCGTTGCGACAAATCTTTCGGGCCGCGCATGATGCCCGCCAGTCGCATAAACGGTTTGTCGGTCTTGGCGGTTTTCGCTTTTTCCAATTGTTCGCGGACAATCTGGCCTTGCGACAAACCGGTGCGCGAAGAAGTTTCCTCAAGCCACGAAGAAAGCTCTTTGCCGAGACGAACTGTTATTGTCTGACTCATTTGCCAAAAATGTAATCACATTTCAAGCGTTTGCCAAATTAAAAATAGCCAGCCTTTTTCCGATCTTCCATCGCCGCTTCGCTGGCTTTGTCGTCGGCGCGGGTGCCGCGTTCGGTCACGCGGGCGGCGCTGACCTCGCCGATGATGTCGTCAATCGTTTCCGTTTTGGATTCAATCATGCCGGTGCTGATCATGTCTGCGATGGTGCGAACGCGGACGACCATTTTCTTGACCGGCTCGTTCGCCTTCGGTCGCGCGCCGGCGTAGGGATCGGGCTTTGTCGCATCCGTGTGCGGTGGAGGAACAGGCAACCACTGGCCGCTGCGCCGGAAACATTCGCGCTCGTGGCTGAAATAGATGTTCGGCACTTCGAGTTTTTCCTTTTTGATGTATTCCCAAACGTCCATCTCCGTCCAGTTTGAGAGCGGAAACACACGCATGTTTTCGCCGGGATTCACACGGGCGTTGTAAAGGTTCCAGATTTCCGGCCGCTGGTTTTTTGGATCCCACTGGCCAAAGGAATCTCGGAAGCTGAAAAATCTTTCTTTCGCGCGCGCCTTTTCCTCGTCGCGCCGCGCGCCGCCGATGGCGCAGTCGAATTGAAATTCCTCAATTGCCGCCAGCAGCACGGGAATTTGAAGCTGGTTGCGGCTGACCTGTCCCGGTGTCGGGTGCGCGATGCCTTTGGCAAACGCCTCGTCCACCGTGCGAACGATGAGCTTCGCGCCAAGCTCCTTCGCGCGTCGGTCGCGGAATTCGATCAGCTCGGGAAATTCATGGCCGGTCTCGACATTCAAAAACGGCATCGGCAGGTCGGACGGCCGAAACGCTTTTTCCGCGAGCCGCAGCAGGCAGATGGAATCCTTTCCGCCGGAAAAGAGCAGGGCGGGGTGTTCAAACTCGGCGGCGACCTCACGCATGACGTGAATCGCCTCGGTCTCCAAGTATTGCAGATGGTCTAAATGGTAACTACTCATGAATCAAGAGCCACAGATTAAACACGGATTGAACACGGAAGAAAATTCTAATCTGTGCTCAATCCGTGGCAAAAATTAAATTCCCGCGCCGCCGGAAACCGCCGTGCCGCCCCAGCTCGCGTGCAAACCGCACTCGCGTTTTTCGTCCGCCTTCGCCGGATCAAAATAATCCCACTCATTTGGCAGGTGGTAGTCGGCGAGATGTTTTTCCATGTCGGCGTCGCTCCAGTAAAACAGCGGGCTGACTTTCAATGAATTGAAATTCTTGTCCTCGCTGACGATGTCGAGGCCGGCGCGATTTGGATTCTGCACCTTGCGCAACGCAGTGAGCCAGACCGTCGGCGCAAGCTCCCTCATGCCGCGCTGGAACGGCTCCAGTTTCATCGCGGTGCTGAATGCCTTGATGCGCTCCTCGTTTTCCGGCGTCGGCTCCGGCATCCCACCAAACGCGGCGTCGTAATGCGCGGCGGTCATCTTCGGCACGAAGGCTTTGATATTCAGCTTGAGCAGTTTTTTCACCTGTTCGGCGTGAACATAAGTCGCGGGACGATTATAGCCGTGATCCACCCACAACACCGGAATGTCTGGCTGCACCTGCGTGACGAGGTGAAGAATCACCGCTTCATACGGACGAAAGTTCGTCGAGACAATGGCGTGACCGTTCGCCTGCGCGATGGCCCAGCGGATGATTTCCAGTGGTGAATGATGGCGCAACTCAACGTTGGCCCTGGCAATTTTTTCAGGGGTCATCGGTGCGTATTCAGTTGGTTGCGGATTGTTCCTTGAGCAACACGCGCGAACACCAGTCGCCGAAGCGCTCGCCGGCGTAGCGTTCCTTCGCGAAGCGCGTGAAAACCGGTCGGAATTCCGTTTCCAGATCGGCTTCCTTGAGGACGTCCTTCCAAACTTTGTTCAGCCGCGTGCCGGCCACGTCGCCGCCGAGCCAGACTTGATAACGGCCCGGCGCCTTGCCGACAAAACCGATTTCCGCCATGTAAGGCCGGGCGCAGCCGTTCGGGCAGCCGGTCGAGCGGATGATGATTTCTTCGCCGATCAAACCAACTTCGGCCAGAAGTTTTTCAATGCGGTCAATGAAGCCAGGCAGCATCCGTTCGGATTCCGCGAGACCGAGGCCGCAGGTCGGCAGCGACGGACAAGCCATTGCGGCGGCGTGCAAAATAGTCGCTTGATTTTCCGTCTTCAAACCTTGCGCGGCGAGAACCGCGCTGATGCCGGCTTTGTCGGCGTTGCTGATGTTGGCGAGAATCACGTTTTGATTCGCCGTGAGACGAAATTCAATTTTTGGAAATTTGTCCGCGATTTCGCGCAACGCAATCTTCTGCCCGCCTTTCACGCGGCCGGACTCGACGAACAGGCCGAGAAACCAGCTTCCGTCCACCGCTTTGCTCCAGCCGAGCAAATCGCTCGTCGTGGTGAATTGATAGGGCTTCGCGGGCGCGAGCGTGATGCCGGCGCGCTGGTTCACCTCGTCCTGCATGAATTTCACGCCGCGCTCGGCGACGACGTATTTGAGCCGCGCGTGCTTGCGGTCGGTGCGGTCGCCGAAATCGCGGTGGATCGTCAGCACGGCTTTCGCCACGTCCACGACTTTGTCCGGCGTAAAGAAACCGATGACATCCGCGAGGCGCGGATAGGTCTCCTCGTTGCCATGGCTGCGACCCATGCCGCCGCCGACAGTCAGGTTGTAGCCGATCAGCTTGTCATTTTCGATAATCGCGATGAAGCCGAGGCAACTCGTGAAGATGTCCACGTCGTTCACCGGCGGAATGACAAAGGCGATTTTGAATTTTCGCGGCAGATAGGTTTTGCCGTAAAGCGGATCAACAAAATTTTTGTTCTCCGGTTTTTCCAGATCGAGCTGTTCGCCGTCAATCCAGATGGCGTGATACGCCTCGGTCTGCGGCGCGAGCGCGAGCGCGACTTTTTTACAGTCGGCCAAAATGTCTTCGCGCGCTTTCGTGTAGGCGGGCGTGGGCGGCGCGAGGACGTTGCGGTTCACGTCGCCGCACGCGGCGAGCGTGGAGAGTAGCGAGTCGTTGATGCCTTTGACGACCGCGCGCAAATTATTTTTTACGATGCCATGAAACTGGATGGTCTGCCGCGTGGTGGCGCGCAGCGTGTTGTTGCCGTATTTTGCGGCCAGATCGTCGAACACGCGCCACTGGTTGGCGGTCATCACGCCGCCGGGCACGCGACTGCGCACCATCATGATGTATTTCTTGCCGGTCTTGCGCAAGTCGCGGTCGTCCTGCTGGTAGGAGCCGTGAAATTTAAGGAACTGGTTGTCGTCCTCGGAGAAATGGTCGGTCGTCGGGTCGGCGATGGTCGCGGCAATGGTGCCGGCCAGGGTCGGGATGGCGGCCTTGATGTCTTCGTTGTGCGATAATTTGATTGGTGCTTCAGCGCTCATAAGCGAAAGCATAAGATAACTTGCTGCGTGCTTGGGTTCAAGCGCAGCTTAAGATGACTTTTTTCACCCGCAGAAGGTGACATCAAGTGGCCGGCACGAATTTTTGAAGTAATATCGTTAGGCCAAACAATGCCAGAAAAACAATGCCGCTGGTGGTGTGCGAAATCTGCGGCGCGACCGCCAGCCAGTCCACGAAAACGATCCCGGCGAGCAGGCCAGACACGATTCGTCCGACGTTTTTTTCTCCCACCTGAAAAACGGTCCGCACGCAGTAAGCGATCCACAGCACCAATATCACCGAGACCAGCATGGCGGGGTTGCGCGCTTCGCCGGTGTTCATCAGCAGGGCAAAAACAATTGGTGCAGCCAGGAACAAAAGCGGCCAATACGGCACCGGCCCGCGAAAGCTTTCGCGTTTGGCAACGTAACTCAACCCGACCACATAAAATGCCAGCGCCGCGCCACACCAGATCGGCCAGCCGTTCAATCTGTCCGCGCCCGTCGTGCCGGCGATGACATAGACCCAGAACCGGCAAAACCCCATCAGCCACGGCGAGGCCGTGATGAATTTGTGGGCTGCGTTATAAATCAAAATGCACGCGGCCAGCAGGACGGCGAGCACGCTCGCGACTTTTCCCAAGAAAAGCAGGCACAAAATTCCCAGCGCCAGCCACGCCCAGCCGAAAAGCCAGACGGTGTCCGGTGAAATTGCGCCGGAGGGAATCGGCCGTGACGCCCGGCGTTGCCGGTCGAAATCCGCGTCGAACGCGTCGTTCAAACACATGCCGCCGGTGTATAGCGCGCTTATGCCGGCGAGCAGGAACGGCAGTTTCCAGAAATTTTCACCGCCCGAAAGCCACCAGCCCGCGAGGCAGTTCGACCACACCGTCGGCAGGTTCGACACGCGGCCCAGGACGAGCAGCGTGCGCAGCAGCGGTGGTAACTTCCGGTTCATGGGCGCGGAGCAAAGCAGAAAGTCCGGGGATTGGCGAGCCTGCGATTGAGGCCGCGTTTTTGCTTACCGCGCCGCCGTATTCGTGCCGGCGGATTCAAATCGCACGACGGTTTCATCCGGCCGGGCGTAGCCAAGTTTTTCCCGCGTCAGACGTTCGACGGTTTTTGGGTCGTGGAGCAGCGCGTCCAACTGCGCCTGAAGTTCGCGGGAGCGCGATTCCTCTTTTTGGATTTGATCCTGAAAAATCAGGATCTGGCGGCGCATCCGCTCGTTTTCATGGATGACCGGCAGATAGCACATGCCGATGAGCAGCAACACGGCCAGCACGACCAGACCGACGACAAATTTCGTCAGCTTGCTCCAGATGCCGAGGTCAACATTCACCCGGCGAGTAAAACACGCGCCTGCTTCCGGTGAAAGCGGATTTTCACTGGGCGTATTTTTTCCACTCGGTCAGCTTGCCGTCCGCGCCAAAAGTCAGCCGCAGATAATAGGTCGGCGAATAACCCTGCGTATAGCTCGGCACGACCACAGTTCCCGGATAGCCGCCGTAGGCAACGGCTCCGCCGGTGGTGTAACTGTAGCCGTGGCGGATGATCCAGTTGGCGACGACAATGCCGTTGTCCAGCTTGGCTTCCTTGTCGGGCGGGCCGAGTTCCAGCACGGCCTGATCGTAGGTGAAATGGCCGATGCGCGCCGTCCAGTCAATTTTCGGCCCGGTGGCGCAACCGGCGAACACAAGAGCGGCAAGCAGGGCGAGCAAGGTTGTTTTCACATGGATAAATTAGCGCGGCATTTTGAAAACGCAACGACCGGATGAGCGGATTTGATTGTCAGGGTGCCGCCGAACCGGTATCAATTCTGCTGGATGATCAAGGCGTTGTTTCTAATTTTAAGGCCGGGTCCGACGTGGCAGCAGGTGGCGGAAGCCGGACGCGGGCTGGCTTTTATTTTTGTATTCTACCTGGTGCCGATGCTATTGATCGTGGCGGTGGCGGAAGGGTTCGGCCTGGTGCACTGGGGCGTTGCGCAGATGAATTCCGGCCTGATAAAAAAAATGTCTGTCAACGAGGCGGTGATTTATGAGGCGGCACAATCGCTCCTGATGATTTTGGTCATCTTGATTGGCACCGCCTTGATCAAGCTGCAGGGCGAAACCTTCCACAGCCGCGCCCATTACAAACAGGCGTTCACCGTGGTGGCCTACGGGTTAAGTCCGCTGTTTTTGATCCAGTTGCTCAATGTGTTTCCCGTGCCCGTCTGGCTGGTCTGGTCGGTCGGTGTCCTGCTTGCGCTTGCGACTTTGTATCACGGCGTGCCGTGCGTGATGAGAATTGACCCGACCCATGCACTCGGACTTTATTTTATGAGTTCGCTCGTGGTGCTCGCGCTCACGGCCACGGAACGATTTTTCACGGTGTGGTATTTGAGCGGGCATTTTGCGCCGCTCACCAATTCTGTGGAGCAAATCGCGGCCAAACTGCCGTTCTAAACATGAAACCGTCGCTCGAACAAAACCTGCTCAACGCGCTCATAGAACTGGACGCCGCCGTCAAGACGATGGCGGCGGCGAATCCTAAGCCGGATCTGCTGTCGTTGTTTGCGCACATTGACGAGTTGACAAAGCAACTTCCGCGCGACGCCGACCCGACGCTGCTGCATTATTTGCACAAGAAAAGCTACGGGAAGGCGCGGCTGTTTTTGCAGGATCGTGACGCGGAAAATCAGGTGGGGAATTGCCGGCATGTTTAATTTCGCAAGTTGAAGGTTCCAGGTTGAATGTTGAATGTTAAATCCCCCGCGCGACCGGCTTGCAACCTTCATCCTCCAACTTGTAACCTGCCACCATGTTCGACGACACCATCGCTGCCATTGCCACGCCGCTCGGAGAAGGCGGACTGGCGGTCGTGCGGATTTCCGGAGCGGAGACATTCGCCGTCGCGGACAAAATTTTCCAGCCGTCGGGAAAAAGTTCGCTGAAACCATCCGCCGCGCCAACGCATACGATTCATTACGGAAAAATTGTCCGGCACGGCGAGACCGTGGACGAAGTTTTGCTTTCCGTTTTGCGCGCGCCGCGCACGTTTACGCGTGAGAACACCGTCGAAATTTCCTGCCACGGCGGTATTTTGCCCGCGAAACTCGTGCTCGACACGATTCTGGAAAACGGCGCGCGGCTGGCCGAGCCGGGCGAGTTCACCAAGCGAGCGTTTCTCAACGGCCGGCTCGACCTTGCGCAAGCCGAGGCCGTCGCCGATTTGATACATTCGCGCACGGAACTTGCGCTGGCCGCCGCCAACGAGCAGCTCGCCGGCAAACTCTCGCAGAGCATCAACCAATTGCGCGATGAGATGATGAAGACGCTCGCGCACATCGAGGCGCACATTGATTTTCCTGACGAAGACATTTCTCCGGACACGAAAGACCAGTTGCTCAAACGTCTGGAAAGTGGCGTGGCGTTTATGGACGAGTTGCTGCGCACGGCGAATGAAGGACAAATTCTCCGGCGCGGCATTCGCGCGGCGATTATTGGCCGGCCAAACGCTGGCAAGTCGAGCTTGCTGAATCAACTGCTCGGCCACGACCGCGCCATCGTCTCGCACATTGCCGGCACGACGCGCGACACAATCGAGGAGACGGCGAACATCCGCGGCCTGCCGGTCGTGTTCATTGACACCGCTGGCTTGCGCGAGGCGCGCGACGAGATTGAAGCCGAAGGCATCCGCCGCAGCCGCGAAAGCCTGGCGAAGGCGGAATTGATTTTGCACGTCCTCGACGCCAGCGAACCGCTCACGGGCGCCGATGAAACGTATTTGGCTGAATTCGTCGCCAAAAAAAGAATCTTTGTCCTGAACAAAATTGACCTGCCAAAAAAATTAGAATTGCCGGAAACAGAACCTGTTACTCGTCACTCGTCACTCGTCACCGTGTCTTGTTTGAACGGGCAGGGAATGGAAGCATTGAAAGACGTGATCAAAAATCTGGTTTGGGCCGGCAAGATCGAGGCCGGGATGTTGCAGGTGATGATCAACTCGCGGCATCAGGACGCGCTGGGCCGCGCGCGCGAGGCGACGCTGCGGACGATCGAGGCGTTGCGCGCGGACTTGTCGCTTGAACTGGCGGCGCTGGATTTGCACATTGCCGTCAACGCCGTCGGTGAAATCGTCGGCAAGATGACGACGGAGGATTTGCTCGACTCTATCTTCAGCCAGTTTTGCCTCGGCAAATGAAAGTCATTGGAAAACGGCCGGGATTGCCGTAATAATTCTCGCATGAACAAAAAGGAAATTGCCGAAAGTTTGCGGCTCGAGGTCGGGCATCTGGAACTGGAGATTAAAAAACTCCATGCCCGCTGTGAGCGTTTGAAACGGTTCGTGCTCGACCTGGAAGAAGAAATCTCCGGGCCGGTCGTGGAAAAAACCGAGCCGGACAGCCAGTTCAGAAAAGTGATTGATTCGGTGTTCGGTGAAAATCCGAAGCAGCCCAAACGCTGACATTTAACCGTTCAACTCCACTGTTTGCCCAAGGCGTCCAGGCCACCGCGCTTCAAATCGTCTGGCGTCATGCAGGGATGAAGCTGGACATCCGCCTCAAAGGCCAGGAACCACGGCTCGGCCAGCGCCGGGATCTTCGCGGCGTCCGGCAGATCCACCACGATGAAGGCGGTGCGCTTGCCGCAGATTTCCGTGAAATGGACAGACTCCGGCTTGATGGCGTCCAAAATTTTGCCGAGTTTTGCGCCGGCGGTGCCGTCCTTCACGGCGGCGTTGAACTTGTGGTGGGGCACGGTGACGATCATTATCATTAGCATGATGAATCCTTTGTTTAAGTGTTTGTGTTGGGCTGCCGCGCCAAAATAGGCGGAAGCGAAGCTCGACGGCAAGTTCAAATCTGGAAGTTCAATCACCACACCTCCACCGGCCCTTTCGGCACGGGAATTTGTTCACGCCGGGTTGAGGCGGGTTCGGCTTCGCGCATGAAGGACGCGACCATCGGCGGCTGGCGGAAACGCGGCAGCAGTTCGCCGTGTTCATCCACGAATTGTTGCCGCCAGCGGATGTAGTTATCCAAAATCTCGTCGAACTGCGCCTTGGTCGCGACCTGAACAACCTTCTTGTTGAACTCGTGGCAAGGGCCGAAGCGCTTGGCATACCACGGCGCGACCTTGCGGAACATCCGGCAGCCCAGTTCCTCGCCAAAAACTTCAATCATCAAATCCAAATGCCGGCGCATGATGCGAACGCGCTCGGCAAAGGTGGGTTCGGGCGGAATTGAATCTTCATTTTCGTGGCAGCCGACGTGAGTCGGCTCATTATTTTTTTGCGAACGGTTTGAAGTCAGAGCGAACTCACGTTCGCTGCTACGGGATTTCAGATATTCCAGCGTGCGTTTGAAAATCCACGGGTCGTAAAAGGCGCCACGCCCGATGCTCACGCCGGCGCAGCCGGTTTCGTCAAACATCTTTTTCGCAGCCTGCGGTGTGATGATGTCGCCGTTGCCGATGACAGGAATGGTCTTCACGGCTTCGACGACTTTGCGGATGCCGGCCAGATTCACCGTGCCGCCGAAACCCTGTTCGCGAGTCCGACCGTGAACAAAAATCGCAGCGACGCCGACATCTTCCAGCGTGCGCGCCAGATCCGGCGCGGTGAGATTGTCGTCGTCCCACCCAAGCCGCATTTTCGCGGTGACGGGAATTTTCACGGTGCTGACCATGCCTTTTACGAGCGCAGCGGTTTTGTCGAGTTCGGTCATCATTGCGGACCCGCCGCCGATTTTCACAACTTTTTTCACGGGACAGCCCATGTTGATGTCAATCGAAGCGACGCCGAGATGTTCGAGCATCACGGCGGCGTCACGCATTTCTTCCGGCACGGAGCCGAACAATTGCACGGCCAGCGGTGAATCGGCCGACCGGGTTTCGATGAGCTTGAAAGCTTTTTCGCGCTTTTCCAAAAGCGAGCGGGCGTTGACGAGGTCGGTGGTGCAAAGGCCGACGCCGCCGACTTCGCGCACGACGAGGCGGAAGGGCAGGTTGGTGTAACCGGCCAGCGGCGACAGAAACAGGTTGGATTTAAGCGTCAGCGAACCAAATTGCATCGAATCAAGAGTAGCAGAATTAGCTGATTGCGAAAGCGCCAATGCCATGTTAGCTTTTATCGCCAAAGGTAAAAATCATGGCTGACGAAGATAAAAGTAAAAAAAGCGGCGACGGCGATAAAAAGCCGCCGGGCAATTTCCAATTCCAGTCGAGCACCTGGCTCGTTTGGATTCTCATCATCGGCAGCATCATCGCGCTGGTGGCGGTGAACCAGCGGATGCGGACGCCCACCAACCAGATCACGGAAAATGATTTCTTCCAGAAGTTTGACGCCGGCCTGATTGCGCATGGGCAGATTGACTACTCGCCGCAGTCGGCATATCCGAACGCGACGTTCAACGACATCAGCGGCACCTATTACAAGGCCGAGAAAGACGGCAAGACGAATGAGGTTCCGTTCACCGCCTCCCAGGTGTTGCTGACTTCGGCCAGACTGGACAAGCTGCTGGCTTCGCAGAAATTTTCTCCCGTCCAGCAAAGCACGGTCTTGTTTAACCTGCTGATCAACATCGCACCGTTTCTGCTGATGGGCATCCTAATCTGGTTTTTCTTCATCCGGCAGATCAAGATGGCAGGCAAGGGCGCGTTGAGTTTTGGCAAGAGTAAGGCGCGGATGCTCGCCAAGGAACGGAATAAAACCACGTTTAAGGACGTGGCTGGCATCGAAGAAGCCATTGAGGAAGTTTCCGAACTTGTGGAATTTTTAAAGGATCCAAAAAAATTCCAGCGGCTCGGCGGCAGAATTCCCAAGGGCGTGCTGATGGTTGGATCGCCGGGCACGGGCAAGACGCTTTTGGCGAAAGCCATCGCCGGCGAGGCCGATGCGTCGTTCTTCAGCATCAGCGGCTCGGATTTCGTGGAAATGTTCGTCGGCGTCGGCGCGAGCCGCGTGCGCGACATGTTCGATCAGGCGCGCAAAAACGTGCCTTGCCTTATTTTCATTGATGAAATTGACGCGGTCGGTCGCAGTCGCGGTGTCGGCCTCGGCGGTGGCAACGACGAACGCGAACAGACGTTGAACGCGCTACTCGTCGAGATGGACGGCTTTGACACGCAGGAAGGCATCATCATCATCGCCGCGACGAACCGTGCGGACGTGCTTGACCCGGCGCTGCTGCGTCCGGGACGTTTTGACCGTCGCATCACAGTGAACCTGCCGGACGTGCGCGGACGCGAGGCGATTTTGAAAGTTCATGCACGCAACGTGAAGCTCGACCCGGCCGTTGATTTGTCGGTAACGGCGCGCGGCACGCCCGGTTATTCTGGCGCGGAACTCGCGAATTTGCTGAACGAGGCGGCGCTGCTGGCGGCGCGCACCGGCAAGAAATATGTCGGCCAGCCTGAACTTGAGGAGGCCCGCGACAAGGTCCGCTGGGGCCGCGAACGTCGCAGCCTGGCGATGACCGACGAGAACAAGAAACTCACTGCGTGGCACGAGGCCGGTCATGCGCTGGTGAATGTGCTGCTGGAACACACGCACCCGTTGCACAAGGTCACGATCATTCCGCGAGGGCCGTCGCTCGGCTCGACCATGTCGCTGCCGAAGGAAGACATTTTGAATTACCGCAAGAAGGAACTGCTCGCGACCATCACGATGACGATGGCCGGGCGAATTGCGGAGGAAATTACGTCCGGCGATATTTCGACCGGTGCCGGCGGCGACATCCAGCAGGCGACGAGCATGGCGCGCGCGATGGTCTGCCAATACGGCATGAGCGAGAAGCTCGGCATGGTGCAATACGTCGAGGA
>Ga0182030_10021882_pt1 | contig 11937 bp, 14 predicted proteins | sample 812S3MmetaG_FD_121299 | JGI IMG/M metagenome (GOLD analysis project Ga0182030, IMG submission 121299) | Permafrost microbial communities from Stordalen Mire, Sweden - 812S3M metaG (Illumina Assembly) | ecosystem: Environmental > Terrestrial > Soil > Wetlands > Permafrost | place: Sweden...
GGATCCTTTTTCGTGATGTCCTCTGTGACGGGCCTCTCCAGTTTCCTCCGATCGTTTATGAACCTTCTCATCCTTATGCTTATCATTCCCGTCCTTCATCTCGTCTTTGGATCCGTCTTCATGATGCCCTCCACGGTGGTGCTCTTCACGCTCCTCTGACCGTTTGTCTTTAAGGCTTGTAACCCTTTCCGCTTCCTCCTTTCTTCTAGAAGCAATCGCCTCCTCAGAACTCATTTGAGGTCTCTTTGTCGCCACACCCGCTACCGCCTTCGCTTGTAGATCACCATTGCTCGAAGAGCAGAAACCTGATGCTGTACATTGCTTCGTGCCGTCTGTCCCAACCGGTGTACAGGTTGCATTCAAAGGCCAGTCGCCGCCGCTGTTGGTGTATTTAATTGCGGTCCCGTTTCCAGAGACTGAGGCCGAGAAGCTTTCTGGGCAAGTCATAGACCACGTGTTTGTTCCGTTTATTCTGGGAGGTTCATGTTAGCAAACTATAGATCTAAATGGAGACAAAACGAAGCATCAAAAGAAGATTTTGGAAGAAAGCCTAAGAATCAATGGTTTGCAAAAGAAGAGACTATATCCAGAGAACTCGGGAATGCAGATTTTGATGTAAAGAAATGCTGGAAGGAGATTGTATCTGAGGATGATGAAGATAGACAAAAGAATAGACGGTGAGTAGAGAAATAGGAGGACGATAGGAATGCCCATGATACTTACGGAGTAGCTGCAGCGCTTGAAAGGGTGCAGGTCTTCTCATCACCTGCCACGCCGTTGGCAGTATCGGTGAGATTTCCAGACATTAGTCCTGAGAAACAAATATTAGCTTTTAAATAGTACAAATAGAGAAGGAAAGACCGACCATCAGGAGTAAGCGTCATATTGCTGGTAACACAGCCAGCAACAGAGGTGGAGAGTGTGAGGACTATAGTGCGGAAAGCAGTTGAATTTCTCATGATGACGATCTGAGCTCGCGAACGATGAGTGAGGTCTCGTTATGAATTGTTGGATATGAGAATGTTTTGTAAGCGGCTAGCTGTGATGGGTCTTGTTGAAGATGCGATGAATGATTTCGAAAGAGGAGGTAGCACGTTATATATAGATAAGCCTCAGATACAATGTTAGGTCCCTCAGGCGGAGGCCCTGGTATATCTGAATAGTTACATCCTCCAGTCGAGATTCCCAAATTCCTACCTGCTCTAGTGTCTTGCTGCAAAAAGGTCTGGAGGAAGAGGCACGGGATTCCCATTCCCACGTGATGCTTTCCATACTTGAGAATCAAATGTACCAAACAAATGCATTAAGCAAAGGAATCAATACGCAGCGCTCTGCCATGCTATTTCAGGAATAAGATCTATAAGATTGTGTCGCAGAGGAGCGGATGGATGCGATTTTAGGGACAAGCCACATACATAGGATCGTCTCCTGCTTAGCTGGTCAGTGCTTCACCCCTGAAGATAAGAGAAGCCTCTACAAGGGAGGGGGAAAACCGGCGGATATTCTGAATTTTTGTTCAATAATTTTATAGCTAGTATAGAACCCTTAATATGAAATTCTCTTTAAATTATATTCTAACTGGTTTTGTTTCAAAAGTTCATACGAATTAAAAAAAAAATGCAGTTGTGAACAGGCGAGTTTCCGCCGCTTCCTCTCTATTTGCAGATATGGAGACGTCGGGATGTGTCGGAATATTGACCAATGAGAAAGCGAGTTATTCTGGTCGTGAGAACTAGTCGCATTCTGAAACCAAATCCTCTAGGATGAATCGATTGGCTCTTTTTGGGGCCGAGGCATAGGAATAAGTCGTCCTCGCTCAGAAAGTGGTTAATCAAATTTCCAAACATCTAGAAGTAACGAACACATGAACCACCTGGGCAATGGAAGACTCCTTTTTTCTATAGTCACGTGACTCTCGGTACCGAGCTGTAGGTAGAGTAGAGCCGGACGGGCCTGCTGGTGCAAATAACGGTTCCGCAAAGTTGCGCATTTATAATCATTCTTGTTCCCTGAATAATGCCACTGTTTGACTCGATTGGCTCAATTTCGAAGGGGCATGCGCTAGTTCGTGCATTAGAAAGCTGTTTCTCCCTATTCGGTCGTAGGAGTCTTCACAGAGCGACATACCTACCTATGATAGCGACAGTGAGGCAAGAAGTCTCACCACATTGCGAGTGCATTAAATCTATATAAGACTCCTGCTTCCCACTGAAGTTCTGAGTATCATTCTCATCTCAATCCATTTGATGATCATTTCCTCTCAGCCACACAATTCAATCAACCACAATGCATGCGGCACAAGTCCTTGAATGGGGCCAGGCTCCCAAATATGTCGAAGTCACCACGCCACATCCTCCACCAGCAGACTCCGACCTTATTCAACTCAAACTCATCGTCAGCGGCCTTCACCGTGTCGCAATCTCTCGTGCATCAGGAAAGCACTTCTCCGCAAATACTCTGCCTCACACCCCAGGAATCGACGGCATCGGCGAGATCGTCTCTCTTCCCACCAACAACCCATCGAACTTCTCTCTGGGCCAAAAGGTCTTCTTCTTCACTTGGGCCTCTACTGGTGGTGCGTACAAAGAGATCCTCACTTTCCCGTACGAAGACGTCACACCAATCCCAGAGGGCGCTGATCCTATACAAATCGCTGGCTTGCTGAACCCCGCCATGTCAAGCTGGATGGCGCTTCGAAAGCGCACCACGAACTTGCCTCCCAATTTCACGGTCTTGATCATGGGCGCAACTTCCGCTTCGGGAACTATCGCCATTGACCTCTGTCGCCATCTCGGAGCCGGGAAAATCATCGGCCTGGCCAGGAACATCAAGAAACTCGATGAGTTGGCCTTAGATCAGAGAATCGAGCTAGAGGAAGTCGTCGAAGAGACTGATTTCAAAGGTCTGGGTCAGGTGGATGTGATTTTGGATTATGTGTATGGAAAACCTACGGCGCATTTGCTTGCGACAATGGAGGTTTCTGCGAGGAGGGGAACACAGTATGTTCAGATCGGAAGTTTGGCGGGTTTAGAAATGGAACTTCCATCAGCTATTCTTAGGAGTAAGAATTTGACGATTAGAGGCAGTGCTCCGGGTGCATGGTCAATAGGATATTTGAAGGGGGAATTGCCAGGTTTGGTGACTGCGATGGGTAGCTTGAAGAGGATGGATGTTAAGGCTGTGAGGTTGAGTGAGATTGAGAATATATGGGCACGTCTTGGTACGAGCACTGAAAGAATAGTGGTTGTCCCTTAACAAGGGTAAACTAGGGGAATCTGGGGGCGCTTGGAGTGAGGCGGAGGCGCGGGGTCCATTTGAGATTATATTTGGGCGGTAATGACAACAGATCCTCGTTTGCATTTCCCTATGTAAGGTCCAGTATTTCGTAGATAGGTAACCAAAAATATATGTCCAACGCAATGTATAGCAGTATGGAGTACATTCATCAATGTAGAGTCGCCTTACTGCACGTGCTCAACAATATGTTACTGTCCCCGATTTTTTCCTAATATATTGCGGGATTTTTTCGTAGAGGTCTTGCGAGAATTTCTAAAGTATCTTTGAGCTAGAAATTTCTGGAGACATACTGTATTGAAACTCTCTTTCCGGGAGGAACATATCCAACAATGAAATACTTCTAATTTCTAAATGGCTTTGCGGGAACATTTTGATTTCTTGATTTGTCCTGTCGGTCCCGGCAATAACTACCATTCATGGGCATTCACCCACTTTCGCTGTGGTATATTCAGGAGTTATCTGGAATCCAGTACAGCCCACAGTCTTGTAGCCAACTGTTCATTCGCTGATTAATTGTCTGCTGGTCAAAAGCATCAGGGAAAAGGTTCCCGGGGAGAATTGGCCCTATTTTTCGCGATATACCACTGTTTAAAAATTTGCCAACATTCATTTAGTAGTACCAAGCTTGCCTTTAGAGAGAACCTCTATATACCTCTGCTTTCTGTGGAATACCATCATCTTTGTCCATGGACCAGAAACCGAAATCCTTAACTCCCAAAGGGCTTAACACAGTCAGCCCTGGCATTTCTTGCTGGAAAGGGTCTCTGGTAGAAACTTGTAGATATAGATACCAAAGTAGAAGGTAGTGGTCAAGGTTACATCCAGAGCTTCGGGGTCAAAAATTACTGTATATCCCAAAGAGTTGAGAAATTCAGCGTCGATGTCAAGAAATGCAGGGTCTTGAAAGTAAACTCGATCTTCTGGTATAACGGACTTTGATTCTAAACCCATCAGTTCTAAATCCGGTTATGGAAAAATAGATTTCATACTTAAATTTTCATACCATTCAAAAGCAACTAGTTGAGTCAAATCATGTATAGAATCTTTCTGGTAGTACGCGTTCAATCCCCACGAATAAATTTCCACGGCATCCTCGTCGGCTTCCACGTTATTTGCACTTCCACTGGTAACTGTTTCCAATTACTTCCACAACCGAAAGCATAACTAGCCGTTTCTTGACTACTCTCAATTCTACTCCCGTTTCTACTTCTACTGGCAATTGTTTTCTAACTATCATCACTCCCAGAGGCTTCACTAGCCGTGTTCTGACTAACTTCACTTCCACTGTACTCGGGTAATGTAGGATAAAACTCATGACAGAAACCACCAATTCCCAGGGAGAGGGTAGAATCTCATTGCAAGTCTTCTAGTTCCAAGATCGTGCCATTGAAGAATCCCTTTGCTCTGCATAGAAAGCTGACATTTTTCCGATTGTGGGGTCAATTAATCTCCAATGGCTGTCAATTCCCGAACCCTGAGTTCCTTATAAGCCTTGTTAGACAGGACAGGCTCGGCATCGGACGAGTCTGACGGTGACCGTGACGGCGATTGACTTATGATTAAATTGATTCTTGTAATGTTTATTGTAGATAGCTGTTTTTCTGGATTTATTAAATACGTATCAACGCAAAGAAAGCAGAAAATTGACTAGTCATTCATCGCTTTGTAGGGGGTATGACTTGCCGCGTTTGGATGAACTGAGGCCTTCATTATCTTTCTTTCTTTGATATTTTCAAGAGGAAAAATCCCGTAATCATTGTCGCGTTTCTGACTGTAGGAATTATTCGAAATCTTGTGAACAATAACTTAATGTCGCGTCCGAAACCTGGTCGCCTTTCTAGTCGTTCGCGTCCTCTTCCTCCTCCATCCACTGCATACATACCTTACCCTTTTGCACACCCTATCTCTCATCCTTTCATTTACTTCTCACCTCTTAAACGTGGCCTTGATGGAACCTCACTTAAATGTTCGAATGTTCGTGGATTCAAAATTTTGACGTGCCAACCCCCCGTCTTAATTTTTAGTTGCGATCAATGCCAAGTCAATACTGCTTTGACCACTGACCCATCCAAGACGTCTTTCGCAGCAATCTCCATATCTTCTGCAGGATACCCCTTAATCAACTCCGTGAAAGGGAATTTCCCCTGATTCCAAGCATCTATAAGCTTCGGAACAAATTCCTGAGGATAACAATTTCCCATGCAACATCCAACATAGGTTCTTCCAGAATTCACAGTATTGAATATCGATGTTGAAACCTCCGCAGTAAGCTGCCGGCGCGTCAGGAATGCCCAAATTTGGAAATAAGTACTCAGGGACATACCTTTCCAACCCCAACACTGACAACAACCCCCTTCTTAGCTGCAGAATCAAGTAGTGCCCCAACTATTTCCGGTCTTCCCGTAGTATCAATCGCTCCATCTGCACCCCTCCCATCTGTAAGACCAAAAATTGCAACCTTAAGGTCCGGATTCTCCCGTGAATTTATCACATCCGTCGCGCCATACTTCTTCGCAAGTTCAAGACGCTCTGCGACGACATCCACAGCAATGACTCTTTTGGGCCTCGCTGGAAGTAGTCCCAAAGCCATGATAGCAGCAAGTCCCACGGCTCCCGTCCCCACGACCAGAACCGTGGAATCGTGAGTTGGGCGGACGACATTCAACATTGCTATCAACGTCAATCACCCCATCACTGCTTTCACATAGATAGTATCTACAAATCCGTACTTACCTCCGGCACCAGTCATAATCCCACACCCCAGAACCGCCACCAAGTTCAACGGGACATCCTTTGCGACCCTCACAACACAATTCTCATTCACAACCGCCACCTTCGCAAAACTGCTTTGTCCAAAGAAATGCGACGTCACTTGCTTCTCAACCCCATCTTGTGAGGAATCTTGCGAGGAATAATAATAGGATTTCGAGCCGTCAGGTCGCCCGACCCCAAAGTTATCGCGTTCCCAGGTATCGCAGAAGGAGCTACTGTGGTTGGTGCAGTTTTTGCACTCCCCGCAGCATGTGTAGGTGAGGATGACGTGGTCTCCCAAAGAGGCTTTTGAGACTTTTGAGCCTGTTTTTACAATTATACCAGCTCCTTAAATATATCAGTACTCCATTCTTCCTGCTTTAAAGTTTCTTTTTCTAGAGACGGAACCCCCCCCCCCCGGAGAATCTGCACTGGTTTTGAGTTCATTTCTTACCCTCATGCCCAAACACAGCAGGATGTAACCCAGCGATAGTCTTCTCGTTTCGAAAATTAAGATCGGTGTGGCAGACACCTGTTGCTTTCATTTCTACCAGTACTTCATTGTCTCGTAGGTTATCATCGACATCTATATCTTGGTAAATGAATGGGGAACCAGGCTCTGACACAACGAGTGCTTGGGTCAACATTTTGGAAATGGGAGGTGAGTGCTGAAGCAGAAGGGTTTGGATGGACGAGAGACGTGATGTTTGTAAGTAGGACTGCGACGTTTGTTTTATGAGGACTTGGCAGGGCAGACTGATGGCTGGAAAATTACCCCGCAGTTACCCCGCTATTGCTCTTAAAATGCATTCCCAATTAACATTCCAAGCCTCAAAAGTTTTGAGAGCCATGCTGAACCCTTTCCAAAGCCAAATAAAGAACATTTCAGTACTTCAAAATTGATCCAGGGCCATTTCATAAAGTGATTATACATTGTCAGTGCTTGCCATTAGGATTCAACTCGCGCTCAATCAAAGCACCTATCTAACCAGTCTTGTACTATGTCAACTTCCAGCTTTTCTAGGCGTACTCTTCGACTAAAGAATTGTAAGTCCTCGTCGTCCATTTCAAGTTCTGCCAAATATTGAACATAACCTCTTGCTCTTGGTTGCTGCCATCAAGGCCGTCATCCGCGTCATCTTCAGCGAAAGTAATAAATCGATAGGCGGCATCAGCGTAGACAAATTTTAATCCAAAAATACATTAATCATACATTGTTAGTACATTAGATTAGGTTCGATTAAATTGATATATTAGTATAATTATAGAATCATAGTAAATTACTTTTATTTTTGACTTATAAATTATTATCTAAATATTTAAAATAAATTTAAAGTTTTACTAATAAATAACAAATTAGTAATAAATTTAATTAATTAATAAAGACCTTTATAAACAAAATAAGACTTAAAAATGGAAGATAAATAAACAAATCGATATTTCTTAATTTATTCTGTTACCTTATCTATATAGATCTTGATATTCTATGTAATAACAAGTATATTAATAGTACATTAATAATACACTATTAATGTATTAGATTAGATTAAGACCTATAAATTGGAAATTAGATCATATTAATGCCCATTAGTATATTTTATTAATGTATTCACCTACACTGGGCGGCATTGGGACATTAATTCGCTTTGGATCGCAAATCGAATTTGTTGAAGTAAGACTCTGATTTACTGCGGTCATAAGGCGACAATTCGATTCCAAGCTTACAATCAAGTTCATTGCTGAGCAGCGCTTCGGTACTAGGACTGCGTGGAGTCAGGTTTGGATCGGCGTGAAGGCGATGCTTGACTAGTTGACAGAAGGGACGGTTTAGGCTCATGCAAATGCTCCTCCAAGGGCCTAAATTTATACTCCTTTTAATCTTCCGCCCCAGCCACCCGTCAACGTCGATATTAATACAAGTTCTACAGAGTCTTTCTTCGCTGGAACGAGTGCTTGAAGTGGCGCCAGAATAGGCGCTATAAGTGTATGGACTTCCTGGCATTTGCAAGGAAAGGTAGGGTTACCAGTGATGAATATTTTCTTTCAGTTACGAGAACTAGGCTTCGAAGAAAGGAGCTGTTAGGCATAATGTTGTGCTTATAAACGCATATGATGATGGGAGCGGTTTGAAATTGGAGATTAGGAGCGTGACCCAGTGGATAGATTGAAAGGTATAAAAACATACCCGACTCAAGAAATACCTCTGCATAATCTTTGATCATCTTCTGGTACACTCTTTAATTGAATCACTCATAACATACCTTACCATCAGATGCTGCATTCAAACTACTGTAGATATCCTAGAATCTACGGTAGATTTTTGAAAAGCGCAGTAGCTGGGAAAAGCACGGTAGTTTTCAAAACCACAGTACTGACACCGTGCTTTTTGAAAAGCACGGTAGTTGGGAAAAGCGCGGTAGCTAAGAAAAAGCGCAGTAGCTAGAAAAAGCGTGGTAGCTAGGAAAAGCGTAGTAGATTTTCGCTTATTATAAAAAAAATTATTATATTATATATTATATATTATTGTAAATTATTATAATATATATATTTTTATATTATATATTATCTACTGTAGGTTTTCGGATTTCGCAGTAGATTTTTGGATTTCGTGGTAGTTTTTAAAAATCTACGGTAGTTCAACTCCTTCGAATATTTATCAAACTATTTCATCTCTTCAATAGCGCTCTGCAAATGCTCGTATATCATGGCTTTATGCTGGAATCTAGCAAGTTAACGCGCTGTGCATACTGCATCCCGAATCTCCCGTCCACCGAGATCCTCCCCAGCAAGGACCAGAATATGCCTCCTGATCTCACCTGACTCAATAAAGTAAGGTAGGAATTGGTCTTCACTTGAGGACGTGAATGAGCGACTTGCCCTAGGTTAACTAGGTGCCGTAGAAAGTTCTCCCAGATATTTTGCCTTCCGGGAGCTTGGAGCTTAGGATAGCGAAGTGAAAGCTGGATTCGTGTTTTGAAGGCTGCATCGAATGTGCCAACTCGATTGCTAGTCAGTATGAAGATTTCTATGCTTATCATTAGCCAATTTACTTAATATAGATATTTAACATTGGGATTCAATACGGTCGTAGTATTCAAGGACAGGAAGCAAAACTGATTCTAACGCGTTTCGTTAGAAGTCTGCGAGTAGGCTATTCAAGGAAGACATCTGCTTCATCTAGGAGGGAAACTAATAAAAGATGTAAACAAAATATAGAGAATTTGACAAAATGATGACGAACCACATCCCCATGTTTTGCCCTGAGAGCAGGACAGTTTTAAGATACTAGCTCTCCACCATAGGCCAGCAAAGAGTGATGATGTCTGCTCAACGTCCTCCGTGTTTGTGCCAACATCAACACATGTAACTCTGTATAACGGTCGTTGTGCAACCTCCGCTACGCTAAGCTCTTCTAGCATATTTCTTTTCGGCTTCTAGTCTTAGTGCCAGTCTTGCCTCTCAGTTATAACGGTTTTACCTGTTACACCATAGTAATGTTTGCACTTTTCAACTGTATACTTTAAGTGAGCAGCCCCGTCATTTCTCAGACTCGGCTCAGGCCAGGCTTATCTTCGGCTCAGGTCTGCTTAGATCTGCTTAACTCTATTACTCGATGCGGCGTAGCTAAGTACGAAACCATCAACTTTTACCTCAACTGAAATCTATAAATACACTCTATATCAAAATAGATATCTTTCCTCTATTATAAATTGTTGTAATGTATTGATATACAGTCACCAACGTGTTACGTACTCACAATGCCCAAGTGTCTGGTGTAATGGCAGTCGGAGGAACTTGAGAAAAGGATGGAGGGAAGAGCGGAAGGACGCAGATGAGAAGAGTTAGAAGGATAGTTCGAGAACTGCAGGGGATTCAAATGACTCCTGCTCCGAAAGACTCTTTCTGAAGTTACTGAGATCAACTTTGATAGTGAATAATACCACGAATTTGACTTATAGAAAGGCACAAAGTTACAAATTAAAACCATAGAACACGTTAATGAACTTGACGGAGTCTTTATATATAAAAGTTATTGGATTTTTGATAACTTTTATATTTATAATACCAGGTATTATCATGTGTTATAGAAGCGAATAGGCTGCTGAGAGTTGTATTCAGGTCGACGGGGGTTCTGTGCCTGAACGATATGCTGGGTAAGGAGTCAAAGGATCCTAAAAATCCAGTATCAGCTCAAATAACGGTGTGGAATCAGTCAAAAATTAAGTAAATACCTACCAGTAATTCAGCAAGTCCTTTTCTTGTTGCTTTGTATCTAGTCTCCCAATCTTCACTTTTGACAAGGAAATAATAATACAACCAATCAAAGACTCTGGGAAGCGGAATGGTGATTTCTCCTTCGTATTCGGACAAATCTGCCTCGGATGGCGCGGGAGCAGAAGCATCGTGATCTGGGTCGACAGCTCTTAGGGACAATGTTGACTGCCATGGATCCAAGTCTCCGGGAGCTTTAGGTGTGTAGATTATCTTCGAAGATATGACACGGTGATTCAAGACTGCCTCATCCACTATTAAAAAGCAGTCCGTCGCTATACGGTCGGGGATTTGATTCTGCGCCCTCATGATCTTGAATTGTCGCCGTAAAAGATCAACATCTGCCTTATCAAGTGATGAATCTGAAATGAAAACTGGACGATGTGTAGAACTCAAATTTGCTGCTCTTCGCCAACATTTGCAAAGCACCGTTATCATGGTCATATCATAAGTAAACTGAAATCCTTGCCATTTCGCATCAGTTCCCTCACCATACGCAGTACGGAAAATGATAAACCCCCACTTAGGCAGCTTCGCATCATACATGTCATGTACCCATTGAGGTCGAGCTGCCTTCAGCAAATCTTGTTTTTGCTGGGCTTTCCTTTCGCGTCTGACCGGATCGAAATGCCGGGAGCGCTTGTATGCTCGATTAAACACCTCATTCTCGTAGTCACTAACCAGGAGCTCGCGAGCTTTCTGCACAAGCTGAATGTCATCTGGTGGGAGGTAGATGAACCAAAAGGAATTCGACCCACTGCCTGGATCGCCCCGATCATAGCCAGCGCCATAGACTATGAGATCGCACTCGGTTTCGGTGAGAGTGTCTGAATTGGCGATGGCTTTGCCCTTGAGCTCCGGCATAGTAAGACCAACTTTATCGCGACAGAGACGGTCCTCTTCCTCAGGTGTGGGATGGCGGTATATCTGGTTCCTTTCAGCCCGCGTGACTGTGGTTGGATTTGCTACAATCCGCTGGTGCATTGCCTTTTGTTCATCCATCATTCTAGTCGAACGTTGCATATTGCTACTAGCCGTATTCAGGAGCTTGTGTACAGATATCTTTCTAAACGTGTGTATGTTTATTTGAGGAGAAGAAGTGAAGCAGGAAGCTGTTGTCTAGAAGTGAATAGATCGGGATCGGATCTTGTGGGAACTTAGTCATCGGTTACAAACACAAACACAAACACAAACGCCAGAAGACCTCAGGCAGGATTCGTGACTAATCGAATCCCACAACCAGAAAGTAGACCAGTAATCTGCAGAGGCAGAAGTCGAGTATATATATACTATGATAAAGACAAGCAAGGATCGTATATATAGTACTAGAGACAGCTTTTTAATAGAAAAAAAACCAATCTTTCAACAAATTAAGAAGATAGAACAGTATATACTAAGTTGTTTTCTATAGATTTAGTAGTTTTGTAGTTATATCTAAATACTTATATAGAACTAGTCTTCTCAAAAGTATATCCTCAAATCCAATTTTTACTAATTTGTTTAATTACAAATTAATTAAATTTATAATATTAATATTAATAGTATCAAACTTGTATCAAAATATATAAAAACTAATTAGTGGAAATTGTTTTAAAAATCAATAGTAAAATATATTTA
>Ga0182030_10021883_pt1 | contig 11937 bp, 8 predicted proteins | sample 812S3MmetaG_FD_121299 | JGI IMG/M metagenome (GOLD analysis project Ga0182030, IMG submission 121299) | Permafrost microbial communities from Stordalen Mire, Sweden - 812S3M metaG (Illumina Assembly) | ecosystem: Environmental > Terrestrial > Soil > Wetlands > Permafrost | place: Sweden...
AGCTCCACCTCGGCGGTCAGGGCATCGACGGCCTGGTCGCCGTCGATGACGGCCTGGCCGAGCGGGGCTTCGCCGCTGAGCAGCGCATGGGTGGCCCTGGACAACGCTTCGGAGACCAGCGCGAAGAGCTGGATGACCTTGTGGTCGATGGCATCGAAGCCGGCATCGAAGGCGGGGGGCAGCGGGTCCACGGTACCCAGAGTCTACCCACCACCTGGGTGTTCACCCCTGCGAAAACCCCCATCTGTGTGCCGAACTGGCCCGGGCCGCGGCGCGTATCACCGTGACGCCCAGGTTCGAATTCCGGTGGACCGATCACTGGTCGGGAGCGGTCCACCGGAAGGCGAGCACAGCGATGTCGTCCTCGGCTCCACTGGCCGCCAGCCCGGTCACGAGCCCTTCGACCAGGCCCTCGAGGGTTTGCTCCTCCTGCGATGTCGCCAGGCGCCTGAGGCGTTGTAACCCGACCTCGAGTCCCTCTGTGCGCCGCTCGACCAGGCCGTCGGTGAAGGCGACCAAAGTGGATCCGACAGGCATGACAACGGTCCTCGAGGCATATCTGCTCGCCGTCACCCCGAGGGGAGGCCCCAATCTCGTGCTCACATACGAAGCGTCACCGCCCGATACGAGGAGCGGGTTCAGATGCCCGGCGTTGGCCAGGGTGATCTCACGCGACTGCAGGTCGCCCAGCCCGACCAGGATCGTCGCAAAATGTCCGTCGTCATCGATGTCGATCTGTTCGGCGCACATGTCCAGGACTACCTCGGGCGGGTGTCCCTCGACGAGATAGGCCCGTACCGTGAAGCGAAGCCGCGCCATGATCGTGGCCGCACTGACGCCCCGTCCGGATACGTCGCCGACGACGAATGCGAAGTGGCGATCGTCCACCGCGACCACGCTGTACCAGTCCCCACCGATGTCCACCCCATCGGCTCCGGCGACGTACCTCGTGGCTATCTCCAGATTGGGGATCTCCGGGTTGAACTGGGGTAGTAGTGCCAGCTGCAGCGTCGCGGCGATCGTGCGCTGCTCGGCGAAGAGGCCATCGAGCCGGTCGTAGAGCCCGGTGATCGTCTCGGCGTCGTGTTCCGCCTCCCGCCGACGCGCCACTAGTTGCCACGTCACGAAGGCCGCGGCCGCGGTCAACAGGACTCCTCCGACGAGGAAGACCCAGGGGAGCTGCTCCCCGAGTGTCCCGCCGAGCTGTCCACTCGGCGCCGCCACCAGGGTGAGGGTCGTGTCGCCGAAGGGGATCTTGGCCCGGGAGGTGTCACCGGTGATCGGCAGCTCGGCCACCGGGACGTCCGTGGTCGCCAGGCCGGAGATGTTCACGGGTCCGAGGTAGGTGGCGTAGTCCAGGTCCGAGAACGCCGAGTTGCCTTCCACCGGAACCTCCCGGTCGGCGGGGATCGCACGTTCGGCGTACACGACATAGGTGCGATCCATGGGGTCGGCGATGGCATAGCCGATCCTCTGGAGGCTGCCCACCTTGACGCTGGTCACGACGAAGGTCGGGCTGGCGAGGGCGCGGCTGATGAAGCGGTGCGCCTCGCTCGTCGAAGGCGGAAGCCCTGCGGGCGCCCCGACGGACGTGACCGGCTCCAGGGCGGTCCCGTTGGCCTTCCAGAGGGTCGCCCCTACGAACAGCCGGCCAGGTCCGACATAGGCCGCCATGTACTGGCTGAAGTGCTGGGGGCTGCCGGCGGTCGCCGATTCGATCTGAAGCGCCGTTGCGAGGGGATCACGGATCTCGAGGATCGTCGAGCCGAGCACGGCGGCCGCCTGGCGGGTTTGGACCACGAGCAGTCGGTGTTCGTTGTGCCTGTTGAGCGTCCAGGCTGTCCAGCTGACTGCCACCGTGATCAACAGGCCGACCGCGACGACGAGCAACGCGGCCCACGTGGGGGTCAGACGCCTCTTGGCCCAGCCGCCGTCCGCGTCGCCTCGGACCGAGCCCTGGCCATCGTCTCCGTCTCCGCTGGGCGGCCAGTCGCCGGAACCCACATCTGGTGGTCCGGCGACCCGGCTCTCCAGCTGTTCGGTGCGGGGGGCTTCCGTCGACATCTCGTTCTTCCATCGGTACTCATGATCGCCAGTGGTTCCAAGCGGATCATCGTATGGCTGAGACGGTAGAGGATCGGTCACACGATGACCAATGCGTGCCAGTGGTGCCGGCCGCACACGAAGAGCGTCGCTCCGGCGTCCACCCCGACCGGGCCGGTCCCGTTTCTGAAGGTCGGGGTGCCGTCCGGCAGAGGTTCAGGCGCCGGCCTGATCGGAACCGCCCAGCAGCTGCCGGGCGATGGTCGTCTGGTCGAAATAGACCCGCTCGCCGACGATCCGCTCACCGCCGGGCTCGAACACGAAGAGCGCGCACATGCGGCAACGAAAGGAGCGGCCGGTCGGCGCCAGGCCGTGGAGCTCGCCCCGATGGGTCCCGAGCAGGTCGAATTCGGCGATCACCACGTCCTCGCCATAGGTCAGGACGACGTTCTCGTTGCGCTGGTCGGGAAACGTGGAGCGCGACCCCCGATAGTAGCCAGCCACCTGCTCGGCGCCGTCGTACACCTCGCCGGTGGCGATGAGCTCGTAACGGGGGTGTTCGAAGGTGCTCATGGTCACGTCGAACTCGAGCTCGTTCTCCGACTGCATGTGCAGACGGACGAGATCCAAGCGTCGCTGGCGCAAGGACTGGTCGGCGGTCTGGGTCATCGTGCAGGTACTCCTCGGGACGGGCAGCGGGGCCAATCTACGCTCGCGGGAGGCAGAAGGCGTCGGGGCCCTATCCGGTGCCGGCCAGCAGGGCCTGAACCCGGCCGACCAGCTCCCGGGGACTGAACGGCTTGACGATGTAGTCCTGGGCGCCGGCCGCGAATCCCAGTGCAATGTCTGATTCCTGGGCCTTTGCCGTCAGCAGGATGACGACGGTCGAATCCTGATCGGTGTCCCGCCGGAGCTCGCGACATGCCTCGACGCCGCTCATCCGCGGCATCATCCAATCCAAGAGGACCACGTCCGGGTGCACCTCACCGGCGGTCACCAGTCCCGCCTCGCCGTCGGACTCCTCGTGGACCTCGAAACCGGCTGCGTCGAGCACGAACGTGATCACACTGCGGATGTCCGCTTCGTCGTCGACGACGAGCGCGACCGGCCTCCTCACCGTGCGCTCGAACGGGCTAAGGCCGGTACCGCCGAGGGTGTCGACCGCCGGACCGTCGGATCGAGAGGAAGCATCATCCGGAACGTCGCGCCCGAACCAGGTTCGCTCCTGACGCTCACATGCCCACCATGGGCATCGACGATCTTCTTGACGATCAGAAGACCCAAACCGATGCCTTGCACATGGAGGCTGGCTGCGGTCGGCGCCCGGTAGAACCGCTCGAAAAGGTGTTCCTGCTCATCGAAGGCGATTCCCACGCCCTCGTCCTGGACCTCGATGATGCATTCGGCTGCATCGGGCAGGACCCGAACGCAGACGGCTCCACCGTCAGGGGAGTACTTGATGGCATTGGAAATGAGGTTGTCGACAGCCTGCCCGAGCCGACCGGCATCGCCCACCATCCTCACCGGGTGCCCGCCGGGTTCGAACCGGAGATCGACGCCGGACCCTCCGGCGCGCGGCGCCGCGGCCTCGACAGCATCTTTCGCGATCGTGACGATGTCCACATCGGTCATCGTCACCGTGAGGTCGGCCGATTCGAGCTGGGCGACAAAGAGGAGATCACCAACCAGCCGCTCCAGACGCAGCGAGTTCCGGTGGACCACCTCCACAAACCTCTGGCGATGCTCCGAAAGGAGGTCTTCGTCGAGAAGCAGCTCGACATGGGCGACGATCGCGCTGAGGGGCGTGCGGAGCTCGTGTGAGACCAGGCTGAGGAAGCCGTCCTTGAGCCGTTCGGCCTTCCGTCGGTCGGATATGTCCCTCGCTATGATCGAACTGCCTCTCAACGTTCCATCCATCCCGACGATGGGTGAGTTGGTAATCGACACATCGACCAGATTCCCATCCTTGTGCACCCGCACGGTGTCTTGTGTCTCGACCGGGTCGGCACCGATGCTCTGGTCACACGAGGAGGTGTCCCTGCCGGGTGCATCGAGCGTCGACATGGTTTGGCCGCACATCTCCGCTTCGGTGTAGCCGAAGAGCAGTTCCGCTCCCGGGTTCCAGCTGATCACCGTTCCGTCAAGGTCCCTTCCGATGATCGCATCGTGGGTGGACTCGACCACGGCCATAAAATGGGATGCGAGATAGTCGGCTCGCCGGCTGGCGGTGACGTCACGGATCGCGGTCAGTACATAGGTGCCCTCGGTCGTCTCCAGGGGCGACAGGGAGATCTCCGCCGGGAATTCGCCGCCGCCCTTGCGCATTCCCTGGAACCCGGTTCCCCCACCCATCTGTCGGAGGCGAGGATGGGCGGAATACTCCCTGCGGAGGTCGCCGTGTCGTTGGCGGATCCTCTCGGGAACCAGTACGTCGACGGGAAGTCCTACCAGTTCTGTTCGTGTGTATCCGAACAGTCGCTCGGCGAGGCCGTTGGCCAGTGCGATCTCGCCGGTCCCGTCGACGACCACCATCGCCTGGTCTGCCGATTCGACGAACTCACGGATCGGCGTGCTTTCGCTGAACGGGATCGGGTTGTCCGGCCGAAGCGTCATGGCGTTGATCGAATTCGTGGTGTACCGATCAGCTCGCCGGTCCGATTCCAGATGGGGGAAGAGGACGCCATACCGATGTACCTCCCGAGGTCGTGCAGGGAACGATCAATCGAAGCTCCGTACCGATACGGGTGGTAATTCCGAATCAGATTCGACCGTCCATCTCGAATGTCGTCTGAGATATACATACATAGTCAAGCAGAGAACTCTTGTCGTTTGGTAGTAATCAGACCGGTTGGATTTCTATGAAACGGTGGCGGGGTGGTCGGGACCTCTGTCGTCGCGAAGCTGAGTTCCGGACAGGCGGCGGTCGGCCTCCGGTCGTAATAGTGCGTACTGCCTCGGTATTCGCGTGGACGTTCAACCGACCGACGAACAAAGAGCCAATCCCGATGGTGACCAGGTCTGTCGGGATCGGGGTGGGTAGGGGTATACCCTCGTGACTTTTTAGGCCGAACCGCACTCAGTCCAGCCGTCCACCTTGCCGAAGAACTGGTGCAGAACTACACGATGGTAATGCCGACCGGTGGATGCAAATACTGCCGGTATCGGACAACCACCGAGTCGAAATGTGGGCACTGAGCCGAACGGGATGGATCGGTGCGCTGATGGCTCGGGACCTGTCAACGACTGGAGCTATGGGATGACTGTTCAAATCGATGAAGCCGCTCTTGGATCTGCGCTTGCCATGCTCTGGCAACGTCATCGGCAGACCAATCTGGACCGCATCGCCGTCCTCGAGGCAACCACGGCCGAGGTGCTGCGGTCGACCGTCGATGACGATGCCGTGTGCGAGGCCGCTGGGGCAGCCCACAAGCTTGCCGGATCCCTCGGCACGTTCGGTTTCGCCGCCGGCAGCGATGCCGCGCTCGAGGCGGAGTACCTGCTTCGCCAGCCTATGATCGACGGCCGTCTGCTCGCCGAGGCAGTCACCGCACTGCGCACCTCGGTCCAAGACGAGAGTGACGTGTCGACGGTGGCATCGGACCGAGCGTCGTCACCGGGCGACATGTCCTACCCTGACTCGGTCGTCCGGGTCGTCTCGCTCGACGCCGACCTCGTCTCCCGCCTGACGGTGGAGGCCGAGGCCATCGGAATCCGCTTCGTCTCCGTCGCCAAGATGCCGCCGTTCGACACACTGTCCGTGGACCGCTCGGTGGTGGTCGTCGACGACGGCCCGACGAGCACGTGGACCCATTCGGACATGCTGGACTCGGTATCGATGCTTGCCCAGCGGGCAATGGTCATCGTCCTCACCGATCGTGACGCATTCGAGGACCGCGCCGCGTTCGCGAAGGCTGGCGTCGCATGCGTCGTCCCGCGGTCCCAAGGGTCGCGGCAGACCGTCTCATTCCTGGCCGAGGCCCTGGCCCGCCGGGCGAGTGCGCAGTACACCGTGCTCTCGCTCAATGTCGGATCGGGGCTCGAGAAATCGCTCGCCAGAGCACTCGCCGGACCAGATTGCCGTCTCGACAACTGCGCCAGTGGGGCAGAGTTGTGGGACGCGCTCGAACAGAGGGGTGCCGATCTGGTCGTCGTCGGATTCGCCGGATCGCAGCTCAACGGGCCCGTGTTGTGCCGGATGATCCGATCCCACCCACAGTGGCGGCATCTTCCCGTCGTCGTCATGGGCGGACGGAGCGCCTCCCAACTCGATGTGTCGTTTGCCTCGGGAGCCGACGACTACCTGAACATCGCCCTCTCGCCTCATGATCTCGACGTCCGGCTGCGCCGTCACTTGGACAGGTGGAGGCAGTGGACGGTTCGAAGTGACACGGACCCGGTCACGGGAACCGGCAACCGGACGGCGACCGAACGCTCACTGGACCGGACCCTCCGACTCGCCAAGCGCGACGACGAGCCGTTCGCCCTGGCGCTGGTCTCCATCGACCGGTTCGAGCAGATACGCGCTCGGGAAGGCGCGGCAGCTTGCGACGCGGCGTTGCGTCTGCTCGGAGCATGCCTCCTCAGCGCGTTCCGATCTGACGGCATCGTCGGACGTTGGTCCGACGACAGATTCGCCGTGGGACTCCACGGCGTTTCTCGGACCGAGGCGTCCGAGCGGATCGCCCGTGAGCTCGAATCACTCGCCGCCGACGGGTTCCCCACCACCTCGGGCGGTGTGGCCCACTGCACGTTCAGCGCGGGCGTGGCCTCTGCCCCCATGGACGGAACGACTGTGGTGTCACTGGAGAGGGTCTGTGAGACGGCACTCCGGCGGGCGACCGTTGCCGAGCACGCTGTCGTGGTGTCCGGCGAACGACCGGCGCAGTATGACTCCGACGTGGTTGATGTCGTCCTCGTGGAGGACGACGATTCCATGGCTGACGTCATCGAACATGCGCTGGAACTTCGACAGTACCGATTCCTCCGGTTCAGTGACGGCGCGGATGCGGCCAGAGAGCTGGGAGCGGGACACGTCAGGGCGAAGATCGTGCTCCTGGACGTCGGACTGCCGAGTCTCGACGGCTTCGGGGTCCTGCAGGTCCTGCGGAGCAAGGGCATTCTGGACGAGACCCGGGTGATCATGCTGACGGCCAGGTCGAGTGAAGCAGAGATGCTGCGGGCCATCGGAATGGGTGCCACCGAGCACATCACCAAGCCGTTCAGCATCCCGATCCTGCTGGCTCGACTCGAGCAGACGCACGTCGGGGCCGTGGCATGAGCGCCATCGACCTGGTCGTGATCATGCTGGTGGCCATCGGCTCGGCCATCACGGGTGTCCTCATCACCGTGTGGGTATCCAGTCTGGTCCAGGCGCATCGCGTCCGGATCGAGCCGACACTCGGAGAGGCTCGCCAAGCGATCGTCGCCGCCCTGTCCGGTGAGCCCTGCGAGTCAGAGGCAGCGCTGGTGAACCTCAGCCGATTCTCTGAGCGCTACATCGCCGGTGTGATGCTCGATCTGGCACCCTCGGTGTCCGGCACCTCGCGGTCGGTTCTCGTGTCACTCGGCGAACAGATCGGGGTCGTCGATCGTGCCCGCACCGGAGTCCACAGCCGGAGGTGGTCGACTCGCCTCTACTCGGCACGCGTCCTCACGGCATTCGGGGTGGAATCTACGGCGATGTACGACCTCTTGGTCGACCACTCGCCCGAGGTACGCGCCCAGGCCGCGGCCTGGTGTGTCGCGGTGCCGACCCCCGTCGGTACCGACCATCTGGTGCGCCTCCTCGGCGACCCCGACGGGCTTTGCCGGTTCGCCGCTCAGGACGCGCTGATCCGCATCGGCCTGCCCGCCTCGGAAGCGCTGATCGCCGCGCTCGACAGCGCTGACGATGCAGTGGCCGGCCGTATCCTGGAGATCGCCGCGGCCATCGGCGACGACCGCTACTTCGAACACGCCGGTGCGGTGCTGTCCGATCCGTCCCGTGCTAATCGGGCGGTGGCCGTTGCCGCGTTGGCCAGCACCGGGAACCGGAACGCCGGTCCCACACTCGTCGCCCTCCTGGCCGACCAGTCGGACGACGTGGTCCTGGCCGCGATCACCGGCGTCGGCAAGCTCGCCTATTGGTCCGGCGGCCCGGCGATCGAGCCCCTGCTCAGCCACTCGTCGTGGGAGATCCGCAAAGCGGCAGGAATGGCTCTGCTGGCCCTCGGGGCCCCCGGGACGATTCTCTTGCGGGCGGACGCCCCAGGCGTCGGACCGGCGGCAGAAATGGCACTCCAGGCTCTCCAGCTCCACGCCCTATCGACTCCGGAGGTAGCAGCATGACCCACTTCTACAGGACGTTTCTGATGCCGGCCACCTACGTCGTGCTGGCCTACTTCGTGGCCCTTGGGCTGTTCTACATCGTGTTGTACGTGTCCGCCGCCCTCGATATGCGCCAGTACCTCCGCCAGGTGCGGGCGGAGAAGTACAGCGAGATCCTGTCGTCCGAGATCGCACCGTCGATCTCGATGCTCGTGCCGGCCCACAACGAAGAAGCCAGCATCAAAGAGAGCGTCCGAGCACTGCTCACGCTCACGTACCCGCGACTGGAGATCATCGTCGTCGACGACGGCTCAACGGACGAGACGCTTCCGATGCTGACCTCGACCTTCGGTCTCGTGGCCATCCACCCCATCTACGACCAACGGCTCCAGACGAAGTCGGTGCGGGCCATCTTCCGCTCGGAGCAGTACCCGAACCTCGTCGTTGTCTCGAAGGCCAACGGGGGCAAGGCCGACTCGCTCAACGTCGGGCTCAACATCTCCTCCAGCGAGCTCGTGTGCGCCATCGACGCCGACACGATCCTCGATCCGGACGGTCTCCGTCGTCTGGTGCGCCCCTTCATCCGTTCCCAGGATGTCGTCGCCGCCGGTGCAACCATCAGGGTGGCCAACGGCTGCACCGTCATGCAGGGGAGACTGGCATCAGAGCGGGGTCCGCATCGGGCACTGGCCGGGATCCAAGCTGTCGAGTACCTGCGTGCTTTCCTGTTCGGGCGTCCCGGCTGGAACCGCCTGGGCGGCAACCTCCTGATTTCGGGTGCGTTCGGCCTGTTCCGGCGCCAGAGCCTGCTGGAGACCAACGGCTACGTCAGGTCGGTCGGCGAGGACATGGAGCTCATCGTCCGTCTGCGCCGCCACGGCTACGAGACCGGCCAGCCGGCAAGGGTGGAGTTCGTCCCCGACCCGGTGGCCTGGACCGAGACCCCGACCTCGTTCAGAGGTCTGGGGCGTCAGCGGGAGCGTTGGCAACGGGGGTTCACCGATGTGCTGTGGCGACACCGGTCGCTGCTGTTGAACCCACGGTTCGGTGTCCTCGGCCTGGTGGTGTTCCCGGCGTTCGTGCTCTTCGAATGGATGGCACCGATCATCGAGATCGTCGGTCTGGCCCTCGTCGCCGCCGGCCTGGTGTTCGGCCAGTTGTCAGCGTTGTTCGCCATACTGTTCTTCTCGCTGGCCTGCGGACTCGGCATCCTGCTCTCCATGCTGGCGCTGATGCTCGAGGAGCTTTCGTTCCGTCGTTACGGAAGGGCCCGTGACCGGGCGCTGCTCGTGGTGTGGGCCGTGCTCGAGAACCTCGGCTACCGGCAGCTCACGCTGTGGTGGCGCATCCGGGGAGTCGTCAGCTATGTCCGCGGCAAGAAGTCCTGGGGAAAAATGACCCGGAAGGGCTTCAACCCGGCTGACGACAACGACGGATCGATCGCCGATTTCCCTGTTCGGTCGCCTTCGATCGCCCGGCAACCAGTCGGGGTGGCGGCGTTCAACACCTCGGCCGGCGCGGCGATGATGGGGTCACGGCCCATCCCCTGAAGCAAGCGTCCACGTCAAGGCTTCCTCGGTGCTCGCCACGCTAGAACCTGAGCAGGCGCCGGACCGCCTCGTCGATCACCTCTGGTCGTTTGCAGAACGCGAACCGCACCAACGACCGACCGGCATCACGATCGTCGTAGAGCACGGATGCCGGGACCGCGACCACCCCGCAGCGTTCGGGGAGCCGTCTGCAGAATTCGACGCCGTCCACTTCACCGACGGGACTGACGTCGACCATGGCGAAGTACGTCGCCATGGGTCGGATGACGTCGAAACCGGCGCTCTTCAGCCCGTCGCACAGTCGGTTCCGCCTGAGCGCGAGGTCGGAGGCGGCGCCGGAGAAGAACTCGTCCGGCAGTCCGAGGCCGATGGCGACCGCTGGCTGGAAGGGGGCGCCGTTGACATAGGTCATGAACTGCTTGGCCGTCCTCACCGCGGTCACCAGTGCCTCAGGACCGCAGACCCAGCCGATTTTCCACCCGGTGAACGAGAAGGTCTTCCCGGCGCTCGACACCGTCAGCGTGCGTTCGGCCATACCGGGCAGGGAGGCCATCGGCACGTGCCGTCCCTCGAACACCAGGTGTTCGTACACCTCGTCGGTCACCACCAGGACATCGGCGTCGATGCACACCTGGGCGATGGCGGCCAACTCCTCGGTATCGAACACCTTCCCTGTCGGGTTGTGGGGCGAATTGAGCAACACCAGCCTCGTCCGCGGCGTGATAGCCGCAGCGAACTCGTCGATGTCGAATGCCCATGACGGTGGTCTGAGCGGGACCACCCGGCGGACGGCCCCGGCCATGGCCACCGCGGGGGCATAAGAGTCGAAGTACGGTTCGAACATCACGACCTCGTCGGCGGGCTCGCACAACGCCAGCACGGCCGCGGTGATGGCCTCGGTGGCACCTGCGGTGACCAGTACCTCGCTGTCCGGGTCGTGCTCCAGCCCGTAGAAGCGCCGCTGGTGGGCGGCGATGGCCTGGCGAAGCTCGGGCGTACCCTGGCCCGGGGGGTACTGGTTCTTGCCGCCCCGGATGGCGGCGACTGCCGCTTCGGACATGACGGAGGGCCCGTCCGAGTCCGGGAAACCCTGCCCGAGGTTGATGGATCCGGTCCGCTCGGCGAGGGCCGACATCTCGGCGAAGATGGTGACACCGAACCCCTGGAGGCGAGAGGCCGGCACCGGTCTTCCCTGCCCGGCCTGGTCGGTCGCACTGCGGTCCCCGTCCGGTCCGGTCACAATTCCAGCCTAGGGGACGTCACCCCACCGGCTGAGTCGCTCCTGGCGGGAATGGCGCGAAAGCCCAGCCCGTGCCGACACCGCTCCGACCAGCATCGGCGGTGACCCGGGATATGACCTCCGGTTCGATTGGCACCCGGCCAGTTCCGATTGTCACCCGGCGGGGCGGTTGTTAGCGTGGCTGGTCATGAGCGATCCGAGGCAGGTATCACGTCGAGCACTACTCGGAGGGGCGTTGGCCGGAGCCGCCACGATCGGGCTGTCGTCCGGCGATGCCGGTGCGCGCCCACGGCAGGTCGGTACCACCGCCCAGTCGCGATCGAAGAGGCCCGGCCCCGGCATGCTGCCGAATCCGGATGCTCCGGCGGGCAGCGACCAACTCCCCGAGATCACCACCATCGTCGCCGTGATGATGGAGAACCACACCTACGACAGCGTTCTCGGGATGTTGGCGAACGGTGCCGGCTTCACGCTCGACTCGGATGGCCAGCCCACCAACTCCAATCCGTGGCCGAAGAAGTCGGTGGTGGCGCCGCCGTTCAAGAACGCCGCCCTCAGCGCCTTCCCCATGCCGAACCCGTGCCAACAGGATGCCCACCCCTACAACACCTGGGAGGCCGGACACACCTCCTACGCCGGCGCCAAGATGGACGGGTTCGTCAAGAGCCAGAGCGGACCCGTCTCCATGGGCTATTACGACTCGACGCTCATGCCGTTCGTCAATTCGCTGGCTTCGACCTTTCCCGTGTGCAGCCGCTTCTTCTCCTCCGTGATGGCCCAGACCTACCCGAACCGCCG
>Ga0182030_10021885_pt1 | contig 11936 bp, 12 predicted proteins | sample 812S3MmetaG_FD_121299 | JGI IMG/M metagenome (GOLD analysis project Ga0182030, IMG submission 121299) | Permafrost microbial communities from Stordalen Mire, Sweden - 812S3M metaG (Illumina Assembly) | ecosystem: Environmental > Terrestrial > Soil > Wetlands > Permafrost | place: Sweden...
GATGAGATGCTCGCTAACTTCCGGGCGTCAAATCTACGCCATCAACCTCTGACTTCACTTATCGAGAATAGTGAACAAAAGGCATTATCAATTCCTATCAGGTCTCGCACAGGCCACCTGAGAAAGCTTAGAGATGGAAAAGCATCAGAGTTCTATGGAGCTACCAGTTTTTTCCAGATCAGTCCGTCTGAAGTGCAAGATCCTGATGCCGAACCTGGGACCAGAGGTGAGCGCTATTATCAGAATAACGCCCCAGTCCAATATCAACCATCCTTTTCTCCCGTAGACGATGCCAATATATCTTCCCCAGCTTTTGCGTCTCAAAGCGACATCTGTCGGCATCTAATGGCTACCTTCTTCCAGACACAATATCAGTATCACATGTGCCTGTATCGAGAATATTTTCTAAGGGATTATGATGCTGGCAAAGGGCCATACTACTCTGATCTTCTTATGTACGCAATTTGTGCGATGGGTGCTCTTGCCAGTGACGAACTCGCCCTGCGAGAGTTATCCGACGTCTTTTTCAACCGTGCTCAGGAACTGCTATACGGGTCGGCACTCGAGTCTCCGAATTTGACAACCTTACAAGCTCTGATTCTTTTGGGTCATCGAGAAATTGGACACGGAAAGACGTCGAAGGGGTGGTTATTCTCAGGTATGGCATTTCGTCTTGCACATGAGATGGGTCTCCACCTTGATCCAAACAATTGGAATGGAGGGGGAGACTCGCGAATTGAAAGGGAAATATTACGGCGAACATACTGGGCTGCTTTTATTGCAGACAAACAGATGAGTCTCTATTTTGGAAGACCACCAGCGCTATATCCCGGAGAATCTGACGTAAGAGACACCGAACGTATACCTTACCCACCAGAATGGAAGTCTTTATTAAACACATACATCATGGATGGTACATCAGAAACTGCTTACGAAGATGGCGTTGGACTTGTGGCAGCATTTGTTCATAGAGTCGAGTAAGGAACGTCCGGGAGTAGAAATCCCCTATTCTAGATTGTTTCATGAGTATTCGAGAGACATGCTTAGGCCTCCATATGTCTTGGGAGTAGGCATTAGCAATTGTCTATTTACTCAAGAGACAATGTCTCTACTCCTAAACCCTTCCTGAAGAGCAATTGCTGACTCCCCGATCCTCCAGGCTCTGCAAGATCCTACACCGAATGATCACGGAAATCTTTGAGAACCGCAATATTAACACTGACGAAACTGTTTTGGCGACATCGGTGGAAGAGATCCATGTATCTCTCACAAAATGGCTTACCGACCTACCAGCAAAGCTTCATGTAGGGGGACATTAGGGAGTAGAAAACTTCCTATTCTAGACTATTTCAAGAGTAAATAGGCTTACTTCGAAGACATTTACTCATGAGATATGTTCAACTCCAGAATAAATCTCAAAGAAGTAATTACTAACTCCCCAATGTTCAGTGGAATCAGTGGGTTGTCGGAATTGTACCAGCTCTTGTTCTTAACTTACAGTGAGATTTCCCCCCTGAAACATATTCTATCGCTTTAGTAAATCTAACCTGGAACACAGTATGCTCTACCACACCTCCCTCATAATTCTCCACCGACCACCCCGTCAAAGCTTCCGCGTCCCATCAATATCTACAAGCAAAGACGTAGCAATCTGCTACTCCTCTCTAGAATCCGTCATCAAACTCCTCCGTATCTACTCACGTCAATACAACTACAACGCCCTCCCTTTCTCTTTCGTCCATATTATTGCTTCCGCGGCTAGCATAATTCTCATGAGAAGCTATATTGACAATCTTCCAGGAGATGATCCCACGATCTCGAAACCTTTAGATCTGCTTCTCGAAGCACTAGATGGAATCTCCAAAACGTGGCCATGCGCAATGCAGGTTAAGGGAGTTATTACATCAGCTATACAAGCTCCAAAGGCTGGAGAGAACCAGAGCAGTAGCCCTGGGGATTTTGATTTCATGGCTGGGCTTGGAGATAACAGTGCAATGGACAATGTCATGGGATTCGGCATGGAGGAAGATAACCTCGGATCCTTTGACCCAAGTGATTTTTTGGATGTTGATGCATTCCAGTGGGATCTTGATATTTGATTGTGTCATAATATTTGAACAATGGGAATAGAAATTTACGGTCGGTCTAGACACAAATCTTGAATGTGCCAGAACTATGGAATGATGAGAGGTGAACATTCCAACCTAGATCTGGAAACATAATGTCTGAATGTGTCAGATCTTGTGAGACAATGAAGTTTTGAATGAGTGAGAAATTGAAGAGCAATCAAAAGTACTAATATTAAATCCGACCCAGAAGTAAATTGATTGTCTATGAAAGTATGAGACAACAGCAATGGGAATGTCCTGAAGGACTTTGATTGTGTTAGAAATTGAGGCACTTTAAGGCTCCAAAATACCCAGATAATTTGCAACGTGTTTGAATTCATGCGAAAGCCAGCTAATAAATCCATGCCAAATCCAGTGCGAGAAGCCATTTTTCATACCTATCCGAATACCTCAGTCATAACTCCCCAGCCAGTATATCGCTACCATAATGCCAATACCATCATTTTCCTCTAATAATACGCCAGCCACAATGCCCCATAAATCCAGCTAAATCTTGAATCGCTGCGCAATCATCTCCCTCACAAGTGATTCACTAATCTCTCCTATATTAACTCGAGCAAGGATGTTGTCGAGCTGCTTGGATACCAATATTTTCGCATCTAGCTTCGATTCACCAGAGGTCGCATTGACATCACCGTCATACTCGTAACCGAATATTGGTGGAAGGGTACCCCCAACCTTGGTATGTTCGCGATCTATATCGCTCGCCATCATCTCAGGTCGGACATAGCGGCAAGTCAGGGCAAATCGGAGGGTACCATGGGGATCGACCTTGTGCTATCCACAAATAAGCCTGTATTCTTGGGCATAGTTCGAGGGTGCCTTACCTCATATAGTTTCTGAACCAGAGGTCCATGCATGACCATTATATCTCCATGTTGGAGAGTAAAACTGAGAACAGCGTCTTTGTTACCCTTCGCACCCTTTCTCTTCTGTCCAATCGAGGATTTTGACTTTGGCCTGAAGGACATTGTTGCCATACAACCAAGCGAAAGAGAAGCAACAGTTGATCCAAGCTCTTTCTCGCCATCATCATGGTACTAAATGATGAATGTCAGAACATATAGTCGGGATCAGGATCCAACTTACGCTAATTCTCGTGTCCTCGAAGTACCCAAGAGACAAGAGCTCATTGAAATCTTGGAAGGGCTCAAGATCGCCAGTGACTGACTTTTTTCCGGCCCAAGTCAAACGCTTAACTGTCTTTAGGATACAATCAGGTGCCTCAGAGAAATACTTGGAATCCTGTGAAACGCCATATTTGTATGGAGCGCCCTGGGAGCTCGGATTAGTATGACACGGATGCTCTGCTTGCGAGAATATACTCACCCAGTTCACTGCCCAATGAGATGTCAATATCTCCTTGACAGCTTGGGGATGTTAGAATAGGTGCAGCAGTAAGGTGGGAGACACTCACTGTCTTTGTTGCGCGCTGCCTTTCGTTTCAAACCGTCGGTATCTATAAAATGTTTCTGTATTCGATAAAAGAGGTCATTGGGCCCATCTTTCTGTTTGTTGACGGTGCTGTTTGTTTTGAAGTGACGTACAAAGCCAATCGCTTCCCCAGATTCTCCTGGAATTGTATATGTATGAACATCGTAGAGCCCACAAATCCCTTGACTGAACAGTATGCCACCCTTGTAGAACTCCTTTGGCATTTCCTCCTCAAGGCCGTTTGCAATAACATCAATAAGACGGGCGGGTTTCTGGTTGATACGATGTACGAAATAACATTTCTCATTTTCGCAAGACCATTGACGCCACTCAACGCGGCGACTACAGCAGCCACATTCAGGGCAAACAATACCGCGTTTGAAAGGTGATTCAAAGCCATGAAGGCCCAGATTCTCCAAATCTGCATCTGTGTGAATAGGAGGGGCAAGAGGTTGAGGAGCTTCGCCTATGAATCTGGTCCGTTCTTTCAAGAATTCTTGATTGTAGTCCAACTTCTCGTCCTCATATCCGTGAGGGAATACAAAATATTCGGAGCATTCGGGTTGAAGGCAAGCCCAGCCGGTATTGTAAATGAGCTTGCTGGATTTGTGACACTTTGCGCACATGTAGGACTGTGTAATGACAGGGCCTTCACTGCTGATCTGGGATGGGGTTTGTGTAGGGGACAGATTGGGTGTGGCAGCCCACCAAGATTTTTCAGCGAGGTCAATCTTCTCCAGACGAATCACCCAACGCTTGAAGCCATTACTCATCTCACACCAAACGTCCGTGATATGAAACCAGCCCAAGACGTTGTAGTAATGCGGCAACTTCGAAGGACTGATGCGGTTGCCCTGTGCTGTCAAAAAGTCAATATTGAGATTGTTATAAACTCTCAGGCAAGAATAGGAAGCAAATGCCGCTGGTGTGGAATTTCCAGGTGAATGTAGCCTGGTTATTGTGCATGCTAAGACGGGACATTGAGAAATCGCATCGTTGCGCACGATCAAGGAGAAATTCCAGACAAGAGGGAAAGATGGGAAGGGGCTCGAAGCTCACCTGCAATGACACCGACTGGGTGTCTCTGTTCACGACTTCGCATTGCTGCCGCCGCCACTCTGCTATACTCTTGATCTGTAATCTGTACCATGTTACCATTTTCGTCCTCGGTCAAACCGCCACCACTAAATGTTGTCAGCGCAGTGTAACAAGCTGGGGAGCAGCAAGCGTACGCTCGAGAAATTATGATCTCTTCATCGAATTTATCACGGTCGTGGACCTCCTTGTCAAACATGAATCCGTGGGCAATGCCACCAGAAATGTACGAGCCCGACTGATAAGCCCTATACCAGTGAAGAGCTTCGCAAAGTTGTTGACGTTTATCCGCCCAAATCTTAGGTTGACCCACAGGCTCTGGCTTGTTTTGCTGAAAGTTTTCATAATAGAGTCCCTTTTTCGGAGCCTTGGTGCCAGTAGCTTGCCTCCTTTTCCTACCTTGCCTCTTCGGGATTTCAACAACATTCATAAGGTCTGGACGAGATTCCTCGAGGTTTTCATCTTCCAACTTGCGCTTCTTACCACGTTTAGGAGCACTGGAAGTCGCATCCTTCTGTACCGGAGAGTTTTTCGTCTTGAGCTTGGATTCAGGCACCTTCGGAGGAGAAGGTTTCGATCGCTGACTCGTGCCCTCGCGGTCTCGGAACCAAGTACCATCTACATTCTGGCCTACATAGTCTTGAACTAGGAAAGTGTCCCGAATTTTAGAATCAGCCCTCGAGAAAATATTCGGATCGCGGGTAGCCAATGTTGTGACACCCTGTAGAAGATTAGGGCCGACCGGAGAAAGCTTAGAATGGTCGTTAACATTTGTCGCGCGGTCGCAGACGGTATCGATCGTGAACTATCCCCTGTATTAGAACCATTCTTCCGTATGATATTTGAGACTTTGAGAAGCGGGTGGAGGTCGTCAAAGCGTACCTCAGAATTAGTAGAGATGACTCCATCAATGGCTCTATTGAGGTTGGGACTTGGAGAGAGCTTTGATGAGGAACCGACTTGGCAGTCAGAACCTGAGGTTGTAGGTGAGCTTAATGGAGAAGAATATCCATTCGAGCTACTTGATTGTATAGATATGGAAGGCATTGACTCTTGTCTAAAACTGGCTGGGGCAGGGCAATCCACGCGAGCTCGTTTTGCAGCTCTGGGAAGTGATTCTCTCCGAATCGATGGTATAGCTATTTTGCGAGGAGGATTAGCATTGAGATCTCTTGATATATTCAGGGCCATTGCCTGATAATCTGATGCTGTGTAACTCATGACCGATAAAATAATTCTTGACTCTTATGAGTCAAAGATAACTTTGGGATTAGAAATGAAGTAAAGATCTGAGGGGAAATATGGTTTGATAGAAAGATAAAGTGTGATTGTACGCTTGGAGTAAAACTCAAGAAAGCTGGTGCGGGACTGTTCAGATGATTGAAAGTATAACAGACTGAAGGAATGAGGCGTGGAAGAACCTGTTGTCCCTTGTAATGGTATTGGATGGAAATCTCTGTGAAAGATTGCAAGTCCAAGGCGGTATTTGCTTGCTCTTCAAGTACCGGGATTGGAAGCTGATCGCAGAGATGGTGACTCAATGCCGATCGGAGACGTAGTGACTATACGTTGATCACAGTATCTGAAACTTGGCTGTAGGACTTGAAAGGCGATCGCAGTTACTATGGGAAGTTACTATACGAGATCTTTAACGTTGGTATTCAGATATGTGTTGTTGGGTCTGACGTAGTAAGTGCTTCTAGGTTGGGCTTGAAGGTTTCGAGTTGTAAGATTGTTAGTTAATGGTTATAAGAGATTGATGAGGCTGATAAGGCTGATAAGGGTCTTCAATGGCGCTAGTAACCGATGGCGTGATTTCTTGGAATCGTTGTGATGTTGTGAATAAACTACGTATAACGATATGTTAGGTACGGCGTGAGTTCTTGGACCTCTGTGGTATAGTCAACGGACTACGTGTAGAGGGAGAACGATAGATGAGGTGCGCTGGTTATTTCCGATCTTGTTGACACAGAGACCTATGGTGTCGATAACAGAATTATGAAGAGGATTTGAATAGCTGGAATATAACTTTCACAATTCGGTGGCTGACTCCAATCGATGGTGCCGATGCTGGCTTCGATGTAGGCGATTCAGATAACCAATCCGAAAAGCGGGGTTGATGAACAGATGTTCAGAATTTGGCGAGCTCTTGATAGAAGGAACGACCATTGACCTCAAAACAGAAGAGGATCCTGCAGTACCTGGGGGGCTGTGATTCTTCAACAAACTTCTGAGAAGCCGGAGTGGACACGGTAGGCAAGCCTAGGTAGGGAGGCTCGATGGTCGGATTCCAGTATGGGGTAGTTTTAGTGGGAAGGACCGGTGGCCAAACTGTGATTGATAGGACACCGTGGTCAATGGAGCGATCTGGCAGTGTTCCGCGCAGGGGAGGGTGGCACTGAGGATAATGATAGGCGAGAGACAGCCCAGCTCCTATTTCCTGCTAACGGCCTTCAGAGAAGACTTCGAGTCCTGGCAGAATAAAGAGATCTCAATAGAGGGTGTTGACTGTTGATGAGGAACCTGGACCTTGTAAAAGAGGCTGTCCAAAGTTGGTTCCTGCCGGGCCCAAGAACTGGCATTGAATGGTGCTTGGTGGAGTTATGATCCTCCCTGTAGATCCACAGGACCGGGAAACCACTTTTCCTGAGGGTGCCCTGGATGAGACAGGCCTTTCCAGAGCAATATCTGACTTCGCAATCAAAGTTGACGAGAGTTTTGACCGGTGACAATGAAGTTTAATGCGATTCTCTGGATATGTTTGTTTGAGGATGAAGTGTATTTTCTTGAAGATGAAGCGTATTTTCAAATCGTTGAAATGGATTGTGCGGAGTAAACAAGTCGTTCCTTCCATCAGGAAAGCACCTGATGGTCCGTGCCCCTCCCCACCATACGCCCACAATGAAATGAAGTCAAGTCAACGCTTTATTCAGAACGATAAAACTTGTTAAAAATTGTTGTAACTCGATATGGATCACAGATTCTAAAAGGTAGTTTCATAGTGAAAAGAGAAAAGAGAAAAGAGAAAAGGGAGAAACACTGTGGGTAGTAGGGAGTTGTGATTTAATTAAGCACAAGAAGCTTGAGCACTTCGCCAAGATAGGAATAGAGACACTACCAATGAATAAACCATGAACATACCAGTTTCTGCGGGTAAACTACCATGGTCTAGTCTCGAAGAGTGGTGAGTTAGAGCCTTGTCTAGAAGAAATTGCTAACATCTTGTTCAAGTTTGCCCAGTTGTCCCTAGGCATGGGTGCTACCCGTATCACGGTCAGCCCCCTCCTTCAGTGCAACAGAATGGGAAAGATCTCACCATTGATTGATGTTGCAGATGGCGCGTGCATCAATTTGCTTTCTATAGAGGGTTTGACTTTGCTATTGCTGATTTCTGCCAATTCTGATGCCCTATGAAGAGTGTGGAGATTGAAGATGGTGAGGTCTTTCCATGATGATGTCGAACGTCCGATGTGCCGATTTTCAGGCCAAATGTATGTATCTGCGCACTCTTAACTGATGAAGCAGCATTGAGGTTGTGTTTCGGAGCATCGGATTCAGAGTTCGGACGCAGATCTTCAGCTGATTTGTTGGGTGATCTGTTATCTGCCCGGCATAGGCCTTTGATAATGCCCTTTGAGTGGTCTTGAAATATAATTTTGACAGGCAAGGCAGTAGAGTTACAAGCCTGTTGAGGAGTCTTTGTATTCCCATGACCTCAGTTGTCAGACGGACCAGATCGCTTTTGTGGTGCTTTTGCGATGTGAGATTTATTGATCTTTGATTCATCTGAATGAACCTTTGATCGTATGCACCGCGTGGGCCATCCGAGCTGCGGCAAATGAGTAACGGGACGTGTTGAGGGACTGCTTGAAGAAATTGATTGTTGTTTGGCAAGACTCAAAGTTTCATCTGTTGTTCACTGGCGGGCGATTTCCTGCGCTTTCAACGAGGAAGGAGCCCCTCGGTCTTCTGATGTGAAAACTTCCCTCCCTCTCATGCCGATGCTGTGATTGTTGACGTCCATCTGATCTGATTCGTTTGCTTCAACTCTAGTTATTTCTGTATCCTCACAAACCACACATGGTGAGCTTTTGTTGCTGCAATCCCAAGAGCCTCCAATTGTCTGAGGACAGTCCCTCATCCTTCCTATAGGGCGACTCCTTGTCAGCGCTCACTTTCGTCCCATGTATCCGTCCCATGTATCCGTCCCACGCATCCTACCTGTGGCGGTAGATGCAACCAATATGTGATTTATATAGTGTCCAATGCAAACCCCACTACTAGTAGACAGAAGCTTTTTCGAAGTCCTGTCGCTTGACGATCCCTGTCTTGTGGCGTTCACGCTTTCGCCGTCATGCCGACCGACAGTGTGGGGGAAATTCCTCTGGGTGCTACTAGTACAGTAGTAATCTTACCCAGGTTTCTCATATTTTGGGAAGCACGAAGAGGCTGGACAGATATGTGGAAAGATTCTGCTTGAAACTATTGAAGTCTCGCTGGCAGTAACACTGCTCCCCAGATCATGCCCAGCTGCTCATGGTTTTCATCTTGTTCGGAGCTGTCCATTGCTGTTGCAGGAGCATTTCAAGAGGTGTCTTTGTCCTGACTCGCGTTGATTAGCTACTAGTATTTGTGCACCTAGGTAAACTTAGGAGTGGATGGGCCTAGATCAACCTCGGCCCGTGACGTTGGATATGCCGAATTCAAACATGGTGGGGTAAGTTTACGCTAAATCCCACCCTGCTGCACCAGGTAGAAGAGGTCTACATTCTTATTTTACTTCCATTTATCTTTCTTACCCCCGTGCTCTTCATCGCTGATTCCTTGCCCAGAGATTCTTGAATTGCTGTCTTTGGGGTATATATTTGCTTTGAAGCTGGGCCACACCGAAACCCAAGATTCTAGGCTCATCAAGACAGCACGGCGCGCACAAAAACATTTGTCAAAGTTGAATCCCTCCCAATTATCCTTAGCATAATGGTGTTCACACCTCCAGCTTGGGTACCTCAGCTCCCATATAGTAAGTAAACCTTACTTTTTTTTCTTTTCAAAGCTCAAAGCTTTTCACGGAAGAAACCAGCACAGATGACGAGTAGCAAATTGCTTCTACTAATTAATCTTGTATTCAGGTCCTCCTGATGATGTACCAGTTAGCCAATTTATGCTAGATGATGCATATAGAGCGTGCCCGTTGAAAGCCTCGCGCAATCCGTTCACGTGTGGTCTCTCAGGGAAGACGTTCACAGCAGTAGAACTGGCTGACAGAGTTGAATTTCTGGCTCGAGCTTTATCAAAAGAATTTGAATGGCATCCCAATAAAGGAACAGAATTTGATAAAGTCGTTGGGATTTTTTCACTCAATACAGTTGATCTTATGACTTTGGCTTATGCGACGCACCGACTTAACGGAATTGCATCACCCGCAAATGCTGCATATTCTGCTGCTGAACTTGAGTTCCAATTGAAGAATTGCGGCGCTACGGCTCTTTTCACCGTATGTGACCTCGCACACCCGCGACAAATATATGAACTGATCTTGTAGTGCATTCCACTCCTGGAAACTTCTTTACAAGCAGCGAAAGCTGCTGGTATCCCAAAAGAGCGAATATTCTTGTTGGAGATGCCCAAAGCATTTTCTGGAGACAAGTCTCTGCCATTTAGGAACGTGGGACAACTGATTGCGGAAGGCGAAAAGTTACCCAAGGTGGAACCTTTGAAATGGTCAAAGAGCCAAGGTGCAAAGCAAACTGCATTTCTTTGCTACTCTAGTGGAACTTCCGGACTACCTGTAAGTCACTGACAACATGTGAGGTTATAGAAGACGACTGATAATTCTTAGAAAGGTGTAATGATCAGTAAGGAACATCCGGGAGTAGAATCTCCTATGAGGGCCTGTTTCATGCGTAATAGAGAAATGCCTGCTCCCGAGACATAAGAGGCGCTTAAGCCGTTCTCTGTTTACTGATAGAACATGTCACAACTCTTAAATCCACCCCAAAGAAGCAATTGCTAAATCCCCAATCTTTTAGGCCATCGAAACGTCATTACAAATGTTATGCAAAACTCTGCATATGAAAAGCCGGTTAGAGACAAGAGAAGAGATAATCGGACAGAAGTTGCGTTGGGCCTATTGCCCATGAGTCACATTTACGGATTAGTTGTGGTTGCACTCGCCAGTACTTTTCGAGGGGACGAAATAATTATACTTCCAAAGTTTGAACTTCAGTCATATCTGAATGCAATTCAAACATACAAGATACAAACATTATACCTGGTGAGTTTCTTTGGATTCTGCAAAATTGATTGCCTCTAAACAATTTCAGGTGCCTCCAATCATCATCCAAATGGCCAAGAATCAAGCAGCTTGTTCAAAATTTGATCTTAGCAGCGTGAATTCACTCTTCACCGGAGCGGCGCCGCTTGGTGCAGAAACCGCAGACGAGTTACAAAAGATTTATCCGTCTTGGAAGATTCGACAAGGTTATGGCTTGACCGAGACATGTACTGTGGTTTGCTCAAGTTCCGAGATAGATATTTGGTTTGGATCGAGTGGCTCCCTACTCCCCGGATTCAAGGCGAAGATCATGTCACTTGACGGAGTAGAGATCACGGGATATGATCAACCGGGAGAATTAGTGGTCCAATCGCCTTCTGTGGTTCTGGGGTATCTCAAAAACGATAAAGCTAATATCGAGACTTTCTTGGATGACACGGATGGCCTTGGAAGATGGATGAGAACTGGCGACGAGGCAGTCGTCCGGAAAGCGCCCTCGGGAAATGAGCACATCTTCATTGTTGATCGAATTAAGGAGTTGATTAAAGTCAAGGTATGCCTACAATTTCGCAGAAATGAGATCTGGAAACTAATAGGAGATCAAAGGGACTCCAAGTCGCCCCAGCAGAAATTGAAGCTCACCTTCTTACCCATCCATCTGTAGCAGACTGTGCTGTTATTCCTGTACCAGACGATGTGGCTGGAGAGGTTCCTAAGGCTTTCGTTGTGAAGTCCTCTTCTGTCGGCCTCGAAGATAATGATAGAATGGTAGCAAGAGAGATCGCCAAGCACGTTCAAGAACATAAAGCTCGTCATAAGTGGTTGAAAGGCGGCGTCGAGTTTTTGGATGTGATACCAAAGAGTCCTAGTGGGAAGATCTTGAGAAGGCACCTTAGGGATAAAGAGAAGGAGGCTAGAAGATCAAAGGGAGCTAAGTTATAGATAAATATTGTTTTGTTCCCGCAGATATACTACAAGATAAAAACCAACGTGATTCACTGAGA
>Ga0182030_10021887_pt1 | contig 11936 bp, 4 predicted proteins | sample 812S3MmetaG_FD_121299 | JGI IMG/M metagenome (GOLD analysis project Ga0182030, IMG submission 121299) | Permafrost microbial communities from Stordalen Mire, Sweden - 812S3M metaG (Illumina Assembly) | ecosystem: Environmental > Terrestrial > Soil > Wetlands > Permafrost | place: Sweden...
CGGCCGTGGCGGCCGTGGCGGCCTCGCCGGACCCCTTCCCCTTCCCCCTGCGGGACCGTCTGCGGGCCAGGCGTCCTGCCACGATCCCCGGTGGGAGGAGGACAAGTCCGAGGCTCGCCGCGAGCGCCCCGGACGAAGCCAGAATCGCGACATTGATCACCCGCTGGGGCTGCCACTCGATGTTCACCACGGTGGTGCCCTTCGCTGCGCTACCCGGGACGTACCACCCGTTGGCGTAGCCGTCGACGAGGGTCGAAGACCCCAGGGCCACCCCGGACTGGGTGGTCGCCACCCACCCCCGGCTCTGGCTTTCACCCAGGACCAGCCACAAGGGCGTGCCGTCACCGGACACCGAAACCCTCATGCCCGATCGGTTCTGGCTCAGCACCCTGACCGACGGCGAGTGGGCGACCGGCACCGGGCTGGCCGGTATCAGTCCGGTGGAAGTCAGAGGGAGGGGGGCGCCGCCGGCCGCGGAGGCCAGCGTCAGCGAGTCCACGTTCAGCCCGACGGTGGAGGCGGGGCTGGTGGTCAGAATGTGGGTTCCGGCGCTCAATCTGATGCCCTGCGCAGAGTTGCCACAGCCGGTGATCGACAGGCTCCCGTTGGACAGCGCCGTGGCGGAAGTCCCGCTGATCTCGATGTCGATGGGCTTGCCGTCGACCTGGAGCAGGTTGGACCAGCAGCGGGTGGGGATCTGCGCCGGCGTGGTTTGGGCGGCGACGCCGGGGATGCCGGCCTCGGCGAGGCCGACGGGTTCGGTGTTTTCCTTGCCCGAGACGTAGTCGAGGAAGTGGACGGGGTCCGTCGCATCGATGGTGATACGGACGTTCGAACCGGTGAGGGCGGGGAATTGCGCCACGACAGGGGTCACGGAGCCCTGTGGGCGACCCTTTCCTGTGCCGATGTGAGGAAGAGCGACGCGTCGGCTTCCCGATGAGGTGGAGACCGTGATGGCGGTGGGGATCGAATGCCTCCCGTCGGCTACCAGCTGCAGATCGAGGTGGTCGAAGGTGATGGGCTTGCTGAGCCCGAAGTCGACCCAACCGCCGCCTTGCGCTCCGAGCCCGGGCATCCACGACGTGCCCGGATTCCCGTCCACCGCGGCGCTGGCATCGGCGTTCAGGTCTCCCGGCAGGCGGCCCGACGAGTTGGCGAACGCCACGGTGGCCTGGCCCCGCGAACTGGGGACGGCTGTGGCCGCCGTGCGCCCGACGAGACTGTTGATCACCGGATCGGGGATCAGGGTCGAAATCCGGGCCAGCCCGCCGATCGAGAAGTCCCGGGCCGTCGGCAGGGTGAACTGCCGGGCCAACGTCAGTTCAGGGTCGGTCCTGGGCGGCGTGGCGGGATCGGAGCGTTCGCGATTCATAATGATGTCGAGCTGGTGTGAGGCGGACGCCGACCCGGCGGCGCTCAGCAGGTCGGTCGGGAGGCGCAGCGTCTCGGTCGCAGCAGGGACACCGGGGATGTCGACGTCGGCGAAGCCCACGGCGCTCTGGCTCTGGTAGCTCTTGCGGATGCCCGAGCTCGTGGCGTCGACGGTCACCGTCAGCGTGCGGAAGGTCGTGCGCGGGAAGGTGACCACCTGCCCGAAGCCCACCCGCGAGGCGTGCGTCAGCGCGACGTTCACGTGCTTGTGGCCGTCGAAGGTGAGCGTCACCCGGGTCACATGGCGGTTGGGCTCCCCGGTCTGCGGTTGGAGCAAGGAAATATGGTTGGTGGTGACGGGATGGGTCAGTTTGATCTGCAGGCTCTCGTCGGTGGCGGCGCTGAAGGCACCTTCGGTCCAGGCCGTGTCGGGGTTGCCGTCGATGGCCTGGAAGGGGCGGTTCTCCGCGGTGTTGGCAATGGGATTGCCGTAGGCCGTGGCCCGCACCGAGGCGACCTGGCTTATTTCGGCCACGGTCTGGGTGTCGCTCCCGGCGCCGGGGAACACCGGCATGGCCACCTCGGAGGGGTTGATGGCGAGCGGAGTCTCTCCGGTGCTCTCCACGTAGCCGTAGTTGTCGTTCAACGTGCCCCAGGTCGGGAGCTGTTTGTCGTTGCTGTCGGTGAGCACGAGGATCGCGCCGCGGGCCAGTTGGCTCTTGAGCGAGGACGGGCTCGTGGCCGCATGGGCCGCACTGGCGGAGTAGAAGATGGTGGGGTTGTCGGCGAGGAGACCCGCCGCAGCCGCATTGACCAGACCCTGGCCGTCGCCGTCGACCACCAGTGGCGCCTGCGGCGTCTCGGTCCGCACGATGGTCCGCGCCTCGGGCACCGCGAACACGGCGACCGGGGGCGGAATGGCGGCACCGGTGGGAATGGCGAGCTGGGTCTCGTCGGTCAGTGGGTACTTGATCGGCTTGTACAGCGTGGGCGAGCCGAAGGTGGTGGGGGCCGAGAGCCCGGAGGTGGTCAGCAGCTGGAGCCACAGCGGCTGAGGACGGGCGTCGTCAAAGCGCTCGTACTCCACGTCGGACTCGAAAAGGATGTCGCCGGCCGAGAAGAGCCGGGCGATGGGAGCGAGCGTCGAGGGCACGAACACGCCGTCTTGGATCGACTCGTCGAGGGCCTCCAGGAGATTGACGGTGCCCGGCTCGCCTATGGGCTGGACCCCCCTGAGGAGGTAGGGGCGGGTCATGAGCCCGGGCCACACCGGGTCGGCCGCGACCCCCCAGGTGTAATAGGCGAAGTCCTCGCCGGGAATCTCCAGCACCCGGGTGTCGTGATTCTGCGCATTGAGATAGTGCGCCGCCTCGGTGACGTAGGCGGGAAGGGCGGAGGGCCGATCGAGGTTGGAGGCCACCAGGGTTCCGTCCCACAACGGCGGGAGGTTGGCGGCCAGGAGGGCGGCCGAGAGCACCAGGACGACCAGCCCGGCCCAGCGCGCCGAACGGCGGATGGCGGAGACCCCGGCTCCCAGCAGCAGCGCCAGCCCGAGGATCACCACCGGCACGATGCGGTTGGACGAGCGCATGGCCAGCCCGACGGTCGAATCCGAGCCGGCCGTCTTGAGCAGGTTCCCGAGCGGGGTGGGGTTGGTGTAGGGGTACGCGCCGACGGCGACCACAACGCCGAGGACGACGAGGCCCGCCGCGAACGCCCGGTAGCGCCAGCGGGCCAACATCCCGAACAAAAAGCAGATGGTCGGAACGGCAAAGCTCACCGCGATCAGCCAGGGCCACTGGGTGTAACCGAGGGAAGCCAGGGTCCAGGGCTGCAACTTGTCCTGGCCGTAGAAGTACCAGTACCCGAGGCCACGGATCGCCTCAGAGGCCAGGGAGGTAACGGTGACCGTGGGAAGGGTCTCGGTGTACTTGAGGATGTTGATGCCATAGGAGCCTTCGGCCCACAGCCCGGCGATCCACCACAGCGACGTCCCGAGCGACAGGAGCCCGATCCTCAGCGCCGCGCTGAGCACGGCCCGACCACGGGCCTCCTTGGTGACGAAGGCCGCGTAGAAGAGCCACAGGAGTGGCGCGAGGCCGACGAGGAGGATGGAGGTCGCATTCACCCCACCCACCAGCGCCACCACGATCGCAAAGAGCGCGGGGTACCGCCAGCCCCCTTTGCGGACGGCCAGCACCGTCAGGGACATGAACCAGCCGAGGGCGGCCCACGGCGTGATGACGCCAGATTGACGGGCGATGTCGTCGATGACGAACGGGGTCAGCATGTAGGCCAAGGCGGCGGCCGCCTGGCCGGTCCGGTTCACCCCGAGGAGCCGGCACAGCTTCCAGACCCCGGTACCGGCGGCGAAGAACAGGGAGCCCATCCAGAAGCGTTGCCCGATCCACATGGGGATCCCGAGTTGTTGGACCACCCAGTAGTAGGGGCCCATCGGGAAGAGGTAGCCGATGTTCTCGTGGGTGACCCCGCCCGCCCCGACGTCGGGATTCCACATGGAAATGGCGCTCTGAATCAGGCGCCCCGGGTCGAGGTAGAGATACTGCTTGGTGTCTGCGGTGATCTTTCCCGGTTGGGTCAGGAACGAGGGGATGTAGGCGATCGAGGCCAGGGCCAGCCAGGCGGCCGAATCGAGCACACGCCCGGAAAGAGGGTGCCGAATACGCGTTCGGCCATGACGAAAAACGCGCGAGGCCATGACGGGCTGGGCAGCATAGCGGGCTTCATTCGCGGCGCTCGGTATAGCCGCTACCATGCGGCGGTGCTGGCGGTCGGCCTTACCGGGGGCATCGGATCAGGAAAGTCGGCCGTGGCCGATCTCCTCGTCGCCCGCGGGGCCGACCTCATCGACGCCGACCAGGTAGCCCGGGACGTCGTGACGCCCGGTGGCCCGGCCTATCAACCGCTGATCGACCGCTTCGGCGAGGGGATACTGGCCCCCGACGGCACCATCGACCGTCCGGCACTGGCCGCCGTGGCCTTCGCCGACGATGCGGCCCGGGCCGACCTGAACGCCCTCACGCACCCGGCCATCGGAATCGCCATGATCAACGCGCGCGACGCCTTCGAGGAGACCGACCACATTGTGGTCCTGGCCATCCCGCTCCTGACCGCGCTGCATCGGGAGACGGTCAAGCTGGACCGGGTGGTCGTGGTCGACTGCCCGACCGACATCGCGCTCGAACGGCTGCTGTCCCAACGTCACATGGACCGCGCCGATGCCGAGGCGCGCATCCGTGCCCAGATAAGCCGGGAAGAGCGTCGGAAGGAAGCAGATTTCGTGGTGGACAATTCTGGCGACCGCGCCGCGCTCGAAGCCGAGGTCGCCCGCCTGTGGGAGTGGCTCACCGCCGACCGCCCCTGATCACGTCTCCCTGGGCGATCTCGCCGACCGTGCAGGCTCTGCGGATCGGTTCCGCAGAGGGGGACTACACGCCCCGTGCGTCCAATTCGGAGTCGTACGAGAAGTGGTACGAGTCGAAAAACCATGCTCGCTCCAGGCGACCGGCACCGACGACGACGGCATCGAGAACCACCTCCGCCCCCTACACCCCCTTCCTCGGGCCCGTCGGCCACGCGACGTCTTGGTGAACTACATGAACTCAGAGTGACAAGAAAGGTAACAAAAGGTAAACTCATCGAATGGATAGAGCAAGTCTTGTGTGGGGCTGGCACGAGGATCCCTATCACCTCCATCAACAGCGCTGGGTCTCCGGTGACGGCACGTTCACAATGCTCGTGAAGGATGATGGTCGAGAGTCGTATGACCCTCCGCCGGACCAGGGTCCGGGTCCCGCTTCGGCCTGAAGACCACGCCCGCCCGGGTCCGGCGCCCGGGCCCGGGCCGTTTCCTGTCCGCCCGGGCCCGGCGCCTGGGACAGAGACGGACGAGATTCTCGAGCTCGGATCTCGCCGACCGTGCAGATTCAACGCATCGATTTCCGCAGTGGGGGACTACACGCCCCGTGCGTCCAATTCGGGGTTGTACGAGAAGTGGTACCAGTCGAAAAACCATGCTCGCTCGAGGCGACCGGCACCGGCCTCGAGAACCACTTCCGCCACCTCGTCGGCCCGCCCGCCGCGTCACACCCTCCCGGTATCCTCACTCAATGACCGATTTTCAGGTCGTCTCCCCGTTCAAGCCCTCCGGCGACCAGCCCGGAGCCATTGCCGCGCTGGTTGAAGGAACGACGAGGGGAGACCGCTACCAGACCCTCCAGGGCATCACCGGGTCGGGGAAGACGGCCACGATCGCCTGGATGATCGAACAGGTCCAACGGCCCACTCTCATCATCGAGCCGAACAAGTCCTTGGCCGCCCAGCTCTCATCGGAGCTGCGGGACCTGTTCCCGAAGAACCGGGTCGAGTTCTTCGTCTCGTACTACGACTACTACCAGCCCGAGGCGTACCTCCCCACGACGGACACCTACATAGAGAAGGACTCGTCCATCAACGACGAGATCGACCGCCTCCGGCACGCCACCACCTCGTCCCTGCTCATGCGCAAGGACGTGATCGTCGTGGCCTCGGTGTCGTGCATCTACGGGTTGGGGTCGCCGAGCGAGTATCGGGACCGCATCCTGGGCCTCAAGGTCGGCGACCAGTACGACCAGCGCGACATCCTGCGCAAGCTCGTCGACCTGCAGTACGCCCGCAACGATGTCAACCTCGTCCGCGGCACCTTCCGCGCCCGGGGCGACACCGTGGAGATCCATCCGGCCTACGAGGAGCAGGCCCTGCGCGTCGAGATGTTCGGCGACACCATCGAACGCATCGTGCCCTTCGACGTGATGACGGGCGAGATGGGCGACGAGCTCGAGGACATCGCCGTCTACGCGGCCACCCACTACGTCACCGGCGACGAGATCGTCCAGCGGGCCGTCGGCAGCATCGAGGTGGAGCTGCGGGAACGCCTGCAGTACTTCGAGAAGGAGGGCAAGCTGCTCGAGGCGCAACGCCTCCGGGTCCGCACCGAGCACGACCTCGAGATGCTGGCCGAGACCGGGGTCTGCTCCGGCATCGAGAACTACAGCCGCCACCTCGACGGCCGCGCCCCTGGGGAGGCGCCTTACACGCTGCTCGATTTCTTCCCCAAGGACTACCTGGTCGTCATCGACGAGAGCCACGTCGCCGTGCCTCAGCTGCACGGCCAGTTCGCCGGCGACCGCTCCCGCAAGGACATGCTGGTCGAGCACGGCTTCCGCCTGCCCTCTGCGAGGGACAACCGCCCCCTGCGCTTCGACGAGTTCATCGAGCGGGTCCCCCAGGCCATCTTCGTCTCGGCCACACCGGGGCCCTTCGAGACCGAGCACTCGACGCAGATGGTCGAGCAGGTGATCCGGCCCACCGGGCTGGTCGACCCGGAGGTGACGATCCGGCCCACCAAGGGGCAGGTGGACGATCTCCTGGCCCGCATCGGGACCACGGTGGCCGCCGGCGGCCGGGTGCTGGTGACGACCTTGACCAAGAAGATGGCGGAGGACCTGACCGAGTACCTGGCCGATGCCGGGGTGCGCGTGCAGTACCTGCACTCGGACATCGACACCATCACCCGGATAGAGATCCTGCGTGAGCTACGCCTCGGCTCCATCGACGTCCTGGTCGGGATCAACCTCCTCCGGGAGGGTCTCGACCTGCCCGAGGTCGCCCTGGTGGCCATCCTCGACGCGGACAAAGAGGGCTTCTTGCGGTCGGCCTCGTCGCTCATCCAGACGATGGGCCGGGCGGCGCGCAACGTCGACGGCACCGTGGTGCTGTACGCCGACACCATCACCGACTCCATGCGCGAGGCCGTCTCGGTGACCCAGCGCCGCCGTGAGATCCAGACGGCGTACAACCTCGAGCACGGGATCGACCCGACGACGATCCGCAAGACGGTGACCGACATCCTCGAGCGGCTGCGGGGGAGCAGCGGGGGGACCGGTCGCTCCACCAGCGCCGGACGCAGCCGGGCCGAGGTGCGGCGGAACGCCGCGGTGCGGGGCAACAAGCGGTCGCTGCTCACCGACGGCGACGCGTCCACCCCGGCCGAGGCGGTCGAGCTGATGACCCAGCTCGAGGCCGAAATGAAGTCGGCCGCCGCCGATCTCCGCTTCGAGGAGGCCGCACTCCTGCGCGACGAGATCGCCGAACTGCGCGCCTCGGTTCCGAGCTGAGCCGCGCTGAGCCGCGCCGCGCTGAGCCGCGCTGTTCGGTCCTGATACAGCCTCCCGGTATCCTCAACTGATGGCCGATCGTCTCGTCGTTCGCGGCGCCCGCGAACACAATCTGAGGGATGTCTCCCTCGACCTGCCCCGGGACAAGCTGATCGTCTTCACCGGCCTCTCGGGGTCGGGCAAGTCGTCCCTGGCCTTCGACACGATCTACGCCGAGGGCCAGCGCCGCTATGTGGAGTCCCTCTCGGCCTACGCCCGGCAGTTCCTGGGTCAGATGGACAAGCCCGACGTGGACTTCATCGAGGGGCTCTCGCCCGCCATCTCCATCGACCAGAAGTCGGCCTCCCGCAACCCGCGTTCGACCGTCGGCACCATCACCGAGGTCTACGACTACCTACGACTTCTGTATGCGCGCATCGGCCACCCGCACTGCCCCACCTGCGGCCGGCCCGTGGCGCGCCAGACACCGCAGCAGATCGTCGACCGGGTGCTCGAGCTTCCCGAGGGCACGAAGTTCCAGGTGCTGGCCCCGGTCGTGCGGGGCCGCAAGGGGGAGTACAGCACCCTCCTGGACGACTTCGCCAAGCAAGGCTTCTCCCGCGTCCGGGTCGACGGGATCCCCGTCGAGCTCTCCGAGCGCGCCGAGGTCAACCTGGCCCGCTACGAAATCCACACCATCGAGGTGGTGGTCGACCGCCTCGTCCGCCGCGACGGCATCCGTCAGCGCTTGACCGAGTCGATCGAGACCGCGCTCGCGCTGACCGGGGGCACGGCCGAAGTGCTGGTCATGAACGGGACGGGCGACGCGACGTCCGACGAGGGCATCACGTTCTCCCAGCACCTGGCCTGCACCCACTGCGGCATCAGCTTCGAGGAGCCGGCGCCCCGCAGCTTCTCCTTCAACTCGCCCTACGGCGCCTGTCCGACCTGCGCGGGCCTGGGGACCAAATTCGAGGTGGACCCCGAGTTGGTGGTCCCCGACGACTCCCTCTCCCTCGCCGAGGGCGCGCTGGCGCCGTGGGCCGGGGCCCGGAGCGAGTACTTCACCGGGCTCCAGGCCGGCGTGGCCGAGCTGGGCGGGTTCGACTTCGACGCCCCGTGGAAGTCGCTCAGGGCCAAGGACAAGAAGCTCGTCCTCTACGGCTCGCCCACCAAGCCGATCCGTGTCACCTATAAGAACCGATTTGGGCGCAAGCGGTCCTACGAGGCGATCTTCGAGGGCATCGTCCCGTGGCTGCAGCGCCGGCACGGCGAGTCCGAGTCGGACTGGTCCCGCGAGCAGATCGAGCAGTACATGCGCGAGGTGGACTGCCCGGCCTGTCACGGGGCGCGCCTCAAGCCCGAGTCGCTGGCCGTGACCGTGGGCGGCCGCAACATCTACGAGCTGTGCAGCCTGCCCATCAGCTCGGCCGTAGAGGTGATGGGGAACCTCGAGCTCAGCGACCGGGAGCACATGATCGCCGACCGCGTCTTCAAGGAAGTGCGCGAGCGGATGCAGTTCCTGCTAGATGTGGGGCTCGACTACCTCTCCCTCGCCCGCTCGGCGGGCACGCTCTCCGGCGGCGAGGCGCAACGGATCCGTCTGGCCAGCCAGATCGGCAGCGGGTTGGTCGGCGTGCTGTACGTCCTCGACGAGCCTTCCATCGGCCTGCACCAGCGCGACAACCAGCGGCTGATCGGCACGCTGGAGCGCCTGCGCAACCTGGGCAACACGGTCATCGTGGTGGAGCACGACGAGGAGACCATTCTCGCCGCGGACTACGTGGTGGACATCGGGCCCGGAGCGGGGGAGCACGGCGGCACCGTCGTCCACGCCGGCCCGGTGACCGGAAGGGGCGGCCTCCTCACCAACAAGGCGTCCATCACAGGCCAGTACCTCTCCGGCAAGCGTTCCATCCCGGTCCCGGCCCGCCGCCGTCCCGGTACCGGCGACGTGGTCACCGTCCGCGGCGCCCGCGAGCACAACCTCAAGGACATCGACGTGTCGTTCCCGCTCGGTTGCCTGGTGGCGGTCACCGGCGTCTCGGGGTCGGGCAAGTCGACGCTGGTCAACGACATCCTGCTCCGTTCACTGGCCCAGAAGCTGCACCGGGCCAAGACCCTGCCCGGCCGGCACCGGAAGGTGGAGGGGCTCGAGCACCTGGACAAGGTGGTCGACGTCGACCAGGCTCCCATCGGCCGCACGCCTCGTTCGAACCCGGCCACCTACACCGGCGTCTTCGACCACATCCGCAAGCTCTTCGCCCAGACGGCGGAGGCCAAGGTGCGGGGCTACCTGCCCGGCCGCTTCTCCTTCAACGTGCGCGGCGGCCGCTGCGAGGCGTGCGCCGGGGACGGCACCATCAAAATCGAGATGCACTTCCTGCCGGACGTCTACGTCCCCTGTGAGATCTGCCACGGATCGCGCTACAACCGCGACACGCTCGAGATCACCTTCCGCGGCAAGACCATCGCCGACGTGCTCGACCTGTCCTGCGAGGAGGCGCTCGCCTTCTTCGCCAAGCAGCCTCCCATCGCCCGCCACATGCAGACGCTGGTCGATGTCGGGCTCGGCTATGTGCGGCTGGGTCAGCCGGCACCCACCCTGTCGGGCGGCGAGGCCCAGCGGGTCAAGCTGGCCAGCGAGCTCAGCCGCCGGCCCACCGGGCACACCTTCTACGTGCTCGACGAGCCCACCACCGGGCTCCATTTCGAGGACACCCGCCGCCTGCTGGAGGTGCTCGGCCGCTTAGTAGACCAGGGCAACACGGTCGTGGTCATTGAGCACAACCTCGACGTGATCAAGACGGCCGACTGGATCATCGACCTCGGGCCCGAGGGGGGCAACAAGGGCGGCACCGTGGTGGCGGAGGGCACACCCGAACAGGTGGCCAAGACGGCCGGCAGCTACACCGGCGAGGTCCTCAAGCCGGTGCTGGCCCGGGCGAGCGGCTCGGCCGTCAAGGCGACCCGAGCGAGGAAAGCTACGTGATCGCCAGCATGCGCTCGAGCGCCACGCGGGCCCATTCGGCCACCTCGCCGTCGACCTGAATCCGGTTCCGCACCTCGCCGGCCACCAGGCCTTCGAGGACCCAGGCCAGATGCGGCGGGTCGATGCGTGACATGGTCGAGCACGGGCACACCAACGGGTCGAGGCACACCACGGTCTTGTCGGGCGTCTCGTCGTTGAGCCGCTTGACCAGGTGGATCTCGGTGGCCACCCCGATCACCGACCCCGCCGGCGCCGCCGCCACCCCGCGGATCAGGTTGTCGGTCGACCCCACCAGATCGGCCATCTCCACCACGTCGTGCGCGCACTCCGGGTGCACCATCACGATCCCGCCGGGGTGCTCCTGGCGGAACGCCATCACGTGCTCGGGACGGAAGCGCTGGTGGACGGAGCAGTGGCCCTTCCACAGCAACAACGTCGACTGCTTCACCTCGAGGTCGCTCAGACCGCCCAGAGCCAGCCGGGGGTTCCAGACCCGCATGTCGTCGGCACCGTACCCGAGCTCGTAGCCGGTGTTCCGTCCCAAGTGCTGGTCGGGAAAGAACAGGACCTTGTCGCCCCGCCCCTCCTCGAGTGCCCAGGTCAGCACGGCCCGGGCGTTCGACGAGGTGCAGACCGCGCCGTCGTGGCGCCCCACGAACGCCTTCAGGGCGGCGGAGGAGTTCATGTAGGTGATGGGGATCACCCGGCTCATGTCGGTGACCCGGGCCATCTCCTCCCAGGCGTCCTCCACCTGGTCGATGTCGGCCATGTCGGCCATGGAGCAGCCGGCGTTGAGGTCGGGCAGGATCACCTGCTGGTGGGGCGCGGTGAGCACGTCGGCGGACTCGGCCATGAAGTGCACGCCGCAGAAGACGATGAATTCGGCCTCGGTGACCCCGGCCGCCGTACGGGAGAGCCCGAAGGAGTCGCCCCGGGCGTCGGCCCAGCACATCACCTCGTCGCGCTGGTAGTGGTGGCCGAGCACGAAGAGCCGTGCCCCCAGTTCGGCCTTGGCCGTGCCGATCATGGCGGCCAATTCGTCCGCCGTCGCGCTGGTATAGCGCTCGGGGAGCGGGGATTGGAGCCTGAGCATCTGTATGCCCCCTTTGAGGGAGAGCACCGATTGGCCGGCGGGGACAGCCTGGTCGCCCATCCGCGGGTATGTCGGCCTCGGTGCGAGGTGTCGTGCCGGAAACCAGGCCGGCACTCGTAGTGTAACTGGTCATGAACCGCATTTGCCGTGATCACGGAGTGCGCGAGAGTGGGAGCGATGCTGTATAAGCCGCCCACAGGCTCCATTCCCGATGCTCCGGGCTCGTACCAGTTCTACGACGCCGAGGGTCGGATCCTCTATGTAGGCAAGGCGAAATCCCTCCGCCACCGGCTGCCCAACTACTGGCAGGACTCGGCCAAGTTGC
>Ga0182030_10021888_pt1 | contig 11935 bp, 7 predicted proteins | sample 812S3MmetaG_FD_121299 | JGI IMG/M metagenome (GOLD analysis project Ga0182030, IMG submission 121299) | Permafrost microbial communities from Stordalen Mire, Sweden - 812S3M metaG (Illumina Assembly) | ecosystem: Environmental > Terrestrial > Soil > Wetlands > Permafrost | place: Sweden...
ATTCCAGCGCCAACCGAGATACTGCGTTAAAATTCCACCCAGCAATAATCCAGCGGCTGCACCTGAAGAAGCTACTGCCCCCCAAACAGACAATGCTACATTACGTTCATGCCCCTCTTTATAAGTTACTAGGATAATTGATAAAGCTGACGGTGACATAAAGGCGGCTGATAATCCCTGGAGGGCTCTAAGCGATATTAACATGCCGCCAGAACGCGACAAACCATCCAGCAAAGAGAACGCGGCAAAACAGGCTACACCCGTTAGAAAAACCCGGCGCCGACCAAAAAGATCAGCTGCCCGTCCACCGAGAAGTAAAAACCCACCAAAGGTCAACGTATATGCCGTTATGATCCATTGTAGGCTGGTTGGGCTAAGCGCAAAAGCGGAGGCGACTTTTGGCAGCATAACATTGACAATTGAAACATCGAGTACCACCATAAACTGGGCTGTTGCTAGCAATATTAAAATTAGCCAGTGGCTGGTTTTCTTAGGCATTTTTATATTGTCCCCTCTTATAACTTCTTATTAAATCTACTTCTAGTCTAATGGCGACAACGAAAAGTGTCAAATTTTATGAAATATATTACTGTCCGTGCTCTTCAATAGCCTCAAGCAAGCTACTTTCCAGTTGTTCTTTCTTCTTTAATTTTGGTACTTTAGGCAACTCAACTACAGTAGCTTCTTTTTCGACATCTGGTTCAGTCACTTCGGTTTTATCAGACTCAATATCCAACTCGTAACCAGTTAATTTACTAGCTAGACGGACATTTTGACCACCTTTGCCAATGGCGATACTAAGTTGATCCTCGGGTACTAGAACAGTTGCTTTTTTACTAGCGTCATGAAGGATCACTTTTTTAACCTGAGTTGGACTGAGGGCATTAGTGATGTAGGTCGCCAGATCTTCGTTCCAAACAACGATATCAATTTTTTCTTGATCGCCAGTCTCACTCATAACAGCATTGACTCTAGTCCCATGGCCGCCAACGAATGTACCGACTGGGTCGACGCCAGGTACGGTTGAGCTAACGGCAATTTTCGTTCGAACGCCACCTTCTCTTGCAATAGCTTTGATCTCGACGGCTCCACTTTCCATTTCAGGGACTTCACTTCTAAATAGACACTCTATGAATTTTTCACTCGAGCGACTAACAACTAGTTGAGGGCCACGAAAACCACGTTCAACATCCTTTAGAAAAACTTTTATGCGCTGGCCGGGAAAATATCGTTCGCTTTGAATTTGTTCGCTCCGCGGCATAATACCTTGGGCCCGTCCTAGGTCAACTCGGACAATGCTAGCCTCAACACGAGCAACTAGACCGTTTATAAGAGTGCCAATTTTGTCCTCATACTCATCCATAATAATTTCTCGCTCGGCTTCACGTAGTCGTTGCAAAATAACTTGCTTAGCAGTTTGAGCGGCGACGCGGCCAAAGTTGGATACTTTTTGGTGGACTTCAATTTCATCCCCAAGTTTAGTGTTCTTTTTCATTACTTTAGCTTCCGCTAAACTAATTTCATAAGCCGGTTGGCTGACTTCGGCAACTACTTCCTTGGCTACAAATGCATCAACGTCGCCCGTATTCAGATTCATAGTAATACGAACCTCTTGCTCACGATCACCATAGTCGCGCCTGTATGCAGCCGCTAGAGCCTGTTCGACAACTTCTTGAACGGTGTCTTCCGGTAGATTTTTCTCTTCAGCAATGGTCTTTATGGCCAGAGCTAATTGTTTCATATCGAGTTCCATAATTATCATCCTTTCTTTAATATTTTCTCTTAAAATGTTCCGAAAGTTCTCATGAAAAAATCCGACCTGCCGGCCGGATCATCTATACATGAAAGTATAACTCCAAAAGGGTTTTAAATCAATAATAATGCTAAAATATTATGGATGACTAAACAAATGAGGCGACTGTATGACCAATTCCATCCAAAAAGCTACGGGCTCCGCCTAACACTAAATACAGAGGTAATGACGTTTAGTGGTGAGGTTATAATTAAGGGCCAAAAAGTCGGCCGACCAAGTAAGCGACTAACTTTTCATCAAAAGGGCTTAAATATAACTGAAGTTATCGTAACCAGACAAAATAAAGATTCCTTAGAAGATATTAAGATTTCTCGTGTCAACAAACATGCAAAATTTAATGAGCTTAGGATTCATAGCGACGAACTTATATATCCGGGCCAATATGCCATCAGCATAAAGTTCACCGGCAAGATTACCCGACAAATGAATGGTATTTATCCAAGCTTTTTTAAACAAGGTAGTGAGAACAAAAAACTATTAGCCACTCAGTTTGAGAGCCACCATGCTAGGGAGGCCTTCCCCTGCATTGACGAACCCGAAGCCAAAGCTACCTTTGACCTTGAAATTATTGCACCTCAGGCCAAAACAATAATAGCTAATACACCGACCTTATCTCAAACAACAAAGGATAATCTAACTACAACCATTTTTGAGACGACACCAATAATGTCTACTTATTTATTAGCTTTTTGTTACGGTGACCTAGATTATCTGGAGTCTAAAACTTCAGCCGGCGTGGTAGTGCGTACCTATGCCACTACCGACAACGTTGCCCATACTAGTTTTGCCCTAGAGTGTGCCGTTAAGACTTTGGAGTTTTTTAATGAATATTTTGACATAGATTACCCCCTAGCCAAATGTGACTTAGTGGCCCTACCTGATTTTGCTTCAGGGGCTATGGAAAACTGGGGTTGTATTACATTCCGGGAACAGGCTTTGCTAGTTGATCCAAAAAATACTTCACAGGTAACTAAACAATACGTTGCCCTCGTAGTAGCCCACGAACTAGCTCATCAGTGGTTTGGCAACCTTGTAACTATGCGCTGGTGGACTGATTTATGGCTAAATGAAGGCTTTGCCAGTTGGATTGAGTATCTCGCGGTTGATAAGCTATTCCCCGACTGGGACGTTTGGACACAGTTTATAGTTGACGAACAGGAGCAGGGCCTGCGACCCGACTCACTCCGTAACACCCACCCGGTAGAAGTGGTAATAAATCACCCGGATGAGATCCGGACAATTTTCGATAGTATTAGCTATCAAAAAGGCAGTAGTGTCATTAATATGCTACACCGCTATCTAGGGCCTGAGACCTTTAGAGATGGGCTTCGCATTTACCTAAAATCCCATGAGTTTGGCAATACCGATACAATTGATCTATGGAGTGCTCTCGAGAAAGTCTCCCATAAGCCGGTTAAAAAGTTTATGAATGCGTGGACAACACAGGCTGGTTTTCCGATTGTTCATGCTAGTCGAAAAGGTGATAGTCTTGAGCTTACCCAACAACAATTTTTCCTCGATCCTGAGGTTAAACAAGATGACACGCTTTGGCCAATTGATCTAGAACCACCTCACCCACTAGATTTAGGTATTTTTGACAAAAGACAAGTATCCATAAAACTCGCCGCTGATGCGTCCAGCCCTATTCTAAATCACCGCCGTTTTGGCTATTTTCGTGTTGCCTATGATAGTAATTACCTCGAAAGCTTAACCAAAGACATCCAAGCTGGAAAAGTAGTCCCACTTGATAGGATGGGCATTCTTAGTGATAGTAGTGAATCAGCCAAGGCTGGTCACCAAAAGACGGTTGATGTGCTCCACCTGCTGCAAGCTTACTCCGAGGAGGATAGTACCGTCGTCTGGGATATTATCGCCAGCCTAATCGGCAATATAAAATTAGTCATGGACGACGATAACCTGCGCAATGCGATGAAGCCATTTGTTAATGAACTGGTTGCAAAACAACTAAAACGCCTTGGTTGGGATAAGGCTAAAGATGAATCTTATTTCGATAGCTTGCTGCGTCCGACGATACTTGGGATGGCCTCTAGCGCCGATGACCCAGAGATTTTAGCCCATGCTCGGGCCCTATTTGATGACGCTAGCCTACCTGATGAAATTCACCCAGATCTTAGAAGTGTAGTTTTTGGAACAGTTGCTAGGATTGGCGATAAGGATGACTTTGATAAAATGCTCCAAATGTACCAGGCTACAGCGACCAGCGAGGACAAGATAACCCTTGCCGGCGCACTGACTGGTTTTAGGAACAAAGAGATTATACGAATGAGCCTTAATACCATAACTTCCGATACAGTTAGACTCCAAGATGTCGGCTACTGGGTCGGCTATAGCTTTATGAATCCCCACGCCAAGGATCAGACCTGGGAGTGGATGACTGCTAAATGGGATTGGCTAGAAACTAATCTAGGTGCCGATCTAAGTTTTTACCGTTTTCCAAACTACGCAGCTCGTGGTTTTAGTAGTCCGGAGTTCTTGCCGACGTATAAGGCGTTCTTTAAAGCCCATATGAGTCTAGCTTTTGAACGAGCAGTCGCTCAAGGTATAGAGACTATAGAATGGCACGCCGCTTGGCAAAAGCGCGATATTGAATCGATCAAGAAATTCTTTAAGATGTAGTAGCTTGTTCCGGTTCAGCAGGCTCAACAACTTCAGCGGCAGGTACATCTGTCGCAGGCTCCTCCACGGGAGTAGCTTCTTCAACTGGAGCAGCTTCTGGTTCGGCAGCAACCACCTCTGCTTCAACTTCCGTCTTAGGCTCTTCAACAACTGGAGTTTCGTCAATAACGTTAACTTTATCGCGGTCGAAGTCGACGCCTGTTAAGCGAGCTGATTTACCAGTACGATCGCGCATATAGGTTAAATAATTACGTCGAACTTGGCTACGCTTAGTGACTTCAATCTTAGTAACAAGCGGGCTGTGAAGTAAAAAGCTTTTTTCTACTCCAACGCCGCTAGCAATGCGGCGAACAGTGATTTTGCTGGTATGGCTGCCTTTTCGGTCAGTACGGATTACCAGGCCTTGAAATACCTGGACACGCTCTTTGTTACCTTCACGGATTTTTTGGTGCACTTTTACAGTATCACCAGAGCGCACATCGACAACCTGGGTCTTCTTATATTTATCTTCAACCTTCTGAATAACGGATTGCATATCTGGTTGATTCTACACTATTTCACGCTGTCTGGCAACTGTAGTACAATTTCTCAATTTGCTCATGCTTGCAGAGAAACTCTTAGAGCGTATAATCTGGTAAATGACAAATATAGCAGAAACTTCTGACGCTAACGAGTTCGAACCGGTGACCCAAGACTATTACAAAGATCTAATTTATAGTGAGACCGTTGGTTTATTAGCCGAAAAAGCAAATATTTATTTTGACAAGAGGCTGGCTCAGACGATAGAGTTGTCTAATTTTTTAAGCGGCAGAGGTACGTGGGTAACTGATGAAGACTCCATGCTTCGGAGCGTAAAGTACAATGATGAATTATTTAAAGCATTTGTAGATACTGCCAACGTAGTAATACCGAGTCGAGAAGCATTTGACTCGGCTGTTCAACAGTAGTTATTAAGAAAATAATTTAGCCGATAACTCGGTAAACTTCTTCCAGTGTTGTTTCACCTGCAATAATTTTCAACATTGCATCTTGAAGCATGGTTGTCATCCCGGAGCGAATAGCCGCAGCTTCAATATCGATAGTCGATAGAACGGTCGTGGTGGTCTCAAGCAGTTTTCGGATTTCACCATTCATCGTAAATTGCTCACGAATGGCCATCTGTCCGCTGTAACCGTAGGGGTTCGTCTCCGAGCTCCCCGGTTTATAAAGCTGCAAGTTAGTGGTATCCGGCCGCTCAACGTTAGCTGGCAAAGTATCAAGTACGGCATGAATTGTGGCTAACTGGTTTTCAGAGGGTTGATAAGCAATCTTACAACTATCATCAAGCCGCCGGACCAGCCGCTGGGCCATAACTAAGCGAATAGCTGATACAAATAACGGGTTTTGGCCAATAACGTCCATAAGCCTGGTTAAAGCCGCGGCCGCCGAGCTAGCGTGAAAAGTAGTTAGTACTAGATGCCCGGTCAATGATGCTTGCAAGGCCGTTTTAGCAGTATCATTGTCTCTAACCTCGCCTACCATAATGACATCGGGATCAAGCCTAAGCACCGCCCTTAGATTCTCAGCAAATATCCCTTGTCCGGCCGATCCACCGGTCTGAACAGATATCTGAGTTACACCTTTAAACTGATACTCTACCGGGTCTTCTATAGTTATTAACTTACGCTCATCGTTATTAAGAGCATTTAGCATCGAATAAAGAGTTGTAGTTTTTCCGGAGCCCGTCGGCCCTACGACCATAACAAGACCAGAGGGTTTCTCGATAATCTCATCGACTATTTTCATCTCTTTTGGTGACAGACCAAGATTGGCGATGTTATACATATTTTGGTCATAGTTGAAGATTCTCATAACCACATCTGTACCAGTAATTGTTGAAACCGTTTCCAAACGAACGTTTATATCGACGCTGGAGCCATCAGCTAGGGTTATTTTTTCGGCAATATGACCCTGTTGAGGCTCACTAACACCGGTAGAGATATTACCGCCTGAGGCAATGGCTTCCAGTAAAACACGATACTTCTCGTAAGTTAGCCGAGCAATCGGATGAAGCACACCATCAATTCTGAGCCTAATTCTGACGCTGCCTTGCTGAGTCTCAATGTGAATATCGCTAGCATTTAACTTATGAGCCTGTTGGACAAGATAACCGAGCATATCATCAGCCTTAACCTGTTCCAGCATGGTCGAAACGCGTTTTATTAGATCTTCATCACCGGCAGTGCTAACGCTAATGTCCTGGTAGACAACGGCCTTTGGCGGGTCATATAAGCGCATATACTCTTCATAGCCGTAGTCTGATATCAGAACAAAGTTAACGATTTGGTCAGTAAAGCGGGCTTTTATAGCATTCATTGACTGTTGCGAGGTCAGATTAGTGATACCAAAGAGAATATGGTTAGGATCGGCTTCTAGGGGCACCAGCCGCTCTTTATAAAGTTCCTGCAGCGTAAGAATATCTTTATATAAGGCTTTATTAGCAATGGCTGAGGTATCAAAATACTGGATATTTAAAATATTAGCCCGACGCTGGGTGGAAATCTCTTGTTCGGTGCGGGCATCTTTGGGCATATGGAACTATTATAGACCATAAGCACTATACATGCCGAGTGATTTCGCTATAGTTATACTATGCCAAAAATTATCTTAATTGCCCACGATATAAGAAGCACCCACAATGTTGGCTCGATCCTTCGAACGGCTGACTGTCTGGGCGCCAGTATGGTCTATCTTACTGGTTATACACCCTATCCGCTAGCCAAGAACGATGTACGCCTGCTTCATCTTGCTAAAAAGCTTGATGCCCAAATTCATAAAACTGCTCTGGGCGCTGAAATCTCTACTAGATGGTCACATAACACAGATATCTATGCGGTGATAAGCGCCCTAAAGGCTAAAAAAGTTGAAATAGTTGCTCTTGAACAAGCCCCTAAGTCTACACCCCTACCGTACTTTAAGCCGACAGGTGATACCGCTTTAATTGTCGGCAATGAAGTTACTGGACTTGATAAACAGATTTTGGAGTCTGTAGATAGAATCGTAGAGATACCGATGTCTGGCTCTAAAGAATCCCTAAATGTAGCTCAAGCCACAGCCATTGGTCTCTACCAACTACGTATAAATTTATAACAATACTATATCGACATTCACGCTATTATATGTTATTTTATTAGAGATTAGTTCAAGTTGAACTTTTTAGAGTGCAGAGATGCATCCTTGATAATTTGGAGTTAGTGAAGTCACTGAGAATGAATGCACTAAACATGCCGAATGAGAATTATTCCAAGAAAGCTTCGCCCGGCTTTTTAGGACCTGGAAGCGCACCAATCCCTAACCTGTGAGGGTGCCTATCTCGCTACCAGCTATGCCGCTGTTCATTCGCCGCTAGCTGGCTGGCACCTCACAGGAAGGGGTTTTCGTAAATGAAGCTAAAAAGAATATGCCATCTATCAGATTCCAAACTTTTCGCTACTTTATGTAATCACCCTTTCTTCACCCCACAACACTCCAAAAAATCTCCACAACCCCCGTAACAACCCACATTATCAGCTATTTGTTGATAAATCCGGTAACACGGGACAATAGCCGTGCGAGTGCATGTGACAATAGACGACGTTGAACCTTTTGGTTCATTCCCCTCTACTCAACACACAACACATCTCACGGCTTTTTTCATATTTTTTATAGCATAAAACACTTTACAGGCTTAAGCTTGTATGATATATTCTAGGGTAGTTATAAAAACAAACAAGGAACTTAAAAAATGTCACTAGCCGCAGCTAAAGCTAAACGTCCAGGAACTAGTATTTACCACAAGAAAATTACAGGATTACACCAGAAGAAAACTAAGAGCTTCGTTAAAGCCTATTGGCCTTATCTACCTCTGATGTCTATTGCTATTGTAGGTCTAACTATCATGGGTGGAAACGTCCTTGGTGCTGACGGTGCAATTTTCGGTGGCGTTGGCGCTACCGTCGCTTCGATCTTGATTATAATTTAGCGCTAGCAAGTCGAACGTTTTCCGATCCGACAACTTCTTTTAGTTTACCTAGCATCGGCCCGTCTGAGTCGATTCTAAGTGGTAGCTTGATTGTTTGTTTATTTGGTCCTAGTACCAGTACTACCTCAGTGTTACCCTTGGCATTATCTAGTATGTTCTTTATAGACAGCAGGGCTTCATTATCCTCGCTTGAGTCGATCCTAATAAACAGTCTTGGTGGCTTAAGGGGAAGGTCATCAATGTCACTGACGTCCTGAGGAGCCGGTATAGCTTCGGGATCATCTATGAGGCTATTAGTATCAGGTAGAGTTGAATAGTTACTAAGCTCATCCAGTAGAAGTTCTTTGGCGCTTTCGGCAATTATCTTTACTTCAGTGCTACCGCCGCCATTTTTTTCACGGTTGGAAACCTTACCTTCAACAATAATAACTTTATCTCTCTCCCAAAGCGTCGGATCCTTTTCGTAAATAGTCGGAAAAACAACCACTTCAACATCACCGCTATAATCCTCCAACCGAACAAAGGCCATCTTCTTGCCGTTTTTGGCAACTATCACTCGGCTATCTGCAATCATGCCACCAACATTGAATTTCTTGCCGCCATGACTCGATTTAATCGGGCTAGTATTGGCAGCTAGCACATCTTTATACATAGCTAGGGGGTGCTGTGAAAGATAGACTCCCAAAAGTTCTCTTTCCCAGACAAGTTGTTCGCGCTTATCAATAGACGTGTTGGCTTTAACAAGATTAAGCGAGGGACTGGCAGAACTGTCCTTGTCTCCAAAAAGGTCAGTTTGACCGCTATTTTGTTGCTTATTTACCCGAGAAGAATAGGCCGTAAGACTCTCAATGTTATGTAGCAGAGTGGCCCGATCACCAAAACTGTCCAGGCCGCCAGCTTTGATTAGACTCTCCAGTGATTTGCGGTTTACAACTCTTGGTGAGACTTTTGTCAAAAAATCTACTAAATCGGTGAATTTTCCGCTGATCTCGCGGCCTTTGAGTATTTCCTCAACGGCAGCTGAGCCAACATTTTTAATGGCTAACAGTCCAAAACTAATTTGAGGTTTTTTGCCACTAACAACGGCAAACTCTAGGAATGACTTTTGAACATCCGGTGGCAAAACATCGATACCCATATGCTGACACTCGGTTATTTCAATCGTTAGTCGATCAGTATCGTTATAGTCGCTAGTCATTAAAGCCGCCATGTAGGCCTCAGGGTAGTGAGCTTTAAGATAGGCCGTTTGGTAAGAGATTATGCCGTAGCAGGTAGCGTGGGCTTTATTAAAGGCGTAATCAGCGAAACCCTCGACGTCATTCCAAAATTTTTCAGCTATTCGTTGATCGACGCCGTTACTTATGGCGCCTTCGATTAATTTGTCTTTCATTTTTGCCATCATACTGCGTATTTTTTTACCGACAGCTTTACGCAGAGAATCAGCCTCACCGCCGGTAAAACCACACATGTCTTTGGCAATCTGCATGACCTGCTCTTGATAAACTAGCACCCCGTAAGTGCTCTCCAGGGCATTACGCATTGATTCATGGTCATAGGTGATCTCTTCCTTGCCGTTTTTTCGGTTTATATACCTCTGGGTTGACCCGGCAGTTAGGGGCCCTGGACGGTACAAGGCGCTCATGGCAACAATATCGTCAAAGACAGTTGGTTTAAGGTCTTTTAAATAACGTTTCATGCCAGTCGATTCAAACTGGAATACACCAGTAGTATCACCTCTGGCAAACAATTCAAAAGTTTTCTTGTCGTCAAGGGGGATAGTCGTAATATCTATCGATAGATTGTTAACCTTTTTTATAATTCTTAGGGCGTTATTGATAGTTGTTAAGTTAGAAAGACCTAAGAAATCAATTTTAAGAAGACCAAGTTCTTCAATTGGCCCCATGGAATATTGGGTAGCCACGACGCCTTTCTGAGCCATTTCCAGCGGCGCAAATTGGACAATATCATTAGGGGCAATTACCACCCCTGCAGCGTGTACGCCGTGGCTGCGAATTGTGCCTTCCAGCTGTACGGCTAGATCAAAGACCGTTTTAGCAGTTGGATTATTGTCGTATTCACTTTTAAGCTCGAAGTTCTCTTTAAGTGATTTGACAAGGGGGATGTGTCGACCTTGAACCGGCATTGGTATCATTTTCGCCCAGCGATCAGCTTCGGAGTAAGCAACTTGTAGTACTCTAGCTACGTCTCGTACGGCATTTCTAGCTGCCATCCGGCCGAAAGTAACGATGTTAGCTACTCTTTCAGGTCCATATTTGTCAATACAATACTCAATTACCTCATTACGACGAGTATCCTGTATATCAATATCAATATCTGGCATACTAATTCGATCTGGGTTTAGAAACCTTTCAAACAGCAAATCATAGCGCAAAGGGTCAAGTTCAGTTATCTTAAGGCCATAGGAAATTATTGATCCAGCGGCGCTACCTCGCCCAGGCCCAAAGACAATACCCTGGGACTTGGCCCAGCCAATAAAGTCAGCAATAATTAAAAAATAGCCATTAAATTTCATCTGCCCAATGATTGTCAGTTCGTACTTAGCTCTCTCGACAACCGCTTCCGGCAATTGCTTTTGAATATTCTCGAGGGTATAGGAGTCGATTTTTTTATCACTGAGAGTCGTATAGCGCTGAGCCAAACCTCGATAAACTTCTTTAGTTAAAAATGATTTTTCAGTTTCACCCTTTGGTACTGGAAACTTTGGTATTAAGATTCCACCAAGATCAATCGAAACATTACAGCGATCGGCTATTTGTTTAGTATTAGTTATAAAATCAGGGTTATCCTTACCCCAGCGCTCGATAATCTCCTCAGCCCTAGCCACGTGTAATTCAAAATTATCCAACGACATTCGGTCTTTATCCTTGATAAACGAGCCGGTTTGGACACAGAGCAGTATTTCATGAGCCTCTTTGTCTTCTGGGTGCAGGTAGTGGGCATCGCAGGTCACCACACAGGGAATACTCAACTCTTTTGAGAGTTTTATAAGTTGTTCATTAACTTTTACCTGCTCATCCCAAACCGCCGGATGGTCTTTATGGCCATGGTCAAGCAGCTCGAGATAATAGCGGTCACCAAAGACCTTTTTATACCAGGAAGCTATCTCTTTAGCTTTAGCGTATTGATCCTGACGCAGGTTATCGCCAACTTCGCCTCCAATACAGCCGCTTAATACAATTAAACCCGCGTTATACTTCTGCAGTAGCTCATGATCAATCCGGGGTCGATAGTACATTCCCTCCAGATTAGCGATCGTCGATAACTTCATCAGGTTCTGGTAGCCTGTATTATCCATTGCTAGAACTGTTAGGTGATAATTCTGCTTGTCATAGGCGACGTCTTTGTCGGTATGCAAGCGCGAGGCGATATAAGTTTCGATGCCAATTATTGGTTTAACTTCGTGTTTCAAGGACTCTTCATAGAACTCGATGGCGCCGCTTAGGGTACCGTGATCAGTAATGGCG
>Ga0182030_10021890_pt1 | contig 11934 bp, 6 predicted proteins | sample 812S3MmetaG_FD_121299 | JGI IMG/M metagenome (GOLD analysis project Ga0182030, IMG submission 121299) | Permafrost microbial communities from Stordalen Mire, Sweden - 812S3M metaG (Illumina Assembly) | ecosystem: Environmental > Terrestrial > Soil > Wetlands > Permafrost | place: Sweden...
CGCAGCGAATTCCACTGTGCCACGTAAGTGTCGGGCGCTCCCTTTGCCACCCATTCGGTTGGATGCAGCTGGTCCAGCATCGGCGCCAGCCGCCCCGCACGCTGCGAGATCCGGTTGAACACCGCAATCACATCCTCATCCGCCATCGGAGGCTGCTGCTGTGCGAACGCGTACACGGTCAGGTTTGTCAGGATAAAGGCGAGCGCAAATACCAGTCGCATTTGACCTCAGGCTCTCACTCGATGAGCCCCGAGTGCAAGCACCCCGGGGAAATCAGTGACTCGCCGACGGTGGTGGAGGCGGTGGTGGTGGAGGAGGCGGAGGCGGATTGCCGCCCGTGTGATCCGCAGGCTGGCCGGGCCCTGTCGCGCCCGCGGTCCCGTGTCCCAGTGCAATCTGGTAGTAAACCTCGGCGGCCGTCCGAATGGCTTTCTGCAGCAGACCGGCCTTATCGACGACAGCCTTCGCCAGCGGCTCGGTCCGATACACGCGAATGTACTCGCCGGGATTCAGCGTCCGCAGCGTGTTTCCCCGCAGAATGTGCCGGACATCGACTTGTCCTTCCTCCGAAAGCACCATGGTCGTGCCCTCGTCATCTTCCACGTCGACATCGAAGATGGTTCCGCGCACCGAGATCACCGCGCTCGGCGTGCGCACCTTGTTTGGATTCGGCAGCCCGCCCACGTGCTCGATCTTCACCCGCAGCTTGCCGAGGATGACTTCGAGCAGATCAGTCCAGTCACCGCGGTTTGGCCGATAAACAAATTTGGCCTTCTGGAACACTTCAAACGTGCTGCCGTCGGAAACCTGGAACGAGCCCCAGCCGTCCGGACCAGTCACGATGACTTCCTGCGGCTGTATGAGATCGCCCACATTCAGAGCCCAGGAATCACCGTGCCGCAGCACCGAAATCTGCCCCGCCAGCGCCGTCAGTTTCGCCGCGGCGCCTAGATCCGCCGGCGCCGTCTGGGCACGCAAATCTCTGATCGCGAGGAGGTTGGTCAGGCACAGCACGGCCGTCAGCGTCCACAAACACCGCGACTGTCGGCGTCGATACATCATGCGACACGACCAGAATAGCACCCGGAGTGCAACCAGAACGCGAAAATCCGTTCTCTTTAGATAACAACTTATGTCGAATCAGGGGTTTCCGGTACGGGCAGGGCGTTTCCTGCGGTAGAATCAGGACACGTAGATGTGTCGTCGCGATACAGGCGTGCGTTTTCTGCGAAGGAATGCACACGGTGCAGGCTGTCGGGCCCGCACGTTGAGACGCGCTTTGGTGCTCCTTGCCGGCACCGTTTCTCTTGCCCAGGCACAGGTTCCGGATATCTGGAAAAGAGTCGCCGGAACCACGATCGATGCCGGGCTCGCCGGACCGGCGTCGGGTCCTGTCATCGCGGTCTGGTATGCGGGCAGCGGCAGGCTCCTCGTCGAAACATCATCCTCCCGCGTTTTCGAGACCGCTGATTTCCTCCACTGGCGCCTGAATACCGACGCCACACCGCCTCACCTGGTCACCGCTGCCAACGTTTCAACGTTGCCGGAAGCCGGCGCGCAGGTGCAGGCCGCGGGTGCGCGTCTTTACGCCGCCGCCCCAGGCAATATTTATGCGTCGGATGACAGCGGCCGCACCTGGATCAACCTGACGGGCTTCAACAATCGCTCGATCATCGGCGACGGCTTCACGTCACTCGCCATCGCGCCCGGCGCTGCGCAGGAAATTGCCGCCGCCAACCGCTTCGGCATCTGGCGCTCGCTCGATGGCGGCCTCTCCTGGCACAGCCTCAACGACGATCTGCCGAATTTCATGGTACGCACGCTCATCGACAGCCGTACCGTTGCGCTCGCCGACGGCGCCGTCGAAGCTGTCCATTCCGGCCTCTGGGCTCCGGCTGAAGCCACCGATTCTGAAGCCATGCTGCGTGCCCGGTTCAGCGCGACTGCAGCCGCTGCCGCCGGCGCGACCGCCTACACGGGTGAGGCCGACGGACGGCTTTTCGCCTCTCACGACAGCGGCTCCACCTGGATCGAAGCGCCGCGCATCGCAGCCGAAAGCATCTCCCGCATCTGGATTGACGCCGAACGTCCCGACTCCGCCCTCGCCGCCGCCGGCACACATCTCTATCGCACCGTGAACGGCGGGCTTTTCTGGGATGACGTCACTGGTTCTCTGCTCTCCGCGACCATTCACGGCGTCGCGGCCGACCGCTCCGCCGGTGTTGTTTATGTCGCCACCGACCGCGGCGTGTTCTCGTCGCGCATTTCTCTCAACGACGCCAGCCCCGCCACAGGCGCTTGGGCCGCGATCACGCGCGATCTCCCGGCCGCGCCCGCCTGGGACGTGCGCCTGAATCCCGACAACACCTTAAGCGTCGCGCTAGACGGCTACGGCGTCTACGAAACGGCTGCTCCACACAGGACGCAGAACGTGCGCATCGTCAGCGGCGCCGATCTTTCCGATCGCCCCGCCGCGCCCGGTTCCCTCATCAGCGTTCTCGGCGCCCGAATTGATTCCGTAACGCCTGATTCCGTCACCAATCGGGACGCTGCTTATCCCGTGCTGGCGTCTTCCGATCGCAGCTCACAGGTGCAGGTTCCGTTTGAGGCTACAGCCGGTACGTTCTCGCTTTCACTGAAGGGCGCGACCAACACCTGGACGGTTCCGCTGACTGTGCAAACCACCGCGCCCGCCATCTTCGTCGATGCGGACGGCGCGCCGCTCCTGGTCGACACGGCCAGCGGCCTGGTGCTCGATCCGAAGCTCGCGGTCCCCGCCGGCTCGTCGGTCGGTCTCCTTGCCACCGGGCTGGGAAAAGTGATCCCCGACTGGCCAACCGGAGTTCCCGCCCCTGCCGACCAGCCTCCAACGGTCGTCGGCACGGTGACGGCGTTCCTCGACGGGCGGCCGATCGAGGTGACACGCGCTGTGCTCGCGCCGGACTACGTTGGCTACTACATGGTGGAACTGCAGATTCCTCCCATCGTCAATCGCGGCGTCAGCGAACTGCGCATCGTCATGAACGGCTCGGAGAGCAATCGCGTGAAGATTTCACTCGAGACTCCGTAACGGCTCCTGCCGGCCGTGAGGTACCGCACACTGCGGAGTAACCCTCCCGCGTCCGCTCTCACCACAATGGATAGCATCCGGCGCAGAGTCGCCGGACATTGACTGAGATGCAGGACAACACGACGCAAACTCTGCCCGAAATCGCAGCGCCTGAACATCCGCAGAAACTGCTTCCGCCGCCCTCGAAACCCGCCGGTCGTCCGCGGCGCTGGATCTGGTGGGTGCTCCTTCTGATCCTCGCCCTGGCCGCAGGCTATTGGTGGCATGAACGCGGCAAGTCCACCGCCGCCGCCGCGAAATCCGCGGGCGCGAAAGGGGGCCGTGGGGCCGGGGGAGGCGCGGTACCTGTCGTAGCCGCCCAGGCGCAGAAAGGGAACATCGGCGTCTACGTCAGCGGGCTGGGCGCCATCACCCCCATCTATACCGTCACGGTGAAGAGCCGCGTCGACGGCGAACTGATCGCAGTTCACTTCAAAGAAGGCGACCTGGTCAACAAGGGTGATCCGCTCATCGACATCGATCCGCGCCCCTACAATGCCGTCCTGGTACAGGCGGCGGGAGCCCTGGAGCGCGATAAAGCGCTGCTGGCCAACGCACGCGTCGATCTGACGCGCTACACCACGCTGGTGGCGCAGGAGGCGGTCCCGGAACAGCAGCTCGCCACTCAGAAGGCGCTGGTCCAGCAGTATGAAGGCACGATCACCAATGATCAGGGAGTGCTTGATGCCGCGAAAGTCAACGTGGACTACTGCCACATCACATCGCCCATCAACGGCATCGTCGGTCTGCGCCTTGTCGATCCCGGCAACATCGTGCACGCCACCGACACCACCGGCATGCTCGTCATCACGCAGCTCCAGCCAATCAGTGTGATTTTCACACTTTCCGAAGACCAGCTGCCCCCCATTCTGCAGAAGTTCCGCGCCGGTCAGAAGCTCACCGTCGAGGCCTGGGACCGCGATTCGAAAAAGAAAATTGCCACCGGCACGCTCGATACGATCGACAACCTGATCGACCAGACCACCGGGACGCTCAAGTTTCGCGCCGTATTCGATAACCAGAACCGCGCCCTCTATCCCAACCAATTCGTGAACGCCCGCCTGCTGCAGCAGGAAAAGACAGGCGTCACCCTGATTCCCTCCGCCGCCATTCAGCGCAACACCAACGACACCTACGTATGGTTGGTCAAGCCCGACAACACAGTCACGGTCCGCAGCATCAAACTCGGGACTGCTGAAGGTGATCAGACGGAAATCACGTCCGGCCTGCAGCCCGGCGACAAAGTCGTGATGACCGGAGTCGACAAACTGGAGGAGGGCGGCAAGGTCAACCCCACGTTCCAGAGTGCAGTTCCCGCGGCGAAATGAGCCCGTCGCGCACCTTCATTCTCCGGCCGGTCGCCACCTCTCTGCTGATGGTGGGCATCCTTCTTGCCGGCGGAGTCGCATACCGCCAACTGCCGGTGTCAGCTCTGCCCGAAGTCGACTATCCGATTATCCAGATCATGACGTTCTACCCCGGCGCCAGCCCGGACGTCATGGCCTCATCCGTTACCGCGCCGCTCGAACGCCAGTTCGGCCAGGTGCCCGGCCTCCAGCAGATGACCTCCGTGAGTTCCTCGGGCAGTTCCGTCATCACGCTCCAGTTCAATCTCAGTCTCGACATCGACGTCGCCGAGCAGGAAGTGCAGCAGTCGATCAACGCTTCCGGCACATACCTGCCGGCCGACCTGCCCGTTCCCCCGGTCTACACCAAAACCAATCCCGCGGATGCGCCCGTCCTGACGCTGGCGCTGACTTCGCAGGATATCCCGCTCTCGCAGGTGGAAGATCTCGCCGACACCCGCCTCGCGCCGAAAATATCGCAGCTTCCCGGCGTCGGACTCGTCAGCATCAGCGGCGGCCAGAAGCCCGCCGTGCGCATCCAGGCGAACCCGACCCAGCTCTCCTCTTACGGCCTCAACCTTGAGGATCTGCGTACGGCGCTGGTCGCCGCAAATGTCAATCAGGCGAAGGGCAACTTCGACGGCGCCCGTCAGTCCTATCAGATCGGCGCCAACGATCAGCTGCTCTCGAGCGCGGACTACGCCGGGCTCGTCATCGCCTACAAGAACGGGGCGCCCGTAAAGCTCACCGACGTCGCCGACATTCAGGACAGCGTCGAGAACACCCAGCAGGCCGCCTGGATGAACAAAATTCCCGCCGTGATCGTCAACATCCAGCGGCAGCCGGGCGCCAACACGATCGCGGTCGTGAACCAGATTCAGAAGCTGCTGCCCCAGCTCACCAGTACCCTGCCCGCATCTGTGCATGTCAGCACACTGACCGATCTGACCACCACCATCCGTGCTTCCGTCGCCGATGTGCAGTTCGAGCTGATGCTGACGGTCGGCCTCGTGATCCTCGTGATCTTCCTCTTTCTGCGCAGCCTTTCGGCCACCATCATCCCGAGCATCGCGGTGCCTCTGTCGCTCGTCGGCACCTTCGGCGTCATGTATCTTCTCGGCTACAGCCTGAACAACCTGACGCTGATGGCTCTCACCATCTCGACCGGCTTTGTGGTCGACGACGCCATCGTGATGATCGAGAACATCTCGCGCTACATCGAAGAGGGCGAAAAGCCCCTCGAAGCCGCGCTCAAAGGCGCCGAGCAGATCGGCTTCACGATCATCTCCCTGACGATCTCGCTGATCGCCGTGCTGATCCCCCTGCTGTTCATGGGCGACATCGTCGGACGCCTCTTCCGTGAATTCGCTGTCACCCTCAGCGTGACCATTCTTGTCTCCGCGGTCGTCTCGCTGACACTTACGCCGATGATGTCTGCGCGCCTCCTGAAGCACACACCGGAATCCGCGCAGGGGCGTTTTTATCGCGCCTCGGAAAACGCCTTCAACGCCGTCATCGCCTTTTACGGGCGCACCCTGAAGTTCGTCCTGCGTTTCCAGACCATCACGCTGCTCGTCGCCGTAGCGACACTCGGGCTGACTGTCTTTCTCTTCTACAAAATCCCGAAGGGCTTTTTCCCGATCCAGGACACCGGCGTGATTCAGGGCGTCACCGAAGCCGCGCAATCCATTTCGTTCGCCGAAATGTCGCGCCTGCAGCAGAGCGTCACCAGCGTGATCCTGCAGGATCCCGCGGTTGAAAGCCTGTCGTCATTCATCGGCATCGACGGCACCAACACCACCCTCAACAGCGGCCGCGTCCAGATCAATCTGAAGCCGCTCGCCGAACGAAAAATCAACGCCAGCGATGTCATCCGCCGCCTGCAGCCGGAGCTGGAAAAAATCTCCGGCATCACGCTCTACATGCAGCCCGTGCAGGACCTGACCGTGGACGACCGCGTCAGCCGCACCCAGTTCCAGTACACGCTCGAAGACCCCAGTGCGGACGAGCTCAACACCTGGGCGCCGAAAATGCTGGCGAAGCTGAAGCAATTGCCCGAGCTCAGTGACATCGCGAGCGATCAGCAGACGCAGGGCATTCAGGCGAAGCTTGTCTTCGACCGCGCCACGGCCTCCCGGCTCGGCATCACCACGTCCACCATCGACCAGACGCTCTACGACGCCTACGGCCAGCGCGAAGTCTCAACCATGTTCACGCAGCTGAACCAGTATCACGTCGTGCTGGAGGTAAAGCCGAACTTCGACCGGCGTCCCGTCGATCTCAGCGATCTCTACATCCGCTCCGGCATGTCGAGCGCAGCGGCTGGCGGCGTTTCCGGCGGCTCCGCCGCGAGCGCCACGCTGGGCCCTTCGAGCACCGCCACCGCCGCATCAACTGTAACCGCGCAGACCGGATCGTCGGGCATTGCCGCGGGCGGCACTTCAGCCTCCGCGCCCGTCTCGCCGCTGCGCTACGGACCCCCCGCGTCGACTACGGTATTTCCCAACGGCGGTCAGGTACCTCTCAGCGCCTTCTCGCGCCTCGAAACCACCTCTGTGCCGATCACGATCAACCACCAGGGCCAGTTCCCGGTGATCACGCTTTCGTTCAATCTGGCGCCCAACGCCTCGCTCGGCGACGCCATCGATTCCGTGAACAGAGCGAAGGACAGCCTCGGGATGCCGCTGTCCGTGCAAGGTGCATTTCAGGGCACGGCGGCCGCTTTCGAAAACTCGCTGTCGAACGAACCGGTGCTGATCCTCGCGGCGCTGGTAACGGTCTATCTCGTCCTCGGCGTCCTCTATGAAAGCTACATTCACCCGGTCACGATTCTCTCGACTCTGCCGTCGGCGGGCGTGGGCGCGCTGCTTGCGCTTTTCCTCACCGGGAACGACTTCAGCGTCATTGCGCTGATCGGCATTGTGTTGCTCATCGGCATTGTCAAGAAGAACGCGATCATGATGATCGATTTCGCTCTCGAAGCCGAGCGTGAGCAGCACCTGTCGCCGCTCGATTCGATCTACCAGGCGTGTCTGCTGCGTTTCCGCCCGATCATGATGACGACGATGGCGGCGCTGCTCGGCGGGCTTCCGCTGGCTCTGGGATCAGGTGTTGGTTCGGAGCTGCGCCGTCCGCTCGGCATCACGATTGTTGGCGGACTGATCCTGAGCCAGTTGCTGACGCTTTACACGACGCCGGTAATTTATCTCTTTTTCGACCGCCTGGCGACGCGCTTCGGCCGGAGACACACGGCGGAGCCCAAACCCGAGCTAACCCATGCCTGAGCCCGCCTGCCAGCCTCAACCACCCTGCCTGCCCATGCGCTTCCCCTTAGTGGGGCCAGGCTTTCCAGCCTGCCGCCGGGCTTCTGCCCGGCGTGGCGCTGGAATACGGAAAATCTTCGGGAGCAGCCGCCAAGCCCGCCTTAACCGGATTCCACTCGATATACCGACGAATCCTCTGACATTCCTCGTCGCCGCGAACCAGGTGATCGTAGCTCTCGTCCTGCCAGAAAGGTTGCGCAGTTTTCAAACCGAGCATACGATGCGCCTGGTGCGCCGTGAATCCCTTGAGCGGTCCGAGCCACTCTCTCGAAGTCACCCTCGGCGTGACCAGCAGATGCACATGGTTCGGCATCACTGCAAAGGAATGCAACTCGTAGCGCCGGAGCTTTTGCTCTCCATCGACAAGTGCCTGCCTCACCATCTCCGCGATCTCCCGTTGTCGCAGAAAAACCGGCCCGCGCCTCTGACCGTCCAACAGCCGATCCATCGCCACGAAAGCTTGCCCGGACGTCAAACGCTCATTTGGAAAAGCCCGCCCAACCGGAAGGCTTCCATACAACCGGAACGTGACAAACAATCTCTCGCCGGTCACATGCCAGTGCGGAAGGCGTCGATCATACCTCACGTCCGTTCAGTGATCTGGCCCGCGGAATCTTCTCAAACAGACCACGCCGGGCAGAAGCCCGGCGGCAGGCTGGAAAGCCTGGCCCCACTAAGTGCTGATTGATGGGGCTGGATGGATGAATTGCCATGAACATCTCTGAGATCTTCATCCGCAAGCCCGTCGCCACCACCCTCATCACCATTGCCATCGCGCTCTCCGGCGCCGTTGCCTTCAATATCCTCCCGGTCTCTCCGCTCCCGCAGGTCGATTTCCCCACCATCTCCGTCTCCGCCTCGCTTCCCGGCGCCAACCCCGAAACCATGGCCTCTTCCGTCGCCACGCCTCTGGAGCGCCAGTTCGGTCACATCGCCTCCGTGACCGAGATGACCTCCTCGAGTACCCTCGGCTCTACCAGCATCACGCTCCAGTTCGATCTCAATCGCGACATCGATGCCGCCGCCCGCGACGTCGAGTCCGCCATCAACGCCGCCCGCGGCTATCTGCCCACCAACCTCCCCGCCAACCCCAGCTACAAAAAAGTCAACCCCGCCGATTCACCGATCTTTATCGTCGCCCTCACGTCGAAGGTGCTTTCCAAAGGCCAGATGTACGATGCCGCCTCCACCGTCATGGCGCAGAAGCTCTCGCAGATCGCCGGCGTCGGCCAGGTCACGGTCGGCGGCAGCGCGCTGCCCGGCGTGCGCATTGAGCTGAATCCCACCATGCTCAACAAGTACGGCATCGGCTTCGAATCCGTGCGCAGCGCGCTCGGGGGCGCCAACGCCAACGTGCCCAAAGGCCACTTCACGGACGGCCCGCGTCTGTGGGAACTCGGCGCCAACGATCAGATCATGCACGCCGTCGATTACGAACCTCTCGTGATCGCCTACCGCAACGGCGTCGCCGTCCGTGTCAGCGATGTCGGCGAGGCTGTCGACTCCGTCGAAGACCTCCGCCAGGCCGGTTATCTCAACAGTCAGCCCGCCGTCCTGATGGTCATCTTCCGCCAGCCCGGCGCCAATATCATTCAGACCGTCGATCGCATTCGCGCCGCGCTGCCCCAACTCAAAGCCGCCATCCCGCAGGCCATTGACCTGACCGTCGCCATGGACCAGACGGTCACCATACGCGCTTCTGTTTTCGATGTCGAGCGCACCCTCGTTATCTCCGTGCTCCTCGTCATCCTCGTGGTGTTTTTCTTCCTGCGCGACGTGCGGACCACCCTCATCCCGAGCGTCGCCGTGCCCGTCTCCCTCATCGGCACTTTCGGCGCCATGTACCTCCTCGGCTACAGCCTCGACAACCTGTCGCTCATGGCCCTGACGATCTCAACCGGCTTCGTGGTCGACGACGCCATCGTCGTCATCGAAAACATCACGCGTTATCTCGAACAAGGCATGCGCCCCTTCGACGCCGCGCTAAAAGGCGCGCAGGAAATCGGTTTCACCGTGCTCACCATCAGCTTCTCGCTGATCGCCGTCTTCATCCCGCTGCTGCTGATGGGAGGTATAGTCGGCCGCCTCTTCCGCGAATTCGCCGTCACTCTTTCCATCGCCATCCTCATCTCGATGGCGGTTTCGCTCTCCACCACCCCGATGATGTGCGCGCACCTCCTCAAAGAACAGCAACATTCGCACGGCTGGTTCTACCGCACCAGCGAACGATTCTTCGAGTGGATCGTCGAAACCTACGGCCGCACTCTGAAGGTCGTCCTCGACTTCGCTCCCGTTACGCTCGCCATCTTCCTCGCAACGGTCGGCCTCACCGTCTATCTCTTTATCCGCGTTCCCAAAGGCTTTTTCCCCGAACAGGACAACGGCCGCATTCAGGGGTCCGTCCTCGCCGATCAGGACACTTCGTTCCAGGCGCTCGACAAAACCCTCGTGCGCATGACCGACATCGTCAAAGCCGACCCCGGCGTTGACGACGCCCTCGGCTTCACCGGCAGCACCAATACCGGCCGCATGTTCATTGCCCTGAAGCCGGTTGCGCAGCGGAAGCTCACCGCGCAGGCCATCATCGAACGCCTGCGTCCGAAACTCGCGAAGATCCCCGGAGCCGCTCTCTATCTCCAGGCCTCGCAGGACGTCCGCGTCGGCGGCCGCTCCAGCAACGCGGAATATCAGTTCACTATGCAGGGCGACAATCTCGCCGACCTCATCAGCTACTCCCCGAAAATGCTGGAGAAGATGAAGGCGATCAAGATCATCGCGGACGCCAACAGCGATCTCCAGAATCAGGGACTGCAGGCCATGGTGACCTACGACCGCACGACCGCGGCCCGCTTCAACATCGCGCCGCAGCTCATCGACGACACGCTCTACGATGCCTTCGGCCAGCGCCAGGTCTCAACCATGTACTCATCGCTGAACCAGTACCACGTCGTCATGGAAGCGGCGCCGCAGTTCTGGCAGAACCCTCTCTTCCTCAGTCAGGTTTACGTGAGCGCGCCCGGCGGCAGGCAGGTGCCGCTGAGCGCTCTGGCGAACTATGAGCCGATCACCGCGCCTCTCGCCGTCAACCACCAGGGTCTGTTCCCCGCGGTCACGATCTCCTTCAACCTCGCGCCCAATGCCTCACTCGGCCAGGCTGTGACTGAAATTCAGAATGCCGCTCAGACTATCGGCCTCCCGAAAACAATCCAGACGCTCTTCGCGGGAACGGCCCAGGCCTACCAGGATTCGCTCAGCAGCGAACCCCTTCTGATCGCCGCCGCGCTGATGACGGTCTATCTCGTGCTGGGCATTCTCTATGAGAGCGTGGTCCATCCGGTCACGATTATTTCCACCATCCCCTCCGCCGGCGTGGGCGGACTGCTCGCGCTTTTTATCACGCGCACGGATCTCACGATCATCGCCATCATCGGCCTGATCCTCCTGATCGGCATCGTGAAAAAGAACGCCATTATGATGATCGATTTCGCCCTGGCTCTGGAGCGCGAGGAAGGAAAGAATTCGCGCGAGTCCATCTACACCGCCTGCATGCTGCGTCTGCGCCCCATCCTGATGACGACGATGGCCGCGATGCTTGGCGCGCTGCCGCTCGCCCTCGCCTCGGGGGCGGGTTCAGAACTGCGCCGCCCGCTGGGCATCACCATCATCGGCGGTCTGATCGTCAGCCAGATTCTGACGCTCTACACGACTCCGGTGATCTATATTTACTTCGACAAACTGCAGCACAGGCGAAGGTCTTAGTGGGGCCAGGCATTCCTGCCTGCCGCCGGGTTCCACCCGGCGCGGAGCCTTACGAATTCGTTCTTGAAACCGCTCCCGGCCGGCGCTCTGAAGGTTCCCGGAAACAGAACGAGCCCCGGAAGACCGGGGCTCGGAATGGACAGCTGAGGATCCGTCTGACGATACAGGCTTATGCGCGGATGACGTTCTCCGCCTGCAGCCCTTTGGGGCCCTGCTTCACCTCAAACTCTACTTGCGACCCCTCATCGAGCGAGCGATAGCCCGATGACTGGATCGCCGAAAAATGGACGAACACGTCGTCTCCGGTCGAGCGCTGGATAAAGCCGTAGCCTTTCGCAGCGTTGAACCACTTCACTGTACCTTTTTCCTTCACTGAACCTTCTCCTGAAACGGAACG
>Ga0182030_10021891_pt1 | contig 11934 bp, 8 predicted proteins | sample 812S3MmetaG_FD_121299 | JGI IMG/M metagenome (GOLD analysis project Ga0182030, IMG submission 121299) | Permafrost microbial communities from Stordalen Mire, Sweden - 812S3M metaG (Illumina Assembly) | ecosystem: Environmental > Terrestrial > Soil > Wetlands > Permafrost | place: Sweden...
ATCTCGGAGAGCCTGATCAACAAGCTCTCAGGCCTCAACGGGCTGCATGTGATTTCGCGTACCTCCGCCTTCGCCTTCAAGGGAAAGACGATGGAACCGGCCGAGATCGGCAGGAAGCTCGGCGCCGATGCGCTCATTCTCGGCAGCCTCACGCAACATGGCTCGAGCCTCGACGTCAGTGCAGAACTCGTGAGTGTGCGCGACTCCACGCAGTTGTGGGGTGAGAAGTACCAGCGGGCGATCGACGACGTGCAGCAGATGGAAGGGCAAATCGCGTCCACCATCGCGCAGACGCTGCGCCGCCGCTTGAGCGGCGATGAGAAGCTCAAGCTCGCGCACAATGAAACCTCCGATCCGGAAGCGTACCGGCTCTACCTCAAAGGGCGTGAATTTCTGGTCGGCACCGACGAGGAGATGGACAAGAGCGTCGACTTCTTTCAACAGGCCGTGGCTCGGGCTCCCGACTATGCCATGGCGCACGCCGGACTCGCCGACGTCTACACCGTGCAAGCCTTCTTGCGCGCGAGCGGCCGCGCGGAGGCGGCGGGCAAAGCGCGGGCGGCCGTCACCCGCGCACTCGAGCTCGACCCGGATCTCGGAGAAGCTCATGCGGCTCTCGCCAGCATCCTCTTCCTGTTCGAGTGGGACTGGGCAGGCGCGGATGCCGAATACCGGCGTGCGGTCTCACTCAGCCCCGGCAGCGAGGCCGTCCACGAGTCCTACGGCAGCTTCTTGAACGCCATGGGCCGCTTCGATGAGGGCCTGGCGCAGAGCCGCGAGGCCGCGCGCTTGGACCCGCTTTCTGTCCAACCTTTCCACGACATGGCCATCAACGCCTTGGTCCGCGGCGACTACGGCAGGGCGGCAGATGGCTTCCGCCACACCATCGAAATCGATCCTGACTGGACATGGGGCTACATCAAGCTCGCCCGGGCCCTGTCCCTGCAGAAAAAATGCAAGGAAGCCTTCGTACAGACCGAGGTTGCGGAGCGCCGAATCGCCGGCGGCGCCGGACCCCTGTCCCGATCATGGCTCGGCAGTACCTACGCGACCTGCGGGGACGTCGTGCGCGCGCGCCAGAAGCTCGCGGAGATGCACGCGATAGAAGCAAGCCGATACGTCGACCCGGCCACCTTCGCCGCGGTCCACGCCAACCTCGGCGAGATGGACGAAGCCCTGCGCGGGTTTCAGAAAGCCCTCGAGGACAGATCCCCGGACATGGTTTACGCGATGATATCGAGCCGCATCACGCCGCAACTGGCGAGCAGTGCCGGGTACCAGGCAATCGTCAGCCGGATGGGCTTTCCGCAACCGCCCAGGTAGTGGCCGATCGAACCGCTGCGAAATTCAGGCCAAGGCCAAGACAAGGCGCATTCGCCTCTATCGCCTTTCCATCCCGCTGCGCGCGCGCACCGCCGAATAATCGACGCCGGCTTTCCACGCCGGCCATCGCGGCGAATTGGCGACATCGACTCCCAGGAGCCACGCGACCGTGGCTTCCTGGGCCGATCCCTCGAAGGTCCAGTTGGGATCGAACTCATCGCCAGGCTGATGGTAGCGGACGACGTTGTATTCCTCCGCCCGCGCCGTGCCGACGGTCAAGCCGCCGTCCACCAAATCGCGGCCGATGCGAAAGCTAACCGACGGTACGCCGCGTTTGGCGAAGGAATAATGGTCGGAACGAAAATACCAACCCGCCTCGGGATGCGGCTCAGCCTCCATCCGCAGACCCGCGGCCGAGGCCGCGCGAGCCAGATCCTCTTCCAAATCCGTGCGGCCTCCTCCAACCAGCTCCACATCGCGGGCGCGTCCCAGCATGATATGCGGGTCCAAGTTGATCACTGCGGCCGTGCGCTCGAGAGGATATATCGGGTGAGAAGCATAGTATTCCGAACCGAGCAGACCTTTTTCTTCCGCTGCGAAGGCGATGAACACGATGGACCGGATTGGTTGCGCTCCTTTGGCGAAGGCGCGCGCCACCTCGAGCATCTCGGCCGTGCCCGTGGCGTTGTCGACCGCCCCATTCCTTATGTCATCGCCCTGCCGGTCGGGCGCGCCTTTGCCGTTGGCGTCCCAGTGCGCGCCATAAAGCACCACCTCATCGGGCCGCGTACGCCCGGGCAGACGAGCCACGACATTATGGCTGACGACAGCGTGCGCACTGACCATAAAGTCGACGGATAAAAAGGCGCCTCGGATCGTCAGCGGTGCGAATGCCGGATCCCTCGCGGCGACCTTCAGCCGGGCGAGATCAAGGCCGGCGCTGCGCAGCAGGCGCACCGCCGCCTCCTGTTGCAGCCAACCGCTGATCGCAGGGGAAGAACCTGTCGCGTTGGCCTGCATGATCTCCATGCCGGCAATGCGGTCGCCATTCGCCACCTGCCGCCAGGGATAGCTCGCGGCAGCCGCCTCATGAATCACCAGTACTGCCGCGGCGCCGGCCGCGGAAGCCGCCGCCACTTTCGCTCCGAAGCGGCCGGCGTAGACCATGGCCTTGCCGCCGAACTTGCCGAAGGCTGGGCTATCAGGCGCCGCTTCGAAGTCAGGATCGTTCGCCAAGATCAGCGCAACCTTGCCGTGAAGATCGGCTCCGGCAAAGCTATTCCAGCCGATGTCGGGGACATTGACGCCGTAGCCGACGAATACGATCGGAGCATCCACCAGCCGATTGCGGCCGGCCGCGTGGGATGACGCCGTTACGTCGCGCCCAACGACGAGATTCTGCGCGGACGCCCCTTCCAGCTTCAGTCTCATGCGCACGGGAGGCTCACGATCGAACTCCGTGAGCGGCACATCCTGGAACCAAGAGCCATTCGGTCCGCCGGGTTGAAGGCCCGCCGCTTGGAACTGCGCGACGAGATACTCGAGTGTCTTGCCTTCACCCGCCTGCCCCGGGCCCCTGCCCTCAAAGTCGTCCGAGGACAGGACGCGGACGTCCTCGCGAATCCGCGATATCGAAATCGGTGATGCCGTTTGCGCGATGACGTGAGGCGCGATTGAGAGCGCCAAAAAACCCAAGCCTGCGAGCTTCTTCACATCGATCACTCTCGGTAGACGCGAGATTTCCAGAACACTGAGCGATCGATTTCATCGAGTCGCGCTTTACCTGTCATTGCCATGGCGCCCTCGAGCTCGGTCCGGTTAGATTCACGGCCATCCCTGGTGTGGAATCCCATGTGCCCTCGTGTGGCATAATAGCGCGCCCGCATGCCGGGCACCCTCGGGGATTTCGCGTGACCGACTCGAACAAAGCCGTTTTTTTGAGCTATGCAAAGCAGGACGCGGCAGCCGCCCTGTCCATCTGCGAGGCGTTGCGGGCGGCGGGCGTCGAAGTTTGGTTCGATCAAAGCGAACTGCGCGGCGGTGATGCGTGGGACGCCTCCATCCGCAGGCAGATCAAGACCTGCGCTTTGATGATTCCAGTCATCTCGGCGAATACCCAGGGACGCGCCGAGGGCTATTTCCGCCTGGAGTGGAAGCTGGCGATCGACCGTTCGCACCTCATGTCGCACGATCATCCCTTCCTGGTGCCGGTGGTCATCGATCAGACGAGTGAAGGCGACGAACGGGTACCCGAGAGGTTTCGTGAGGTCCAATGGACGCGCTTACCGGGCGGTGAAACCTCGCCGGCCTTCACCGCGAGGATTTTGAGGCTTCTCGAGCAGGAATCGGCCGCACCCGCCGGCTCTGCCGCGCAGCCCGCCGCGCAAGCTGCAGCGATAGCCGCTCGGCCAACTCCGGCCATGGGCGCTGCTCCCACGGCGGCGGTGCCTACCGCTGCGCCCAAGCGGCGTCCATCCATGGCGGTCCTGGCCGCCGCCGCAGTGCTTCTGTGCCTCGGCATCGGAGCATGGACAACGCGCCATCTCTGGCTTCATCCGCCATCGGTCGTCGCCTACTCCAATGAAGATAGGCGCATGACCTATGCCGTGCTGCCGTTTCAGGCGGCCGCCGATGATGCGCACGGGGCGCAGATTGCGAAAGCGACGGGCGACGAAATCCTCACCATGCTCGAGGCTCGGCGAGAATTGATCAGCGTCGCGCCCCGGGCCAGCGCCGAACAGGCGGTCGCGCACGAGGTCAGCATGAAGAAGCTGGCCAAGGAACTGAACGTGCATTTTCTCGTGCGCGGCACTGTCGCGCGCAGCGGCGACGCTTACAAGGTTACCGTGGTCAGCATCGACGGCGACAGTGAAAGAGTACTCAAGACGAGTTCTTTGACGGTGGCTGCCAATGAGCTGACGCCGCATTGGCGCGATGAAGTGCTGGACGTCGTTTACGATCTGACGAGTGCCGGCCTGAAGGCTGAGGTCAAACGCGCCCGGGACAAGCCCTTGGATTCGCTCGACGTCCGCGATCTGGCCTTCCGCGCTTCCGTCGATTGGCGTGCGAACCGGGATGCCGACGGCAAGTCGGCAAATGCCAATGCCAACCAACTTCTCACCAGGGCGCTTGCGATGGCACCCGACGATCAATTTGCCCTGCGCACCGTGGCTGTAATCAACCTATGCGACTGCGTCAACGCCTGGTCGGCCAACCCCGAGGAGCAGAAAACCATCGGCGCCGCCGCCATGGAAAAATATCTGCGCGCCGATCCTGATTCGGCCTTCATGCTGGTGGAAAAAGCCAGCCTGTATCAATTGCGGCTGCGGTGGGAAGAATCGGTGGTGATAGCGGACGCCATTCTGCAGCGGGAGCCGACTGATGCAAACGCGCTCGGCATCAAGGCGGCGGGTCTGCTGCGGCTGGGCCGTCTAAAGGAGGCCGAGGCCATGGCGGACGGATTGTTGTCCCGTTACCCGACCAATTGGGGCGCTTTGGCGCTGGCCGGCGACGTCTCTTTCGCGCAGGGAGACTATGCCCGCGCCGCCCAACTGGCTCAAAAGGCCGTGGCGCAAATGAGCGAGCCCGACTTGCGCGACCGGGTGTCCGGATCCATCCGGCTCACGCAGATCGCCTCCGAAGCCCGACTCGGACACGGCGACAGGGCCAAGGCGGCACTGGCGGATTTCACAGCGACGCTGCCCGGTGTGAACAGCATCGCCGCCATCAAGAAGTGGCTTCATCCATCCGCGGACCTCGCGGATTCCGAGCCTCTGTATGACGGTCTGCGCTTGGCGGGTGTTGCCAACTAATTTTTGCCGGTTTCCGGGGTCGCATCCCGCTTGGGCTTTGTTTTTGCCGCCCACTACTTTGACCAACGCGGTCGAGGCAGCGGTCGGCGCCCGCGAAAATAGAACGCCAGTCCGGCTCCTATCAGCAAAGCGGATCCGCCGATGACTTTGACGGCGAACAGTGTACGGTTCGTGCTGGCAACGGGCGGCACCATCGCGAATAGGACCGCCAGCAGGGCCACCGTGAAACCGCTTCCCGCCACCAACCAGCACACGAACGGTCCCCCGGGAATCATCATCACACCCGGATGACCGCCGGGCGCACGGCGACGCAGCATCGGCAGGGCGGCATACATGTAGAGCAATGGCAAGAGCGTGAGTATCACGGTCATATCGATCAGCACCGCATAGGCTTCGCGTACGGCGGAGCCCGAGATCGCGGCGAGGAGTACGACCGTGGTCAGCACTGCCTGGGTGAGCAGCGCCACGTGCGGTGAACCAAACTTGGGATGCACGGCACCGAGCGCCTTGGGCAAGTAACGGTCGAGACCAAAGAGGAACGGTAGGCGTGCGGTCCCGGTGACCCACGCGCCGAGCGCGCCTACCGAAGCCACCATCAGCAACACGGCTGCGGCGGTTCCCACCATCGGTGCGCCTACGCGCGCCGCCACCGCCGCAAGCGCTTGAGGCACGCCGCTGATCGAGTTGATCTGTTCCGTCGGTAATGCCGCGAACAGGGCTGCTGTGCCGGCGATGTACAGGGCGGCGATGGTGACGCACGCGATGAGCAGCGCGCGAGGGATGGTCCGCCGCGGGTTCTTGATCTCGCCGCCGAGAATCGGCCCCAGCTCGAGACCGGAGTAGGCGAGTGCGATCGTCGCGAAGCTGGCGAGCGTCGCCACTGATTTGACGTCCGGCAGAAGGGCCCGGGCGGCAATCGGCGTGGCGGCGCCGAAGCGGTACCAGGCAACGACGCCGCCGCAAAGGATGAGCGCGCCGACGAGCCAGGTCGCCATGCCCCCTGCGTTCTGCAGCCACTTTGCCCTCTCCAGGCCAACGATATTGATCAGCGTCGCCGACCACAAAATGGCGAGCGAAACCACGCCGTTGTAGACCGGATTGTCCGCGAGCGCGAGCCACGAACCGCCGGGGACGTACAGCAGCACGGAGGCCGCGAACAGCAGCAGCGACGGAAAGAAAACGAGATTCGCTATCCAGTAGCTCCAGCCTGCGATAAACCCATGCAGGTCGCCGAAAGCGGCCTTCGACCAGATATACACGCCACCCTCGCCCGGCAATCTCGAGCTGAGCTCCAGCACCGTCAGGGCTGAAGGTATGAGAAAGGCGATCATCCCAGCCGCCCACAGTGTCAGGCTTGACGGCCCAATCTGCGCAGCAACGGAAAGCCAACGCAGTCCAACAATTGCCGCCACGTTGAGAAGGACCAGGTCGAGTGTGCCGAGGGCGCGATGCAGCTGCGGTACGGAGGCAACGTCGACATCGCTGTTCATTCGGGCGTCCGGTGGCTGGCGTGCTCGACGCCTGAAGCGAGAACAAGCATGGTACGTGATTTCAAAAGGGGCAATCTTCAGTCTTGGAAGGTCTTGACAACATACCGACCGGTTGGTATTGTCTGCTCATGATCCAGGAAATCGCACCACAGCCGCCAAAGGCGGGGGCTCGGCAAAAGCTGCTGGATGCAGCCCTCTCGCTGATCCGCGAGAAAGGCTACTCGTCGACCTCCGTCGATGACCTGTGTACCGAAGCCGGCGTTACCAAGGGTGCATTCTTTCACCATTTCAAGAGCAAGGACGCGCTGGCGGTCGCTGCGGCGAATCACTGGTCCGAGATCACGGGGGTCTTTTTCGAGACGGCGCCGTACCATCAGCATAGCGACCCACTCGATCGGGTCTTGGGCTATCTAGAATTCCGCAAGGCGATCCTCACGGGGGAAATCGCCGAATTCACCTGTCTCGTCGGAACGATGGTGCAGGAGATTTATGGGACCAACCCCGACATCCGCGAGGCGTGCGAGGCGAGCATCAGCGCGCACGCCGCCAAAGTAACGGCGGACATCGCCGAGGCAATGAAGCGCTATCGGATTCGCGCACCCTGGACTGCCGAGAGCCTTGCGCTGCATACGCAAGCGGTCCTGCAGGGAGCGTTCATCCTGGCCAAGGCCAAGGCCAAGGCCAAGGGCGGCGCGGCTATCGCGGCGGCGAGCATCGATCATTTGCATCGTTACATCGAGTTGTTGTTCCAACCCGCCATTCGCAAACGAAAGGAAGTGCCATGAGTACAAACAATACCTATCTCGCCGTTTTCCTTGGCAGCAAAACCAGTCCGCGGCGGGGCGCCTGGGACGCTCTTCGCGAAAGCGATCGCCGTGCGAAGGAACGGGAAGGCATCGCGGCATGGAAAGCATGGGTCGAGCAACATCGCGGCGCCATCGTCAGCATGGGCGGGCCCTTGGGGAAGACCAAGAAGGTCTCGCAGCGCGGCGTGGATGATGTGAATAATGAGTTGGCCGCTTTCACCGTTGTGCGCGCCGATTCGCACGAGGCCGCCGCCAAGCTCTTCGACAAACATCCGCACTTTGCCATTTTCCCGGGCGATTCCGTCGAAATCATGCCCGTGCTGCCCATACCGGACGGCGCCTAAACCCGAAATCAGAGGAGAGCCCGATCATGCCCAACACCGTGCGACTCCATCGGGTCTTTGCCACGAAACCCGAGAAGATCTATCGCGCTTTCATCGAACCCGACGCGATGGCCAAGTGGCTGCCGCCGAATGGCTTCACCTGCACCGTGCATCACATGGACCCGAAGGCCGGCGGCTCCTACCGGATGTCCTTTCGGAATTTCACCACCGGACAGGACCACTCGTTCGGCGGTCAATATGTCGAGCTCGTCCCGAACGAGCGCCTGCGCTACACCGACAAGTTCGAGGACCCCAATCTGCCCGGCGAGATCCGGGTGACGCTGACGTTGAAGAAGGTTTCCGTCGGCACGGAAGTCAACATCGCGCAGGAAGGTCTGCCGGATGCCACACCAGTCGAAGCCTGTTACCTGGGCTGGCAGCAGTCGCTTCGGAACCTGGCCAGACTCGTCGAGCCGGAGATCACTCAATAGCGCAAATTCAAACCTACAATGCGAGCAGCAGCCTAATTCCCGCCTCGACATCACGCAGGGCTTCGGTAGGCAAGCGGCTCACCCAGCGATGCCCACCAGATCTCGCCGCGCCGCATTACCACTTCTCCTTTGGGAGGGTTCGAACCTGTGCCTCCGCAAGGAGTGGACCGAGGGCGGAGTCGTTCCCACTGGGCCCATAAACGGTGTCGAGCTTTTCACGGACACCCGCGAATCTTTCACTGTTGACGAACGCGGTCACTGCAGTCGCATAGAGCTCACTGCGTGACCAGCCACGTGTCTTAGCAAGCCGCTCAGCCTCTTCAAAAATAGCGTCCGGAATCGAGATTGCGGTTTTCACTTGGCTGGTATAACCGTGGTTATACCTCGACGCAGCGCCGGATGCAGCGACCCGGTCCGACGGCTCCCACCCTTTGCGCGCCTCCTGCGAATGAGTTACAACTTGCCTCAGCGAATCCTCCCATGAGTGCGAAATCGATGGAACTGCTCGAGCGTGAACGATGCCTCGCCGATTTGGGCGAATGGCTCGGCGGCGTGGCGACACGCGGCGGTTGCATCGCCCTTTTGGGCGGTGAAGCAGGCATCGGCAAGTCTTCGCTGCTGCAGGAGTTCTCGAAACTGCAGCGCCGCGCGCGTGTGCTTTGGGGAGCGTGCGATGCGCTCTTCACGCCCCGGCCGCTCTCGCCGCTGCACGACATCGCGCGTCAGACGCAAGGCGCGCTGTTGGCGGCGGTCAGTTCCGGAGCCAACCGAGACGAGATTTTCACCGCGGCGCTCGATGAACTGGAAAAGACGGCGGCGCTGGTCATCTTTGAAGACATGCACTGGGCGGACGAAGCGACGCTCGACCTGCTCAAGTATCTGGGGCGCCGAATTCATCGCACGCGCGCCATGCTTGCGGTTACGTATCGCGACGACGAAGTCGGCCCGCGGCATCCGCTGCGGTTCGTCCTCGGCGACCTGCCGCGGGCGAGCACGCGCAGAATGTCGCTGTTGCCCCTTTCGGAACCTGCGGTCGCACGGCTCGCAAAGCGGGCCGGACGCCCATCGGAAGGCTTGCATGGAGTTACGGGCGGCAACCCATTCTTCGTGACCGAAGCACTGGCCGGGATCACCGGCACGGTACCGAACACAGTGCGCGACGCTGTGCTTTCGCGCGCCGCCATGCTTTCCCCAGCAGCACGCGAAATCGCCGAGCTGGTCAGCGTCGTCCCCGGTAAAGCAGAGCTTTGGCTGCTGGAGCAAGCCGCCCGGCCGGATGAGGTGGACATCGAGGGCTGCCTCAGCATCGGAATGGTACGTGACGAGGCCGGCGCCCTTGCCTTCCGGCACGAACTTGCCCGGCGCGCATTCGAAGACTCGCTTCCCCGGGCACGCCTGCAGAGTCTGCACTCCAAAGTGCTTGCCGCTCTGGTGACGCGACCCGGCATCCCTGTCGCTCGTCTGGCACATCACGCCGGCGGAGCGGGCGACGCAGAGCAGGTCCTGCGCCATGCGCCCATTGCCGCCGCTCAGGCCGCGTCGATCGGTGCGCATCGGGAAGCGGCCTCACACTATCAAGTCGCTCTGCAGTATGCGGAGCGCCTTACCGATGAGGAGCGTGCAAATCTGCTGGAGCGATTGTCGTATGAGTGTTATTTGACAGGCCAGTACGAGCCCGCCATCGGCGCGCAACGCTCGGCGTTGCAGATTTGGCGAACATCGGGACAGCGCGTAAAGGAAGGCGACACCCTGCGGTGGTTGTCCCGCTTGAGCTGGTTCGCAGGCCGGCCTGCAGAGGCGAACCAGTACGCCGTCGATGCCGTCGCCACGCTCGAGTCGCTGCCGGCAGGCCCGGCGTTGGCGATGGCTTATTGCAATCGAGCAGACCTCGACATGGAAGCGCACGAAGCGGCGGACTCGGCCGTCGGGTGGGCCGATAGGGCCATCGCCCTCGCCGAGCCGTGGGCGAATGATGAGATTGTGAGTCACGCGCTGAGTACTCGCGGCACGGTGCGGCTCATCGGCGGCGACGCCGCTGGTTGGGCCGATCTGGAGCAAGGATTCGAACTCGCGCTGATAGGCGGCTCCCAAGACGAGATTTCGCGCTCCTATACGCACTTGAGCGCAATGGCCGTATCCAGCCGTCAATACCACAAGGCATCGCAATATTTGACCGCGGGGCTGGCCTACTGCGAAGAACATGACTTGGATTCCTGGCGGCTCTACATGCTCGCGTATAGCGCGCGATCGCGATTCGAACAAGGCGATTGGAACGGGGCAGGCGACGATGCAGAAACGGTGTTGCGGCATCCGCGCACCACGTCCGTCAGCCGCATTCCTGCGCTGAGGATTCTCGGGCACCTGCGAATTCGGCGCGGCGACCCCGATGCCAGTTCGCCGCTTGAAGAAGCGCGGGCGCTCGCGGGCCCGACACCCGAGCTGCAGCGCATCGGCACGCTTGCAGCAATCCACGCTGAAGCTGCCTGGCTTGCAGGCGATCATGACGGCGTCGCCCGAGCGGTGCAGCCAGCTTATGAGTTGGTCTGCCGGCGGCGAGATCCGCGGATGAAAGGCGAGCTTGCAGCGTGGCTGTCGCGCGTCGGCGCCCTGAAACAGCATCCAACCGATATCCCAGAGCCCTACGCGCTGGAAATCTCAGCCGACTGGCGCGGGGCGGCACGCGCCTGGAAGGAGCTGGGTTGCCCCTATGAGCAAGCCGGCGTACTGGCATTGTACGGAAGCGAAGGCGGGCAACTGGAGGCGCTTGCGATCTTCGAGGAGCTTGGAGCCGCACCGGCGGCGTTGGCCCTGCGCAAGCAGATGCGCGCAAGCGGCGTCCGCGGCGTTCCTCGCGGCTTGCGGAAATCGACCCTGCGCAACCCGCTCGGCCTTACTCAACGTGAAGCCGAGGTGCTCGATCTTCTGGCGGAAGGCCTGCGCAATTCCGCGATCGCCAAGCGCCTGTTCGTCGCGACCAAAACGGTCGACCATCATGTCTCGGCGATCCTGACGAAGCTCGGTGTGCAATCGCGCGGGGAAGCAATCGCCCTGGCCCGCCGCCAGCCAGACGAGGCCCGCTGACTCGAGGGGCCGATTCACCGAGACGGCGGCCATCATGCAGAGCGGGCGCCCTTTGATTCCCATCAGGTATGCTCATAGAGTTTCCGGGTCACGAATGGAGGCTTGGAATGGCCAAGAATACAATTTGCCTCTGGTATGACGGCACCGCTGAAGAGGCCGCCAATTTTTATGCGCGCACTTTTCCCAACAGTAAGGCCGGGGCGGTTCACCGTGCCCCGGGCGACTATCCCGCGGGTAAGCAGGGTGACGTGCTCATTGTCGAGTTCACGGTGATGGGACTGCCTTGTATAGGCCTCAACGGCGGTCCGGCGATCAAGCACAATGAGGCGTTTTCGTTCCAGGTCATCACCGACGACCAGTCCGAGACCGACCGCCTCTGGCAGGCCATCGTTGGCGGCGGCGGCGCAGAAAGCGAGTGCGGCTGGTGCAAGGACAGGTGGGGCGTTTCCTGGCAGATCACCCCCCGGGTGCTAATGGACGCATTGAACGATCCCGACCGCGCTGCCGCCAAGCGCGCGTTCGACTCGATGATGGGAATGAAAAAAATCGACGTCGCCGCGATCGAGTCAGCTCGGCGCGGCTGAAGCGGCAAACGGCAAACGGCAAAC
>Ga0182030_10021892_pt1 | contig 11934 bp, 9 predicted proteins | sample 812S3MmetaG_FD_121299 | JGI IMG/M metagenome (GOLD analysis project Ga0182030, IMG submission 121299) | Permafrost microbial communities from Stordalen Mire, Sweden - 812S3M metaG (Illumina Assembly) | ecosystem: Environmental > Terrestrial > Soil > Wetlands > Permafrost | place: Sweden...
CGACGCATCGGGCAATCTCTGGCTCTTCGGCGGGTATGGCCTCGACTCAACCGGAGCGGGTGGATATCTAAACGACCTATGGAAGTTCGACCCTTCATCGGGCACATATGGCGAGTGGACGTGGATGGGCGGCAGCGATGTCGCAAACCAATCAGGAGCCTACGGACCGCTGGGAACGGCAGCCTCCACGAACATCCCCAGAGCACGAGAGTGGGCCGTAAGCTGGAGCGACGCATCGGGCAATCTCTGGCTCTTCGGCGGGAATGGCTACGACTCGACCGGAGCGAATGGGCTGGAATATCTCAACGACCTGTGGAAGTTCGATCCTTCATTGGGCACATATGGCGAGTGGGCGCTAATGGGCGGCAGTGATGTCGCAAACCAATCCGGAGTCTACGGAAGGCTGGGAACGGCAGCCTCCACAAACATCCCCGGAGCAAGAATATCTGCCGTGAGTTGGAGCGACGCATTGGGCAATCTCTGGCTCTTCGGCGGGAATGGCCTCGACTCGGCCGGAGTGAATGGATGGCTCAACGACCTGTGGGAGTACCAGTCGAATCTTCCATCAACTACCTATACCATAGGCGGAACGGTCTCAGGACTCACCGGGACCGGGCTGGTCTTGCAAGATAATGGCGACAACAATCTGGCGGTGGGCGCCAGCGGTAGCTTCACATTCAGCGCAGCAGTTGCCAGCGGTACGACCTACAGCGTCACGGTGCTCACCCAGCCCACAGGCCAAAGCTGCACGGTCACAAACGGCAGCGGAACGGCCAGCGCCAATGTGACGAATGTCCAGGTCACATGCTCCACGACCACGTACACCATCGGCGGAACGGTCGCAGGACTCACCGGCACCGGGCTCGTCTTGCAGGATAATGGCGGCTACTACGGTTGGCCAGTGAATGCGAATGGCGCATTCACCTTGGATTCCGTTTCAGGCGGCGTATCATACAACGTCACCGTCCTTACACAGCCCACCGGCCAGATCTGCACCGTGACCAACGGCAGTGGCACGGCCAACGCAAATGTGACGAACGTGCAGGTCTCGTGCGGGAATAGTTACTCTATTGGGGGCACCGTCTCCGGACTCACCGGCACAGGCATGGTGTTGCAGGACAATGGGGGCAACTCCCTCCAGGTGAGCGCAAATGGCAGCTTCACTTTCAGCACAGCAGTTGCGAGTGGTGCACCCTACATCGTCACGGTTTCAAGCCAGCCTGCCTACCAGAATTGCACGGTCACCAATGGCACGGGAACGGCCAGCGCAAATGTGACGAATGTCCAGGTTGCGTGCTCGAACATTACCTACACCATCGGCGGCGGTGTCTCCGGACTCACCGGCACAGGGTTGATCTTGCAGAATAATGGTGCCAACAATCTTGCGATAAGCGCGAATGGCGCATTCACCTTCTCGAAGGGCGTTGCCGTTGGCTCAACCTACAGTGTCACGGTTTTAACGGAGCCCACTGGCCAGAACTGCACGGTGACAAACGGCAGCGGCCCGGCTATTGGCAATGTGTTGAATGTGCAGGTCGCTTGCGTAAACGTCAATTACACCATTGGCGGCACGGTCTCGGGACTCACCGGCACCGGCCTGGTCTTGCAGGATAATAGTGGCAACAATCTGGCGTTGAGCGCAAGCGGTACTTTTGCTTTCTCGAATTCCATCCCCGGTGGCTCAACCTACAGCGTCACGGTCCTTACTCAGCCCACCGGCCAGAATTGCACGGTGATAAACGGCAGCGGCACCGCCGCAGCCAATGTGACGAATGTCCAGGTCGCATGCTCGACTGCTTACTACACCGTTGGCGGCACAGTCTCTGGACTCACCGGCACCGGCCTGGTGTTGCTGAATAATGGCAACCTGCACTTGCCGGTGAGCGCAAATGGCACCTTCACGTTCAATGGCCAATATGTAACCGGTACCCAATACAGTGTCACGGTTCTAACGCAGCCCATCGGTCAGAGTTGCACGGTGACAAACGGCAGCGGCACGGCCAGCGCCAATGTGACGAATGTTCAGGTCACGTGCTCGACTGCTTACTACACCGTTGGCGGCACCGTATCTGGACTCACAGGCACAACAGGTAACGGGGTCATCTTGCAAGATGGTGACGGCAACGGCACGGAGGTACTCGCGAATGGCGCATTCACTTTCTTTGCAAACTATGCCTACGGGGAAACCTACAACGTGACGGTTTCATCGCAGCCCACGGGCCAGATCTGCACAGTGAACAACGGCAGCGGCACAGTCAGTGCCAATGTGACGAATGTCCTAGTCACATGTACACCCTGACCGTGCGTGCAGAGGGTCCTTCAAATTCTCAGTTCCGTTGGACATGGCTCGGCTTGCAGTGTTTCAAGGCCCCTTGAAGTCGATATGGCGCCGTGAGCCGGAGCGATGCATCAGGCAATCATTAGCCGTTTGGTCGTGATGGCTGCTATTCGACTGGAACTTCTGGATTTCTCAATGACCTGTGGGAGAACCATCCGTAAGGTATATCCTGGGAGGCTGATTGCTCCTGAAGTCTGCCAGTGTTCACGAATCTCGTCAACAGCCTAAAAACGAACCTCGTCCTTCTGTAGCTCCTTTCATCCAGGTAAACGGGACCGTGCTATAGAACCACCGAAGGCAGCTTCGGACGAAGTTGAGCCGTCGCGGAATCATCGTACCCGTACTCATGCGGCTTCTCCACTTTCTCCAACAGAAATCGCAGTGACAGTGTGCCGTAGATCATCCGCCGATGTGCCGACGAATAGGTTGAACGGTTGACGGTATGTTGGATATATGTTTACACCATCCGTATCGCAGTTCAGAAGTGCCATTTTGAGCAGTTGGGCACGATCAGCGAAGTCGGCTGACGCATAAATGGTTCTCGCACGCTTCGCCAACTCCATAATTCTTGGAACGGATAAACCGTGAATCTCAGGTATCGGCTCTGAGGCACGTTCCAAGGCCGACTTGAGCTGCAGTTCCTGAGCCGACCAGCGTTCCATACTTGTCCGCCAGAATTCTTCATCGATCACTGCGTCGAGTTTGTCCTCGTACGCTTTGCGCGTTCGTGCCTGCAGCGCAGAAATGCGTTGATTGAGCTTGCTTATTTCTCCCCGCCGCTTCGCTTCATCCCCTCCTCGATCACGATGAGTAGAATCCGAAATGGCCTGGGCCATCTCAGACAGGATGTGAATACGTTCGAGGGCCGAGCCCAGCATGTCTGCAAGCTTATGCTCTGGCAAAGGGGGGAACTTGTGCTTCCCCCGGCCGTAGCTGCAGCGGTAATAGACGTACTTCTCCTTGTGGCGCTCTGCGGTGATCGCGCAGCCATCGGCGGCGCACTTCAACAGGCCAGAGAAAGGAAAATTATGCTTGCGGGGCTTGGCCTTGCTACGGCCGTAAACAACATCTTGAACGCGCTCGAAAGTGACGGAATCAACGAGCGATGGGTGTATACCCTGGTATTCTCGTCCGCGCCATGTGAAGAGCCCGAGGTAAAAGCGCGACTTCAGAATTCTGTGCAGCATAGATTTGCTGATCCGCTCGCCCGTCTCTTCGATGATCTTCTTTCTCAACCCCTCAACACTGAAAGCGCCCGAGGAGTACAGTTCAAACATCAGTTTTACAACGCTTGCCTTCGCCGGATGAGCCACGATCGTGCGAGTCTCTCGATCGTGCGCATAGCCGAAAAGTGCGCGGCCAGGATATTGCCCCTTTTCGGCCTTGACGACTTGCCCTTTAAGAATCTCCTCCTGCAGATTCAGGATGTAGTTTCGGGCGAGAAGTGCGAACAATCCTTGCACGAGCTTGTCTTGAGACTTTGAGTCCCTGCGAAGAACCTGCCCGTCCTTTACAAGGTGAACTTCCAGTCCCAACTCTTCGACGAGGCTCTCGACCAGAACAAAGTCATTGAGATTGCGACAAAGACGATCTGTCTTTTCTACGATTACGGCGCGGACATCCTGATGTTGCCGCAAGTAGTCGAGCATGGAATTGAAATGCTTGCGCCCCTGCTGCTTCGCGCTTTCGGAGAAGGTGAACTCCTTGACAGTATTCAAGTCATGAGACGTGGCATAACCCCGTAGCGTCTTCACCTGGGACTCAAGAGAGAATCCCTGTTCCTGCTCCTTGCTCGAGACTCTCGCGTATGACACCGCTTTTTGCATCTGACTGCCTCTTTCGGCTACATGTTGCTGTTTGGTCCGAGAGAGTCCCGGTGTCCCTCTCGGTAAGTCGATTTGGCGGCGAGCGAGCCGCTAAGTGACGTTTGGTTTGCTTGCTCCGTTGCATCCTTGTAGCACCGCCTGGACCTGCAAGTACAGCTCGGGATTGATGATGCCGGGATGCTTGCCTGTGTACTCGCGTCCGCGCCACGTGAAGAACCCGAGGTAAAAGCGCGACTTCAGAATTCTGTGGAGCAGAGACTTGCTAAGCCGTTCGCCGGTCTCTTCGATGACCTTTTTTCTCAACTCCTCCACACTGTAAGTGCCAGATGAGTACAGCTCAAAGATCAGATTCACAACGCTTGCCTTCGCTGGATGAGTCACAATCGTGCGAGTCTCCCGGTCATGCGCGTAGCCGAACGGTGCGCGGCCAGGATATTGGCCCATTTCTGCCTTTGCTGCTTGCCCTTTGAGAATCTCCTCCTGCAGATTCAGGATGTAGTTTCGGTCGAGAAGCGCGAACAATTCCTGAACGAGCTTGTCCTGAGACTTTGAGCCTCTGCGGAGGACCTGCCCTTCCTTTACAAGGTGAACTTCCAGTCCCAACTCTTCGACGAGGCTCTCGACCAGAACAAAGTCATTGAGATTGCGACAAAGACGATCTGTTTTTTCTACGATCACGGCACGGACATCGCGATGTTGCCGCAAGTAATCGAGCATTTCGTTGAAGTGCTTGCGTCCCTGCTGCTTTGCGCTCTCGGAGAAGGTGAATTCCTTGACAGTTTTGAAGCTATTCGACGCAGCATAACCCCGTAGCGTCTTTACCTGGGGCTCAAGAGAGCAACCCAGCTCCTGCTCCTTACTGGAGACTCTCGCGTACGACACCGCTTTACGCATGTGACCAACCTTCCCATCCGGCTTCGTGTCCAGTGAAGTGTCATTGCCTCCCTGCACAAAGTGCAGACTGACCCCCGCGCACGTGAAGGCATTTACGATCTCATCAGAGTTCGACCAGTTCCGGGCAAGTCTGTCGGACGAGGTGCATAGAAGGCACTCGAACGGACGCGGCCTGGTAGCGGCCAGAGCCATTAATTCCTTTAGTCCAGTGCGACCTTCAATCGACGTGCCGGACCTGCCCACGTCAGTGCGGATGAAATCTTCAACCACACTCCAACCGTTCTCTTGAGCTGCCTTCCTGCACCGGTCGAGCTGGTCTGCAACGGTTGAGCTGCCGGATTGTTCTGTTGCGGCTTGACGCGCATAAATCGCGCAGAGTATCGCCCCACTGGACGACGAACGAGAGTCTTTGGTGTTCATGCTATTCTCCTTTTGTGTTTCGGTTGAGTTACGTTCATGCCGCTCGGTTCGTAATCATTGGCATGCATTGCGTAATCGGATGGGCCTTCCGGTCCAGTCGATCTAAGGCTTCGAAGAACTGAAGCAGGGATGCGATTTGGGATTCGTCGAGTGCACACGGAATGGCTATGTCGGGTGCAGAGGATGCCGCGACAGAGCCCCGTGCCGTGTACTGAAGCCCAATCGCTGGATTCGGGCTGCAATCATGCAGGTCGGGGGCGTTCAGTTCGAGAGAGCGAGTCTGCCTTGGCTTGGTGGAAATCGCGCTCTTGATTGCGGCCCGGACCACTTCTGAACTGCAGTGGCCTTGGATGCTGGCTCGTTTCCCGACTTGTGGTTTGACTGATCTCACGTAAAGTACCTACATCGCTCAAGGCTGACTGCTAGTTGGCAAAGTAAATGTGCCGAAAACTGGAAATGCTTTTGGCATCCAGCGGATCAACCTTCACTTCTTAACTACCGAGCTGAAGTCGATTTGGGGACCAATCTCGGAAATAAATTTTCAAGGGAACCGGAAAACCCTGTACCATCCCGCTGATCCTCACTTATCTACTACCGAGCTGAAGTCGATTTGGGGACCGATCTCCGAAATAAATTTTCAGAAGAGCTGGAAAAGCTTTTACCGTTCCGCTGATCCCCACTTATCTACTACCGAGCTGAAGTCGATCTGGGGACCAATCTCGGAAATAAATTTTCACAAGAGCTGGAAAAGCTTTTACCATCCCGCTGATTCCCACTCATGTACTACCGAGCTGGAGTCGATCTGGGGACCAGTCAGAGGAATAAATTTGTAGAAGGCTGAAAAAGCCCGTGATATCCCGCAGATTTTCGCTGGGTATGCGGTTCTGCCGGCCTGTAGGGTTGCGCAGGTGCGGATTGCACGGCCAACCAGTTCCAATTCGTGGAGGGTGCGTGTAATCGGACAGGCGTTGGATCATTGCCAACAAGGCAGCCGAACCAGCCACATCAATCGATACTTCTCGGTGCTTGATTCGCTCGCCAGGCCTGTTCCGCGACCTGGGCTGCTTTTCCCGGCGACGCTTGCTGGTACTGCACTGACCATCCAGAGAAGGAATCAGGACTTGCACCACGGCCTGCAATGGGTTATGCCGCGCTCTTTAGCGAGTGGACGCCCGCCTTTTGCTCATAATGAGCGAGGATTCTTTTGATTTGGGCGATGAAGAAATCGTAGGGGTGGTTGAGCTTCATCCGATTGCATGTAGCGCAGCAGGACACAACATTTCCAGGGATGTATCCTTTGGAGCTATCTACCCGGTCGATCCCGTTATAACGGTAATCAGCATGAGCCTCGAACCTCTGCATCATCCCACGGTTCAACTTGAGGGAGGGTGGGGTCCCGCAGTAATTGCAGCGAGAATCCAGGAGGATCCGAAAGAGGTCGATAGGCAATGAAAACTTGAAGCCTCGTTTCTTTGCCGACCCCTTATACATGCCAAGAACGTATTGGAAGGGATGGACACGCATCCGTGCCTTGTGGCACCCGCAACTTACTTGGCCTAAAGCCGGACGTTGCCCTTGATGAAGTACGTTTGTAGAAAGGGTTATTTCCCGACCACACACGCAACGGCACAGCCAGCAGGCGTTCCCGAACTTACTATTCTCAACGCGGTGAAGTACGGTGAGATACCCAAACAGCTTGCCCGTCAGATCAGGCACATTGCTGTGATCCATGCGCAGGCAACCGCAGCTTCTAGTGTTCCCGCTGTTCAGTAACCGCGATGCGACTGCAAGCTCTTTGCCGCATGAGCAACGGCACACCCACAAGCGGGCCTTTTTGGAACTCTTTCCTTCGCGGATCACAGTCAGCTTGCCAAATGTCTTTCCAAGGAGGCTTCTTCCGGGAAGCTTTCTGAAAGCACACGTCTTACAGAGCGTTCCCCTTTGTTCTGCGTGGTCACGATCAATCGGCCTGCCATAAGACAGAGACACCCCGCACTCTGGACACTTACGTGTTGCACGAGTTACCTCTTCGTCCCCTGTCATATTCTTTTCCCTTCAACTCGGCGCCTGCAAAGCTACCCATTGTCTGGGGCCAAGCATGCCTCTACTTGCTATCTACCGAGCTGAGGTCGATCTGGGGACAGGTGGATGAGAAATATTTTCAAACTGCTAGTCTGGGTTTGGGATCGGGTCTAAAAGTCTTTCGCCCTCCGAAAAGCAGAGAAACACTTTCGTGAACTGGCGACCCGCAGCCCAACGAGTTGAGCTGAACTAGCTCAAAAGCCCGCTTGGGTGAGCACCGTCAACGCTGACGGGATTTCCCTCCCATCCAAATTCAAATGCCTCCCACTTTTGTTGTATGCGCCGAGCAACATTTACCCCATAGGATACAGATGGATCCTCTATGCGCTAGAGCTACAACTGGGAGATTGCCAATGTCAAACCACAAGGTGAATTGCGTGACGGCGATTAGCAATGTCGCTTTCATCGGAGCTTTGGCCCTGCTTGTCGCTAGTCGTCCCATACGGGCACAACAAAATCCGAGTAGGACGTTCGTGTATTCCGACGGTGAGAAAACCATAGTTGACATGAAAACCGGCTGGACCGTATTCGACAAAGGCGGCGAACAGGGCAGCAACATCACCACAGACCAACTCAAGGGGACTTGTGCGGTAGTAGACAAGCAAATCTCACCTTCCCCAGCGTTAACGCTCTTGGCGCTGCCGTGTGAATTGTGGGCTGAACTACAGCCCCATACTCGGATCGAGCGAGTGCCGTTCTTAGACCTAGTTGCTCGACTCTTCGTGGTCACGCCTCCCTCAACAGATTTTGCCCGTTATCGGGGTATGGAATTGCGATCGACCAATGAGGGTACTAAATACGATTCCACCATCCTTCCGAGCGACATTAGCAACGACACATCGTGCGACATAAGAGCGGGAAATTTCCCAGATAAGAGATTCACCATCTACGCATGTTCAATCAAGACTTCTTCATATCAGAACGCTATTCAACTCGAAGAAAATTTGGCTCGCCTACTAGCACCTCTAAACTTACCTGAAGATCAAGTTGAAGAGCATGGCGACGCTGCTCAAGCAGTAGAGGACGGTCGGTGTGCTCCTACTGGAGAATGCGAAGGAGCGCATGTTTATGCGACTACTAAACAGCATGGAAAAATGCTGAAGATTGAGGCAGATCCAGATTTCACACGGACGGCAATGGAAACCGTCTGGTCACTTCAATCGGGACATGATGTCGTGAGTGGAATTTCCCGCAATTCCGCGACCGTTTCGATTAAGATCTACTCCGTTGGGCCGAAGGAAGTCGATAATGCAACTGGGGGAAATTCTGCCTTGGAATCTGGCTCTGAATTAACGCACTGATGAAGTGATTGCTCACACTCTACCGAACGGTCCAGCGAAGGCCCCAGGTGTGCGAGAGTCCGATGCATCCAGAATTCCCGAGGCTCACTGAGGGGCCTCCTCTTCCCATATCTTGCCGATTCCCTCTGCTCCACCCTGTTCCCAACCCTCCCACAACCTCTTCATCCTGTCTTGGTCCGGAACTGTTAACAGCGGCGAGGAGCCTCTGTCGGTCGCTGGTGGCACCGTTCGTTCTATTGGGGCCTTCTGCGGTTCCTGAGCCAAAAGAGCGGTAAAAGCTCCTGAGGGGTCGCTCTGTTTAAGTAGATTAAGAGTCGTTTCTGAAGCGATCTGGAAGAGCTTGTTGAGGGTAAAACTCAATTCAATATCGATGGGGAAATTGTCCTCTCCGGCCTCGACCCCAAATAAACTTCGCCATCCAACACGCTCATCCCATTTGGGTGCGTGATGAGTCTGGAAAGTCCACGGTGGGCTAAAGCCTTTGAGCCTTGCCGCATATCTGTTGAACCACAATGGTCTGATTTCCTCGAAATCATTGTTGAGCGAACTCGTGATGTTCTGAATGTTTGCTCTCATGAAGAGCACGACATTCTTCTTCACCTCATCGGGTACTTCTGACCGTAGCCAAAGAAACTCGACCGCTGCGTCATAGACCTGATTGCCGACGGATTCTGTCAGAGCTTCGCTCCAGGTCGATTTCAACGAGCAGTACGTCAAGCAAATGAATCCGAGTGAAAACCATCGCGAACGAGCATCGGTTCGACTCCAGCCAGCTTTGAACTCCCTTTCGATTGAATGCCTTGTTAAGAGAGCATCCTCGAAGACCACGTCATTAAAGGAAACGGTGATGGTCTTAGCAATCGACACCGCTAGATCGGAAACCTTGGCTCCACTTCTCGGAACAATTCCGGGAAAGTTTCTGCAAATCTCGAAGTACCGGTCCACCCTCCCTGGAGTGAGATTCGGGCTCTTGTCCACGTCCTTCTTTCGCCCAAGGCCAAACATACGCCCCCCTCAGCTTCGCCTGTCGCCAGACGCGAAGTGTACAGTGTTCATCAAAATCGCCCCTACTATATGCGGAATTTGGCTCCGAGGGAAATCCGACTATAGTGGGATGGCAACTGAGATCTACATCTCCCTCGGAGTACGGATCCGAGATCTTCGGAAGGAGCGCAGAAGGCGACCTGATCGTCGCCCGTCTTGACTCTAGGGTAAAATAGGCACGGCAGGCAGGAGAGCGTGGATGCCGCAGCAAGAGAATTTCCTTCGTGAGATCGCGAACGGAATGACGGTCGAAGTCATTAAGACCTACGACAAGTCGTATGCCCGCGAAGTCTTCGGTAGCGTGGACGACGAAGCACTGAAGAGGCTTGCCGTTTCACTGGAACTCGCCACGAACTACGAACCTGCAGATATCCCCGATCCTGATGATCCCGACTACGATGATTTTCTATGGCTTGAGCTTTGCGAAGCGGCAACGGAAGATGTGCGTCAGAGCCCCGTCCTCTCTTCCTTCTTTGTGGTCAAAGTAACCAAGGCCGGCAACGCCGAGGACCTTTATATTTCAGCAGACTGGCCTAGTGCGGAGAAGTACGCCCAGAATCTTCTGGCCGGCAAGTGATGGGCCCATACGGTTTCGGCTTTGAAGCAAGCGATCCGTTACGGGATCGAATTCATGGTAGGCGTCACCGCCGCCTCGGTATCGTGCCTCCCGTAACGTCTTCCGTTTCCATTCCACCGGAGCAGATCCCGGGGAAACGCACCCGTGGCTAGGTTTACCGTGGCGAGTCTCTTTTGCGGTCTTGGCGGACTGGACCTCGGGTTCGAATGGGAAGACTTCAAGGTGACTTGGGCCTGCGATTTCGGCGTGGCGGCGACCGAATCCTACAATCTAAATTTTGAAACCACCCCAGTCCTCGCGGACATTTCAGAACTGCCGATCGCGTCAATCCCAACCACCGACGTCATCATTGGCGGCCCCCCTTGTCAGGCATTTTCGCTGGCGGGTCAAAGGCGCACGGACGATCCTCGCGGCAATCTGGTGTTTCGCTTTGCGGAAATCATCCGCCGAAAGCTTCCTTCAGCGTTCGTTATGGAGAATGTCCCGGGGATGATTTCTTCCAAAATCGACGGAAGAAGCCTTCCCGATATTTTGGAAGAGGAGTTCAGGGCAATGGGATACCGGGTGCGGCAAATGAAGCTCAATGCACTCGACTATCTCGTTCCTCAGCGTCGCAGAAGAATAGTCCTGGTTGGAACCTCAGGGGCACGCCCCGCCATTCCAGATGGACGGGTTTTTGCGAAGACACTCTATGGCATTGACCGCAGCAACTATGACCGGGGCGCAGCGGCAGCCTTAGGTGACCTTGGCCCCTGTGCGAAGAAGGGAATGAGATCGCGCTATAACGATAAGGCGCCTTCAGAGTTTGCTGCGTTGATGCGGTACAAGGGCGGCCATGACGTGTCTTTACACCAATGCCCACGGATGTCGGATACGGATAGGCTATTCGTCGCGCACATCCCGCCGGGTGGAAACTATAAAGACATACCGGACGAATTCTCCTCTGCAAGAGTGATGAAGCACAAACAGGACGGCTCACGAACGACAGCCTATGGGAGACTTCATCCCCGGAGACCGTCTTACACGATCAACACCTACTTTCGGCGCCCGAATGTCGGATCGAATTTCCACTATTCGGAGGCTCGCCTCATTACTCCGAGAGAGGCGATGCGGCTGCAGTCCATCCCCGACGATTTCGAGTTGTACTACAGTCACCAGGACGAGCGGAATGCTCTCATCGGGAACGCAGTTCCACCCCTCATGGCGCGAGCAATAGCATGGAGTCTGCGGCTGGCAATGACAGGATCGAACCAAGCAAAAAACGTCCTGGAGCGTATTGATCGACGCGCATGAAACTACTGAATCTAGCTCTCGGGCTTACCTCTGGAGCGCACTCATAACGATGCTGAGTTCCGCGATCGCGCCTCCGAGGGCCATGCCGCGATCCGGATAGACGTCCCGAACTCGATCCTGTTTGGCACGCAATTCGAGGATGCGTTCCTGAACATCCAG
>Ga0182030_10021894_pt1 | contig 11933 bp, 9 predicted proteins | sample 812S3MmetaG_FD_121299 | JGI IMG/M metagenome (GOLD analysis project Ga0182030, IMG submission 121299) | Permafrost microbial communities from Stordalen Mire, Sweden - 812S3M metaG (Illumina Assembly) | ecosystem: Environmental > Terrestrial > Soil > Wetlands > Permafrost | place: Sweden...
ATGAGGCTGTCGAGGCCGGCCGCGAGCCGCCGGGTCGCAATGACGCCGGTGACGAGCAGCACCACCGCGGCGGACCATCCGATGATCTCCTGGTGCAGCGCCGCCCCCTGGAACTTGCCGAACTCCGATCCGCCCACCAGCGCGGCCATGGCAAGGAGGGCGGCGCCGGTCCCCACGAACCAGTCGTGCTCGCGTGCCTTCTTCGCCAATTCGGAACGTTCCATTGTCGTCAAGGCTATCGATGAATGGCCCGGGGCCAGTTCTTCTGCGACGCCGCGACGCCGCTCGTGGTGCGCACGGACCAATGAATCAAAGGGCGGCGCCGGGCACGGCGCCGCTGCGCGCGCCGACATCCTGGGGCCGCCCTTGGGCCTTCGGGACCGCTCTTCGGAAACCCTCGATCAGTGCCTCGTGCCGACGCCTACCTCTTCCGGCACACCAGTTCACCCTTGCCGACGGGAACGACGAGGGCGTCGACCCGAGGGTCGACCAGCGCGGCGTCGATCATCGGAGCCAGGGTGACCAGATGGTTGATGGCATTGTCCGCAACGAGCAGCCCTCCCGGGACCAGGCGAGGGACGACCGCTTCGTAACACTGGCCGTAGATGTTCTTCTCCGCGTCGAGGAAGCAGAAGCTGATGTCGCCGAGTTGGCCGACGAAGTCCAGGAAGTCCCCGTGCACCAGCGTGATGACGTCGTTGACCTGGGCGCTCGCGAAGGTGGCGCTGGCCATCGTTGCCTTCGTCTCGAGGACCTCGAACGTAGTGAGGATCTGGGCGCGCTCGCGGCACGCCAGGGCCAGCCACAGCGACGAGTACCCCGCGCTCGTTCCGATCTCGACCCAGGAGCCCGGTGGCGACGACGCGGCGAGCAGCGCGATGAAGCGGCCGGTCTCGGGCGGAATCTGGCGCAGCCGGTCGAGCTGGGCCGTCCCGTCGACCCGGTCGATCGCGTCGCGATCCTCTAGGGCGCGCATGGCCAGGGACATCGAATCAGGAATGTCGTGGAACATGGCTGGCTCCTTTTCGGTTCGCGGGCAGACTGAGGCGTCCCTAGGTTTAGGCGGCTTTCGGGGCCAGGTCAAGGATGCGGTATCGGTCCGCTTCCAGGCTGCGGCCCCACTGGCGCGCGGGCGCCAATGATGTCAGTGCGCGCGGAAAGCCCGGGGGAAACCGGTCTTCGGATTTTGGATGTTGCTAGATTCGAGAAGGGGCCTCAACTTTCTACGCAGTGACCACATCTCGTGACCATTGAAGGAACTCAATTTCAGCGTGATTGTCGTCGGCACGCCGTAGCGCGTTGACCTGCCAGAGGAGAATCGAATGGCGTCCACACTTCAATCGGGGGCAACGATCCTCGACGTGATCGGCTCGACGCCGCTGCTCGACGTCGACGGAATCTGGCTGAAGCTCGAGTACCTGAATCCGTCCGGGTCCATCAAGGCCCGCATGGCCCGCTACATCATTGAGCGGGCCGAGCGCGAAGGCCTGCTCCACCCGGGCGACACGATCGTGGAGGCCTCGAGCGGCAACACCGGCAACGCCATGAGCATGGTGGCGGCGGTGAAGGGCTACAAGATGCTGGTCGTCATGCCGGTGGGAATGAGCCCCGAGCGCGCGGCGATCTCCACGGCGTTCGGGGCGCAGCTGATGACCGTGGGCGACTTCCACGTGAACGAGGCCCTGGAGCTCGCCGGACTGCTCGGGGACCGGTCCGGCTACTTCGCGCCGCATCAGTTCGAATCCGAATGGAACGTGGAGGAGAACCGGACATGGCTGGGTCCTGAGATTATCGGCCAGCTCCCGGCTGGTCGCTCACCGGACGCCTTCGTGATGGGCGTGGGTACCGGCGGGACCCTGATCGGCGTGGGCCAGGCGATGCGGGCCGTCAATCCCGGCGTCCTGATCGTGGGTCTCGAGCCGAGCGAATCGTGCACGATCCTCTGCGGCGACACGGGGCTGCACCGGATCGAGGGGATCTCCGACGGATTCGTGCCGGGCATCTACCGGCGCAACGCGCAGCTGGTGGACCGGGTCGTGGCGGTCCACAGCGACGACGCCGTGGGTGAGATGCGCCGTCTCGCGCGCGAGCACGGGCTTCTCGTGGGGCCGAGCTCGGGGGCCAACATGGTGGCCGCCCGGCGTTTGCTCGAGGAACTCCCCGAGTCGTCGACGGTGGTGACGATCTGCTGCGACGAGGGGGAGAAGTACCTCAGCGAGTACTTCATTCCCGAGGTGAGGCCGGTCGACGCCGCGTCGATCATGGACGCGTAGGGCGCCCGGTTCAGTTCTCGTCCGCGCTCAGGCAGTAGCCGACACCCGGCACGGTCCTGATCAGATCGCCGGACTCGTCACCGAGCTTCTGGCGCAGCCGGTGCACGTAGGCGTGCACGTACTGCGCCTCGGTGCCGTAGCCGGGGCCCCAGACGGCGGCGAGGATCATCTGGTGGGTGCACGTGCGTCCGGCGTAGCGGGCCAGGTAGCTGAGCACGCTGAACTCCTTGGTCGTCAGCTCGACGCGCTCACCTCCGAGGTGGGCCTCGTGGTGGACCAGGTCGAGTTCGAGGCGGCCGAGCGAGAGCGACGACGGCATCTGGTCGGTCGCCTCGGGCTCGCGGTTGCGGATCACCGCACGGATCCGTGCTTCGAGCTCGGCCATGCTGAAGGGTTTGGTGACGTAGTCGTTGGCGCCTCCGTTGAGGGCCGCCACCTTGCGGTTTTCCGCCCCCGACGCCGACAGGACGATGATGGGAATGTCGCTCCACTGACGTATCCGCTCGCAGACCTCGAGGCCGTCGAGGTCCGGCAGGCCCATGTCGAGGACGATGACGTCGGGATTGGTGAGCGCGGTCTGGGAGATTCCCTGTTCTCCGTTCGCCGCGGTGGAGACCTCGTGTCCGCCGGCGCGTAGGCCCACGCGCATGGCCCGCAGCAGGGAGGGGTCGTCGTCGATCACCAGTACGCGGGCCACGGACTACCGGCTCGCCGGCTGGTCGAGAGGAGGAAGCGAGAAGACGAATCGGGCGCCGCCGCCGGGTACCTCCTCGTACCAGATGCGTTCCCCGTGGGCCTCGACGAACGTGCGCGCGATCGTGAGGCCCAGGCCGGCGCGACCGGCGGTGTCGAACTGCGTGAAGCGGTCAAAGACGCTCTCTCGGTTGGCGAGGACGATCCCGGGTCCCTGGTCGGCGACCGAGAGTTCGACCCGACCCGCGCGCAGCTCGCCCTGGACGGTGATGACGCCCCTTGCCGGCGAGTGGCGACTGGCGTTGTCGAGGAGGTTGATGAGCACCTGTTCCATGATAAGTCGGTCCACGTCAACGTCGGGGAGGGTCGCGGGGAGCAGGATCCGGATCCGGTGCTCGGTCGCGACGGCGCCCAGCGCGCTGATGGACTCGCGCACGAGCTCAGCGATCGGCGTGCGGTCCCGGTACACGCTGAACACCCCGGCCTCGATGCGGGTCATGTCGAGCAGGTTGGTCACCAGGCGCGTGAGGCGGCTGGCCTCAATCTCGATGAGCTGGTGGAGCTCGTCGGTGTCCTCCTTGGAAAGCACGTTGTCAGTGTCCGAGAGCGTCGACGAGGCCACCTTTATCGTCGCGAGGGGCGTGCGCAGGTCGTGCGAGATCGCGCCCATCAGTCCGTGGCGGAGTCGGTCGACCTCTTCGAGGAGCTTGGAGCGCAGGGCCTGCTCGCGCAGCCGGGCGCGTTCGATCGCGAGGGCCGCGTCGTTGGCGAAGGTGTTGAGCACCGCGCGCTCGGTGTCCGAGACCGGAAGGTTCCTCATCGCCAGCATCCCCACCGGGCCGCCCGAGGTCGTCAGGGCGACGGTGCGCAGTTCACTCGAGGACCCCGCCGCGGTGCCGACCCCCACCGCAATACCGGATTGGGGGTCCAGTTGGTGTAACTCGTCGGCGCTCAGCGCGTCGCCGGCAGAGGCAACCACCTTCAGATGTCCCTCGTCGAGGACCAGGAGGGTCACTCCGGGCACGTTGAACACGGTGAGGGCGGCGCGGACGATATTGCCCAGGAGCTCGTTGACGGGCTGGTCCCCGACGAGCAGCTCGGAGAGCTCCGAGACCCGGCGCACCGCCTCGGCGCTCCTGGTCGCCTCGGACTTGGACGAGTTCAAACTGGTGACGACCCGCGCCACCAGCAGCATCACCACGACGTAGACGAAGAGGGCCGTCCAGTTCTGGGTTCCGCGAACGCTCAGGGTGGAATATGGCGTCACGAACCAGTAGTCGTAGACCAGGAAGCCGGCCGCGACGCTGGCCGCCCCGGCCAGGAGGCCCCCGACGACCGCGCCGGCGACGACCGGGATGACCAGCACCAGCGCCGCGGTGGAGAGGCTGATGTGGGAACGCAGCGGCAGCATGGCTGCGCCGAGTCCAACGGCGCTCAGGATACCTATGGCCGATCCGGTGAGCCGTCTTTGCACCTTCGCATTATCGTACGAAAACCCCGAGCCGATCGATCGACGAGGCGAATGAAGGATTTATGACGAAAGACCCATCCTTATTAAGAACTTGTTAAGGAACTACCCGGAAGACTCGGTTCATGGGAGATATCTATTCACTATTAGGTTTCGCCGGGTTCACCCTGGCGGGACTCGGTCTCATCTGGCTGCTGGAGCGCGCATGAGCCTCAGCCAGATCATCCTGTTCATCGTCGCCGTGGTGATGTTCTTCTACGTCGGCTACGCCATGTTCAAGCCTGAGAAGTTCTAATGGGCTTCTTCTTCACCATCGTCGCCCTTATTGTCTGCCTCGGACTGTGCTGGAGGTACCTCGGTTCGTACATGGAGGCGGTCTTCAACGGACGGGTCCACTACCTGCGTTTCGTCGAACGTCCCATCTACCGCGCGCTCAAGACCAGCCCCGAGCAGGAGCAGACCTGGAAGCGCTACGCGGGCGCCCTGATCGTCTTCTCGTTCGTGTCGCTCGTCTTCACCTACGTGATCATCCGGATCCAAGGTTCACTGCCGCTGAACCCTCAGCACCTCGACGCGAACGGCCCGGCGCTGAGCTTCAACACGTCGGTCTCGTTCATGACCAACACCAACTGGCAGAACTACGGCGGGGAGGAGGCGATGTCGTACTTCTCCCAGATCGGCGCCCTGACGGTCCAGCAGTTCGTCAGCCCGGCCGTCGGAATCGCCGCCGCCATGGTGCTCGTGCGGGGCTTCTCGCGCCGCAAGTCAGCCACGATCGGGAACTTCTGGGTCGACATGACGCGTTGCCTGTTCTACGTCCTGCTGCCGATCGCGTTCATCTCGGGCATTATCTTCGTCGCCCAGGGCGCGGTGGAGACCCTGGCCGGCACCATTAGCTTCCACGACGCACTCAACGGCGTCACCCAGACAATGGCGCGGGGACCAATCGGCTTCATGGAGGCCATTAAGCAACTCGGCACCAACGGCGGCGGCTTCCTCAACGCCAACTCCGCCACGACGTTCGAGAACCCGACGGGACTCACGAACTTCCTTTCGATCCTGTTGCTGCTCTCGATTCCGGTCGCGCTGACCTACACTTTTGGCAAGATGGTCGGGAGCATCAAGCACGGCGCCACGCTGCTCGCGGTTGTGGTGATCCTCTTCGGCTCGTGGGTGGCCTTCACGGCCGCCGCCGAGCACCAGAACAACCCGGCCGTGGCCGCGGCGGGCATCCACTCGACGGTGGGCAACACCGAAGGTAAGGAGGTGCGTTTCGGTGATACCACCACTGCGCTCTTCGGCGTGGCCTCCACCTCGACCTCGACGGGCTCGGCCGACGCCTCGTACGACTCCTTCACGCCAATCGGCGGCATGGGGTTGCTGACGGGAATGATGATTGGCGAAGTATCCCCGGGCGGCACCGGGACGGGTCTCTACACGCTGCTCATCTACGCGATCATCGCGGTGTTCATCGGTGGACTCATGATCGGCAGAACACCCGAGTTCCTGGGCAAGAAGATCCAGGCGAGGGAGGTGAAACTCGCGGGACTCGGCGCGCTGGTGATGCCCATCACCGTCCTGGTGCTCACCGCGATCGCCGTGTCGCTCTACGTCGGGAGAGCGGGACCGCTCAATGCCGGACCCCACGGGTTCACCGAGATCCTCTACGGGCTCACCTCGCAGGGCAACAACAACGGCTCGGCCTTCGGCGGGCTGACGGGCAACACCAACTTCTACAACATCATCGGAGGGATCGACATGCTCGCCGGCCGCTTCGGTGTCATGATCCCGGCCCTCGCCCTCGGAGGATTCCTCGCCGAAAAGGATGTCGTGCCCGAGGGCCTCGGGACTTTCCGCACCGACAACGGGATGTTCACCGGACTCACCATCGGCGTGATCCTGATCATCGGCGGCCTGACGTTCTTCCCCGCCATCGCCCTCGGCCCCATCGTCGAGCAACTTAGCCACCTGAGGTTCTTCTAATGACAACAGTTCTCAATCCTCCAACCGCCGGTTCGGGCGCCCACGGCGTGGCCCAGGCCAAGGGCCTCTTCGACGGGCCAATCCTTCGCCAGGCGCTGAAGGGCTCGTTCGTCAAGCTCAATCCGAGGACCCAGGTCAAGAACCCGGTGATGTTCGTGGTGCTCGTGGGCACGGTCATCTCTTTCTGCGAGGCGGTCGCCCACCCCGGCACCTTCTCGTGGTCGATCACCATCTGGCTCTTCCTGACCGTTCTCTTCGCCAACTTCGCCGAGGCCATGGCCGAGGGGCGAGGCAAGGCCCAGGCCGAGACGCTGCGCAAGATGCGCTCGGAGACCGAGGCGCGCCGGCTGCTGCCGGACGGCAGCGAGGAGCTGGTGCCCGCCGCGTCGCTCTCCAAGGGTGACCTGGTGGTCTGCGAAGCCAACGACGTCATTCCTTCGGACAGCGAGATCACCGAGGGCATTGCCTCGGTCGACGAATCGGCGATCACCGGCGAGTCCGCGCCCGTGATCCGAGAGTCCGGCGGCGACCGCTCGGCAGTGACCGGCGGCACGAAGGTGCTCTCGGACCGGATCGTCGTGCGCATCACCGCCGAGCGCGGCCACACCTTCATCGACCGGATGATCTCCCTGGTCGAGGGGGCCAACCGTCAAAAGACCCCGAACGAGATCGCCCTCACGATCCTGCTGGCGGTCCTGACCATCGTGTTCATTCCCGTCGTCATGACCCTCGTGCCGTTCGCGAACTTCGCGGGCGCGACCGTGTCGGTCGTGGTCCTGGTGGCGCTGCTCGTGTGCCTCATCCCCACCACCATCGGCGCGCTGCTGTCCGCCATCGGCATCGCCGGGATGGACCGCCTCGTCCAGCGCAACGTGCTCGCGATGAGCGGGCGCGCAGTGGAGGCGGCCGGCGACGTGCAGGTGCTGCTGCTCGACAAGACGGGCACCATCACGCTGGGCAACCGCATGGCCGCGAACTTCTTCCCCGTCGCCACCCACAGCGAACGCGACGTGGCCGACGTCGGCCAGTTGGCGTCGCTCGCCGATGAGACCCCCGAAGGCCGTTCCATCGTGATCCTCGCCAAGGAGATGTTCGACATCCGCAGCCGCGAGTTCGAGGGCGACCACGCGTTCGTCCCCTTCACCGCGACCACCCGCATGTCGGGACTCGACGTCGGCCAGCGCCAGATCCGCAAGGGCGCGGGGGACTCGGTCAAGCGCTGGGTCGTCGAGCAGGGCGGCGCCATACCCGGTGACCTCGACGAGATCGTCGAGCGCGTGTCGCGCGCCGGTTCCACGCCGCTGGTCGTGGCCGACGGCGCTGACATCGTGGGCGTGATCGAGCTCAAGGACGTCGTGAAGCAGGGCATCCGCGAGAAGTTCGACGAGATGCGCCAGATGGGCATCCGCACGGTGATGATCACCGGCGACAACCCGCTCACGGCCGCCGCGATCGCCCAGGAGGCGGGCGTCGACGACTTCCTCGCCGAGGCGACGCCCGAAGCGAAGATGGCCCTCATCAAGCAGGAGCAGGAGGGCGGCAAGCTCGTCGCCATGACCGGCGACGGCACCAACGACGCGCCGGCCCTCGCCCAGGCCGACGTCGGCGTCGCCATGAACACTGGTACCACGGCGGCCAAAGAGGCCGGCAACATGGTCGACCTCGACTCCAACCCGACCAAGCTGCTCGACATCGTCGAGATCGGCAAGCAGCTGCTCATCACCCGAGGGTCGCTGACGACGTTCTCGATCGCCAACGACGTCGCGAAATACTTTGCCATCATCCCAGCCCTGTTCGCCTCGACCTACCCCCAGCTGGAGACGCTGAACATCATGAAACTCCACAGTCCCCAGAGCGCGGTGCTGTCGGCGATCATCTTCAACGCCCTCGTGATCGTGGCCCTGATCCCGCTGGCGCTGCGCGGGGTGAAGTTCCGCGCAGCCGCCTCGAGCGCGATTCTGCGGCGAAACGTGCTCATCTACGGAGTGGGCGGGCTGATCGTCCCCTTCGCCTTCATCAAGCTCATCGACCTGCTGCTCGTGCAGCTGCACGCCTACTAAAGAGGGATTTCATGCTCGTACACCTCCGCCGCTCGTTCATCTTCGCAGTCATCTGCATGGTGATGTTCGGTTTCATCTACGCCTTCGCCGGCACCGGCGTGGCCCAGCTCTTCTTCAAGAACCAGGCCGACGGATCGGTCACGGCGAATGGCTCGACGCTCATTGGTCAGAACTGGTCCGACACGAAGTGCCCCGGGCACCCCCTCGGCAGTTGCGTCTTCCAGGGCCGCCCCGACGACCTCGGTCCCTACGCGGCCAACCCCAAGGACGACGTGTCCGGCGGTGACAACCCCGGGGTCGCCAACGGCGTCAACGGGGAGTCCGGAGCGAGCAACCTGGGACCCCGGTCCAAGGTGCTGCTCGCGAACACCAAGGAGCTCGTCGCGTACTGGCACAAGATGGGCGTCAACCCCACCCCGGACCTCGTGACGACGTCGGGCAGTGGGTACGACCCCGACATCTCGCCGATGGATGCCACGGTGCAGATTCCGATGGTCGCCAAGGCCACCGGCATCTCGCCGGCGAAGTTACGTGCGCTGATCGCCAGCCAGACCCACGGAGCGGAGCTCGGATTCCTGGGCAGCAGCTACATCGACGTCCTGGACCTGAACGTGGCGCTCGCGAAGCTGCGCTAGAGACGCATGCCCGTCGAGACCGGGTTGGACGCAGGCGTTCGGGTCTCTTTGGTGACTGACGCACCGGCGCTGCCGACAGGTCCCCCGAGGCGTGCTCTAGATTGCCGTTGCGCCCGGATGCTGGCGCAACGCCGAGGCAGCCGAAAGGAGAGTCACCGATGCAGTACGTGAGAGAGCACCGCACGGCGCTGGCGCTGCTGGCGGCGGTGCTGGTCCCCTTCGGTGTCGCGGGTGCAATGGTGCCGTACCGCGGTTCCTTCGCCAACACCGCGGCGGCGCTGGTGCTCGTCGCGGTCATCGAGGCCATTGCCATCGCGGGCAATCGGGCGGCCGGCCTGCTCGCGAGCGTCTCGGCGGCGCTGTGGTTCGACCTCTTCCTGACCGCGCCGTACGAACGCCTGGCGATCAGCCACCGACCCGATCTTGAGACGACGATTTGCATCCTGGTTGTCGGGGTCATCGTGACCGAGCTGGCCGCGCGTAGCCGCCATCACCACCGCCGAGCCAGCGCGGAGAAGGACTACGTGGCGATGATCCACGACCTGGCCGACCTGGCCGCCGGGTCGGCCGCCGCCTCGGCCATCGTGGAGAAGGCCACGATCTCCCTGGTGGAGCTACTCGACCTTCGAGCGTGCCGCTTCGAGGTGGTGCCGGTGGATCCTCCACTGGCGCGCATTCAGTCCAACGGCGCCGTGGTCCACGTGGGACTGCGCTGGCCGGTCGGCGAGATTGGCATCCCCGGACCAGAAGCCGAGATCCTGGCCGAGTGGCGCGGACGAATCATGGGCTCATTCGTGCTGACGCCGACGCCGGGTCTGGCGGTGTCGCTGGAGCAGCGCGTCGTCGCGGTTTCGCTGGCCCAGCTCGTCGGGGCGACGCTGAGCGACCGCCGGCTGGTGGCGTAGCCGGTGGCGCCAACCGGGCAGGTCGGCACGCACGGCACGTGGTCTCGCTGGGATGGGCGATACTAGGGCCATGCCACGGGGTGTACTACGCGTCTATCTTGGATCGGCCCCGGGGGTTGGCAAGACCTTTCGGATGCTGGACGAGGGCTGGCGGCGCCGTGAACGTGGCACCGACGTCGTCATCGGGTACGTGGAGTCCCACAACCGGCCGCTGACCGAGGCGCAGATGCGCGACCTGGAAATTGTGCCGCGGATCACGCGCGAGTATCGCGGCGCCCACCTCGAGGAGATGGACCTCGAAGCCGTCCTGGCCCGCAATCCCCAGGTCGCGCTCGTCGATGAGCTGGCCCACACCAACGCGCCGGGCGGCACGCACCCCAAGAGGTGGCAGGACGTGGAGGACCTGCTGAACGCCGGCATTGACGTCATCACCACCGTCAACATCCAGCACCTGGAGTCGGTCAACGACGTCGTCGAGAAGATAACCGGCATCTCCCAGCAGGAGACCATCCCCGACGCGATCGTGCGCGCGGCCGAGCAGGTCGAGCTCGTTGACATCACGCCCGAGGCACTCCGCCGACGCATGGCGCACGGAAACATCTACGCCGCCGACAAGATCGACGTCTCGCTCTCGAACTACTTCCGTACGGGCAACCTCAGCGCCCTGCGTGAACTGGCGCTGCTGTGGCTCGCCGACCGCGTGGAGGACGCGCTCCAGCGCTACCTCGATGACAACGCCATCGCCGAGACCTGGGAGACGCGCGAACGCCTCATCGTCGGCGTCACCGGATCCGAGGTCGACGAGATGCTCCTGCGTCGAGCGACTCGCATCGCGTCGCGCACGGGCGCCGACCTGATCGCGGTGCACGTGCTGAACCCCGAGGGCTCGCTGCACGGACCGCCCGACACCTCCAAGGCCCGCGAGCTCGTCGAGGAGTTCGACGGCACGTTCCAGCAGATCGTCGACGACGACATCGCGACGGCGCTCGTGTCCTTCGCCCGTTCGGAGCGCGGCACCCAGATCGTGCTCGGCGCCGCCCGCCCGAAGGCGGCGTTCCGCCCGCCGAGCGGAGTGGTGGAGAAGGTGCTGCGCAACGCGCGAGACCTCGACGTGCACGTCATCGCCGTCGGCGGTGAGCGCCCGGCCCGCGTGCGACAGCGCCGCCAGAAGAGCCAGCTTACCTGGCGCCGTCGAATCCTCGGACTCTGCGTCGCGGTGGTGGTCATGCCGCTGCTCACCGTCGCCATGACGAGCGCCCACGCCAACCTGTCTCTTTCGACGGTCTTCCTCGTGTACCTGCTGACGGTGCTTGCGCTCACCACGTGGGGTGGCGTGATGGTCGGGATCGTCTCGGCGCTCGGGGCGTCGGCGCTGGAGAACTACTACTTCGTACCGCCGGTGCACACGCTCGAGGTCGCGAGGCCCGACGACGTGGTGTCGCTGGTGGCTTTCCTCCTCTTCGCCAGCGTGGCCAGCGTGGTCGTGAGCCGCTACACCCAGCGCTCCAACGAGGCGGTGCGGGCGCGGGCCGAGGCCGAGATCCTTTCCAAGGCCGCCGCCCGGGTCGCGACGACCCACGACGAGATGCTGCCGCTACTCGACTCGCTGCGGGCGGTCTTTGCCGCACCGAGCGTCGCGCTCATCGCCCGCCGGGGCGGCGAGTGGGTGCCGGACCTCGAGAGCGGCGACGAGCTGGCCGACCTCCAGTCGGGCGCGCGTTTCGTGATCGACGACGATCACGCCCTCATTGTCCAGGGCGTGGACCTCGATGCCCAGGACCGCGAACTGGTGGGCGCGTTCGCCGGGCGGATCGCCGCCGGGCTGCGGTCCATCAGCATCGTCCAGAGCGACGCGCAGTTACGGGCGATCGCCGAGGCGGAGGCGCTGCGCACCGGACTGCTGCGCACGGTGGTGC
>Ga0182030_10021896_pt1 | contig 11933 bp, 18 predicted proteins | sample 812S3MmetaG_FD_121299 | JGI IMG/M metagenome (GOLD analysis project Ga0182030, IMG submission 121299) | Permafrost microbial communities from Stordalen Mire, Sweden - 812S3M metaG (Illumina Assembly) | ecosystem: Environmental > Terrestrial > Soil > Wetlands > Permafrost | place: Sweden...
GGGGAGTTGTTTAGGACAAGATTCTGGTCTCCTAATTCGCGGTTCAATATCTCTGGGAGGTTGATTCTTCCAGGAAGGCTTGAGAACGTGATATCGTTAGGTGTTAAGCGCGCGCGGCGACGACGAACCAGAATTCTCTCCATTTATGACTGTTAAAAAATTTGCGTAGACTGTCTTTTTATTAACTGGATCTTCTCGAAAAAGTTAATAAAAAGAAAATGGATCCAACACCATTTGTCGAGGTTGCTTTCCGCGAGTTCATGCTCTGGAAAGATACCAAGGGGGCTTTTCGTGAACCGTTTCAAGGAGACTTTCACGATTTCGTCGAAGAGGTGATCTACGACAAGCTTCTGGATGGGTTCATGTCGGCATCGACGCCGGGGGAAGCGACAAAAGTATGCAACAACATTCTCTATCAAATGAGGGATCCTCAAAAGGCTCTGAACCGCGTGAAAGCACATAAAGAAGAGCTTGTAGAGAATCTAGGGCTCTCTGCCGGTGAACAACCACTCTCCTTCGAGATTATTGATTCTCTCAAGAAAGACTTTTCAAAGTAATAAATGAACCCACAATTCTTGGAAGCAATTGCTTCCAACTTTGAAGATGTTAATACATTTCGAAATTTTGGGAGTTTATACCCCTTGAAAACACTCGATCAAAGAAAATTCCTGTATATCGAGACAGAAAGGAGCAAAAGAAGGTTAATTTTCATTGACGAGGTGATGGTGGAGGTAGAACACGACTGGAGAAATGGAAAATCTGAATTGTTTTATAAGAATGGGCATCCACACGGAGTTGCGACGACCTGGCACGCTAACGGCAAAATGTCGAGCCGTGGAAAGTACGATCATGCTGTCAGAGAAGGTTTATGGGAATATTGGCATGATAACGGAGTGAAGAGCGTCGAAAGAAATTATTCACAGGGTCGGGGTAACGGACATTACATTAGTTTTTATGACAATGGCGAACCGGAAGAAGAAGGGAATTACGTCGACGGTGTTCAAATGGGACTTTGGAAAGGTTGGCACATTAATGGGGAAAAACACTATATCGGAAGGTATGATGAGCATGGACCTACCGGTCTCTGGACGTACTGGACCGCTGACGGACAAATAGCATCTGAAGGGTTATACAGAAGTGGAATACCCGTTGGCCGATGGAAATATCGGGGTGACAATGATGTAATTGAAGAAATTAGTTACTGAAAATTTGTAGTTATGCCAAGTGTTCCCCATTCAACTTGGCGGGAAGTATCCCCAAAAGAGTTTGTGAGTTTAATTCCTCACAGTGAGGAAGAGAAGAAGGATATCGAAAGAGCAATCGAAAAACTCGACTTTTGGTCAACTTATTTATGACCAACTCTTAAATAAGTTGACCACAAAGTGATCTAAATAGGCGGAAATGGATACACGGATTTCTATATTTTCCCATTGATACCTCATTTCTCAAAAAGAACGTTTTGGCAGTGCTCCCTGAACAGAACTCGATAGTCCTAAGCGTAGATCCTAGCTCAAACTCAGCGTTTACAAAATTCAGATAGTTTTGTAGTTCTTCAGTCGGTGGAAGAACCCACCCCTTTCTGGAGAACCACTTTTCCACATCTTTGCACCGGACGTAACACTCTTCTTCTGTCTTCCGGACACCGAATTTTCGATAAAGAGGTCTTTTGATGGTTTTGGGGAACGGCCGCCAACGGTAACTAATTCTTTGGACATGACCCCATTTGTTTATTGATGATGATTCTTCATTTATTTTTTCAATAATATCGAATACTGGGTGGAGAACTGAACAATAGAAATCTTCAAATGAAGCCAGTTCTTTTAGTTGTTCGACTTCTAGAGATAACAAAAATCTTGGATGTTTCCAGCAAATAATGTACCTCAGTGTGATTTCAGGTCCAAAATGGGCGTGGTAAACTCCATCTACGTTTTCTTTGAAGTTACTTTGATGAGAGAAAAACTTTAAATCCTCAACTAGATCATCTGGAATAATTATCTTCTCATCGTTTATCAAAAAATACTTCATTTTAGTAATTTTAGTGAAAATAGTTTAAGATCACAAATTTGTGACCTTCTAACAAGGGTCTATGAATGACAGAACTCCATTAAACGAATGTTTCCAATCTGGAAAATGTTTTTATGTCCGCAAACGTTTCCGTAGTACCGATATAAAGAGTGAACGCTCGGATCAGGACACGCGCAAAAAACCAAATAGTCCTCATCACCTCCATTCGACATAAACTGTGGCAAAGCGAACTCTTTTTGGAAAGAGCTGAGCTCTGGATGTTCTTCACACTCTGAAAGACAACATTCTCCCTTCTCTGGGAACTCCTTCATTTCTTCCTCATACTTTTCTCGAGCTTGCCACTCTTCTTCGAAGTTTGGGCTATCGGGATCCGGAGTAACCGGCCGCTCCAAACTTTGAGTGTAGTGATCTTCCGGGCACATTTTCCACTTTCTAGTTCTCTTCCAACGACCATATCTGTTCAACCAACATTCTTTCCCCTCAAGGAGAGTTGGAACGAAACTGAGCATGGCAGTTAACCTTTGCCGGATGTTTTCTTGTAGCGCGGGGGTCATAGCCGAGAGTGGATCAATGGGCTCATAATTTGATGCGAATGTCCTCCCATCGATCAAGTAGAGTATTTTCCTCTCATTGTAGCTCCAATCGCTGGTTCCAAGAACTTCGGTAACCAATTGTGTGCAATCAACAACCAAAGGGCCTTGCTTTCTCGCCATTTTGCATAAAAACGCGTTTTCCAGAGATTTTGGTTGTAAAGGTATCTTTGGTGAGCATCGTGACTAAATGACCTAACATTGTGCCATATTCTCTTCAATTACTCTTTTTAGACTTTTTCTCATCCCCAAGTAAGTGTCCAGGCCAACATTCATTGATGGCAACTCTTTTTCGAGTTTAAGAAGATCGAGTTGTTCGGAAAACAACTCTAAAATCTTGTCAAAATCTTTTATACTAACATAATCCATCCTCCAATAACTAAAATCAAAGTCGGTTGGGCCGATATTTTGGGAAAGGTATAGAAGAACCTTATCTGTTAGACGATAGTGAACTAAACTAAACTTCCGCGCCAGGCCCAATTCGATTAAAAAGTCAATTGCTTCAAAATCTTCGTTTGTTAAAATAGTTTCACAAAGTGCCATATCATAATAGGGGAATATTTCAAGTTCTTTCTTAAGACTTTCCACAATACTAGAATCGAAAGTTCGATTTTTAACACATTGGGAGACTCTCGTCGAGGGTTGGTAGTTATTTCTATGAGAAGTCACGATGAAAATACATTTGGGATGTTCGGGATGGTCTTCAGGAATGAATTTGATCAGCCAGTCGTTGGATCTACTGTATAAAATACTCTGGACACATTTTTCGACACTTGGAGAGCCTAGATGCGCGAACAATTCCTGTGACCAGTTTTCTGCTTCAAAATCGTCTGTCGTGATTCCCTGACTTTCTAAGAATTTGTAGTGTTTCGAGATTTTTTTGCCGAAATAATGCTTATAATAGTTGACGATCCTCTTAGTGAACTTCGGGTAGGCAAAAAGTATTTTTGCCGTCCTCAAATCAGTTCTAAAATTTGAGATTGGGTGTTTCGTATAGAGAAAACGAGCCTCTGAAAGATCAGCGAAAAGATCTGCTCCTAAATTCATCAATCTTCTCACTAATTTTTTAAAGGGATAGTTTCGCAATGCCACTGAAAGTAAAGCGTCCAAAGTAAATTGTTCAAAGACTCCGGTTTCTAGTGCTTTTAGGATTGCTTTATTTCCTTCCGTCTTCCAGAGGTCATAGAGATCAACAAATTCACAGTATTTTGTAAAAGACATTTTTGATGTAAAAATTTACTTCAAAGGTAAGATTAAAGGGTAGACTAACAAGGATTAATATCAGACAGAAGGAGAATAATTGTAATCTTCCCTGGTTAGAAATTCTTCTTTCAAAGATAATTTTATCTTTCTAAAAGCAGGTTATTTGGAATGGCGGATTATACTTTTTTAGTAACCGGAGAACCGGGAAGTGGCAAGACCTCCTATATCAAGGCTTTGATTGGGACGCTTTTAGCGAAAAGTATCGACCATCTAAGGGTTTGGTAGCATACAACTTTGATCTACAAACTACGGACGGAATACGGAAGTTCGAGTTTTTTGAATGTGTCTCCGAGGGGGAGTGTCTTCCCAAGTCTCGAGAGGTCGATTATATCCTTGAATTCATTTCTCCGGATGAGATTGAAGATACATTAACGATCGAGAGAGAAAGCATTAAAAGAGATTTCCCAAATGTAAAAAATTATGTAATCGTGGTGTCGAAAGCAGACTTGTTGTCTCCCCCTGTTCGAAAACTTCTGGAAAAAGATCCAAATGTGGTGGTACTATCCACCCGGGAGGGTACCAATCTCTACGAACCTATCGAGAAAGCACTTAACGAGGAAAAACCGGAACTAGGCCCCTATTTTGTGTTAATCACAGGACCTGGAAAAACATCATGGTTGACATCCCTTGTTAAAGGAAAGTATACAACCTCTTACGAAGGAGAGATAACAACCAACAAAGGGAAAATTACATTCGTATTGCTATCATGTTCGTATAAAATTTGTCAGGCCCTCGAAGGCAAAGCTGATGGTATCATCCAAATCGTGACCGGTAATTCAGAACCATTAGAATTCGAAGCTCCAACGATCAACATACTGTCTCGAGATAAAAATTCTCTCACAAATGAGAAAGATCTACTGGAAAACACGCTTCTGGACCTTGCGAGAGAGATTTTACAGGACCCTAAGACATACATTGAGTAATACATAAAATGGAGGGTAGATTCATCCTCCCACAGTTGTTGAAAAACAACCAGATCCTAAAATTTGGTCATATTAAAACTACAGTTTGGTGTGAAGAGTTTTTCCCCACGGAGGATGACTTACTGGTCGAAGTTAGGAAGACTCCCGATATTGAAGCTGCACTCGTATATTATTTGGAAAGTCTAACTTACTTTGCAATGCCCTTAACAGTGGGTAAATGGTGGATTCCGGTTAAGAAAGGAAGGTTAGGCCAACTTGCGGTTGAAGCGATGGTTGATATAAATCTTGATGAAATTGAAATTTGCTGGTAAGTTAAAAATACATTCAAAAAAATTTTTTGAATGATGTCGAAAAGATGTTGTTTTAAGGAAATTCCTGGCTTACCAGGGTCTCCTGGTTCAAATGGGGCTACCGGAGAAAATGGGGCAACTGGAGCGACTGGGGCTACCGGATCAGCTAGTCTTATTCCTGATCCATTTAACACTTTGTTTGTCGCTGTCAGTTGGAGTGAGCCAGTTAATCCATTAACGCATTTTACGACAGTCACTGCTGCGGCAATCCGAGCCACTGCTCTCAACCCAACTTCCGATTTCCCGGTAGAAATTTTAATCTATCCGGGGTCGTATAATTCCGAAGCCAATCCAATTTCTCTCCCAAATGATGTCTACTTAAACGGTATTTCAGACTCTCCGGTAATTTTACCAACTAACATTCGATGGATTGCAACCGCAGATACTGGGACCTTGAACGGAACAGCTATTACTCTCCAAAATATACAGTTTAACAATCTTACGGTAAATACCACCGCGAATAGTCTTCTTCATCAAAATGTGGTCTGTATAAATTCTTGCCGAATGGGAAATGTGACAATCACTTTCAATAAAAACCGTCCTCGTTTCAGAGGTAATTTTACTGATCAGCTACAATTTATCAATTCGGCAACAAATTTTGGGATTGGACCAACCATAAATGTCACCGACGGAAATGTCTTTGTTTCGGGAAGTTCAATTTCGGATCTTCAACCGACTACTTCTGCCCCTTTTACGTCTCCACCCCAGGGTATTGTAGAAATTTATGGCTCATCGGTTCCTAATCTTACCATATCAAATTTCAATCTAACATCCGGAGGCAGTGTTTACCAAACAATAATATCTGATTCGAATAATGCTGTTATAACTGGTTCATCTCTACAGTTGGTAAGTATAAGCGATACCTTCGGAACACCTTTTTCTTCGAAAATTGATATCACGAAATCAACATACCCACTGTCCAATGTTCCGACGATTGTTTCTCCGGCAGTGTTAGACTGTGACCTGCTTATCACAGCCTTTATAATCTCTGGTAGTACAACCGTTCCAGCAACAAATTACTCTTTCAGTGATAATAACTACATAATTAATTTTATGCAGACAGATGGTCTGGCAATTAATCCACCTTTGGTAACATCAATTACTAATACTACTGCTACTGTTCAAAATAATGGTACCAGTGATATTTATTCACTTTTCGTCAAGAAACTTGGATCCAGCATCATGCCAAACGTTTTGGGTTTAGTTTGAACTATTAATTATTTCAAGAAATTTCTTGAAAGTGTCTTAGATCCACTCTTAAGAGAACCAGAGGGTGATTTCCCGCTCAGCGTTGGAAGGACTATCACTAGCATGCAAGGCATTCCTACGCACGTCGGTCCCAAAGCGCGTTCTCCACACGGGTAGATTGTTTCTAATCCTAGTGACTATAGAGGCATCCCCCTCAATGATCAGTGCAACCACTTTACCGGAGGACAAGAATTCACAGAGAGGGTTGAAGAAATCCTTATCTTTGTGCTCTTGATAATGTTCTCTAGCCATCTGGAGAGAGGGTTGAAACATTCTGATTTGCGAAATCGAGGCTACAACAGCCTCAATTGCAGAAATTACTTCACCCACTCTGTGTGAAGCGGTAATATCCGGCTTGATTAGAATCAATGTCCTCATTTTTTCGTTTCAAAATTTTGAAACAAGATTTTATTTTCAGAGACAGACTACAGTTCCTCTCTCTTGATAATTTTAAGTCTCCCTCGGATAATCTTTTTCGAAATCTTTTCAATAATTTTCTTGAGAATCGGTGAGGGATTGTCCTCCTCCCTCACAGAATAGTCAATATTTGGTTCAAACGGTGATGAGTTTCTCGAATCGAAGTAGTCCTGTTTGTTTCTAACAAATACCATTGGTTTATCAATACCCTCAATGACACCAGAAAGTTGGGCAACACTGTCAACATCGTAGAAAACAATATATCCCTCTATACCCTCAACATCCCCATCATAAAATTCCAGGTGATAAGTATCTGTTTCAGAGGAAACCACAACAAGACACGAATTTACACCTTTTTCTTCATTTTCCTCAAAGCAAGAGTCAGGATCACTCGGTGGACAGCAAAGCTGATCATACTTCCCGGTAAGTAGAAAATCAAAGAATTTAGTTTTTCCGGAACTTTTAGTTCCGATTATAGAAATCGTATGTTTCCTCATTTTTACCAAAGTTTGGAAAAGTGTCTTTTATTTTTTTGTAAAAGTCTACCTACTTTATCCGTTCACTAAAACAGTTACGTTATCCTTAAAAGATCTAAAATCGTTTAATTAAATGACGGAAAAATCTTGGGCCTTGTCCTTTGTTCAAAACAAAGAATTTAGAGAGAAATTTGAAAGTGCACATATTGAATGTTCTGTGGAACACTCTCTCGAACTAAGCAAAGATGAGATTCCGGAAGACGTGCTCGCAGTGTTGAGGAATGAAAAGATGAATTATATTATCCACGAACTGGAAGGTGATGAAGATGATTTTAGTCCAAAACCGAGTGTTAAAGTCTCTTGGGATTCAAAGATGACTAAATTCATCGTTAAAATTGAAGATTTTAAAGCAGATACCTTGAACCGAAATTTCGGTTCTAAAAAAGTGTTTTTCTCAAAAAGAGGAGTGGATCAATCCTCGATACCGTGCAACTTCCCCTTGTTCGATGATCTTCAAAAGCCAGGGTGGTCTCTTTTGAATCCGATCAAGGTTTCGGAAGATCTTGTGGAGTTGGAGCAGGTCATTTTTGCTCTTATTTACGATCAAAGCCTCAACAATTGACTTGAACGTTGAGTAAGTCGGCGGAACCTTCGTCTCGAACAACAGATCGTACAACGAATCTTCTTCAGGGTCGAAGAGACCAGTTTCGACCTTGGTTAAAGTCCAAGTTTTCAAGAAAGTGTCTAGTTCCCCCAGAACTGCTAGTCTTTCAAAGATATAGTGTTGTAAGAAACTGGCGTTATGGAGGTGTTGGCTCGCCGCATTGATTTGACCGAGAGACAAATTCTGGGTAAAGGTTTCAGGTCCTTCGGTGGTTATTTGATCAACCACATTGATGTCTTCTAGTAGCGTGATTAGATCCACTAGAAAGTTTTCATGCTCTTTTAAAAGCATTCCAAGCTTGAGTTCAGCAGGAACTATTTCAAAAGAGCTTGTTTCCGCCATTTTATTGGGCAAACCTTACCTGATTGTTCTTAAAAATATTGTTCCTGGTATCCTACCTCAAGTAGGTTTGGAGGACCTTTCAGACAGGAGTGTTAGCAAAAATGAAGTCATTACACGTAAAGTTTGAGCCCGAGTTGTGGTCCTCGAGTGAGGGAGTAGAATTCAAGACTTTCCCAGATGATTTTACGAATTCTTTTGCGGAAAATGTATGTAAAGAAGACGAAAAACGCGTAAATTGTCTCAAGGTTGAGGAAAATCCAAAAGCTCACTATCAGGAAGCGTTTACAATGCGTGATATCGTCTCGATCTTCGCAAAGCCGAATGTGTGTGATAACCTATTCCTACTAGAATTAGCTAAAAAATACAAATGGGTGAAACCTTCCCTCTCTGCGAGGATAAAAGAGAGTTGGAAGCTCCTCTGTGATGTGGCGTTCGGATTTCCATGTTATAATTATATCGACTCTTTGACTGATTTAGTAGAGCCATTGCTAACCTTGCCTGACAACAGACTTCTCTGCTACTGCGGAAAGTTTTGGTATGTCCTTACCAAAATTAATGGAAGAATCTTGGGCCATGCTGACACGAATCTCGTGTCACTGATGAGTGAGAGATACGCGATTTTCCCTACTTGCGCTTTTCCAATCGGCCTTGTTAGGGAAAATCGAACTTTTACCTGCAAGGTGGGTGACAAAGAGTTCGAGTTGGATGCCAATACTCAGGATTTCATTAAACGATATCGCTTTCAGTTTGTCAAATGGAACTAACGATCAATAATTGAATCAAAATTTTGATTCAAAAAACATCCTCTCACGAGGTTGTTAAACGACGATAATGTTCCAATTCCCCTCTGACCACTATTTCATGGAGCCAGTCAGGGATTTGAGGATTTGTCTCTGCACCCTCCAAGTGTTCGTGAAGCTGGACCAAATCGTATGTCGCACGGCGTCTGATACACGATTGTACAACAACTTTAAAACTCTCATAGCTCGGCGTTTTCTCAAATTCCCAAAACATCCAATATGATCCGTAGAATGACCCATCTCCCGCGTCGAAGAAATCTCCGCTATCAGCGGGTAGCTCAGTCATCAGTTTTGTGAGAAAGTTATCAAGTTCTCCAAGATCCGAGAGTCTTCCGAATACGTAAGATTGTAATAGATCCGCTTTTGCGAGATCGTTCCTTGCGAGATTAATCTGTTCCAAAGTAAATTGGTTTGACAGTGTATGCGGATCACCTTCACCGATGAATTCAACAACCTCCGGAAAGCGCATTGCCAGACACAGATCTTTTACAAAAGCATTATAGCTTTGATAACCCTTTCTCAACTCTAAAATAATATTGGCAACATCACCACCAGCAACATAACTTGTGAAATCACGTTTTTCTCCCATTATAGAATGAGGAATTTTTCACAGACACAGTGCCTACCAAAAATTAGACTTTGGGGGCACTCTTCTCATAGTATCTAAATGGATTTCCTAGAAAGTATTTTGAGTAATATCAACGATAATGAAGATGTTCTTAACTTTCTCACACTCACTAAAGGTAGGAATTATAAATCTAAGTTGCGAGTCGTTAGAAATCCTCCAGATAATGTTTTACACATTGGTGGAAAAACGATTTACAGAGTAAATTATTACTCTGATGGCTGGAAGAAGAGAGAAGAGGGAGGTTATGTTGACGGAGAGAAAGAGCGGAGATGGCGAGGATGGTATCCAAGCGGTAAGCCAGCAACAGATGTTGTATATCACCGTGGGCTACTGCAAGGTCCTTACCATTCCTGGAGATCAAATGGTGTGCCATTCATGGAAACCAGTTACTACCGTGGGAAAATGCACGGTTCCTACAAAGAATATTTTGCAGACGGCACCGTCGAAATGGAGGGTTGGTACGAGAACGGTAGAAAAACCGGTCTCTTCAAATATAGAAGTGCGACAGGAGTTGATTGGGAAATAGTTCATTAAAATTTAATTTCATTCATAAAAGATGGGTCTATTTACGATTACAGTTGCCACTGCGGGTAGCATTGAGAAACGAATCAGACGAACTTTGAAAAGGCTGAACCCGGAGAAGTACCGTCCTTTTATTAAAGAGGACTTCGAAGACATTCGAGGACTATCAGGGATACTTCTATGTAAAGGGACGATATTCCTTCGCATGTTTGGATGCAAGTTTACACACGCTGCGATCTACCACAAAGGATGGGTGTACGAAAGTACCGACGGAGTAGGGGTTCATAAGTTATCGTTTGAAGAATTCATTGCCGAATACTTACACAGTTACAATCAGGTTCATTTTTACCAATTTTCTCCAGGATTTGACCAGAAAAAATTTGAAAAAGAGTTCAAAAAGGTTGATGGAATGTCCTACGAGACGCATTCCAAAGAATTTATCAGATCAAAACATCACAAAAACACGACTCAATACCTGGACTCATTTTTTTGTAGTCAAGTTGTGGCGTATTTACTGCAACGAATAGGTGTCCTTTCGACTGATGTTTTAAGCTCAAATTTTATTCCAGATGACTTTCCAAACGCGGATTACATCAACGGTCACACGTTAAACCGAATATTTTGAATATCCAGACTGTCTCACAATATTTTTATTTATTTTTACAAATGTAAAAATAAATGGAGAATTTTTTAGACGAAGATTCACAATTTCAGAAAATCCTCGTAAAAATTTCCCAGGAACAGCGTTGGAGACGTGTTCTTGACAAACAATATGACTTTTCGGAATATTACGTTTCGAGTAAGGGGATATTAATATGTAAAAGTGGAAAACCATGTGTTTCATCTCCAAATTCAATGGGCTATATAAGGGCAAGTATGAGCACTAAAGACAATACTAAGGTTTCAATGCTTCTTCATCAGGTTGTGGGGCAAACATTTCTGGAAAATTCAGAGAATAAACCTACTATTGATCATATTGACCGTGATCCGGGAAACATAGACATTGAAAACCTACGCTGGGCTGATCGTTCAGAACAATGTTATAACAGAAATTTAGAAAATATGGGGCGGGGAAATGGGAAGATGGTAATGAAAGTCGAGGGCAGAGAAAAAACAATATTTTTGTCGATAAAAGATGCTGGAAAGAGTATGGGTATAAGTAAATATAAAATGGAAAAAATCCTGTCTGGAACCGGAAAAATTGGAGACATCGAGTTTATGTTTCATGGAGAAGATGAGGTTATAGAAAATGAAATCTTTGTTTCGATAGTCAGAAATGGAGCAACATTCGAAGTTTCCACGGAAGGGAGAGTCTGCCTGGCTAACGGAAGAGTAAACTATGGCAACCCGCACCCAAGTGGCTATTTGACTACAACTTCAGGTGGTGTTACACAGAGAATCAATATTTTAGTCGGTCATGCATTCAAGTCTGAGTCTTATAAAAGGGATTGGTAGCCAATCACATCGATAATGATAAATCCAACAACAAATATTCGAATATCGAGTGGCTAACGACACAAGAAAACATTCAACATTCAAAAAAAGTTATGAGTGAAGAGAAACAGAAGAGAAGTATGAGACCAGTTCATCAGATCAACGATGATGGGACAATTAAAGCAACTTTCCAGTCTGTAAGGGAAGCGGCTACCGCTATTGGGAGGGATTCAGTGACAATTTCAAACGCA